>Ga0272443_10003327_pt1 | contig 19022 bp, 17 predicted proteins | sample SSMAcet12_FD_193581 | JGI IMG/M metagenome (GOLD analysis project Ga0272443, IMG submission 193581) | Marine sediment archaeal communities from Little Sippewissett salt marsh, Falmouth, MA, United States - SSM-Acet-12 | ecosystem: Environmental > Aquatic > Marine > Wetlands > Sediment ... | reverse complement strand
GCTGGCCTATCTTACTCCTCTTGTAAGGAAAATGCTGACGCGGTCATACCTGGAAATGGTTCGAAAAGCCCCCAGACTCTGGGGTTATTTCTATGATTCCACCGACGACCCTGCGGCGAGGGACGGTGTTATAGCTTCCGTCAACGAAATGACCGAAAGACTCAATCTCTCAAACCTCAGAAAACAGGTAGCTGATTTCAGGCCGGACGCAATGATATTTACCCATTTTTTCGGGGCCCAGGCGCTGGTTGAAGCAATGAACCCTCCCGTCCCCGCGTATTACGTGAATACGGATTTTCTGAGCCATGTATACCACCGCAATCCTTCTTTTTCCGGGTGGTTCGTTCCTGCCCCTGAAACGGTACTTCAGCATAAATACGACGGGCTTGATACGGACAACGTATACGAGACCGGAATCCCCGTTGCTCCCGAATACTGCGCGCCTCCCTCCAGGGAGGAATGCAGAAAAATACTGGGATACGAGCCCGGCGAACCGGTGGCTCTTGTCATGGGTGGAGGAATAGGCGTCGGGCCCGTCGAGGAAGTTGTAGCTTCGCTGTCTCAATATCCCGGGATGCGTATAACGGTGATCTGCGGAACCAACACTAAACTGGCGGCCAGGATGGAGGAACGCTACGGTTCTTCCGGCGCGGTAAGGGTAGAGGGTTTCGTCGAAGGGATGATACGTTACTATGCGGCCTCCGATATGGTGTTCATGAAGCCGGGCGGCCTTTCCTCATCGGAGGCCCTATGTATGAAGATACCCATTGTTCTCACCGACCCCATACCCGGGCAGGAACAGAGGAACAGTGATTATCTCCTGGACAGGGGGGCGGCGAGGGTCCTTTTTGAATATCGCCAGGCCGCCTCCAGGGCCGGGGAGATACTGAACAGCAAAAGAGAAAGACAGCGGCTCGCCGTCTCGGCAGGTCGCTGCGCCCGTCCATACGCCGGCAGGGACATAACAGGGATATTGATGGAACTCCACAAAGGTCAGTAAAAATCAAAGGTCATATACGCCAAATTTCACACGGCTCATGGCTTTTCGTCAAGCATTTTTTCCACCGCGTCTCTTACAGTGCTGACCTCCATGCCCAGTGGCGCGGCAAGATCTTTAAGCGAAGCGGTCTGATCGGAGTCCTCCGGCCAGCCGGCTTCCAGAAATACCTGTTTTCCGTCAAGCCCGTACACCCCGGCGATCTCCTCCATGGTCATGGAACCCCTTATTTCCTGAGGTGAAGGCAGGTCTTTACCGGCTGCAGCAAAGGTTTCTGCGCTTTCCAGCGATTCCGCAAGTTTTTCACGCAGTTCTTCGTCATCCACCCCGTCGATTTCCTTTACCGGTATGTCAAGAGGCAGGGCAGGGTCCAGTTCTCCCAGTTGTAGTACGGTTTCCACCGGAATACCAAGTGTTTCGGCCATCTGATTCAGGGTCATCCAGCCGTATATCGATTCAGTCGCCTCGAAAGAGGTTGTTACCTGCGACGGCGGCGCATAGGTCGCCCACAGTCCGGTGATCCTGGCGGCGCCGTATCCCCCGAAAAATATCGCCAGAGTGGCGACACCGAGCAGCAACACGCTGATCCTCCACCGGGCAAAGCCGAAAAACAGTGTATTCTGGACAGGGCATGCTTCGACGCAGCGTCCGCAGGCGATGCATTCGGCGCTTGCGACCGATTTCGAGCTCTCCGGGTCCAGGCGCACAGGGCATTCTCCGCCGCAGCGGTGACAGTGAACGCACGTATCGTCTTTTCGTCTGACCCTGAAAAGGGATATTTTCTGTATGGGTCCCAGAAGCGCCCCCAGGGGGCAGAGGTATCTGCACCAGAAACGCTCCACGAAAAGCGAAGCGCCTATGACCAGCAGGAAAAGCGCCGCGTAGGACAGCGGTTTTTCTACCATTTCCGGCCAGCCTGCCGAAAGGTGCATCCAGGCCACCCACGGATCCATGTCCCTCCAAACGAGGGTGCCCATTTTCCAGGTAAGCAGAACTATGGCTGCGAGCACCGCGTATTTAAGGTATCGCAACGGCCTGTCTATGGATAGAGGTAGCTCGCGTTTACGAAAGCCCAGCCGCGAACCCAGCCGGGATGTCCATTCTCCTATGGTTCCCAGCGGGCATATCCATCCGCAGAAGACCCTTCCCAATATCAGTGTAAGCACAAGCACCATTACGAGCAGTACCATTGCGCTCGGCGCAAGTCGGCGAAGCCATACACCCGAAGTCAACAGACTGTACAGAGCTTCCACGCCCCCGAACGGGCAAAGGGCGTCGACGGCCGGGGCCCCGCCAGGGCCTCCCCCCAGCAACTGGTGTCTGAACCCCGTCCATGTCAGAAAAGCAAGGAAGCCAAATTGAGACACCATCCGCAGTTTTTTCGAGTTCATCCGCATAACCCCCATTCCATCTATGTTACGGCAGGGCTTAAAAGAGAAAAACATACCACTCCACCCCATATAATTATATACTACGCTGTGATCCTGTGAAATTGATGCAAATGCAATTCGTGCTATCATTGCTTTTACTATTGTTTTAAACCAGCCATCCATGGTTATGGAAGGGAGTCCTTTTGCTCATGAACATATACCTCAACAACGCCGCGACATCGTGGCCCAAACCCGAAGCCGTGCCAGAGGCGATGAGCAACTTCATGGTGTCCGGCGGCGCCAACCTGGCCAGGGGCAGCGCCGCAGCAAGAGATATGGGAACCCTGGATATGGTGACTACAGCTCGCCAGGCAGTAGCAAGGTTTTTTGGTGGTTTTTCAGATGCTGACCCCAGATACGTTACATTCACCATGAATATCACGGAGTCTCTCAACCTGGTGCTAAAGGGGATCCTCGGCCCCGGAGATCATGTTGTCACTTCCAGCATGGAGCACAACGCGGTAATGAGACCGCTAAGAAGTCTTGAGGATTCCGGAACGCTCGTCACTGTTTTACCAGCAGGAAACGATGGGATCATTTCACCGGCTATACTGGCCGATACGCTTTCTCGCAAAACGACACAACTTGTCGTTTTAAGTCATGCGAGCAACGTATGCGGGTCCATCCAGCCTCTTGCCGAAATCGCAGAAATCTGCCGACAGGCGAATGTTCCGCTGGTCGTCGATGCGGCCCAGACCGCTGGTGTTATCCCTGTTTCAATTTCAGAAATGGACATTGCGGCCTTCTGTTTTACGGGGCACAAGGGCCTTCTGGGACCGCAGGGGATAGGCGGCATTCTATGGAAACCGGAATTCGCGGAAAAGGTGACGCCTTTTGTTGAGGGGGGTACGGGCAGTTTTTCCCATCTGGAACGTCAGCCGTCCTCGCTTCCGGATAAATTCGAGGCCGGTACGCCGAACCTGCCCGGAATAGCCGGGCTTCTGGCGGCGCTTCAGTGGCTGGAAAACAAGGGGCTGGATCAAATAGCCGAAAACGAAAGAGTCCTTGGGGAAAAACTGCTGGAAGGGCTGTTGTCGATCAGGGAGCTTGAACTCTACGGCAAAAGGACTATGGACGACAGGCTTGCCGTTTTTCCTGTAAATCCCCCGGACGGAGACAACGGTACACTTTCGTTCCAGCTTGCCTCGGATTGGGGCGTAGAAACCAGACCCGGTCTCCACTGTGCTCCGGGGGCCCACCGCACTCTAGGTTCGTTCCCGCAGGGGGCCCTCCGGATCAGTGTCGGGAGTTTCAATACAGAAGAGGATATCGACAGGTGCCTCGAAGGTCTCGGGGTCCTGATGAGATCGGCTACATGATACCCTGGTAGACCTCCCGGGTAAGAAGCGTTACCACGGGCGAAGTTCCCTGTACCTCGACAATGGCGTACATGATGCGGCCCGTTCTGGGGTCGTTGCCCTGAAACAGCCATGAGTTGTAATTGGACTGGATAAGCGACAGACCTTTCATCTGAAGCTGGTTGGCAAGGGCCTGGGCGGATGTTCTCCCGGGCCTGTATTTGTTCCCGTACACTCCCAGTTGTCCGTTCGAGAGATAGCCGGTGAATATCTGGTAGACATCCAGCCCGTCCGGCGTGGAGTAGAACTCCAGATTTCTGCGGTAGTTCGCATTGTATTCCACTGCATCGGGGTAGCCCACAAGGCTCTGCACCTGGCTTCGGTACATGTAAAGCTGTATAGCGTTGGCGTTGTTCAGTGACGTGGCCGCCCACACAGCCGAAACCATAAGAAGAGTAACGACTACAGCAGCAACGGCAATGCGCGTTTTTTTCATTATCTTTCCCTCCATTTTGTCCATATCATCGGGTGTTCCATGGAGCATACAGAATTGTAACACGCAGCAACGGGTATATGTCAGGCGAAAAACACTACCGCGAGCAGAGACAGCAACTCCCCCACGACCGCTGATGCGCCCAGAACGTCACCGGTCACGCCCCCCGGTGTTTCACGTGAAACAATCTCGACCAGTTCTCCGCCCGCAAGCCCCCCGCACAGACACAGCAGCCATATCCCTGGAGCCAGAGGCAGCAACAGCCCGGTTGCCGCTAAAGACGCCATGAACAGGCGGCCGTCGAAACCCTCAACAACCGCCTTGCCCATTCCGCCGCTAAAAGGAGAAGAACCCCTCCAGGCCGCGAGACAGAGACCCGCACGGGCCGCCCCCGCGGAAAGGGGGATAGCTGCGAAAAGGCCTCTTTCCAGAAGGTTTCCTGTGAGAAGCCCCCAGAGCACAAGGGACGCCACAAGAGCTATGACGCCGAAAGTCCCTGCCCTGCTGTCTTTCATGATAGCCAGCGCCTGTTCCCCTTTTGCTCCGCTTCCCAGGGCGTCGGCCATGTCGGACAGCCCGTCCAGATGCAGCGACCATCCGGAAGCGACGTAAACCACAAGGGCCAGCCAGGCTGCTATCGAGCAGTCCGTAAAACGACCGGCAGTTACGGCCAGAATGGTAGCCGGCAGGGCTAAAAGAGCGCCTGCGACGGGCGCCAGAACCAGATCGGCCGGTTCGGGGAATTCTCTCGCGTTCAACCCCGGCAGGGGTATTCTTGACAGCAGGTTCCATATTCGGGCGAAACGTCCTGTTGTTTCCGCAGCAAAGGATTTCAAGACGTTTTCTCCGGAGGTTTTCCCTTTATCCATGCAGGTATGCCCGCGACCATAAAGGCCACGGCGTCCGCACGCGAGGCCATAAGCTGGTTTGCTCTTCCCTGCAGGTCCCGGAAGCGCCTGCCCATAATGGTCGGAGGAACCAGTCCTGACCCAACCTCGTTCGAAACAACCACAAGAACAGCATCGCGATGTTCGCAATCCGCCAGTTGTTCGCAAAGAGACATCAGCAACGTTTCTTTCTTTTCCCATTCGATTTCGTCCGCGGACTCTGCTTCAGGTGAAGAGAACATCAGCCTCGACAGCCAGAATGTCAGGCAGTCGAGAAGAAAGACGCCCCTCCGGCCCGCAAGCCATGCGGGCAGGTCCCCGGCCTCTCCCTCCCAGGTCGTCCAGCGGTCCGCCCGTTCGGCCTTGTGTTTTGTTATCCGGTGGGCCATCTCGGGGTCCCCGGCCTCCCCCGTCGCCAGATATGTCGGCGGGGATTTGGATATCTGCTCTGCAAGGCGCATGGCGAAACCGCTTTTTCCGCTTCTGGCGCCGCCAAGGACAAGTATCATACGGTTTCCCCCCTCAGAGCCATATTGTAACCCAGGGGTTCGGTTATACTGGTGCCGAAAAGAACGGGAGGGCTGTTTATGAAGATCGATCCCTGTATCACACATGTATTGGAGGCCCGCAGGTTTCTTTCGGGCCGCGTCCGAAAAACACCCCTTGAACGCTCGGCTCCACTCAGTGAGATCACCTGCGCCGGAGTATACCTGAAATGGGAAAACCAGCAGGTATGCGGGTCATTCAAGGTGCGGGGCGCTCTCAACAAGATGTTCAGTCTTGGACCCGAAGAAAAACGGCGAGGCGTTGTCACCGCCTCCAGCGGCAATCACGCCCAGGGTATAGCTATGGCTTCCACTATTCTCGGGGTCAGGGCTTCGATCTGTGTCCCGGGGGTGTGCCCGCGGACCAAGCGAGACGCCATCCTCAGGTACGGAGGCGATAATGTCACTCTCCATGTGGCGGGGCATTTTTACGATGATGCGGAAAACGAGGCCCACAGACTCGAAAAAGAAGAGGGAATGACCTATGTCTCTTCCTTTGAGGACCACCATATAGTCAGCGGCGCCGGTACGCTCGGTCTCGAAATGCTTATGGATGAGCCCGAGCTGGACCTTCTCGTTGTTCCTGCGGGCGGTGGGGGGCTTATAAACGGTGTCGCCATTGCCGCAAAAGCGCTAAGACCTGATATCGAGATATGGGGAGTGCAGTCGGTGGCCTCTCAGCCCTATGTGGTGTCATGGCCCGGAGGCCGGGTGGTGGAGGTCGAGTACGACGACTCGCTTGCCGACGGGCTCACGGGTTGGATACCGCAGAGCCTTCTTGACCTTGCAAAACAGAGGATATCGGGGTTCGTCGCGGTAGAGGAAAGGGACATCGCGGAAGCCATCGCCTTTCTCCACCGGGAGCATCACCAGATAGTGGAGGGCGCGGGTGCGGTGGGTGTTGCCGCGCTTCTTTCGGAAAAGATCCGCCCGGAAGGTAAAAAGACGGGTGTAGTGATATCAGGCGGAAACATAGATCACGCCGTACTCGAAAAGATACTGCTGGAAGTGTAGGTAAAAACAAAGGCCCCCATGTTTCACGTGAAACATGGGGGCCTTTGCTGGTGTTTCAATTGTTGTCGGGAATCGCCTGTTTTATGACCTGTTCCAGCAGCTGTTGCTTGAGCTGGTCTTGAAGATCGTCTCCGGATCCTGTCGCACCCTCCCCGGTCGGCACTGATATTTTCACCTTGTTCTGGTTGTCCTGCTGAGTCTGTCCCGGGTCCGTGGTCGCCGGGGGTGTGGTTTCGGCGTTCTGGGGCGAAGATATCTTTACATCCGATATCGAGGGTTTATCCCATGAACCCCTGAGCCTGAAGCTGATGTCTCTGAAATCCTGGTTCGACATGCCCCCCACAAATCCGCCTATCAGTCCTTCGAGCAGCATCTGCGGGTTGGCCGAGCCCGACCCCAACAGTCCCTGTACCGCTCCGAAAAGAGCGTTCAACGCCTGAACGTTGACATATCCGTTGCAGAACAGGTTTATCTTGTCGCCGGGTCCCATGGAGCCGTCCGCCCCGAAATGTCTGTACAGCGGGTCATCGGGATAGGCTGTAGCGCGGCTGCCCGGGAGCAACGTTATGATGTGGCCGTCAATATTGAAGGCCGCATCTATCAGTTGATAGCGAAGCGAGTCCATTTTATGAATGGCCGCCACGGCCTTTATGACCTTGAAGCCGCTAACGGCGCCGTCGGTGGCCGCCACGTCTCCATGACCCTTCAGAAGCATGGGCTTGCCTATCGTGCTGAAAAGCTCCAGGTTCATGTCGGCTGTACCCGTTATAGTACCCTTTAGATCAAGCGCGTTCTTTACTACCGGCTCCACGCTTACCCCGGCCAGCGTGGATTTCACTTTCCATTTGCCGGAGGGGATCTCTATCGACGCGTCGGCCGTCAGTGTCCCTCCGTAAAATTTTCCGTTGCCCTTCTCTGCCCTGATGGATGAACCGGCGAAAATGACCGGGGCGTAGAAATCGGTAACGGAGAGTCCCCAGGCCGACAGTCTGGAAGCGAATATTTCCCCGCTTCCGTTCCACTTGCCGTTGCGGAAACCGCCTGCGATCGATGCGTCGAAGATGCCGCCCAGCCCGGCGCTCCGTGCGCCCTTTACGCCTTTTGTAAGGTAGGAAAGGTCGAGTTCGGATCCGTCAAGGGAAAAGTCCCCCCAGGGTTTGCCCTCCTCTGTTCCGAAAGAACCCTTGGCCGTTAGCGACCCCTTGCCCGCGCTGGCTTTCAGTGTTTCTATAACTATTTTCGCAGGGGCTCCCGACCCGGAAGCCGAAATGTTTTTCAGCGACAGGCCGGCTATAACCAGTTCCGGCGAGTTTGCCGAGAAAGTGATAGCCGGGGCAGGCAGGTCTCCCCTGGCGGTAAACGAGAAGTCGGTTTTTCCGGCCATCTGGAAGGGTGTCTTGACGGCAAGTCCCGCCATGTCGACACCGCTGACATTTCCGGACAGGTCGACCGACGGGTTCTTTCCGGATGTGGATGGAAGGCGCACTGTACCCTTCACAGACACGGCGCCGTTCCATATCTTCGCGGAAGCCTTTGTTATCGTCAGCAGTCCACTGGAAAGAGAAATATCCGTCTCCAGGTTCGAAAGAGCGTAATCGTCCCATCTGGCCGAAGCGGCTTTGAGGTTGAGCTTCATTTCCGCAGAAGCTTTTGACGGGGGCAGCTTGATGCTGGTGGAGGCGCCGAGATCGGTGAACGAAAGGTCCTTTGCGGCAAGTTTGGATGATCTTATGTTGAGCCCAAGTGTGGGTCCCGAAGCAGGACCCCTGATCGACCAGTCCGCGGCGAACGAGCCCGTGAGGCCGTATTCGGCCATGGCGGGGACGAATCCGGCAAGAGCCGAGGCCTTTGTCTGGCCCGTTGTTCCCGAAAGGTCTATTCGCGGGGTGTCGGTCTGGAGACTGTCTATGGTTCCGGACCCCTTTATGGATGTTCCTCTCCAGTCGGCCTCGAGCGAACGTATCGTAAGCGTTCCCTTTTTGTAGGCAAACGAGACGGCCGGTTTCGTGACCAGTTCTCCAACCGCCCGTATCTTTTGAGACCATATTTTCCCTTCCGACTGAACCGACTGTCCCTTGCCGAAGATCCTTACAGTACCTGCGCCGTCTCCCTCCAGTCCCACCTTGCCAACGGGGATTATCTCGCTTGCCTTTTTGAGGTCGAAACCTTTTCCTGACAGGGTGAAATCGAAGACCGGCGTCTGCCCCAGCGTTATGTCCCCCTGGCCTGACACAGGCGAGTCCAGCCAGTGGGCCGACATGGCCATTGTCACCCGGCTCCCGTTTTTAAGGTTGAATGTTCCCGCAAGGGACGAAAGGGGCTGTTTTGCGATCATCAGGCTGCTGGATGATATACGGACAGGGCCTGAGAGTTTCTGTCCGGAACCCTCAAGCTCCAGGGTCAGAGTGTCCAGCGAACCCTCCGCCAGCGAAAGCCAGGGGAAGCTGGAACGCCATGCGGCCAGGTCCACGTTTCTTGCCGAAAGCGAAAGGGAGGTTCGGGCCGGGAGCGAGCTTGCCGAAATGGTGATCGCGCCCGTAAGGGGGGTTCCGTTTGCCTGGGCCGTAAGTTCCGGCATCGATATCCTGCGTTCCTCGAAAGTCCAGGGCGAAGCGGCCTGCGATATCTGTATGCCGTAGATCGAGCCCTTTGAAAGTCTGAAATCTCCGGATATTCTGGGTGACTTCCAGTCGCCCCCGGCGGTTATCGAGGTGGAAAGCGTTCCTTCAATACCCTGTTTTTCAAGCTCAGGCCAGAGCGCTGTAAGTGTGGCTACATCCATATCCGATATCTCGCCCGTTACGCCAAGCTGCGGTTTGATATCGCCCTTGAGACGGATGCGGCCGCCCGCTATCCTTACGTCCAGATTTTCGATCACAAGAGAGTCCTTGTCTCTGGAAAAGGTAGCCGAACCCTTTGCGTGCATTTTCCGAAACAGCAGGTCGCCCTTTAGTACGAACCAGCCGCCGGAGACGGAGAGGGTGCCCTCCTCCACACGGAACGTCCCGGCAGGTGTTTTCAGTACGCTTTTGACCAGTTCAAAATGATCCAGCGGAAGGCTGAAATCGCCCGTTTCGCCGCCTTCGGGGAAAAGGGGACTCAGGCGTTCCCAGTCAAGCTCGGCGCCGCCGAATGATATGCTCTTGAGGCCCGGGCTCCCGGAAAGCAGCGACATCAGCTTCAGTTTTACCGTGGCCTGGCGTGCGCTTGCCAGAACTGCTCCGTCCTTCGACAGGGTTACCCCGGAGGCCGTAAACCCGCCAACCGGGTTTCCCGACAGTTGTTCTATTTCAAGGGTAGCTCCCGTTGTTTCAAGCACTATCCTCTTTGCCTGGCTCAAAACGATGTCGGAACCTATGTCGGTTCTTGAAACCAGTATCGCCGCCGTCCCCACAACAAGCGCTGCAACTATGAGAACTGCAACGGCGAGTTTTCCAAACCGTTTCATGCGACTCACTCCCGTCCACAATACAATAATGTCCCCTGGGATTTTTCACCCATTCAAGGATCCGGCCATCGGTATTTGTACCTGTCTTTTTTCAAGCCGTACGCCATGTATTTATTGTAGCAAAGTGCGGGAGTCGTGTGGTTGCTTTGTGTGAAACGCGCGGATCATGCCTGGATGTGGACCAAAAGCATGTGGATATGTGGATAAAAAAGTGGATAACCCTCAAATATTGCCCACAGTAATGCATTCAATGTGGAAAAATTCCCAGTATCTGACAAGGGTCGGAGAGCACCATTTCGGGGCCGCGGTACCCCGAAACGATTTTTCCGGTTACCCTAAGCCTCTTTCCCCGAAATCGGTTCATGTCGCCGAACGCGTGCGCGTCAGCCAGGTAGACGATGACCGATACGCGTGATTTGTCGTCTGAAAGCGACCATCGTCTGTCGGAACGGCTGCATTTCTCAATGTCGATCAGCAGTGTAACGAAACTGCCGCAAATATACGGAAGTTCGTTCCATACCTGCCCGGCGGTAAAGAGCCTTCCGTCTCCCAGCGCCCAGAGCCCCCGGTTTTTTGTTTTCGCCTCCCTGAAGGCCAGACGGAAAACATTTTCGTATCGGACATTGGGCGGAAAAGTGTAAGGAACAGCGTATCCCTCCATTACCAGGGTCCGGTTCGACATGAAATTGGTCCCTGACTGGTCCTCAAGCCACACATAGGCCAGCAGGCGGCCGTAGCGGTCCACGGTCTGAGCGTCGAATTCCAGCAGGACGGATCTCTGGTCCAGGAGGCGACTGGTGAAATCGGCGGCCTCCCTGCCCAGTTCCTCTACTCTTTTCGAGGGGTGATGCGTTTCGGGGGTGTCGATGCCGGCCAGACGGACCGTGTCAGTTGAGCCGTCTGAGAAAAGGGCTTCTACCGTGTCGCCGTCATATACCCGTATGACGGTAGCGGGGACACAGGCGCCCGGCCGGATATCGAGGGAAAGGGCCGAAACGGGAATGCAGAGGACGGCGGCAAGGCCCATAAGCCAGCAGATCGCGGGCCTCAAGCCGTCCCTCATCCATGTTCCTGTCCTCAATGTCCGGCTTTTGCTTCGGGTACGAATCGCGCGGGTTCCCCTTCCCTGATGGTAGTGCGATGGAACGTCATTCCCTCGGGCAGGTAGAGAACCAGTTCGAAGGTGTTGTGAACCTCGCCCCGGAAAAGGTGTCCTCCCCTGGCGGCGTAATCGACGCCCGAAAGACACACATGCGGATGGATAAAAACTGCCCCGTCCGGTTTCCGGTTGACCGTTCCCGAAAAGGAAAGAAGCTCATGGGGCTGTTCGAAAACCTTTTTCAGGTATCCGTCCGGGCCGTGCCACCCTATCTCGAAATTCCTGAGCATTCCTATCCCCGACAGGGCGACAGCCGAAGTAACCTCGCGGCAGGCGAGAGCATCCTTTAGCGAGGGCAGCAGATCGACGCCGTCGTCGAACCTGAGAGCAATGCAATGAAGCGAACACGCCATGTCCATTGGTGAAACCTCCTTTTGCCGGCATCCGTAAATTCGGGATGTTTTCCGTTATTATATGAGCCGTAGAGCTTTTTGGCGAAACACCATTTCGCGGCCGCAGCGGCAACGATGGCCGGAAGGATGAAGCACGTGGAATCTGGCGACAACGTCAACCCCGAAAACGCCATCTCGTTCGATGAGGAATTGAAGAAGCATCTGGCAAACCTTGAGGTCTACGCCGACCTTCTGGCCGCGTTCAACGCCAAAGCCAGACTGACCGGCCCCCCGGACTCCGATACCATCATGGGCGACCATATCCATGACTGCGTCCAGTCGCTAAGGTTCGCCCCCGACATAGGACGGGTCGTGGATGTCGGTTCGGGAGGAGGTCTCCCGGGTATCGTGTGGGCGATATGCAGGCCGCATCTCAATGTCGTCCTGATGGAAAGCATAGCAAGAAAATGCGCCGCTCTTAGCGAGATGGCCGCGATGCTCGGCCTCGAGAACGTTTCGGTCGAGTGTCAGAGGTCGGAGACCTTTGCGGCCGAACACAGGGAAATGTTTTCCATAGCGGTGTGCAGAGCCGTAGGCCACGCTGGAGTCATAGCCGAATACATGGCCCCGCTCGTGGCCCCGCAGGGGTGTCTGCTGGCGTTCAAGGGCCCCCGCGTGTTCGGCGAAATAGAGGAAATCGAAGACAGATGGAACGAACTGGGGCTCAAGGCCCCGGAACTCTTTCCCTACAGTACAGGAGGGAAAAATCTTTATCTTGTTCGATGGAAAAAACACGGCGCGTGTCCGGCGAGATATCCCAGGCGTCCGGGACAGGCGCAGAAAAAACATTGGTGGAGGTGACGTTCATTGAAAGCCATTGCCGTTGCTAACCAGAAAGGCGGGGTGGGAAAAACGACCTGTTGCGTTAACCTGGCCGCTGAACTGGGCAGAAGAGGCCAGAGAGTACTGGTGCTCGACATCGACCCGCAGGGCAACAGTACAAGCGGTCTCGGGGTAGACGCCTCGAAAACAGGTTACAACATGTACCATCTCATCCTCGACGAGGCGGAACCGTCCCAGGCCATAGTGCCGTCGCAGTGGGAGGGAGTTTCGGTGCTTCCCGCCACGATCGACCTGGCCGGGTCCGAGGTTGAGCTTGCCGGGGTAATGAGCAGGGAGACCCGGCTCGTCCGGCATATGCATAGTCTCAAGGATTATGATATCGCCTTCATCGACTGCCCTCCATCGCTTGGTCTGCTCACGGTCAACGCTCTTGTCGCCGCGGACAGCCTGATGGTTCCCATCCAGTGCGAGTATTACGCTCTGGAGGGTGTGGGCCAGCTTATGAGGACCGTATCGCTGGTACAGCGCTACCTCAACGAGGACCTGAGCCTGGACGGAGTCGTTCTTACCATGTTCGACACCCGTACCAACCTTTCCCGCGAGGTTGCCGACGAGGTCAGAAACCAGTTCGGAGAAGCCCTCTTCGAAACCATCATACCCAGGAACGTAAAGCTGTCGGAGGCTCCCAGTTTTGGAAAACCCATCTGTTATTACGACGCCCAAAGCACAGGGTCGCATGCTTACGAAAATCTGGCCGGGGAGGTCATGGAACGATGGCTCGGGATAAAAGAGCTCTAGGCAAAGGGCTGGGCGCCCTGATACCGGGAGCGGGAAGTTCTTCGGACTCCGAACCCGAAGCTAGAGAAATTCTGAAACTGTCCCCCGGTGAAATGCGCCCGAGCCCCTGGCAGCCGCGCAAGGACTTTGACCCCGATGGTCTTCTGGCCCTTGCCGATTCGATAAGGGAGCACGGGGTCGTTCAGCCCATTGTGGTGAGAGCGGTCCAGAATGGTTACGAGATCATAGCGGGCGAGCGCAGGTGGCGGGCCGCCAGGATGGCGGAACTAAAAAAGGTGCCAGTCAGGGTCATAGAGGCTGACGACACCAGGGTAATGGAGCTTTCGCTCGTCGAGAACCTTCAGCGCGAGGACCTTTCGCCCCTTGAAGCCGCCTCCGGCATACAGGAGCTTATACAGAAATTCTCACTGACACAGGAACAGGCGGCAAAACGTCTGGGCTGGAGCCGCGTGGCTGTCACGAACAAACTGAGGCTGCTCCAGCTACCGGAATCCATACAGGAGATGCTGCATAAAAACTCCCTGACGGAGGGACACGCGCGCGCGCTGCTGTCGCTCCATACCGAGGAAGACCAGGTCCAGATGGCCCAGTACTGCCTGCAGAAAGGGCTGTCCGTGCGGGAACTCGAAGAGGCCGTCCGCAAGACGCTTCAGGGTAAACCCGCGCCCAGACCTGTAAAGAAGCCGGGACAGAACGTTCTCATCCCCGAGCCCGTACTCAGGGTTTCCGAGCGTTACGGTATAGACGTAAAAATGACGGGCAAGGGGCAAAAGGTTAAGGTGCAGATGAGCGGGCTCACCGAGGACGAGGCCATGCGGCTTTTCGAAATGATCGACAGCGAGGGCGAGCTTCTCTTCAAGGGAAAGTAGGCGCAAGGACGTGAGTCGCCGCAATCCCCTTGAGGGGCTCCTGGTTTTTGGAAGAGTAGCCTCGGCCGCGCTCCTGCTGGGCGGCTTTATCCTGCTGGGGATGCTGATCGGAAACCGTCTTGTGTCCGCAGGACATTCCGGCTGGGTGGGCGCGGCGTGTTCCGCGGCCGGCGCCGCCTTTGGCGCGTGGCAGGCGTGGGTCTTTTTGAAGCCGCTATGGAGCAGGAAGTAAACGAGTAAGGAGTAAGGCGGCAGGCGGCAGAGCACATAGAGGCAGCTGGCAGCGAACAGCAATCAGTTGGCAGAAAAGAATAGAACCGTAAGACGTCAGACGTCAAATGGCAGAAAAACCAGTTGGCAGCTATCAGCTGGCAGCGATCAGAAAAAGCTTGTCATTTCGAATCCCGAACGGGTGAGAAATCTCGGGGTTTCGTAAACAGTCAGCAGGAAACGGAAAGTCCGTGAATCGTGAACCGTGAATCGGGAACCGAAGGGGCAAGAGCAAAAAGACGATGGCGGATGGCGGAAAAGGCTTGTCATTCCGATCCGCCTACCGGCGGAGATCCCGGTTCGGGTTTTGACCTTACGGTTAACGGTTAACGTCTCACGCCTCACGGGGCCTGAAACCATGTTTCACGTGAAACATGCAACCGGCATGTGCAGCCGGTCTGGAGGTGCCAGCAATGGATCAGCTTTTCGCTCCCTGGAGGATGGCGTATATCGAGGGGGCAGACAAACAGCCCGAGTGCATTTTCTGCGCGTTTCCCAAAGAGAATCGCGACGAGGAACGACTTATCCTTGCCAGAGGCAAGCACGTATTTGTAATAATGAACGCCTTCCCCTACAACCCCGGCCACTTGATGGTGGCGCCCTATCGCCACGAGGGAGTCTACGAAAACCTTTCCGAAGATGAACTCTTTGAAATGAACGTAATGGCCAAAAGATGCCTGAAGGTTCTGAAAAAGATAATGAACCCCCAGGGTTTCAATCTTGGCGTTAACATAGGGAAAACGGCCGGCGCCGGGTTCGCCGGACATGTACACCTGCATATCGTGCCGCGCTGGAACGGCGACACCAACTTCATGCCCGTGGTCGGCGAGGTGCGCGTACTGCCCGAGTCGCTTCAGAACACGTACAAAAAGATACAGGAAGCCTGGGGGTCAGATGACTGAAGGAGACTTGTTCGTTCAACCGGCTTCAAATGTAGAGGTCGAACTGAAAGAGAGAAGGTCGCGCTTCGTGGCGCGCCTGTTCGTTGCCGGGACCGAAGAATCCGCCAAAAATTGCGTGCGGGATATTTCGCAGAAATACAGCGACGCCACACACAACTGCTGGGCCTACCGGGTCGGGTTCCCGCAAATACATGAATACTGGTCCGACGCGGGAGAACCCTCGGGAACGGCGGGCAAACCCATAGAAGGGGCCATTCAGCGAGCGGATATAACAAACACGGTGATCGTGGTGACCCGCTATTTCGGTGGAATAAAACTGGGAGTACGAGGGCTTATAGAGGCCTACGGCGGGGCGGCCGACATGGCTATCCAAAAAGCAGGCAGGGCAACAAAGCGTCTCTGTCGTATGGCTCTGGTCAAAACGCCATATGAGCATGTTTCCGGCCTGATGCGCCAGTTAAAGGAAATGGACGTATCGGAGGATGACATCGAAACAACATATGGTGAGCATGTGGACCTCTCCGTACCGGTTCCGGCTTCACAGGAAAACCAGGCGCAGGCCTTGTTTGAGGGCTATAGACAAAGGGGCATTGTTGCGGAATGGAAATGGCGGTAAATACCTGGAGGCAAAAAGAGAGCAGGGGGTCTGTTGGCCTTTGCTCTTTATTTTTGGGTGCTGAAGAATAAATCTGGAGGCGATGTGCAATGACCTACCAAGGCGACATGGAGATCTTTTACCGAAGGCTGCGCAGACCCGTATGCAGAAGCCTGCTCAGGGACCTGACCGCCGAGGAACTGCAGGCAATGGCCGCTCATGAGGCCGTTCCCAACAACCAGGGCTCCTCGCTTTACGTTACACGCATACGATCCCGCAGCGCGGCCTTTACGGAAGTGGTCTACGATTTTGATGAGTCTCTTGTGTCATTGCTGGATCAGGTGTGGGGCTATCTCCGCTGGCAGCAGATGATACGTGTCACCGGCAGAATAGGCTCGCCCGAAAAACAGCCCCTTTTCGCCAATTACTATGTAACGCGGCGTTACGCCAGGCTCGCCCAGATGTTTCATATGAACTTCTCGTCCCAGCTCGACCAGGATACCGCCGATATTGTAACGGTCATAGTTCCTGAATGGCACCAGCGCAAGATCATCGTCCTTCCGCGCCAGCAGGTCACGTATATCCTGGGCAGCGATTATTACGGCGAGGCCAAAATGGCGATGCTGCGCATGGCCATGCACCTGGGTCGGGAGAGCATGAACGGCCTGGGCCTGCATGCGGGAAGCAAGATAGTAAAGATAAAGGTACGCGACAAGATCGAGGAAAAAGGCCTGCTGATATTCGGCCTGTCGGGAACCGGCAAGACAACTATCACAACCGCCGACCACGGCCTCAGCGCTCCCGAGGGGGTAGAGGTTCTGCAGGATGACATAAACCTGTTGATGCCCGACGGACGGGCGCTGGGCTCCGAGAACAATTTCTACATAAAGACCGACAACGTCTCCAAACAGCCCCCGCTTCTGGTCGCGGCGCAGGACTCCAGGGCCATCATCGAGAACTGCTGGGTCAACGACGATGGCGAGATAAATTTCGACAGGCACGCGATCACAAGCAACGGCAGGGCTGTGGTTCCACGCAGCGTGATACCCAACACTTCCGACCGCATAGATCTCGACAAGGTGGATGCGTTGCTGTTCAATATGCGCCGCTACGATATCCCACCCATAGGAAGGCTTGTATCTCCCGAACAGGCCGCGGCCTATTTCATGCTCGGAGAGTCCACCATCACCAGCGCCGAGGATCCGTCGCGGGTGGGGCAGGCAAAAAGAGTGGTGGGGTTCGACCCGTTCATCATCGACAACCCGCACGTAAACGGGAACAGGCTTCTGCGGATACTCAGAGACAACCCGGGGGTCAACTGCTATGTGCTCAATACGGGGCGCATAGGCGGGCGCGAAGGCGTGAACATGACGCCGGAAGTCACCTTTGCAGCCATCAGGGGGGCGCTGGCCGAAAATATTGACTGGAAATACGATGACATACTGGGTTACGAGATACCCAGATCTCTGGATGTTCCGGAAGCTGAGGAGCTGGACCCCTACGCTCACTACACACGGGAGGAATACGCCTCCATGATCGGAGCTTTGCGGAGCGAAAGACGCGAGTACCTGTCGAAATTCTCCGGCCTCGCCAGAGAGATAGTGGATGCGGTTTAGAACATAAGTGACGATGGCCGATGGCGTATGGCCGAAAAATCAGCGGGCAGCCGTAAGAAAAAGCTTGTCATTCCGAATAAGCGTTTATGGCGGGAGGTCGAATCCGCCAGTAGTCGGACGTACCGGATCCGCCTACTGGCGGAAATCTCGGGTTTTCGTAAACCGTAAATCGTCAACCGGGAACCCAGGGTAAGAATCCCGGGTTTGTACTTGCTGTTTCCTGTCTCCTGTCTCCTGTCTCCTGTCAACCCCAGATTCCTCACCTTCCTATCGGAAGGGTTCGGAATGACAGGCTTTTTCGTCTTACATCTCACGCCTCCCGGTTCACGGTTTAAGGCCTTTCTGCCCTTGCTGCCAACTGTCTGCTGATTGCTGTCAGCTGCTTTTATCTGCGCTGATTGCTATGTTCTATGCCCCTCGCGGTGTTTCTCCCGGTCCCGGTTTGGCCGAAACACTCGGCTCTTCGCCTGCTCGGGACGATCGCCCGATTCCTCGAACCTTCGGTTCTGCGGCGTGCTGTCCCTGCCCCTCGCGACGGCTCATCACCTCGCCGGCCTCAATGTCCCGGCTAGAAACCCCGCTTCGGGTTTTCCTGTTATCGCAAGTCCGTAATTACTTCCAGCCCCTGCTGTCATTCCGATGACCAAAGGGAAGAGGAATCTTGGTTTGGCTTTTTCTGCCTGCTGTCAGCTGCGCGCTGCCAACTGTCTTTTTCCGCCATCGGCCATCGTCTCCTTGCCTCTGCCTTTTCTGCGCGCTGTCTGCTGTTTCCTGCCACCTGCTTCTTGCCTTTTCTGATTGCTGCCACCTGTCTTCTGGTTGCTATGTTCTCTTTGCCTTTCCCGGCCGGGGGTTTACAATAGGCTTCATCATACGTCACCCTGTTTGTGTGATGGGTGACAAGGAGGCCTTTTTCTTGCGCATTCCGGTCCGGACAATGACGCTTGCCGCCCTTTTCGCCGTCCTTACAGCTGTGGGGGCCTTTATACGCATACCATTTCCCCTGGTTCCGATGACGCTGCAGACCTTTTTTGTATTTCTTTCCGGGGCGCTGCTGGGCTCCCGGGCGGGGGCCCTTTCGCAGGCCCTGTACGTGGGCATAGGCCTCATCGGCATACCTGTTTTTACCGGCGGCGGAGGCCCTCAGTACATACTTCATCCAACCTTCGGGTACCTTCTGGGGTTCATAGCGGGGGCCTGGGTAATAGGTTTTATAACGGAGCGTATGGCTCAACCCCGTTTCTGGTCTTTTGTGGGGGCTTGCGCCGCGGGTGTCGCCGTAATTTACACCATAGGAACCATGGGCCTGTACCTTAACCTCAATTACGTCGCGGGCAAGGCCGTGTCGCTGAAAACGGTCGTAGAGATAGGCCTGTTGCCCTTTCTGGCGGCTGACGGCGTCAAGAGCCTTGCCACCGCCGCGCTGGCGTCGAGGGTGGGTGAGAGGGTTAGAGGAGCCCGTGAGGCGTGAAATTCATAGCAGACAGCGCACAGCATACAGCTGGCAGAAAAACCAAAAGGCAGAA
>Ga0272443_10003326_pt1 | contig 19027 bp, 13 predicted proteins | sample SSMAcet12_FD_193581 | JGI IMG/M metagenome (GOLD analysis project Ga0272443, IMG submission 193581) | Marine sediment archaeal communities from Little Sippewissett salt marsh, Falmouth, MA, United States - SSM-Acet-12 | ecosystem: Environmental > Aquatic > Marine > Wetlands > Sediment ... | reverse complement strand
TTTCCGCCACCGCGCACGCATCGCCGTCACGAACACGGCTGACACGCCGATCCAGGCGTTCTTCTATCACATCGACTACCAGCGCCATGACCGCCTGCCCGACGACGTGCATTACTTTCACGCCTGCTACCGGACCGAGCACACGCAGCCGGCCCCAAGTCCAGGCGGCCTCAACACGACGGGCGCAGAAAATTACGTCATCCTGGACACGCAGGGCACCGGCCACTACGTCGGTTGCACGCTGCACGTGCGGGCGCACCAACGCGAAGAGGGCAAATGGTACGAGGGCGACGACATGATCTTTGTGGACGGCCAGCCGTTCGAGCGCGCCATCCTCGGGACGGGCAGCGAAGACTATTTCGGCATGGCATGGGGCGCCCGGCGATGGTTTCAGTCACCCTATTGCGGGACGTCCTTCCACCGCTGGCACGAGGACGAGCCGGACATGCACCAGTACGGCCTCTTCTCGCTCTACCGTTTCCATCTGCCGGACCCGATTCCATTCACGCGTTCGATCCGGGTGACGATCGAGCACGGTCACGACAATGACGCGGCCAACCGATACGCCTCCGTGGCTTACTGGTACGCCCGCCAGCCGTGACGCGGACAGTCAGCAGGTGTCGGCCCGCGCCCCCGGAACTGTTTAACGGTTGCAGCGCAATGGTCTGTCAGGCTCTCAGCGGTGCAGGGCCCGATGCAGACGTAAACAGTGCCTCATCGGCGCTGGTTGGTCGTTTGTCACCAGTATCACAGAGGTTTCCGAGCTGCAGCGAGACCTGTTACCTCTGATTATTGTTCACCTGCCGGCCGTTGAAGCCGCTGCTGTACCGTCATGACGATCCAGTTTTCTCAATCTTCGCCAAGGCACGGATAACATGTTCGGCGACCTTCGCTCCCGACCGCAACATGCCGCCGAAAATCGGCCCCATCCGCGGACCGCCCAGGGACGCGCAGACGCTCATGCCGGTCGTCCAGAGGCCGGGGTAGAGTTCGGCGACGTGGTCCACTACGAACCTCTCGCCGGCCGGCGCATCCATCGGCCCTTCGCCGGGCAACCGTGCTTCCTTGAGCAGGTTGCGTCGCTGAAGGTAGTTGGCTAACGCCGCCTCGTGGCCGGTGGCGTCAATCACTGCCGGGGCTGGGAAGACGATCGGATCGATCGGCAAGCTTTCCCCAAGCATGGAGCGGTTGGCGACAACACCGTCGACTCGGCCGGAACGGACGCAGATGTCCTCAGCCATCATCAGGTTGAGCAGGATCGCCCCTGCGTGTAAGGCCTTGAGGCACAGCGCCGAGGCGAGTTCCATCGCGTCCGCGGTGAACAATGGCCCGCTGGGCTGATACCGTACGCCTGCCTCGTCCAAAATGTTGACGGCCTCTTTCTGGACGACGATCTCATTCATTCCGAGGCTGCCGCCCCAGACGCCGCCGCCGGGGCTGAGGCGCTTCTCCAGCACCAAGACACGTCGACCGGCCTCGGCCAGCCGCCAAGCCGCCACCAAACCCGACGGCCCCGCTCCCACCACGACGACATCGCTGTCCAGAGCTTTGGCGAACTTGGCGTGGTAACTCTCCAGAATCGCCTGCGAAACGTCTCTTTCCTTGAAGCCTTCCATGAATCTTTACCTCACTATTGCGTCACTTCGCTCAACAAAGTTTTTCCGAGCCGGAAAAGACCTTCTCAACACGCAAAGCTGCCGAGGCGTGCCCCGGGTGCCGGGAAGGGTTCCAGGTCTAAATGGAATCAAAGATAGCACCATCCTTGTGATATTCCAGTGTGCCCTTGATCTGGTAAGCCTTCCCCCCCGGCAGCGAAACAACAGCGATCCAGAGGCAGCCAACCTCCGGTGACACTGAGCCGAGCCGGTCCACCTCTAATTCCCAGTTTAATCCGCTCTATCGTAACGATCCTTCTCCCTCGCTCAGACAAAGAAAAGGCTGCTGGAAAATCGGGATCAGCCCGGACTCTCTTACGACGAGGGCCCGGTCGCCGCCGGCGCGGTTTCTGGCGGTGGCGAAGATGGGACGACGATATCAAGGCCCCGGCGGCTCGCGTCGAAAAGACAATCCGCGATCGCGCGTATCTGCGCCGCTGCATCGTCGGCCAATGCGGCGTCGTTGAGGGCTTCGCGTATCCGTTCGCGCTGCTCGGGCGGGAAATCGGCCAAGGCGCTGCGGTCGCCGTCACCGAAATGGGAAGGCATCTTCGTCCCAGGCCGAACGACATGCGTACGAGCCAGCCAGTTCTTGACCCACGGATAGCGGAGCCGCTCGTACGTTCGGTCGAGGTTCGGGGCCGTCGGTCGGGCATTCGCGCCCGGGGCCATCGGGTCGCCAAAGACGTGACAGGACAGGCAGTCCAGCGCGGTGAAAAGCGTTCGTCCGTCGGCCAGCCGCTCGGGCGAGGAGGGAGGCGGCGACGGTTCGGCGAAGGGATAGGAAGTATCCAGCACGTCGCACAGAAAGGCTGCATCGTCCGCGATCCGGGTGTTCAGGCGGTCGAGGGCCAGCGGGTCGGTGGTGGCGGCATCGACAAGAGCGGCCGTCGTCAGGCGGTTGTCCACCGCGTACCGCTGCAAGGCTTCTTCACCGGTCTCGTCGGGCAGCGCAGCCGCCAGCCAGGCAGGAAGCCCGGCTGTCTCGAGCTCTTTGTGCCATTGTCTCAGCAACTCGGCGAGCCGTTGCGCTTCGGCCTGGTCCACGCCGGCCAGATAGCCGGCCAACTGTTCGGACTCGTCGCTTGTCAGCGTGTACTGCGGCATCCGTATGTCCAGGTGCGGTCGGATCACCTCGACGTCGGCCAAGTACCCGATCTGCCAGTCGGGGCGGGTTCTGGCTCCTACGCCGTCGAGGGACGGCGTCGCACTGTCCTCGTCGAAGACATACTGCATCCCTCGCCACACCCAATGGTACTGATCCAGGACGGCTGCGTTGCCGTCGATCCGGTGACAGGCCACACAGTTGAGTTCACGCGCGAGCAGTCGGCCCACCGCGACCCGGTCGGCCGGGCTCCGCCCGTCCTCAGCCACCTGTACGGCCGGCTCGACCTCTGCCGGGCGGCGCGACAGCAGCCACGTCACCAGCGAAGCTGCCTGCTCGTCGTCGAGGTAGACGTTGGGCATCCGCAGCTTATCGTAGATCGCCTTGTTCAGGCCGCGGTCCCACAGGCGCGGATTGCGCACCTTGTGCCAAGCGAATGAGGCGCGCGTCGGTTCGACATCGAGGGGCGGATTCGCACCTGCCCGCGCGATCAGGGCAGGCCGGTCCCGTGGATAGAGCGTGTCGGCCAACCTGCGCCCCTCGGCCCGTTCGGGAAACCGCGGATCGAGCAGGCCGAAATCGAGCCTGTCGAGCGGCACACGGCCCCACTCGTTGTGTTCGGGCCCGATGCGCTCGGCCCGCTCGAAGCCGGGGATCGAATGGCAACCGAAACAGCCGTAGTGGCCGACCATCTGCTCGCCCAGAAACACCCACGCCCGCCGGGACGGGTCCAACCCGCCGACGCGAGCCTCGGCCCCGCTTCGGCCGAAACGGTCTGCCAGCCGATTGACGAGAATCTCGGCTGAAACCTCGTCCGGCTCGCCCGTCTCCGTGCCGAACCGCGCCAGCCGCCGGGCGATGAGCGCATCGCGGGTAAACTCCAATTGCCTCTTCATCGCGGGGTCGTCATCGAGCGGCTGAAGGTTATCGGTGCCCACTGCCTCCAAACCGGCCAGATAGACGGCGATATCGAGCGCCTCGTCGCTTACGACAGCTTGCGCATCGTCGGCTGCCACCTTTCGTTCCAGCCGCATTCGCGGCATCTGCGCGTCCGGATTGAACCGCCGCGGGTCACGCAGGTAGTCGTATATCCACAAGACGGCCCGGCGGGCGTCCTCGAACTTGGCCGCCAGACCCGTCAGCTCCGGCCCGCGCGTGGTAAACACGAAATCGTCCACACCTTCGGGATCGAACAGCGTCGTCTCGTCCGAGTCCAGAAAGTCCCGCGCGTACCGGACCTGCTGAACGTAGGACATCTTTTCAGCCTGGGTGAAGGCGGCGTCTTCGATGGCGTCGAGTTCATCGGCCGTCAGAGGGCGGTCGGGGTTCGGGGCGCGGAGTTCGGCCTCCATGCGGTCGGCCAGGTCGTAACCGATCCATTCGACGCCGAGCGGGTCGAGTGGTCGGCCGGCCTCGTCGTCGGGCCGATGGCCCAGAATCGCATGGCACCCGAGGCAGCCCAATGCATCTGTAAAGCGCCGCCCGCGCTCCGCGGACACCCGCACCTCAGCAGCCGCCAGGTCCCCGACGCGTTTCCATAATCCTGCCGGCGGCACTTCGGGAAAGGCGGGCCGACCGACCCAGCGCAGGTACTCGGTCATCGCGATCGCCTCAGCCCGGGCACGGAGCGCAGGGTCCGGTTCGCCTTTGGTGTGTGACGAAGGTGCGTCGTTGTTTTCCTGGCCGAAGAACTCCGGCATCCGTGTGGCTGGCCGGCGCCCTCGCGGCTCGAGGATCCAATGTTGCATAAAGGGCCTGGTCAGCTTGTCAGACATGTACGTCAGGTCCGGCCCGATCCGCGGCGCGTCGTCCACTTCGTCGACGAGGTGGCAGTTCGCGCAGCCGCGCAACTCGTACAGCGTCCGACCACGATCGATGCGGTTGTTGACCTTGCGCCCTTGGTACATGGCCAGGTCCGCTACGCCGAGATGACAGACGGTGCACGAGGCCTGGATGGAGTCGAGCGGCCACATGGGCCGATCCCATCGCTTGGCAGCTGACTCGGACGTGTGGACGGCAAGGCCACCGGCCACGGTCGGCGTATAGATCCGTTCCCACCGCCGCTGCTGAGCGGACGTACTTGCCGTATGGCCAGCCAGGAGGAAATCCGTCGCGCCGCCGTGCCCTTCGTGGCAGATCGTGCATCCCATCTGCGCGATGGGATGGGCCGAGTGCTCGCCGGCCTGCAACTCGAGCTGCGGATGGGCCAACAGCGGGGCGGCCGCATGCAAGGCAGGTCGTCCGCGCGTCATCTGGTAACTGTTGAACTTCTCGACGAGCTGCTCGAAAAGCACGTCGCGCTGGCGGTCGGTCAGCGATGCCCAATGGTCCGTGACGTGCCCCGGCTCCACGTCGTCGCAGCCGGGCAAAACCGGCAGCGGCAGCGGCGGCTCGCCCGCGGCCTCGCGTGCGCGGTTGACCAGCCGAAGGGTCCGCTCGAAACGGGTGGCCAGGCTCCGCTTGGTGAAGCGCGGATCGGCGATGGCCACGTGACAGGTCATGCATCGGTCCGTGCGCTTGGCGCGGGTGAAATGGAGATCCCGCCAGACGTGTTCGGGCTCGACCTGCCGGACCGCCCAATCGCTCGACGAGAAGGATCGCAGTAACCGGCCCAGTACCGGCCAGTCGCTCCACGACGGCTGCGTCCAGTCGGCCAGCCAGGCGGCGCGGTCGCGCGCATGGCTGTCGAATCGCACGAGCGCGGAGAACCGGCGCTGGAAGGTCTCCGCCTGTCGAGGATCGTCTGCCGTGGCCGCGGCGGCCTCGGCGTCGGCCAGTTCCCGCTCGAACACTTCCGAGCCGGCCGCCACGAGATCGGTATGGGCGATCGCTTCGAGCATCTCGGCCTGGCGGCGCTGCCACGCGTGCCAGGGCCGGTCCCGGTCGATCACCATCCACCACACGAGTGCGGCCAATAGCGCCAAGCACGCACCCGCGAACACCGCCCCAACGCGGCAAAGGTTGTAAATTTCTTTGGGCCGATCAGGCATCGTTCATATCTGTTTAGGTCCCCATCCTCTCAATGCCGGGGACGCAGACATCTTCCCTCGCACGGACCAGGCTGCACATCCGGTCGAAGGACTCAAAACCCGCGCTGGTCAGCCATTGTAGCTGCTGGCAAAGCTGAATGCGATTAAGGGGTACTCGCAGACCTTCCAAAAGCAGCCGTGTGATCCTGCCTCGCACGGACGCAGGGCGCGGGGCACGATCTTGGCTTCGAAATTGCATTCCATGTAACATGAGCGTGTGGATGCCCGGACTCTGCATGCAGGATCGATGAAACAAGATGGTGAACCAATGGCGTTCTCAAAAAGGCTCGCTTCCATGCACCGCCGGCTCTGGATGATCGCTATTGGCCTGGTGCTGAGCAGTGTGCCGTGCATGGCTGTCAGCGACGGCGGGGATCGAGTCGGCAAGTCGCCCGATGCGAACGGACCATCGCCTTCCGTTCCACCGACGGAACGTCGGCCCAACATCGTCGTCATCGTCTCGGACGATCACCGATGGGATTTGATGGGCTGCATGGGCAACCCCTACATGAACACGCCGCAATTCGACCGGCTGGCTCGCGAAGGCTGCCTTTTCGAAAATGCGTTCACCGTTTGCGGCGTCTGTTCGCCATCGCGGGCTTCGATTCTTACCGGCCAATACTCTCACCAGTGCGGCGCTCCCTACATACTCTGGACGAACCATACCTTCTTAAACAATGCGACCCCCTTCCCGGCGCGCCTACAGGCCGCCGGCTACCACACCGCCCACATCGGCAAGTGGCACCTCGGTAACGGACACCTTCCCAAGCCGGGGTATGACTACTGGGCCGGCTTCGAGTGGCTGGGCGAATACAACAACCCGAAGGTGTGGATCAACGGCACCGAACACGCCTTCGAAGGCTTCTCGGACGATGTTCTCTCCACGCTAGCGGCGGAGTACATTTGTGAGCGGGCGAACCATTCACAACCCTTCTGCCTCTATCTCGGGCTGAAAGCCCCCCACCTGCATTTCAAGTATCCGGCCAGGCTCGCCCATGCGCTGGAGGGAATCGACATACCAAAACCGGATTCGTACGACGAAGATTACGACCTCACCGGTAAGGCCGACTGCCTGAAGGGCAACGTGATCGATATCGAAACCTTTCGGGGCGGACTGCCCCTGTTCGGCAATTCCTGGGACACGTACATCAAATCCTATTACCGCTCGGCGCTGTCGATCGATGACTCGGTGGGCCGCGTCCTGGATGCCCTGGACGCAGCCGGGATCGCCGACGACACCTTCGCCATCTATACGAGCGACCAGGGCTACACGCTCGGCGAGCACGGGATGACCGAGAAACATTACGCCTACGAGCAGGTGATGCGCGTTCCGATGCTCGTGCGTTATCCACGCGGGATCGAACCGGGCGTGCGACGTCAAGAGATGGTGCTGACGATCGATATCGCCCCCACGCTGCTGGAGCTGGCCGGCCTATCGATCCCCGCCGACATGACCGGCCGAAGCTGGCGGCCTCTCTGGGCATCGGAACGTTCGGAGCAACCCCCGTGGAGGGAAGAGTTTTTGTTTGAGTTCGCCAGCCAGGCCCCGAAGCTGCCCGCGCAACTCGCGGTGCGCACCGAGCGGTACAAGCTTATCACCTACCAGTATCATCCGGACCGGGAACTGTACGATCTGCAGAAGGATCCCCGTGAGATGCGCAACCTTGTGGATGATCCGCAGTACGCCGACGTGCTGGCTGACATGAACGACCGCCTCGATCGGTTGATCGAGCAAACCGGATGGGTGAAACGCACCGAAGAGCCTGTACAATCCTGCTACCTGCTGGGGCCCGTGGCGGCCTCAGACGAAGAACAGGTCAAACAAGCCCTTCGCGCAAAACCCTTCGACGCGAACGCGGTCATCCGTGCGGGTGACAGGCAATGGACCTGGCGGAAGCTCGAAACGCGAGCGGACAGCCGTTTCGACGTGACAAACCTGCTCGGCCAGAAAGCCGGTCACATCGGGTTCATCGCGGTTCCCCTTGAGCGTCGGGTCCCACGGGACCCCCACGTGCTCGTCAGGATCAATCCGAGCCTGCCGAAAGAACCCATCGAGGCCTATCTCGCGGGGCGGGCCGACTGGCAAGGCAGATTCACCTTCGCCTCATGCAACCCACCCCTGGACGAGAGGGTCAATACCGTGCTTGTACGCGTCAAGACACCCGTCCAAGGGAATCTGCATATCGCCATCAATGCCCCGCGGGACAGTGTCGTTCTGCCATGAACGGCCAGAGAGTCCGTCGGACAACGTGAGGTGATGGCGCACAACGTCTTGAACGCACTTTTATTACTCCGGCCTGGAGCCGGTTGCGGAACCGTCTTTTTGGCCGCCCCATCGCCAATGAACGAGGTCGTCGCTCCACGCCAAACCAAGGCTCGCATCGCCGTGAGCCCGGTGGCGGCGCCGTTCGCCGTGGAAGAACATGACGTACTTGCCTACCCGCGGCTCGTCGCGCAGGTCGAGGACCTGGGCGGCCGTCAGACGGAACTGAGCCCAAGGCCAATCGTCCTGCCCCAGCGTATAATGAGCGAGGTCTTCGAAATGGCGGAGGTCTTTGGACCGCTTGACGCCGATGCCGTTTCGTGGTGAATGGAAGATCGTGTAGCCCTTCGCATCGGTCAGCACGCAGACATTTTCCCCGGAATCGGCCCGGCCCCAAAAAGTCCAGGTCTCGAAATCGCGTGTCCAGGACATGCTCACGCCGTTCTGCTTGTAGAAACACCACCATTTGCCCGGCTCGGAGATGTCCTCGACGAGGTAGGGGTCGATCATCCGGCCCATCTTTTCAAGGGGAACGTCCGGGCCCTTGACCTTGAGCAACCTGGGCTCACTCCAGGTTTCGAGATCGTCGCTGGTCATCGTCCAGATGCGGGAATCCGCGTTGCCGAAGATCTCATCGTTGGGAGTAGGATAGCTCTGAAAGCAGATCATCCACTTGCCTTTGTAACGGATGACGTTCCCCGGACTGGAAAAGTTCAGATCCCGGCTGCGAGGGGTCAGGATCTGCGGATCCGTCCAGCGAACCAGATCCCGGCTCTTGACGACGGCGAGGTACCAATAGTAATGCCCGTCGTCCTCTTTGCGGCAGAGGGTATGGAAAACGCGAAAGACGCCATCGTGGTAATGGCCGGCCGGATCGCGGTAGGCATTGATTTCATCGCCCTGGATCATGATGGGGCTTTCGATCCTGGAGAAATCAATCGGTCCGGGTTCCCCACAGGGCAGGGACGCCGTCCTTTCAGCATCGCGCTTATCCGCGCCGCAGAGGAGGCTCGGTATCATTGCAACGAAAAGCAGTTCGGCAAGCAATCGGAACATGGTTCAACTCCAATTCGAGACGTCATCGTTGTGAAATTTAACCTTTTTCGACCGCGTTTACGACAGGCAATCATCCACGTAACCGCATGGCTGCCGATCCGGTTGCACAATTGATTGCGACATCTCGCGATACCCCCTTTTCCGGCCATTGTAGTGCGCCCGCCCGTTATGATATTGCACCTCTCGCCAGGTCGATCTGACCCGTCACCTCGCAACTTGAGAATCGGCGACATTTCATTTGCTTTTGCGGTCAGTTCCCACAAATTCGTAACAAACAGGACAACAGTGCCCGTCAGTCGAGCGTTTCCAGGTCGGGCATCTCGAAGCGGTAGCCGAAATCGTGAACCGTGCGGATGAAAGTGGGTCGGCGGGGATCGAACTCGATCTTGCCTCGTAGCGTATTGATACAGCGGTCGACGCTTCGGCGGGTCACAAAAACCGCATCACCCCAGACGGCTGACAGGATCTCTTCCCGTCGGAACGCCCGGCCGACCTTCCGTGCGAGCAAGCACAGCAGGGCGAACTCCTTGGGCGTCAGCGGAACCTCCTGGCCTCCGCGGATCAGCCGGTGCGAAGCCACGTCCAGTGTGCAATCGCCGAAACGGAACACCCCCAGGCTGAGTTGACGCTTTCTCCGCAGAAACGCACGTACCCGCGCCAGCAGCTCGAGGATGCTGAACGGCTTGGTCACGTAGTCGTCGGCGCCGAGGTTCAAGCCGAGCACGATATCCGACTCCTGCCCCTTGGCCGTCAGCATGATGATCGGCACCTCGGCGTTCTTCAGGCGGATTCGTCGGCAGACCTCGTAACCGTTCACCTTCGGCAACATGACATCCAGAACGATGAGGTCGGGCATGGAATTTTCGACGGCAGCAAGGGCCTCCTGCCCGTCGCGGGCAACGCGGACGCTGTAGCCCTCATCGGCGAAGTTGTCCTGGAGTCCGCGCAGCAGGGCCGCCTCGTCCTCGACGATCAGGATCGTATCGGTCGCGGGCGGTCTGTCGGCTGCGCTCATGGCGGCACTCACTGCGTTCATTGTTCGCATGGTCCGGCGACAGGCAACCGAACCGTAAAAGTGCTTCCCTGACCGGGCTTGCTGACGACGTCGATCGAGCCGTTGTGAGCGTCGACGATGAACTTGACGATGCTCAGCCCCAGACCGCAACCGCCGGCTTGGCGGGAAAGGCTTTTATCAACCTGATAAAACTTCTCGAAGATCCGCCGCTGGTCCCGCCAGGAAAGCCCCAAGCCACGGTCGGCCACCTCGAAACGGACTTCGCGCCCCTCGACACGGGTGCGCAACGCGACGTGTTTGTCATTCTGCGAGTACTTCAACGCATTGTCGAGCAGGTTAATGACAACGGTGACCAGTGCATCGCGGTCGCCAGTCACCGTCGGCAGGTCAGGCTGCACCTCGACCTCCAACTGGAAGCCCGCGCTGTCGTACCGTTCGCGGACGGCCTCGACGGCTTCGGCCGTCACGTCGGCCGGATTGACCTGGCGCATCTCGAACCGGCGTTTGTTCCGCTCCATCCTTGAGAACGTCAGGAAACTATCGATCAGACGGCTGAGCCGGAGGTTCTCCCGCGCGATCAGCGTCAAGTACTCGCGAGCCTTGGTTTCATCAGTAGGCCGGTCGGCCAGCAGCGTGTCCGTCAGAACACGGATCGAGGTCAACGGCGTCTTCAGCTCATGCGAAACGGTGGCGATCAGATCGTTCTTGAGCCGGGTCAGGCGGACCTGGCGTCCCAGGTAGCGTGCCAGCAGCAAAGCCAGGCCGGCCACGAGAACAACGACCCAGATCGCGGTCCACAGGTAGAAGGCGATTCTACGTTCCGCCGCCGCCGAGAATGGATCGGGGCCCGCCAGGTACACCGCCAGCCGCCAGTCGGCCAGCACGTCGCCGGCAGGTTCCGTCAGCAACGGCTCGGCATCCGACATTTTCCAGGTGGCCGGCCGAACGTGAATCCGCGCGTCGCCCAGCGACATACCAGCCGTTGCCCGTTCCTCGAACTCGGCGATCAGCCGGTCCTCGTGAAAAAGTCCGACGGCGCCCTCATCCGAAAAGGTCCACTGCCAAACCTTCGTCAACGGCGAACGGACCAGCACGCCCGGAACCGATTGCCGGCCACCGCGTTCCAGAAAAGCGGCCGCCAGATTTTCAGCCTCAAGAGTGGCAAAGGCCGGCGCATCGGGTTCCATGCGTTGCCACTCGGTCATCAGAAAGCGCCGCTGCGAAGCCGGCATCGTAGGCGGGCCGTAGTCGGCCAATCGCGCGCGGAGCGCCTCCACCACCCTCTGTCGCTCGGCGTCCGAAGCGTCTTTCATGAGCGCCATGGCGAACAGTTGCGCATTGGGCACGATGAGCCGGCCCTGTGGATCGCGCGCGTCGCTGAAACGCGGCTCACCCAGCCCGTGCAGCAGGACACCCAATGCCGCCTCGCGCTGCCCGCTGGCCACCAGACACCGGGCTTGAGCCTGAAGCGCCCGGGCGGCTGTTTCGGTATCCTCGCTCTGCCGGGCGATCCGGGCATAAAGTTCCGCCGCCTGCGCGGGATCGCCGTCGATATGTTCGAGGGCCTCGGCCTGTCGCCACAGGGGAGAGCGGGTTTCCAGGTCCGCCGGCAGGACGCTCTCTATGCCGGGATACCGCGGCGAGCCCTGGTGATCGAACAGAACCACGCTGTCAGCGACGGTCGCCGCCACCAGTCGGGCGAAGGTTTCGTCAGCCAGCAGCCCCCCATCTGCAGGCCCCAGCACCTCCGCCCGCTCCTGCCACCACGTCTCCAGCGTGCCGCGTGCGTCCAGCAACCGGCTGCGATAGGCATCCTCCAGCCGCTGTCGCACCGCCAGCCGTTCGTTCTTCACCGCCTCGCTCATGAACCACAACACGCATCCTGTCGGCACGAGGACGGCCACCACCAGCAACGCGAGCACCGGCCACAGGGTCCGCCCGTAGCCGGTGCCAGGGTCCGTGCGATGTGGGCCGGGGATTCGCATCAGCTCCAAGACTCCATGGTCCCGATCATCCGAAGGTCACTTGCACAACACCGCATAGAAACCCTGAACGCCCTGGGGTGAGTTCGGCGCGAATAGGTATTGTTCCACCTTCCAGCCTTTTTTCTGAAAATCCGCCCACTTGCCGGCAGGCATCTGGAAGCCGTCGAGGGCCTTGTCCGGTACCACGCCGTCCCAGTTGCAGATCTTGATCACCACGCGCTCGCGGGCCGCTGGCCCGAGCGCACGGGTCTCGGCGGTCAGCAACGCACTGGTCACTAGGACAGCCAGTGTAGCAACCATCGCCAGAATCGCGTTTCGCCTGGTCATTGGACTCTTTCTTCAATCGTGTTAACCGTTTTCTGTTTGCCCCCTTCGCGTGGAATGACCCCAAGACCACGAAGAAACACAAACACACCGATGGCAAATGGAAGGGAAAAGACCAGTCCCGTCACGCACTCGGTCTCTCCCCGTATCGGAGCCGGGATCATCGCAAAGCTGAACGCGCTGAGCCATGCGCCTCCGATGGTCATTAGGATCCGTTTCATTTGCCAACTCCCTTCAGAAATCCTCGCCGGCGGCGATCCTTCTACAAGGCCCGCACAAGCGCCTACCCAATCACATCATCCTCGGGGCGGCTGACTCGAGCGCCGCCATGGTAAGCAAGACGTCGATCAGCATGACGCCGGCCAGCACTGCGGTCAGGAGACCGAACGCTACCAGAATCATATTCCGTGCGTTCATGAGATTCTCCTTTCGGGAAGCCTCCCGTTCACATGGTATTCGTTGCCGGGGGTCGGCCGTTGCCAGCCGCCTTGGCGTCTCGAAGCCCCTGCCGGGCCTCTGCGTTGTTCGGCTCTGCCTTCAGCCACATCTCAAAGTACCGCGCGGCCGGGGCATATTCCTTGCGTTCCATGTGCGTGATCGCCAGGCCCCGGAGAGCGGCTGTGGCCTTCGGATCGGCCTGGACCGCTTTTTTCCAATACCCGATCGCTTCGTCGTTGTTGTTCTGTGCCTTGGCAAGCCAGCCCAGCCCGTTGAGCGCCGCCGCGTTGTTCGGCTCCAGGGCCACGCACTTTTCAAAGGACTCTTTGGCCTGTAACTGCTTACCCTGGTTGAACTGGGACCAACCCAGCCCCTGCCAGCCATTGGCGTTGTCCGGCTCGGCCCGGGTCGCCTCCACGAACGCCGCCTCAGCCTCGGCAAATTGCCGACTCGACCACAACTGCCATCCCTTGGCACGGAAGTTCTCCGCCGCCTTCTTGTCCACGGGCCGCATGGCCGATGGTAGACTGGCCGCCCGGAGCGAGGCTTCGTTGATTCTGCGGGCCTCGGCATGCATGTCCTCGGGGATCGGCGTCGGTCGCCCGTCCTCTCCCCGCGTGGCAAACAGAATCACCCAGGGCACGGCCGGCACGTGATCCTCGGTCTGGAAATTGGTGAACTTTTTGCTGTTGATGCCGACCCAGTACACCTTGCCGGGCTCCAGATCGACCGGCAGGCTGCATGTCGTGCGTGTCGCCTCATAACGGGGTTTGCCAGTCGTCTTCGGGTACGTCTCCCCGCCGCCGACCCACGACCAACTCAAGTTCATCATCGGCCGATCGAAGGTGACGGAGATCTCTTTGAGCGAAGGTGATACATCATTGACCAGCGTTTCGGGCGACGTGCCGATCACCACCGGCCGGGCCGGTTGCGTGGACGACGCCGTGGCCCTGAAACTGTCCACGATCTGGTCATACTTCGGGCGTTGTGCATCGAATTCGTCCTTGTCAGTGCGGAAGACGAACCAGTACACGCCCTTGGCAGACAGGATGTAGGTACGATACTCCACCATCGCCGCGTCGTTGTCCTTGTAGTCCGCCTCGAACCGGGCGGCAGGCAGGCCACCTACCTGGAGGTCTTTCCAACTAGCCTCGCGCACCACATAGTTCTTGAAATAGCCTTTCAGGATCTCGATGTCGCCTTCGGCCACCTGCCGGACATTCATGTCCCCCAGAAACTCCATGATCCCTGCGCTCACCGCCAGCAGCGACCAGTGGCCGGGCTCCGGTGACAACAGTTGGAAAATTATTTTCCCCTGCTGCTCGCCGGGATGTCGATAAACGAACCAGCCGGCCGGCCCGGTGAACGCAATCCCAAGCTGCGGATCGCTGAACGCGGTCGGCTCGCCGGACACCTTGGACACCTCCGCCAGCTCCATCAGGGCGCTGCCCGAGTCGTACTTCACCAGATGGCGGCCTGCATCCTGCGAGAACCACAGTTGATGCTCCAGTGCCTTGGTCGTCCCTGCCCACACCGACAGGTTCATCCTGTAACAGTCATATGTGCCGGCCGGCACGGTGACCTTCTCCGTGCCGACGATCTCGATCCGGCACTCGGCCAAACTTCCGCCCATCACCGGAAAAATCATGAACGATGCCCGGTAACCCTGCGCCAGCGGCAGACGTCGCAGCAGGTAGATCACCTGCTCGTTGTCGTAAACCGGCTGATCCAGATCGATTGTCCGCGCGGACTTCCCTCCAGTGTTCGATATCGTGGTCAACATCACCCTATCAGGCCCATAGTCATAGACCGCCCGGTAGTCGCCCATATCATTGTTCAAGGTCCGCCCGGTCACCGGCGCGAAACTGTCCCGGTCGGCCTCGACAACGGTGTCCTGGAACGTGTTGGTAATCGTCACCAGCAAATGCGAGCGGATAAGCCACAGCTTTCGGCCATCCGACTCCGTCGCATCGGCCGTGTAGATGATCGTGCCGATCTCGCCGCCGGCCGCGGCCGTCAGCCGCAACCGCATCACTTCGCCGTCCGCCCACGGCGCGGGCTGAATAGCGAGCGGCTGATGGTCGAGCTTCCGGAGCTGCTCAGCCGCCTTGGATACAACCTCATCCTGGTCGCCGTACTGGCTCACGACCTTCTTGAAGGCGGCGACGGCCTCCTCGTTGCGGCCCTTTTTGGCCAGGCACATCCCCAGCCGATAGTGGGCCTGAGCCAGATACGGTCGATCCGTTTCAGCCGAGGCGATGATTTGACGGTACAGTTCGATGGCCTTGTCGATGTCGCCGGCCGTCTCTTCAACATAGACGGCCCTTTCCAGGAGCGTGGAAACGGGCTCGGCTGAGATTTCGCCGGCCAGCCCCAACGCCAAAAACGTGGCGAGCAGAATCGCTATGCGGATAACCATGAGGGCTTCCTCCAGAAAAGGGTTTTCAGGATACGAAAAACCGCCATTGGAGAAAGTCTAACCTGCCGATGTTACGATCTTGTTACCACGGATTCCTTTTTTCGTCCTTTTTTTCAGGCAAACGGCATTCGGACACCGTCCGGCGCGGTCCTACAAGCCGACCGTGAGAGATCAGGAACGGACCTTGACCACCTTCCGCGATCCCGGCTCGCAGACAAGGCCCGGAGCCTGCAATATTCCGTCGAAGCCGGTGGCGATTCAGCCGTGTCGTCGAAATACCATGCAAATTGTAAGTCCTTGTTATTAAAGTAGTTGGATTTCACGGGGAAGGGGCAATCCTTTTTTGCCGGTGTGGATGTTAACCACTTTCTCCGTGCTATACTCCCGTATGTACGAAGGCGCGACCCGAAGCTGGGCCGAGCATGAAGTTTTTCTACAACGTCATTTCGAAACCCATGAAGATTGGCGGCTGGAATCCCTGGCTGGACGAGCCCCTGTCAGCCTTTTACCGCCGTTTTCGCAAACGACAGCGTATGGTTCAGAGCTGCTTTCATCTATGGTCTGCTGATTCTTCAGCGTATGGCTCCCTCATTCGTATCACTCTGCCGGCCCATACCGGCGCATCTTGGAGGCGAACATGTACATTGAGCAGTACTACGTGGATGGGATCGCGCATCTCTCCTACCTGGTTGGCGGCGCGAACTCATGCGCAATCATCGACCCGAAGCGCGACGTCGAAGAGTACATCGCGGCGGCCAAGAAAATGCAGCTTAAGATCACGCATATTCTGGAAACCCACCTGCACGCCGATTTCATCTCGGGCCACGTGGACCTGGCACAGCGGACCGGCGCAACCATCTATGCTCCGAAATCGGGCAGGTGCAACTACGACCATGTCGCTGTCGCGGAAGGCGACGGTTTCGACCTCGAAAACATGCACTTCGAGGTTCTGGATACACCCGGCCACACTCCCGACTGCCTCTGCTACGTGGTCACGGACCGTTCTCGCGGGGATACGCCCGCCGCGGTCTTTACGGGGGATACCCTTTTCGTGGGCGACGTGGGCCGACCCGACCTGTTTCCCGGCCGAGGCGACGAACTGGCCTCGCAGTTGTACACCAACCTGATGGACAAGGTATTGAAGCTGCCCGACACGTGCCTGGTCTATCCGGCCCACGGGGCGGGGTCGCTCTGCGGCAAGGCCATGGGCGCCATGCGCGTCAGCACCATCGGCTATGAACGTCGCCACAACCCGGCCCTTCAGCATACGAAGGAGGCGGAGTTCAAGAAAGCATTGTTGAGCGGAATGCCGGAGGCGCCCGACCATTTTGCGCACTGTTCGGAAACCAACCGCAAAGGCCCCGCGCTGATCGAGGAGTTGCCCGCGCCGCGCCCCCTTTCCCCCAAAGCGATGCAGCAGCTTGTCGACCAGGGGCATATCGTGCTCGACGTGCGCGATTACACAGCCTTCGGGGGCGCGCACATCCCGGGCGCCTACAACATCGATGCCGCCCACAATTTTTCGACCTTCGCCGGCTGGCTTCTGCCCCCGGACAAGCCGATCCTGCTCGTGGCCGCTGACAATAATGACATCCCCGACTTGGCGACGAAGCTGCATCGCGTCGGCCTGGACAAGATCGCCGGTTATCTCGAAGACGGGATAAAACCATGGATCATTCGTGGCATGCCCCTTGAGCGCATCCCCACGAGAACCGTCTATGAGGTTCAACGCGCCTGCAAGGATGGAAAACAGGAGATGACCATCCTGGATGTTCGTGCCGCAAGCGAATGGGAGGACAGCCATATCGAAGGCGCGGTGCACATCCACCTGCCTGACACGCGAACGCGCCAGGATGGATTGGACCCGGATACGACCACGGTGCTGGTCTGCAAGAGCGGCGCGCGCGCCTGCTCGGCCGGCAGCATCCTGCAGCGGCAAGGCTTTAAGAAATTAGCGGTCATGGCCGGCGGCATGTCAGCCTGGACGGGGGCGGGTTTCGCACCCCATTGCGCCACCTGTACGTTGCCCCATGGCCCCAGAATCAGCTACTAGGAGGTTCATGCGATGGATCTTTTCATGGCGGAGCGATGGTCACCCTACGCCGTCGGGATTGGCATCGGCATTTTGAGCTGGCTGGCCTTTCTTCTATCGAACAAGCCGATCGGCTGTTCGACGGCGTTCGTGCGAAGCGCGGGAATGCTCGAGCGGCTCTTGCGCGGCCGGAAGGTCAACGAAAAGCCGTACTACAAGCAATTTGCACCCCAGGTCGACTGGGAATGGATGCTCGTTTTCGGCGTTCTGGTCGGTGCGCTGGGGGCGTCTCTGCTGGCGGGTCAATTCGAATGGCGCTGGGTTCCGCTCAAGTGGGCCTCTGAGGCCGGTACCGACGCGATGACGCGCTGTCTGGTCGCCTTGCTGGGCGGCTTCTGCGTCGGTTTCGGCGCACGCTGGGCGGGCGGCTGCACGAGCGGCCACGGGATCAGCGGCACGTTGCAGTTGGCTGTCAGCAGTTGGATCGCGGTTGCGGGCTTCTTCATCGGCGGCATCGCCACTGCCATGCTCATCTACTACGCCATCCTGGGTTGAGGAACCTTGTCATGTTGAAAACACTGCACGAACAAAAAGGCGTCCAACTTCTCCTGGGCTTTTTCATCGGCGTCGGCTTCGGGTTCCTGCTTCAAAAAGGTGCTGTTACCTACTACGACATCATTATCAATCAATTGCTTTTAAAAGACTTCACCGTTGTCAAAGTCATGTTGACAGCCATGCTCACCGGGATGATCGGCGTCCACCTGCTCGTGGGCCTCGGTGTTGCCCGGTTGCACCCCAAACCGGGATCCTGGGGGGCCATCATTCCCGGATCGCTGATTTTCGGTGTCGGGTTCGGCATGCTGGGCTACTGCCCCGGAACGGCCGTCGGTGCGGTCGGCCACGGGGCGCTGGACGCCCTGTTGGGCGGTGTGATCGGCATGCTGGCCGGCGCTGGTGTCTTTGCCGTCTTCTACCCGAAACTCACGCCCCTTCTTCAAAAAGGGTATTTCGGAGATGTGACGCTACCGCGATTGTTCCGCCTTAATCCGTGGCCCGTTATCGTTGCCGTGGCGTTGGTTGTGATCGGGCTGCTCTACGCGATCGAAAGCGCAGGTCTGTAAAAGCCGGGGGCGGGAAGTTAAAAAATGGCTGGTTGCATCTTTTTTCAGGCCTTCCCATGGCTTGAGGGCTACACGCGCAGCGACTGGCGCAGGGATCTGCTTGCGGGCACGATCGTCGCCGTGATGCTGGTCCCCCAGGCGATGGCTTATGCGAGCCTTGCGGGCTTGCCGCCAGCCATAGGGCTTTACGCGTCCACGGTTCCCCTGGTCATCTACGTGCTGTTCGGCTCTTCCCGGCATCTTGCCGTCGGGCCGGTGGCCATCGTATCCATCGTCGTTTTTTCGGAATGTTCGCTTCTCGCCCAGCCTGGAACCACTGAATACATCAACGCTGTTCTCTTGTTGAGCGTGTTGGTCGGCATCATTCAAGTGGTGATGGGGCTGCTGCGACTGGGATTCCTGGTCAACTTTCTGTCTCATGCCGTCATCAGCGGCCTGACCTCGGCAGCAGCCATCCTCATCGTGATAAACCAGTTGAAACACATACTGGGGATTCAACTTGCCCCGCACCATTCGGCCTTCGGGCCCCTGATCGAGGCCGGCCGACGCATCGGTGAGACCCATTTCGTGTCTCTGGCAATCGGT
>Ga0272443_10003325_pt1 | contig 19042 bp, 12 predicted proteins | sample SSMAcet12_FD_193581 | JGI IMG/M metagenome (GOLD analysis project Ga0272443, IMG submission 193581) | Marine sediment archaeal communities from Little Sippewissett salt marsh, Falmouth, MA, United States - SSM-Acet-12 | ecosystem: Environmental > Aquatic > Marine > Wetlands > Sediment ... | reverse complement strand
AACATCGGCGCGGAGAGCCCGCCCTACTGAATGCCGCGGGAAGTCACCGCCCTTCTGATTCTCTGCACCGCAGCGCCTCTGCGTGAGCTTAATCTGGTGATATCCCACCTTCAGCCACTTTTTTGGCGACGCACCAATTACAAAACAATTTCCTAATCACTATTGCTAACGCTAGCATAGTAACGACTACAACCCCGATGCTCATAATGAAAAGCGTAGCGTCCCAAACCCATACATTCGTTAGATAGTCTCTTGCGGTTGCTAGTTCTCTTCCAATGGGAGGAATATCTTTGAGATTGATCAGGCCGTGATCGCTAAGATACCAATGAATCGTTTCGGCTAGCCCGTAAAGCACCCAAGAAGTTACGAAAACAATTAGGCATATCTTACCGCCCTTGGTGTTATTGCTACTTTGCTTCATATGGTTAATTGCTCATGTCGGCCCGGCGGCAGATCGACCGAGGCCAGCAGGTTTCCGAAGTCGGTGTCGCTCAGGGAGGGCGTGCGGCCCCAAAGGCCGGCGCGGACGCCGCAGCCGACTACGAACAGCGGGCCGGCCGACCCGTGGTCCGTGCCGCCCATCGAGTTTTCCACGATCCGCCGGCCGAACTCCGACCACGCGACCAGCACCACGCGCTGCGCGATGTTCCGCTCGGCGAGCTGCCGCTGGAACGCGGCCAGCCCGTCGCCCAGTTCGCGCAGAACCTGTTCGTGCGCATCGAGCTGGTCCTCGTGCGTGTCGAAGCCGCCCACCGCAGCCGTCATGACCGCGGGCGGATGCGGCGCGCGGAGCTTGCCGAGCACGTCGGCCAGCACGTCGGCGACCTGACCACGCACGTACGCCAGCGGCGCCGGGTCTGCCGGCGATACGTGCGGGACGGCCCAGGCAACGTCGGTCAGCGCCGGTCGCAGGGCGCGGTGCAAGGCTGAACCGGCCGACGCCCAGATGCGGCACGACCCGACGTGCGAATAGTCCGGAGCCGAAAACCCCACACCCTGGACGACGGCGAGCAGCCCCTTGCGATAAAGCGCGTGAAGACCGCTCAAGGACGGATGAAACCCAAGCTGTTCGTTAATCGGCAACACCCGCCGGGCGACCCGGCTCAGTCGCGGCCGCGCTTCGTGGTAGAGCGGGTCCGCGTAGGGAACCAGCGTGTTCAGCCCGTCGTTCCCGCCCGACAGGTGCAGCAGGACGACGGTGCGGTCGGCCCCGCCGGCCGTGGTCGCGGCGCGAGCCAACGTCGGTACGACCGAGGCGGCCGCCCAGCCCAGGCCGGCCTGCAAAACCCCCCGGCGGCTGGGCGTGCCCGTGTTACCTGACAGTGCGTTCATGGCGGCGCCCCTTTTCATGCGTGGAATGCCTTCTGAATCTTGCGGATGGCCTCGGGCACGTCGGCGAGGTCCTCTTCGTCGGCCAGCAGCATCCACTGGTAGAGCCAAACACTCTCGGCACACAAAGCTTCCGCGTGCGGGCACGGTTCCTCAGCTACCAGCTCGGGATGGCGCCTCTTGACCGCCTCGGTGACCGGGTGCCGCGACTGAAGGTCCGTGTACCCCGGCGAACAGGGGATCCCCTCGGCCCGCAGCGCATTGATGAACTCGTCACGCGACCTGTTCCCGAAGGCCGACGGCGTGTACCGCATCGAGTAGAGGTGCCACGCGTGGTTGGACACCGCGTCCGTCAGCGGCTGCGCGGGACGGATGCCGGTAATACCTTTCAGCTCCCTGGTAAGGTAGCGGGCACCGCGGTTGCGGAGCTCGCACTGCGCATCGAGCGCCTTGAGACGATTCTCCAGCAGGACCGCCAGGTACTCCGAGGCACGGTAGTTGTAGCCTGCGAGCGGCTCAGCGGGTGTCACATTCTCCGGTGTTCTACCCACGTCGTGCAGTGCGTGGGCGCGGTTGTAGACGTCGGCCGAGTTGGTCGTCAGAAAGCCGCCGTCGCCACAGGTCAGATTCTTGGTGGACTGGAACGAAAAGCAGGCGGCATCGCCCATGCTGCCGACCTTCTTACCCTTGTAGCTGGCGCCATGCGCCTGGCAGGCATCGTCGATCACCTTGAGGTTGTGCTTGCGGGCGACGGCCAGGATGCGGTCCATGTCGGCCGGGCAGCCGAGGATGTCCACGGGCAGGACGACGCGCGTCTTGGGCCCGATGGCTGACTCGAGGCCGTCAGGGTCCATGCAGCCGGTTTCCGGATCAACGTCCACGAAGCGCACGGAGAATCCCATCTCCCAGGCCGTGTGGGCCGACGCGATAAAGGTGTAGTTGGGGACGAGAACCTCGCCGTTGTAGCCGAGGCCGTCGGTTTCCGTCACAGCAGCGAAAGCAAGCTTCAGTGCGCTGGACCCCGACGTGGTCAAAAGGCCGTGCGGCGTACCGAGGTAGGCGCAGTACGCCTTGGCAAACCGCTCGCCCCGCGGGCGCGGAAGGCCCTCGGTCCCGCTCAGGTAGACCTCGCCGAAGGATTCCCGCTGCTGCGGCCAGTTTTCCTCGGAAACGTCAGGCCATCGCGGCCACTCGCCGCCCCGACGCGTCCTGCGCGCTCCGCGTACCGGCGCGCCGCCGTCCAATGCCAGTTCGGTCATGACTTTTCTCCTGCAAGCGGGCAGGGATGATGTGATCGCTTACCTGCCAGTATGTTCACTCCGCACCCGGAATCAAGCTGATGCTACCGAGGGATTGCCGGACGGGCCGCCGTTCGTCGCACTGTGATTCGACCCACCGGTTATTTGCGTGTAGGATACTGCACGCAAGGCGGTTATGGAGTTTTCCGTCGGCCCGCAATCCCGTGCCGGGTGCCGCCCGGAGACATCGGATATCCCTCCCTGCGACGACATGGAGATCGAACATCATGGCAGCAGGCAGCTTCGCGGCGGCCATCAACTGCATGGATGGCCGCGTCCAGGAACCCGTCGCCAACTGGATCAAAGCGCGCTTTCACGTCGATTACGTCGATGAAATCACCGAGCCGGGCCCCGACCGGCTGCTGGCCGACCGCGAACCCGTCGCCTGCGCGTCGATCCGGCACAGGCTGGCGATCTCCGTCGAGAAGCACGGCTCGCACGTTGTCGCCCTCGTCGCCCATCACGACTGCACCGGCAACCCCGTCGACATGCAGACGCACCTTCGGCAGTTGGACGAAGCGATCAAGGTAATCGGAAAATGGCAGCCGGGCGTGAACCTCGTTGGCCTGTGGGTCGACGCGGAGGGGAAGGTGGAGCAGGTACACCCCCGTCCAGCGTGACGGCTTCAGCCCATTGGGGGAAAATTGCCTCTCATGCAGCCGCGCGAACGCGTCCAAGCCGCGATGTGCCATCGCACGCCCGACCGCGTGCCGGTTATGTGCCAACTGGCCCTGGGGCACTATTTCCTCAACAGCGACCGCCGCCCATCGGACATCTGGTTCGACAGCGAAATCTTCGCGCGAACGTTGGCCGACTTTCAGCAGCGCTACCGGTTCGACGGCATCCTCGTGAACCTGCCCGGACGCCCGGCCGACTGGAAAGCGTACTCGACCGACTACCGGCAGACGGACACCGGCGAGCAACTTTCGTGGCGCTGCGGCCTGGAAACCTGGTGCCCGCCGGACGACAACCCCCACACGTTTCTGCCCGGCCGGCAACCGCTGCCGCGGGCCGACTCCACCGTCGCCGACCCGGAGGACCCGGCCCTGTTCCGCGTTGCCGGCTACGTCTGGAACACCTGGCACGCCCCTGGCCTCTGGGACATCCCCGACGAGGCCGACCTGGCCCGGCCGGAGAGCTATCCCGACTGGATGACGCTCAGCCTTCGGGCCGCTCGGGCCGCCTGCCCGGACATCTCGGTCCACGTCGAGGTCTTCTCGCCGTTCACGCACCTGCTCGAGCTGTTCGGCTACGAAAACGCGCTGATGGCCCTGCTCGACATGCCGGATGTCTGCCATCGCCTGCTCGATGTTTTCACGGGCCACGTGACGGCCCAGGTCGAACGCTACGCCGACTGCGGGCCCGACGCGATCCTCATCAGCTCGGCCTTCGCCGGCGCGGGCTTCATCAGCCGGGACATGTACCGCACATTCGTCGTGCCCTACGAGCAGCGCGTCGTCCGTGCCATCGCCCGGCACGGGCTACCCTCGTACGTACACACGTGCGGGGCGATCGGCGACCGGCTCGACCTCATGGCCGAGACCGGCGTGGGCGGTATCGACACGCTCGACCCGCCGCCGCTGGGAACCGTCGATCTGGCGCAGGCCAAGCAGCAATTCGGCCGGCGGTTTTTCTTCAAGGGCAACCTCGACGCGGTCAACGAGATGCTGCGGGCCGACGATGCGGCGTTCGAGCGGGCCGTCCGCAGGCGGCTCGAAGTCGGTATGCCCGGCTCCGGCTACATCCTCTCGTCCGCCTGCTCGGTCGCGCCGCACGTGCGACCCGACCGGCTCCTGCGAATGGTCGAGCTGGCCGACCGCTACGGGCGCTACGACAGGTAGAAGTCACGCGCCCCGCGACGCATGGTCCCGGCGCCCGAACAGTCAGTCCCAGATATCGCACTTGCTTACTTGGAAGGGATTCTGCTTCCGGACGGCGACGTTTCCGCCGCAACTGGAGGCAAGGGTGGCCAGGCCGTCTCGAAGCCGAAAGAAGGGGCGGCCTATCGGCGGTGCTTTTTGCGCCGTTTGCGCTTGTCGCTACGGGTTTCCCGGCGTTTTTTGACGGTCGAACCCTTTTTGAACCGGGGCATCGCGCCGGTGGAGGCCATTTGCGCGAATTGCGAAGCGGACTTCATGCGGTCGGTCACGGACATGCCGCTCATCGACTTCATCATCTGGCGGACCTGCATGAAGTTCTTGATAAGCCCTGAGACGTCCTTGACGTCGGTACCGCTGCCCCGCGCGATCCGGCGCCGGCGCGACGCCTCGATGAGGTCGGGGCGCTGCCGCTCCTGGGGCGTCATCGAGTGAATGATCGCCTCGAACCGGACGAGCTCGCCGTCGTCGATGTCCATGCCGTCCATCTGGCTGGACATGCCGGGCATCATCTTGAGCAGCTGCCGCATCGAGCCCATCTTCTTGACCTTCTTCATCTGATCGAGGAAGTCGGTCAGATCCAGGCCGCTGGACATCTTCTTTTCGAGCTTGGCAGCCTCTTCGGCGTCGAACTGCTGTTGGGCCTTTTCGACGAGGGTGACCACGTCGCCCATGCCGAGGATGCGGCCGGCGATGCGGTCGGCGTGGAACTCCTCGAGGTTGTCGAGCTTCTCGCCGACGCCGATGAACTTGACGGGCTTGCCCGTAATCGTCTTGGCCGACAGGGCCGCGCCGCCGCGGGTGTCCGAGTCGAACTTGGTGAGGATGAGCCCGTCGAGCTCGAGCCGTTCGTTGAACAGCCGCGCGGTGTTGACGGCATCCTGGCCGGTCATCGCGTCGATGACGAGATAGACCTGCGTCGGAGAGGTCGCCTTCTCGATCCGGGCGATCTCGTCCATGAGCTCGTCGTCGATCGCCAGCCGGCCGGCCGTATCCAGGATGACCACGTCCCGGTCGGTCTTCCGCGCGTGGATGATGCTGTTTCGGCAAAGCTGGACGGCGTTCTCGTGGCCGCGCTCCGCGTAGACGGGGACGCCGGCCTGTTGGCCGACGACCTCAAGCTGGTCGATGGCGGCCGGCCGCTTGAGGTCGGCAGCCACCAGCATGGGACGCTTGCCACGGGCGGTGATGTACCGGGCCAGCTTTCCGCAGGTCGTCGTCTTGCCGGAGCCCTGCAGACCGGCCATCAGGATGATCGTCGGGCCGGGTGTCACGAAGGGAATGCGGGGGTCGGCCGGCCCCATGAGGCGGACCAGCTCGTCGTGGACGATCTTGACCATCACCTGGTCGGGGTGGAGCGTATCGATGACCTTCGCACCGATCGCCTTGTCCTTGACCTCGTCGCAGAACTGGCGGACGACCTGGACGTGGACGTCGGCCTCGAGCAGGGCGGTGCGGACCTCGCGCATCACCTCGGTAACGTTTTCCTCGGTGATCCTGCCGCGGCCGCGGAGGCGACTGAAAACAGACTGGAAACGTTGCGTCAGCGTCTCGAACATCGGTTTTTGCGACCTTCCAGGGGCTTGACCGCCCTGCTGCTCCGGCATCGGTCGGCCAACCCGTCGAGCAACCCTCCATGATAGGGACTGGCTGCAAGGTGTCCAACCCGATGAGGAGGGTCAGGGATCAGAGGTCAGGTGAGAGAGTGGAAAATTCAAAGGGTGGCAATGTGAGAGGATGTGGGATCGCTCATTACCAGCCGCGCCCGTCAGGAAGCAGTGTTCGACAAACCACGAAAACGCACCGTCACGGTCACAGTCCGGACAGGACTGCTCCACTCGGCGTCATCTGTGAAATCTGCGGATTCCGTTTTTATCCGCAGATTGCGCACCGTTGTGTAGAACGGCCATCCCACGGCCCGCGGGACCGGCGACGGTTGCCGGGTGTTGCCGTGTGCGAAGTGGGCCGTATCATGGCCACGGGAGCGCGGCGCGGCCCGGCGGCCGCCGGAACGTTCCACGGGCAGGCCGCTTTGACAGGCGAGGTCGGGCACCATGTCGCTCCAACAAACATCAAACACGGAACTCACGGCATCCGATACCCCCTTCTGCGTGACCTCGGGGCTGCCCAAGGAATGGCTGCTCACAGACGGGCGGGGCGGCTTCGCATCGGGCACGGTCATCGGCGTCCCGGCGCGCCGCTACCACGGCCTGCTCGTCGCCTCGGCGCGCCCGCCGCTGGAACGCTGGTTGCTCCTGTCATCCGTGCTCGCGCGGGTCGGCATCAACGGCCTGCGCTGGGAGATACCCGCCTTCGATTTCGGCGAGGTTTTCCACCCGTGCGGTTTCGAACACCAGGTCGATTTCGCCACCTCCAACGCCCCGCCGTGTCCGTGGGCGCGTTTCGGCTATCGCTTCGGGCGCGCGCGGCTTACCCAGTGCGTCGCCCTGCCGTCCGGGCGCAACGAGGTCATCATCACCTACCGGATCGAAGCCGACGCCGGCACGATGCTCTCGCTGGAGCTGTGCCCGTTGACAGCCATGCGCGACTTCCACGGCTGCACGCATGCCTTCGGAGAGGGGTTCCCCACCGAGCCGGCCGCGAGCGGCGTCGTGGTCGGCACCTGGGACGGCGGGCCGCGCCTCCGGCTCACGGCAACGGCCGACGAACCGACTACACCCCCGACCTTCGAGATGACCCGGGAGTGGTGGTACAACTTCTATTATCGCCACGAGGCGCACCGCGGCATGGACTGCCGCGAGGACCTCTTCGTGCCCGGCTGGTTCCGGTGCGCCGCCACCGGACAACTCGAAGTGACGCTCCGGGCAACCGCCCTGTTCGTCCCCGGAAACGGTGACAAGGGGAAGGTACCTTCCATCGTCGTGCCGGCCGAAGGACTCGATCCGGCCGCTACTCCCGCAACCGTCACGCTCGAGCAGCGTTTGCGCGAGGCGGCCAACGCCTTCGTCGTCCAGCGCCGCCGCTCGGACGGCACCGCCTCGACCACGATCCTGGCGGGATACCCCTGGTTCGGCGACTGGGGCCGCGACACTTTCATCGCACTGCCCGGCCTGCTGCTCGAAACGGAGCGCTTCCCCGAGGCACGCGAGGTCTTCCGGACATTCGCGTCGGCCCAGAAGGACGGTCTGATCCCGAACCGGTTCAGCGACTACGGCGACGGTTGCGACTACAACAGCGTGGACGCCAGCCTGTGGTACATCCATGCAGCCGACCGGTACGTGCAGGCGTCGGGCGACGAAGTGTTCTGGCGCGAGGTGCTCGAACCCGTCTGCGCGCAGGTCGTCGACGCGTTTACAGCCGGCACGGTTTTCGACATCCGGATGGACGACGACGGCCTGATCCGCTGCGGCAACGCGGCGACGCAGATCACCTGGATGGACGCCAAGTTCGGCGAGACGGTTTTCACGCCGCGGCACGGAAAACCCGTCGAGGTCAACGCGCTGTGGTACCACGCGCTGTGCCTGCTGGGCGACCGCGCCGCGCAGGCCGGCTCCTGCAAGGCCGCCCGCTACCGCGGACTGGCTGAACGGGCGGCCCGCGCGTGGGCCAAGCGGTTCTGGAACGAGGCGGCCGGCTGCCTCTACGACGTCATACGCGACGACTTCCGCGACCCGGCGGTCCGGCCGAACCAGATCCTGGCCGTCAGTCTGCCGCACTCGCCTCTGGACCGCGCGCACCAGCGCAAAGTCGTGACCGTGGTCGAGTCCGAGCTGCTCACGCCGTTCGGCCTGCGGTCGCTCTCGCCGCACGACCCGGCCTACCGCGGACGCTACGCGGGAGGCCCCTTCGAGCGGGACAGCGCGTACCACCAGGGTACGGTCTGGGCGTGGCTCATCGGCCCGTACGTCGAAGCCTACCTGCGCGTCCACGATTTTTCCGCATCCGCGCGGGCCGCGATGCGCGGGGCCCTCGAACCGCTGACGGCCCATCTCGACGAGGCGGGGCTCGGCTCGGTGAGCGAGGTCTTCGACGGCGATCCGCCGCATCGGCCCGGCGGCTGTTTCGCCCAGGCATGGAGCGTGGCCGAACTGCTCCGCGCCTGGCGGATGACCGAGCCTGTCGATAAACCCGAAGAACCCGGCCGCGTCACAGCCAAGGGCACGTGAACCTTTTGCGCCAGCGTACGCTGTGCCGGCCGTGTGGGAGCGGTGTTGTGCGGCGGGGAGCGCTGGCATCTCCATCCGAGCCGCGACCGTGAGTAAGTGGTCAGGGCGGTACGAGGACAGGGTGGTACGAGGGCATGGCGGTACGGGGGCAGGGCGGTACGAGGACAGGGTGGTACGGGCGTCTCGCCCGTTTGTAGAAGCGCGGCTCACAGAGCCGTGGCACACTGCACGCTGTGCCGGCCGTCACGGGGGGCGGCCGCTACAAGATAACGCGATCCGGCGGCGTATCGTGGACATTGCGAGGGCAAACCATGCAGAGGCGGTTTTGGATGGCTGCGCTGACGGCCGTGGCGGCGGCAACGGTCGCCGGCACACCGCTTTCGGCGCAAGATCTGTCGTCGTCGGGCGATATCTCCACGGGCAAGTGGCTGGTCGATCTGGGACGCGACTACCCGCTCACACCGCAGGCCGGCCTGTCGGATTTCGACGCCGAGATCGCGCTGTTGTTCATGGAGGCGGCCGAACGGGTCGAACCCGACCTGGCCGAGGCGATCCGCTGGCAGGTCGATCTGCTGGCCGCCCTCGGACGTACGAGCCAGGCCCTGGAGGCTTTGCAACGTTACGTTCGTCACGCACCGGCCGATGTGGACGCCTATGTGACACTGGTAGCCTCCGAGCTCGACCAGATCCAGACGGCTGACCAGCGACGCGACTATTGCCAACGCCAACTCGAGCAGGACGACTTGCCGGCCGAGGTCGTCAGCGAGCTGCACCGCACGTTGGCCATCTATCACTGGAACCGCGGCGATGAATCGCAGGCGCGTCAGGAGGTCGAGCAAGCCTTGCGCGCCGACCCCGATGACGTGGCGGCCCGCGTGCTGCTTGCCCGGCTCACGACGGATCACGACCCCCTCGTCGCCCGGGTCGATCAATGGCTGACGCGGCTGAAGTCCAATCCGGGCGACGCCGAGCTGGCTGCACAACTGGCCGACCGGCTCATGCTTCTGAACCTTCCGGAGGATGCGGAACGGTGGTACCGACACGCTGCCGACGTCGTGGCCGTCCAGGCGCCCGAGGCGGTACCCCCTGAATGGCTGGCGGGGCGGGCGATGGCGCTGCTGGCGATCAATCGGCCGCTCGATGCCGAGCGGTTGGCCATGGCAGCGCTCGAACGGAACCCGTCGTCGATCGAGGTCCTCGTATCCCGTGCGATGGTAGCAGCCGTCCGCGGCGATCGGGATGCGCTGTCCCGCCACTTGCAGAATGTCGGCCAGATCGCCCAGGCCCTGTTGGAGCAGACCGAAGACGAGGAACCACCGCCCTCGCTGGTGGGCGAGGTCGCGTGGCTTTACACCCATTACCTCGACCGATCCGACGAGGCGCAGCGCCTGGCCCGACAGTTGCTGGAGGCTGACCCCGGCGACGTGCTCGCGCAGCGCGTTCTCGGGACAGCCCTTCGCCGGACGCAGCGATGGAGCGAGGCTGAAGAGCGCCTTCAGCCGATCGCCGACCGCGATACGTGGGCGGCCATCGAACGGGCCCGGACGCTGGAGGGCGCCGGACGGAGGGAAGATGCCGCCGACCAGCTTCGCGAAGCCGGGCGGATGCCGGCCACCTTCGAGCAGCGGCGCGTCATCCGATCGCTGGCCGCCGAATGGCAGATCGAAGTAACAGTGACCCCGCCGGGCGCCGAGAAAGTCCGCGCGTTGCTGGAATCCTTCCCCCCCGAGGTGCTGAATTACCCGTTACGCCCGGAGGCGTATCTGTCGGTGCATCTCGAAGAGCCCTCCGGCGACACCGTTCCGGGCCAGCCGTGGTGGTGCACGTTGCGGCTGGATAACGTCGGCTCTTTCCCGATCACCTTCGGGCCGGACGGCATGATCGACACCGAGATCGTCTGCGTCGTCCAGACGCGGGGCGACCGCACGCGTACATCGGGTTCGTCGATCCGGATACAGTTGGCCGGCCTACGCCGCCTCGCGCCGGGTCAGCAACTCGAGGTCCGCCAGACCGTCAAGCTCGGCAGGATCCGGGCCGGCATGATCGGCACGCCGCAGATGTCGCAGGAGGTCGAGGTGACAGCCATCCTGAACGCCGTCGAATACGAGGAGGGCGAAAAGGTCGTGTGCCGGCCGGGCCTCGGCGGCCTGCGGGTCGGGCCGGTCCGTTTCCGTCGGCACCCCTTTGTCGGCTCGGCGGCGAACGTGCAGCAACTCATCGCGCAATCCGTCTCGGCCGAGGTGGACGCGCGGATCGCGGCCGTCCGGATTCTGGCGATGCTGCTCGGCGAGCACCAGCACCTGGCCGCAGGCCGACTGACCTACCCGGCTCCTGCGATCGACGCCGAAACCGTCCGGGCAGCCTTGACCGAGCGGACCGACGATCCGGACTGGCGCGTCCGCGCCCGTCTGGCCGAAGCGATGCGATGGTTCGTCCTGGACGAATCAACCATGCCGGCAGCCATGCAGCTTGTCGACGATGAACACTGGCTCGTGCGGGGGCTCAGCCGGCGAATGCTGATTGAACAGACGGGACAGGACGGCAAGGCCGTCCTTCGCCGCAGCACCGAAACCGACCCCGATCCCTGGGTCCGACGCATGAGCACGGCCCTGCTGGGGCGGCTCGCTTTGGCCACCGCCGCCGCGACCGCGTCGGACGGGCCGATCGACAGGCCTGCCGGAGGCGAGGCAGCGCGCTGACCATGCCTTCCATGTGTCAGGTGTCACTTACCGGCGCGTCTTGGCCGCCTTTGTTCGCGGCGCGGCACCTTTGGATTTGTTGCCGGTCGCCGGCACCGTATCCTTACCGTTGCCGTCGTCGGCCGGCGTCTTTTCCTTGGTCGCAGGGAGCCGCTTGGCTAAGACAGCCTGTTTGATCTCCTCCATCAGCTCGGGGTTGTCGCGAAGGAACTGCTTGGTGTTCTCGCGCCCCTGGCCGAGACGGACCTGCCCGCAGCTGAACCACGCGCCCGTTTTTTCGATGACCCCCTCGTCCACGGCCAGATCGATCAGGTCCCCTTCCGTGCTGATACCGCCGCTGAACATGATGTCGAACTCGGCCGTCTTGAACGGGGCGGCCACCTTGTTCTTGACGACCCGGGCCCGGACGTGGTTGCCCACCGCCTGGTCGCCCTCCTTGATCGTGGTCACCCGGCGGATGTCGATGCGGATCGAGCTGTAGAACTTCAGCGCCCGGCCGCCCGGCGTCGTCTCCGGGTTGCCGAACATCACGCCGATCTTCTCGCGAAGCTGATTGATGAAGATGACAATGCAACGGCTCTTGGAGATGAGCCCGGTCAGCTTGCGCAGCGACTGGCTCATGAGCCGCGCCTGGAGCCCGACGTGCTGCTGCCCCATTTCGCCGTCGAGCTCAGCCTTGGGCACAAGCGCCGCGACCGAGTCGATGACGATGCAATCGACCGCATTGGAGCGCACGAGCATCTCGACGATCTCGAGCCCCTGCTCGCCGGTCTCCGGCTGGCTGACGAGCAGTTCCTCGAGTTTGATCCCGCACTTGCGGGCCCAGGTCGGATCCATCGCGTGTTCGGCGTCGATGACCGCCGCCACGCCGCCGGCGCGCTGAGCCGAGGCGGCCACGTGCAGCGCGAGCGTCGTCTTGCCGCCCGACTCGGGCCCGAACAGTTCGACGACCCGCCCCCGCGCCAGGCCATAACCGCCCAGGGCCAGGTCGAGCGACAGGCTCCCCGTACTCAGCGCGTCGCGGACCACGGGCGCATGATTGTCCAACTGCATGATCGCACCCTTGCCGAAACTCTTCTCGATCTGCTGCAACGCACGGTCGAGCGCCTGCTTGCGTTTGGCTGCCATCTCATCGCTCATGGTTTTGCGTCCCTCGCTGGTTTTGATCGCCCGGCCGGTGACGCCGGCCCGCCCACTCAGTTTATCGAACATCGGATGTTTGGCAAGTGTTCGGTTATTCTTTTTCTTGAACTGTAAGCTGGATCAAATCACAAGATACTGAAAATAAAGGAGTTGAGACTTTTCAACGTCCTCCGGCCCCACCCCGGCGAACCATTCAGACCCCCTGCGACGGCAAGGCGTCGCATCGCAGGGATCGGGTGCGGGATGGATCGTTTTCGCCGGCCCTTTATAATCCCGACCGTGATCGAGTCAAATCGCATCAGTCGCATCGTGGTCGCCGCCGTGGCTGCAGGGGTTATTCTCCTTCTGGGCGGTTGCGGCCCGGCGGCGCGAGTCGATCTTTTTCAGCCCCAACTGGCAGGCCTCCAGGCACACCTTCACATCCAGAGCGAACGGGCTTTCTGGTCGTCCGACGAGCGGGTCGAACGCATGCTGGTCGAGTTTCCGCCGCCCGGCGCCAGTACGGGGCACCCCCTGTTTTTTCTGCTCTATCTCCGCTGGCCCGCCGGCCAGAACAAGCCGGAGGTGGGGGGCAATCAAGGACCGGCCGTAAGAGGTTTTCTGATCCAGACGCGCGGACGTTTCGCGGGGCTCGCGCAGGTTGTCGACGGAACGCTGAAGGTTCACAGGCCCTTCGGCGCGCCCGAAACGCGACGGCGTTTCGTGTTCGACCTGCACTGCGAGGACGGCAGCCGCCTCGTCGGCACGGTGGTGACCGAGCACGACGACGCCGTGCTCAAAGTATTTGAGACGCGCCGGCGACCGGCCGACGTGGCCAACCTCGGCCCTGCGGCCGCCACGTCTACGGCACCGGCCGACGCCTCCTGAGCAACTCATCGTCCGAGCGCACCCTGCGTCCAACAACAAGGTACGGGTCGGGAACGATGCGGATACATCGGACGGAACGGCATGACCGACTGGATCGACATCACGCGAACGCTGAGCGAAACGACGCTCGTCTGGCCGGGGGACTTGCTTTTTTCCCGCCGGCTCGTCTCCCCTGACCGGCCCGGCGAACCGGTCACCAGCGAGATCCACTGCAGCGCGCACGCAGGCACGCACGTGGACGCGCCGCTGCACGTCGTGCCGGGCGGACGCGACGTGGCGGCCCTGCCGCTGGCGGCGCTGTGCGGGCCCGCCACGGTGGTCGACCTGACCGACACGCGGGATGTGACGGCAGAGGATCTGGCCGGCGCTGCCATCCCGCGGGGAGATCGCGTGCTGCTGAGAACGGTGAACCGCCACGTGTGGCGGACCAGAACGTTCGAGCCGGATTACGTGTCTTTGACGGTCGAGGCCGCCCGCTGGCTCGTCGCGCACGCGGTTCCGCTGGTGGGCGTGGATGCGCTGTCGGTGGACCGGTTCGACGCCGACCCGCTCATCGTTCACCGGACTCTGCTGAACGCTGACGTCGTCGTGCTGGAGGGCGCGGACCTGGACCGCGTCGGGGCCGGCCGGTACGAGTTGATCGTGCTCCCCTTGAAAATCGCTGGCGGCGACGGGAGCCCGGCGCGGGCGGTCCTGCGTCCTCTTGGCTGAGCCGCGCCCATGTTCAGGGGCCAAGTCGACCGCAGGGGCAGGCCGCCGACCTGACGGGGCGCGCTTTCAAGGACTCAGAACGACCGCGGCAGGCGTTGGAGGGGCGATCGACCCGCGTCGGTCTTGACATCGATCCATGCCGGCAGAATACTTGTAGGGGTCGAGTCTGCGCGGAGAGTGCGGGGGCCGCGTAGCGGCCCCGGCCGACATTCTGCCCGCTTCCTACCCGTGGTTGGTATCCCCGCAGCGCTGCCGGTCGGGCCGCTTTTGCGGTGGCGATCTACGGCGGCGAACTCGCGTAGCGTTCGGCGGCCGATTCGGTCACAATACCCACCGGCTGCCGACACGTACGGCCGACGAGCTCTCGAAGCGCTGGCACAGAAGGAGACGGCCATGGCAGTGAACAAACCGGTCTGGGGCATCGACCTGGGGCAGTGCGCCCTGAAGGCGATTGCGCTGCGGTTGGCCGACAACAAGGTCGAGGCCGTCGATTACGCCTACATCGACCACGACAAAATCCTTACGGAGCCGGATGTGGATCGGGCCGCCCTCTTGGCGTCCTCGATGCGCAAATTCATCGAGAAGCACGAGATCGCGGGTCAATCACTGGTCGTCGGCGTGCCCGGCCGACACACGCTGGCCCGTTTCACCCGGTTGCCGCCCGTCGACAAGAAAAAGATCCCCGAGATCGTCAAGTACGAGGCGCAGCAGCAGATCCCCTTCGACATGGACGAGGTCATCTGGGACTTCCAGAGCTTCGTGGACGAGGACACCTCGGAAACGGAGGTCGGCATTTTCGCGATGCGTCGCGAGTTGATGCGCGAGCACCTCCGCGTGCTGTCCGACTTCCAGCTCGAACCCGCACTCGTCCAGGCCAACCCTCTGGCACTTTACAACGCGCTCCGCTACGACGGCTGGTGCGGCGACGAGGCTGTGGCGATCCTCGACATCGGCACCGAGAACACCGACCTGTTGGCCGTCGACGGCCACAGCCTCTGGACGCGCACGATCCCGTTGGGCGGCAACCACTTTACCGACGCGCTCGTCAAGACCTTCAAAATCTCGTTCACCAAGGCCGAGAACCTCAAGCGGTCAGCCGGCACCAGCAAGTACGCACGCCAGCTTTTCCAGGCGATGCGCCCGGTTTTCGCCGACCTCGTCGCCGAGATCCAGCGTTCGATCGGCTTTTACACCTCCTCCCGGCGCGGTGTGAAGCTCACGAAAATGCTGGCGATGGGCAGCGCATTCAAACTCCCCGGTCTGCCCAAGTTCATCCAGCAGAACGTCGGCTTGGAAGTCGTGCGCCCGACGACCTTCAACCGTCTGTCGGCCAGCCACGCACCGAACGCCCCGCAGTTGATGGACCGCCTGCTGAGTTTCGGCGTGGCATACGGGCTGGCGCTCCAGGGCCTGGATCTGGCGGAGATCACGAGCAACCTCCTGCCGCCGGAGATCGCCCGCCAGATCATCTGGCGCAAGAAAACGCCCTGGTTCTATGCCGCTACGGCCTGCCTCGTGGCAACGGCCGCGGTCGTCTGGGGCCGAAACATCGCCGACCAGCGCGTCCTGGCCGAAGCCACGGGCGCGGGCAACGCTTCACCGCCCCCACCGGCCAGCCGCGAGGCCGCCTCACGGATCATCAACCAAGGGCCCGGCGATCAGCTGCCCGCCCGGCTCTACGCCGAGCAGATCGTCAAGGCCGACGAGTTTTTGCTGGACCTTAAAACCAAGGCAATGCGCGAAAACGACCAGTTGGTCGACCGGCTCAGCGAGATCGAAAAACTCCAGGAACAGAAGGCCGTCTGGCCGTGGATCCTCCACACCGTCCACTCGGCGCTGCCGCCTTTGCCAGAGGAACTGGCGTCGGCCATCGCGGAGGGGCCGGAAGCCTTCAAGCAGCTCGTCGAATCCAACCCCGACACCTACGCCCGCGCGAAGCGCCCGCAGGTGTTCATCGAGCAGTTCAATGCCACTTTCTCGTCCGACGTGCTGCTCGCGTACGAGTCGGCCTACCGCCAACTCCAGGGGCGCGACACATCCGGCAGGGAAGTCGCTCCGGAGGTGCAACAAAACAAGCGCGGCTTCGTTCTGACGATCAGGGGCCGTACGCCTTACGCGGCCGGTGTTCACCGCGAAGCCTACGCCTTCCTCCAGGATACGTTCCTGACCGGAATCATCGCAAACGCGCCGGAGGATGTCTTTTATTTCGCACCACCCTACCCCATACTCCTCAAAACGGCGGGCAGTCCGACAGGTTCCGGATACACGAATCGCCCGTCGGGGGAAGCCGCCCAAAACGATCCGGTCACCGGCGAGCCGATGGGGAGGGACTGGATTTTCGACATGGTGTTGGCCGTGATCCTGGAGCCCAAACCGGCCGAGGGCCAGGAGTCGGCCGGGGCAATGCCCCCCGGTTAGTGGAGTGATACGCCGGCACCCGCAAAGTAAACTGGTGCGGGGAACGGACGCCCGGCCGGCGCGAACCGGTGCCGGGTTCCAGTAGGAGCGAGCCCATGGAATGGATCAAGGCTCATCTGACGATCGTGATCTGCGGCGCGTTGAGCCTGCTTTCGGTGGTGCTGATCGGCCTGGGGTTTTTCCTCACGGACGTGACGGACGTGATGGCCAAGGACGCGAGCCTGAACCGGACCCTCGTGAGTATCGAGCCGACGAACGAGCAGGTGGTCGACTACTGGGAACAACTCCTCAAAGAGAACAGCGACAAGGCCGAGGAGAGCATGGCCGAACTGGCCCAGCTCGGGGCGCACGAGCCTTTGACGCAGGGGTTGTTCCCCGTGGTGCAGGATAACTACGCCCCCTTTCAGTTCCAGAAGGACTACGAGGTAGCTCACCGCGATCTGGTGGACCGGTTGAACGCCGGCAATCAACCCTCCGCCGGGGAAATCGCACATGCCAGAGCGCTCATGGAGGAGACCGCCAAGCACCGCGAGGAGGTGGAACGCCTGGGCGCCGGCGAGAGTCCGAGGGAAACGCGGCAACCGGTGAGAAGTCCTCGCGGTTTCGGCGTCTTTTCTCAACCGCCAACGGCGCAGCCTTCGCCAACGGCGCCTGAGCCCAAACCCGAAGAGTCCCCCGAAGTCCTTGTGAGTCTGCGGCGGGCACGAGACATCTACTGCTACCTCGACCCGGACCGCGCCTTCGGTTCCTATGCGCGAGTCAGGCGCGACCAGGAACGCCCCTTGCCCCCAACGCCGGAACAGGCCTGGTACGCCCAGGTCGCCTTGTGGATCCAGCGGGACATTGTCGGTGCCCTGGCGGCGTTGAACAACCAGGCCGCCGAGAGGCTCGAAGCGGCCGGCGAACAGCCCTGGGTGGGCAACCTGCCCGTCAAACACGTGCGAACGATTGACGTAGGGTGCTACGTTTCCGGTTCTGATACATCCGGAGAGAAGGTCGACACGTTCACCGAGCGCAGCTCGGACGGCACGATCGACGTGGTCAGGATCGAGGTGGATCTGGTGATCGATGCGCGCAAGTTACCGGCCGTTCTCGACCGGATCTGCGCTGCGGGTTTCTACACGCCGCTCCTCGTAAGCTACAGCCAGGTTCCCGTAAATACCTCTTTGACAGGTTACATCTACGGTTCGGATCCGGTCATCCGCGTGATGATTCCGTTGGAAGGGTGCTTCCTTCGGAGCAAGCACGAGCAGTGGATGCCCGAAACCGTCAAACGCGCCATCGAAGAAGGCCAGGCGTGCCCGCGACGCGTCGATCGCGCCGAGGGCCAGGAAACATCGTCAGGCACCGGCCGCAGTGGGAACAGTTCGTGGGGGATGAAAGAGTAGGCCCCTGGCGGCGGGCGCGTGTCTCGGACGCAAGTTCCGCTGTCGGGCGTCGCCTTGTTCTTTTCGGCAGGATACGATCGGAGCCCCGGAGTCGGGAGGGCCTGTATGGCCAAGCAGAGCGTCACCTTTGTCGAACGGCATGTGGAAAAGATCGTGCTCGGCGTGGCGGGAGGCGCCCTGCTGGTCATCGGCGCGCTTTACCTGGCCTCCTCGCCGCATAAGATCGAGCTTAGCGGCGAGTCGGTCGGCCCCCAGGAACTCTACGCGCGCATCCGTCAGCGTGCCGAGAACGCGCGGACCCAGATGCGGAACGTAAAGCCGGACCCCGGGGGCGCCGGCAACATCCGCGTGCCCACACTCGACGAGCAGCTCAGCCCGTACGACGATCTCCAGCTTCCCACGGAATTCAACGTCGCGTTCGCGCCTCTCCATCCGCCGGTGCCCGTCGTGGAGGCCTCCGACCAGCGCGGCCGGATTCGCCTGGCGGAGATTCTGCCTCCCTCCCCGATCGTGGCGACGACGGGCAGGGCATACGCGGGCCTTCCCTCGCCGGAACAAATGACAGGCTCCGAGCGCGCGGAAACGTTTGACGAAGCGGTTACCCAGGACTGGTATTGGGTGGCCGTCTTCGCCGCCGTCCACCGCGCCGACCAGCGCGAGTTGTTCGTCCAGGCCGACTACAGTACGAACCGCCGGAAATTGATCGTCGCCGGCGTCGAGGCTGAACGCCAGGAATGGCTCCCCGAAAACCAGTGGAGTCCGGCGCGTACGGTGACGGGCTATGCACCTGAGTTCATCCCCGTCCGCAAAGAAGTGGACATCGAGCAGACCTCCCAGGGGATCAGCACCGAGGACCTGCAAGTCCTTTACGCGTACCGTGACCAGCTCCAGGAAAACCAGTCGACCGTTCTGCGCCCCACGTTCCAGCGAATGCTGCCTTTCCCGCTCGACTGGAAGGTGCCCGAGCTGACCGCCGTGCAGGTGGACCTGACACGGTACGCGATGGTTTCCATCACCGACTCTTTGCCGAACGCGCAGCCGCCCGAGCAGGATGTCGAGCCCGTGTGGCTCAACGACTTATCCGTCGAACCGGGCAAACTCTACCGCTATCGGCTCCGGCTGCTCGCTTTCAACACATACGTCGGCAATGTCTCCGATCTGGCAAACCGCCAGGACGCCGGCAAG
>Ga0272443_10003324_pt1 | contig 19046 bp, 16 predicted proteins | sample SSMAcet12_FD_193581 | JGI IMG/M metagenome (GOLD analysis project Ga0272443, IMG submission 193581) | Marine sediment archaeal communities from Little Sippewissett salt marsh, Falmouth, MA, United States - SSM-Acet-12 | ecosystem: Environmental > Aquatic > Marine > Wetlands > Sediment ... | reverse complement strand
TTTTAATACAACATCACATTAACAAACTGATCGCAGAGCTAATCGCTACTAGATTAACTGGCGTTATGCTAGCGCTGTCGGGGACAATTGTCAAGCCCTTCCATCAAGAAAAACTGTAATTTCAAGCAAGATTGTAACTGCAGTATATTACTTGACTTGCGCAAAATATTCCTGCGAACCTTCCGGGTCGGGCTTCATAGTTTTTGCACCGGGGTTCCAGTTGGCCGGGCAGACCTCGCCATGCTCGGCCACAAACTGGAAACCTGCGATCAAACGCAGCACCTCATCCACATTACGGCCCACCCCCAGGTTATTGACCGTATAGCTCTGGAGAATCCCGTCTCCGTCGATAATAAAGAGTCCCCGGGCCGCTATGCCGCCCTCCAGAAGGACTTCATAGTCACGGGCCCCCTTCTTAGCCAAATCGGCAAACAAGGGGAAATCCAGTTGCCCTAAGCCGCCCTTATTACGGGGAGTATTCTTCCAGGCCAGATGCGTATAGGGACTATCCACGGAAGCACCCACCACTTCGGCGCCCAATTTCTTAAACTCGGCCAATTTCTCCTGGAAAGCCAGGATTTCCGTGGGACATACAAAGGTAAAATCCAGCGGATAGAAAAATAACACCAAGTATTTACCCGATATTTTCTTGTCTCCGAGCGTAAGGACGCCCTTTTCATATGACATATCTACTATCTCGTTACCGACCACCGCCTGGCCGCAAATACTCGGGGCGGCTTGGCCGACCTTAATTCCACTACATACTGTCTCACACATGTTTCTTCCTTTCTTGAAATATTCTTACTCTATCGTCAATTGCGGCGCCCGATCACTGGGGGCCGCGGGGGCGGCGTCTTTATCCGGTCCAAAGGGTGACAACTCCCGCAGACGCTTTACTATCCCCGGAGTATGTTCAATAACGCAATCGATCTCTTTGTCTGTGGTATAACGGCTTAAACTGAACCGGATCGAACCGTGTACAGCCGTAAAGGGGATCCCCATAGCCCTGAGGACGTGGCTCGGTTCCAGCGATCCGCTCGTACAGGCAGAACCACTGGAAGCGGCAATCCCCACCTGATCCAGCAAAAGTAAAATCGCTTCCCCTTCGACATATTCAAAACTGATATTGGCGGTATTGGGCAACCGGGCCTCGATATCACCATTAACCCGGGCATCGGGACATTTTTGCAGAAGTTCCTTTTCCAGGCGATCACGCAGGGCCCGAACCCGTTGATTTTCTTCGGCTAAGTTCTGCTGGGCCAACTCGCAGGCCTTGCCCAGGGCCACGATCCCGGCTATGTTTTCCGTCCCGGCCCGCATCCCGAACTCCTGATGACCACCCACCAGCAAAGGTGCTACGCTGGTACCGCGGCGGACATACAGAATACCTACACCTTTGGGGGCGTGCAGCTTATGGCCGGAAATACTCAAAAGATCGATGGGCGTATCCTTCAAATTGACAGGAACCTTGCCGATTGCCTGCACCGCATCGGTATGGAACAAAGCTTCTTTGCTTTTGACAATCCGGGCGATTTTGTCAATCGGAAAGATGACCCCGGTCTCGTTATTGGCAAACATAATACTCACCAGGGCCGTATCTTCTGTAAGAGCCTTGGTCAGCTGATCCAAATCCAAGCGGCCGTACCGGTCCACCGGTAGTTCGGTAAGACGATAACCATGCTTTTGCAAATGTTTGGCCGTTGTCCGCACGGCGGGGTGTTCCACCCGCGTTGTAATGAGATGCTGTTTCTGGCCGGAGCGCTCAAGCACCCCCCTAAGAGCCGTAGTATCACTCTCCGTACCACCGCTAGTAAAGATAATCTCATCCGGTTCACAGCCCAGCAGTGCCGCGGCCTGCTGACGGGCGTGATCGATCTTGTGTCTGAGCCGTCCTCCAAATTTATGCATACTGGAGGCATTGCCGTAATTCTCAGTCAAATACGGCTTCATTTCTTCAAACACTTCCTCAGCCACCCGGGTGGTGGCATTATTATCCAAATATACTACTTTATCTGCCATTAGACTCGCCTCATCTTATTCTGCCTGTTCCTCGACCGTTATATTAGGATCTACAAAGTCGCGTAACTTCTTTTCCACAACCTCGGCCCGGGTGAATTCAGATACCTGACATTGAGCGCACATACCTCGAAAGGCAACTATCACCCGGTCTCCCACGACGTCAATTAATTCCAGGTCGCCCCCGTCGGCCTGTAAGGCGGGGCGCACCTGCTGGTCGAGGGTTTGGCCGATTAACTTGATTTTTTGAATATTGGTCAATGGTTTGTCTTTTTTCTCCGGCTCACTGGGGATGCTTTGGGCCTCCATTGTAACCCCGGCAGCTTCATTTACCCGCTCGATTATTTTTTCGATATCCCGGTGGCAGCCACCGCAACCGCCCCCGGCCTTACAGTAATTGGTAACCTGTTCCACCGCGGTTAAATGATTCTCCTGCACAACCCGTTCAATCTCCTTATCAGTTACTCCAAAGCACGTGCAGATAACTTCCTCCTCAAAAGACTTTGAAGCCTTACCGCCTGTTCGATAGTTTTCAATCGCCGCTTCCAAGGCCTCACGCCCCATGACAGAGCAGTGCATCTTCTGTTCCGGCAGCCCCCCCAGATAATCCGCGATATCCTGATTACTCACCTTCTCGGCTTCCTCCAGGGTCTTACCCTTTATCATCTCCGTAAGAGCTGAGGAAGATGCAATCGCACTGCCACAGCCGAACGTTTGGAATTTCGCTTCCGCTATCCGTCCCTGCTTGTCCAGTTTGAAGGTGAGCTTTAGGGCGTCACCGCAGGCCAGTGAACCTACCTCTCCCACTCCGTCGGGCTCTTCGATCACGCCGACATTACGCGGATTAAAAAAATGTTCTTTTACTATATCTGAATAATCCCACATTTATTATTCCTTTCCACTGCTGAACATCGGCAATGCCGGATCATATTGAGTGCTGCATACAGATAAATTTGCCTACTCGTCTGGAGCGTCTTGAAAGTAGCAAAGCATCGCACCGGACACTTATATAGTGTACGGTAACAATCCCCCCAATCAAGACGCAAACGTTAAAAGCAAAAAAACGCCTAAAAACAATCCCACCCACTCACAGAATGTAGGGCAGAGTGCTTTTATCACTCTGCGAACGAGTGGCGCCGATGTCAATCAATATTATTTTTGTCCTCGTGGGTGCTGGTTCTGACCAGAGGTTCTATATCACCTGGGTCACCCCGGCCTTTTCGCTTATGTGCCAACATTTCCGCCTCTGCAAGGGCGCGAATTTTATAGGCACTGTCACGAATCGTGCCATACAGGATGCCACAGCCCACATCCTCTCGGGCTGCATCGCCATCATCAGCCAGCATAAGCATATCTCGAGACAATTCCAGCACCTTCCGTATGCATTCGTTTGTATAGTGCCTGTCCATCATATAACTGTTCCTATATGTAGTTTGATCCTCATATCAAACGAGTTTACGTATAATTGTTATGCCACATTACATTATAGGAGCAAAAATTGTTCCAAGGTAACAGTTGTTCAGTGGAATTCGTATCTTCTTTATTTGCATAGCTCTATAGCTTTCAATTTACCGACATCCAACAGCAGATCAGCCTATGTTTCAAATCAACTGAAACACGAGCAATTGGCCATATCAATGAAACCGACCTTACCAAAACTCTTACCCCTTATAAAACAAACAGTTAAGTGATTTTAAGGGATTACCCGGCTGAGTTTTATGTTTCATAACACCCCAAATGGAACATTAAGATATATGAAACATATCGATTGTATGGTTTATAGGTACTTAACATCTTCTTCCATAGATAGTTACTACTATTGGCAAGATGATAATAACCCTACATATTTGTTCTCTTATTTTACATAAATGTACTAATATAACATGGCTGTTACGAAATAAACTTCACAACTCCAGTCACTGCAGGCACTTATGCCACTAACGCCTGTTGATTGGCACACTTATTGCTTATTAAACAGTGAGAATAAATAAATTCCAGCCTTGAACGCCATGAGGTGGGCAGGAGGCATAAAATGAAAAATAAAAACAATACCGTTTCTGATAGAGTGTTAGGAAAGATACGCCGCTTATCTCTATCCAATAACGACAAACTCAGGTTGGAAGAGCTAATGGCTGTGCCGATAGCCTACATCCCCAATAAACAATTTTCGCGTCCTTCCCTGATGAATCCCATCATGGAAAAAAATATCCGGGTTCTGCCCAATACCTTGTTGAATCCGGAAGATGAACAGACATTATTTATGCAGTTGAATTATGCCCGCCACAAATTGTGCCAGCGTCGCCGACGCCTGCTGCACCAGGCACGCTGGAGCAAAAAGGAAGTTACCCCACTTTTAGATTGGGATAAAAATCAATTGGAATGTCGTAGTAAAATTGTTGCCAGCAACATGGGACTGGTTTTGTCAATGGTACAGAGAGTGACCTATCCGGGAGTGGAATTCTCTGACCTCATAAGTGAAGGAAGTATGGCTTTACTACGATCTGTGGAGAAATTTGACTGCGAACGCGGTTTCAAATTCAGTACCTATGCCTGCCGGGCTATTTTGAAGGGCTTCTCCCGGGCAGCCAAACAAAACTACCGTTATCGCAGTCTGTTTCCAGTCCAACTGGATACCGCCCTGGAAAAAGATGATAGTTCCGATCATGAACGTAAGGAAATTCATGAAGAGTTGGTGGATGAAGTCAAAGCCATCGTCCAGGACAATCTCGCTGATCTGTCGGATGTTGAGCAGCAAGTGGTGAAACTAAGATTCTCCCTCAACGAGGAGCAGGACTCGCCTCTAACTCTCAAAGAAGTGGGCAAACGACTGTGTCTTACCAAGGAACGCATAAGACAAATACAAAACAACGCTTTGTCGAAACTAAGGCTAATTGCTAAAGATCGCCTCGTTTCCGTATAACCAGAGTCTGGGAGGCATTGAGAGAGCAGACATTGGAGGGAATATTCCTCCAAACCAATTATTGGTAGCAGCGACCCCTCCCAGTCGCTTAAACCTTTTGATTCCTTCCTTAAGGATGAGAGTTTTCCTCGACCCTCCCCCGGCTGAGCCGGGGGTTTTTTTTGTCAATTCTCAGCGCCGCCAACAATAACCTTCAAAGTATCCGGGCTCTTTCGTATAATGCCCCTTGAGAATTGTCAAACAAAGCAACATAATAATGCTGAGTTGTAATTAATACCATATAAGCGAACAAGTCCAAAAATATGAAGATACTAGCCCTGTCATGCAGTCCCCGGACCGGAGGAAACACAGACTTGTTGCTGGACGAATTTCTCCGCGGTGCCCAGGAACACGAATGTTCGGTGGAAAAACTCCAGGTGGCCCGCTTAAACATCAGGCCCTGTGTGCATTGTGACAACTGCATACGAAACGGAGTCTGTAGCATAAAAGACGATATGCAGGAACTATATCCCAAACTGCTGCAGGCGGACGTACTTGTTTTGGCCGCCCCCATCTACTTTATGGCCCACTGCGCCCAGGCAAAACTACTGATAGACCGCTGTCAGGTATTTTGGGCCCGCCGTTACCGTCGCAACGAAACGCTCAGGGACTCTCCAGTCAAACCGCGGGGCATATTCATCTCAGTAGGAGCCACCCATGGTAACAAGGTATTCGCCGGTGCCAAAACAACCATGAAATGGTTATTCGATGCCCTGGACATGGAATATTGGGACAATCTGCTCTTTGAAGGCCTGGACGAGAAAGGAGCCGTCCACAATCATCCTACCGCCCTGAAAGAAACCTATAATTTGGGCCGTAAGATCGCCCAAACTTAAAAACCATCTCTGTAAGAATAAACATTCAACTACTTCTTAGTCGATATTGACTGAAGAGCAGTCTATTGCTGGGCGTGCCGTCCGATAATAAATCGCAGTAAGATACAAAACCCTAAAGGCACAGCAACTTATGCTAAGAGTACCAATTGATCAGGCCCAACCGGGCATGGTGTTGGCCCGCTCCGTGGCCAACCCTCAGAAACTCGAACACATCCTCTTAAAGGCCGGTTTCGAGCTGGATGAGGAACATATAAAAAAACTCAAAAAGCTTCGGGTCTTTAGTCTCTGGGTCAAATATCCCGGTCTGGATTTCCTTGATGACCTGCTGGACCCCCAATTAATCCAGCAGCAACAGGAATTATATAAATCCCTGAAAGACAATTTCACCGAGGTCCAGGATCAGGGGCTAGATCAAATAGACTACAATCAATATACCATACAGATGGGCAAATTGTTTCGCCAGTTGCTTGATCAAAAAAATCCTTCTGCTTTGCTTGCCACAGAACTACAAGGGGCATCGGAAGACATATATCTACATGGTACCACGGTAGCCTCAATGGCACTTTTGATTGGTCTGCGGTTGGAACACTACCTGATACGATCGCGTCCCAATCTGGCTCCTAACATCGCCAGTGATCTGACACAACTGGGCGTAGGTTGTCTTCTACACGATATCGGAAAATTACAACTGCCCGAAGAAACCAGAAATTTCCACATCACAGCCCAGAATCTAGGTGATGAACAATGGCAGAAACATACGGAAGCAGGCTTTGATATGATCAAAGGCGGTATGGACCCCTTGGCCGGCCAAGTGGTACTCAACCATCATCAACACTATGACGGCAGCGGCTTTCCTGTGCGTAAGTCCCTGCCCGGTTCGGATGAGCCCGTCCTGCCCCTGAGCGGTGAGGATATCCATATATTTTGCCGAATTGCCAGTCTGGCCGACCGCTTTGAAGGCTTCCGGCACCTGCCCGACGGCTGCATCGCCCCTACTATTGTTGTCCTGAAACGACTCAAAAATCCCGGTTACGCCAAATGGTTCGACCCTGTAGTATACGAGGGATTCACAACCGCTCTGCCCCCCTTCTCACCGGGCGAACAGGTCACTTTAAGCGATGGACGAGATGTGGTGGTAATCGAAATAAACAATGACAATCCCTGTCGCCCTATAGTCAGACCCATCGATACAAAGAAGGCCCAAGATCCCGACAAAAAGGAAGAAGTCGATGATTCTCAGGATATCAACCTGACAAATTTCCAGGATTTACACATCGCCCGAGTAGGAAACTTCGACGTCACGGCCTATCTGCATTAATTTTCAGGGCGGCCCCAGCCTGCTTATCATCTAACTTAGAGATTCTGACAAATCTCATTCATATTTTCCGAAGCTTGCATGCCGAGAACGAATTGAATTTAGAGCTCAGGATTTCTCTATCAATGATGTGCCGGTCATCTCCTGAGGTTTCTCAAGTCCCATGATATCCAAAGCTGTAGGTATTACGTCCGCCAGCCGACCATCTTCGCGGAGGGTACAATTTTTATATTTTTCACCCACGATGATAAAAGGTACCGGTAAGGTTGTATGCGCAGTGTGCGGTCCGTGCGTGGTCACATCATACATCAATTCCAGATTACCGTGGTCGGCAGTCACGAGGGCCGAGCCGCCCAATTGTTTTACCTTATCAAGTACCCGGCCCAGGCAGGTGTCCACGGTCTGGGCAGCCTTAACCGCCGCTTCCATAATCCCGGTATGGCCAACCATATCGGGATTGGCAAAATTAACGATCATGACATCGTATTTATTCGTCTCGAGCCGCTGCAGCACCGCTTCGGTGACTTCCTGGGCCGACATTTCCGGTTTGAGGTCGTATGTTCTAACTTTGGGTGAAGGAACAATCTGCCGATCTTCACCGGCAAAAGGGGGCTCAGTATAGTCGTTGAAGAAAAAGGTTACATGGGCGTATTTTTCCGTTTCCGCACAGCGAAACTGTTTCAATCCCAACCGGGACCAGTAATCCCCCACGATATTTTTCATCTTGGGTGGCTTGGGAAAGGCCACCGGCGCCGGGATCGTCGCGTCATATTCGGTCAGGCAGACATAATACAGGTCCTGCATTCCGCCACGATCGAAGGCGCTAAAGGCGGGATCCACAAAGGCCCTGGTGATCTCGCGAGGACGATCCCCCCGGAAATTGAAGAATATAACCGCGTCACCGTCCTCGATCAGGGCCCGGGGTTGGCCCTGTGTTTCTCCTGCTGCTGTTTCGGTAATCAACACAGGCTCTATAAATTCATCGGTGACACCGCTGTCATAGCTTTCCTGTATGGCGGTGGTGGCACTGGTGGCTTTTTTTCCCTTGCCGAAACGCAGACATTGATAGGCCTTTTCCACCCGGTCCCAGCGCTGGTCACGGTCCATTCCATAGAACCGACCCATGACCGTAGCAATACGACCCACGCCGATCTTTTTCATTTCCGCTTCAACCTGTTGAATAAATCCTTTACCACTTTGAGGTGGTGTATCGCGACCATCGGTCAGGGCATGCAGATACATACGGTCAAAATTATTCCGTTTGCCCAGTTGTAAAAGGCCAAAGAGGTGTTCCAACAAAGAGTGCACCCCGGCATCACTGACCAGACCGATCAAATGGATTTTACCATGGTTCTTCTGACAGCGGGCTACCGCTTCGAGCAGAACCTCATTCTCGAAAAAGCTACCCTCGCGAACAGCTCTAGTAAGACGCATGGATTCCTGATAGACAATCCTTCCCGCGCCTATGTTCTGATGACCCACTTCACTGTTACCCATAGTACCTTTAGGCAGGCCGACATCTTCTCCACTGGAGGCAATGAGGCAGTGGGCATATTCCGCACGGAGCCGATCGTCCACAGGTGTCTGGGCTACGCAAGTGGCGTCATACTGCTGCAACTGCGTATCCGGGTTATAGCCCCAGCCGTCTCGAATAATCAAAACGAATGGACGTGTATGTATTTGCGGGGGGGATTTGACTTTTTTACTTTCGGGCATAATAAAAGTTTCCTTGCTGTCTCTTTTGTCCTCATCTTAAGATAATACCAACAATAGCTTGGTCCTATAACAGTACTATTTTCCGCCTGTCATTTGCGAGGCTGCCAGTGTTATCTTTCCAATATCACTTGTTAACCTATCTTTGCTTTCCATATCGACCCATAGCCGGATCTTACATGTTATTATAGTCAATTTATGCCATATTTGGGGGCATGCGTCGAATTACATACGCTCCTTTTTCGGTTCGCCCCCTCCAGGGCCTTTGTTTTACTGTTCAAAACAGTACTAATCGGGTATATTACAAGGTAACAGCCCTTTTGGGTATGATTTTTTACCAGGTATGACCAATACCGTCACGGGGCCAAAGAGGCCATCACGCCTGCGTTTCCTGGTTAGCGGCGCGGAGTTGCGAGTTTACAACACAGGCGTTGGGTAAGTGAAATACGGTAAGACCGCCGGGGCAGAATACCAGCGGAAACGATACCTGCAAATGAAGAATAACACTCACTCAAATGCACATTATCGGGCATTATTCCAGGTGCCCGTTTCCAGCTCGGCCCGGCCGACATGTCGGAAGGTTATCTATGGACCGACAGATAATAACCGGCTCTTGATGGTACGGATTGTAATTCTGATGGCGGCCTGGCTGGGTATCTGGGTGCATCATCTACCCGCCCGCATCCGTGCTGAGGAAGCCGCAACGGTAGCCTTGAACACCATACTGCAACAGGCCGACAATGCCATACACCAACAATCATGGAATCATGCGGAAAATTATCTCAAACAGGCCCTGACTTATTCCCCCCAAACTACTACACCCTATATCCAGAAGCGTCTGCAGTGGTGTTATGCGAACACTTCCCTGGAGCGACGCTACAGCGATGACAGCGTGGCTCATCAGGTGCAAACAATTAATCTCAACCACGCCGAAGAGATATTGTCTTATACCCTGCAATTAAGCCGTCAAAATTACTATCAGAGTTTCGATGAGAATGAACTTCTTCAGAAATCTTTATTGCAGCTTCAGGCCGCGATTGAAAATCCGCTTATCTATCAACAATATCCGGTCCACGATCAGGAACTGAAAGATTTGCAGCAGTATATCAGAACTTTAAGAATTCAACTGCCACAATGGAATATAACCCATCCGGCGTGGGAATCTTTAGCCCGAGCTATGCGCGAAGAAAGTACCAAGGCCGGCTTAGGAGCAGCCTGGCCCGTTCTGGAACTGGCCTATGCCTTTGCCGACAATCTCGATAAATATTCTTATATGCTTTCACCCCGGCAATATCGTGCTTTGCGTGATCAGTTGAGCGGTGAATATGTAGGAACGGGTCTGGACCTGGTCTTTACGAATGAGTATCCCCTGGTATTTGACGTCGTAGAAGATAGTCCCGCTCAAAAAAGTGGTATTGCGCCGGGGGACTTGTTGGTAGAGGTAGAAGGGATTAATTGCCATTCTCAATCCAGCAGCCACATCAGCAGCCTTTTGATCGGTCCGGCCGGCAGCTCGGTAGATATTGTCGTAAAACGCAAAAACCAGGAAATACGCTTGACCCTGACCCACGAAAAAATTACGGCTCCCAGCGTGCGCTATGTGCACATGCTGGATGAACAGGTGGGATTTATGCGGGTGGCGAGCTTCGATCACGATACGGCCCGGGAAATGCGCTACGGCGTTAACAGCCTGATCACACAGGGAGCAAAATATCTGGTAATTGATCTGCGGAGAAACGGCGGGGGGGTTATGACCTCGGCGATCGATGCGGTACGGTTATTTCTGGATGAGGGCGATATCGTCACCGTCAGGCAGCAGAACCAAAAGACCAAATATAAAGCCGGGGGGCATTTTTTTACCAGTTATCAACTGCCGTTGGCCCTTTTGGTCGATGACAAAACCGCCAGCGCCGCCGAAATATTTACCGCCGCCCTGCAATATCACAAGCGAGCTGAGGTCATCGGAGAAAACACTCTGGGCAAGGCCCTGGTGCAGACTATTTATAACCTTAACCCCGAACATAATGCTCTTTGCATAACAACCGCCGCCTATAGTCCCCCCGGCGGTAAAGAATTAAATCTAATAGGCATTGAACCCGACATCTGCCTGGCAAATGATCCCGCTGAGCAACAATATGGAGCCAACCGGAAGAGCAAAACTGATCAGGTATCTGTTCACCGAGAGACTACAGGCGGTTTGAGATATGAAGCGGATCTGGACATTGGAGCCCTTTTAAAAGGTGGTGTTGAACTTAAACAAGCTGCCTGCCAGGAGAAAAGAAACGGTCCGCCAGAGAGTGTCTATCAGGCATGTGAAGGCGAGCAACTAAACATTGATTACAGTAAAAATATGAAGGATTATCTGTCGCCGGATAATGCCGGCATAAAAGCAGCTCTGCACTATTTAAAGGAGAGACGCTGGGCCTGTCATATACACATTAGCAAGTTCAAAGACAATAATCAGTGTGGGCAAGATAAAAAAATTTACTTGGAACAGAGTAAAATTAATACAACTTTGCAAAAAGCATCCCTATTGGAATCAAAATCGGAGTTATTTTTCGCGAAATCACGGAGTTTGATACTGAAAACAGGGTCAATGAGAGAGGATACGCTTTGTTTGGGGTGGGAAAGATGTAATTTTGCCCGTTAAATCTTATGATTTCTTCGAATTTCTTCTGATTTCTTAGTAAAACTACTCACTTTCTTATCAAAAGTTGATTATTTTTTCGCAATAATACCCCATTTCTTCTTAAAAAAGTTCCATTTTTCACAATTCTATCAGCTAAAATTGTTACATTTGTAAATTTTCAAGAATTTTTTTCATTTTAGTCCTGCACATATCATTAGTTCGCATGCTGGAGCAGACACATCGTTTGATTCTTAACCTGTCGATCAAAATTTATGAGGGCTTATGGTAATAGTTTCAACAAAACTTTTGTCTTTGCGTATGTTTGGAGCCGGCGCTAAAAGCAGTTTGCTTCTTTGATTTTGGAGCGTGGGGATAGTTTTTACGGTATTTTCAGGAATTTCATAGATGGTACCACGTTTTATGCAATAAAATGAAGTTAAGCTACAGTGTATGACGATAGAAAAAACACATTTTTAGTATTGAGAAATGAATTTGAGAGAGTAGCTGTTACATTTTTATAGCTCAAAGGTATGAAAAACAACAGTTCAATTGAAAAAAAGGTGTAGAAAAAGGAAATTTTTTTGACAGTAGTGTAAATCACGGTTAATATTTGCTATAGAAAGGAGGTGATGCACATGGCGAAAAAGAAGAAGGCTGCGAAGAAGAAAGTAGCGAAGAAGAAAGTGGCAAAGAAAAAAGTAAAGAAAGCTAAGAAAAAGGTAGCGAAGAAGAAAGCCACGAAGAAGAAGAAGGCTACAAAGAAGAAGGCTACAAAGAAGAAAGCTACAAAGAAGAAAGCCAAGAAAAAAGTAGCGAAGAAGAAAGCTACGAAGAAGAAGGCCACAAAGAAAAAGGCCACGAAGAAAAAAGCCAAAAAAAGAAAAAGATAAGCTGTAGTCGGAACTACAGCGGGTTCGCCCAAGAAGATTATTTATGCATCACCAAACAGGCGGACCTTGTCGAACTAGTCCGTTCGACGGAAAAAGCAAACGCGCTCCGAAATTTTTTGGAGCATTTGCAGGTAACTTTGGAAGATCCTCACGCCACGGCAGGATCTTCCATTTTTTTTGCATATCTGCCGGTTTGAAAAGTATCAAGGCGTCTAAGGTAAGGGAATAAAGGGAAATAAAGGGTTTTGGGCTGACCATTAACCGTTTATAACTGTATTTTATAACAGGGGTTAGGGGCCTGTGTACATTAGGTGCAAGAGCTTAAACCGTGGACAAACGAGGGTGGACCCAGGTCAGTGCTTAGAGAATAGACCCCCGATTTTCCATCGGGGACTGTGTCCAAATAAAAAAACGCGAAAGGAATGAAATAATGAGATACCGTATTTTCACCCTTTTAGTACTGACAACAGTAACTGTCTGGGCCGTGTGCTCCAATATATAAGGTGGCAGCGCCGAGAGCCCCAAGCCGAGCAAGCAAATTCGCGTGGCCGTAGCACAGATCCCGGTATTGAGAGACATCGAAACCAACACCAAAACGATTTCCAAGGCAATCGATTGGGCTATTGCCAAAAAAGCCGAAATATTGCTGACACCGGAGGGGTCGCTTAGCGGTTATACCCATGAGATAGATCAGGAGCGGGTTGAGGCGGGTTTAAAAAAACTCTTAGCCCAAGCCAGTGCCGCCAATCTGGCCCTAGCAATCGGCACCTGCTTCGTCGAGCCGGACGATGGTAAGTGTTATAACCAGATTCGACTCTACAGCGGTGATGGTAAGTTCCTGGGATTTCACGCCAAGATACTCCGCTGCGGCACCATGACCAATCCGACCAAGGGCGAAATCAATAACTACTCAACGCGTCTGTTGAGAACGTTTGAAATCAAGGGCATTACCGTAGGTTTTCTTATCTGCAACGATATGTGGGCGAATCCGGGTTGCACCCCGATGCCCGATCCCCATCTGAGTCAGCAATTGGCCGAAAAGGGAGCAAAGATCATCTTCCACGCTGTCAACGGCTGGCGTGACGGAAATGAATGGTCCAGACAAGTCGGTTGGCCCTTTCACGAATCAAACCTCCGGATGCGTGCGCAAGCCGGAAAATTATGGATCGTCACCGCTGACAATTGTTACCCCATGAATATTCCATGTTCGGCCCCATCCGGCGTGATTAAACCCAATGGTGGCTGGGCAGTTAAGACTCCCGGCCAGGATGAACAGATGGCGGTCTATACGATTGAACTTGAATGAAAAACAGGGCATGTAGCAGTTCTACCATAGGAAGGCAATCACTGTTTTTAATAACTTTCGGGGGATTACCCGAAATCCGTAAAAAAGATAAACGGCTATCAGAAGGCCCTTTCACGGGCGATAAGCGTAATATAAAACTGCGAAAGTTAAGCTGAATATAGGGGGAGCAAATTTTGTGGTTGTGTCGGAGCGGGTTGATCAGTGTAAGAGGGACTGGAGTTGAATGATTCCGGCGGCGATTTTATGGCGGAGGTCCTGGTAATCGGAGAATTGCCAATTGTTGTCGATTTTATGGTCGCCGCGGACGAGGCGATTGCCGTCAGGTAAGATTTCGCATTTGCCGGTCCAGTTGCCCTGTAGGGCGACGCCCCGGCAGCCGTTAAAAGTGGCGGCGGCAATTTTAGCGTGGATTTCTTCCGCAATCACATTAGCGCAGGCGATTATCTGAGGATTGCCGGAGGTGTAGGCACGATCAAGATATTTTTCCAAGGTTAAGAGGTAGCGATAGTCGTCGATGCCTTCACGGACCATTTCATAACCGATGGTGGGGCCGCCGCTGATGCCGGGGGCAGCAGGGTAACGGTATAAAAAAGCAGAGGGTTGGCTGTAAACAGCAAGAGAGTCCTCGGGTTTGACGGGCCACATATAGGCCCATTCAATGATGCCGTGGGCGCGGGATTTCCACAAACCAAAACCGGTCATGAAGCGAACAGGCTCGGGGTGCCAGGCGGACAGGTCGATATTGTAGAACCAGATGAGTTTAGAGTCATTGACGGCACGAGAGTAAAACTTCCACCAGGCACACATATCAACGGGTTTATGGCGATCCAGCATGGGGCCGTCGTGCAGGTTGATGACATCAGTGAGACGGTAGGCTTCCTCGCTGAAATTATGCCATTTGCCGTTCATGCCGTCGGCTTCGGTGCGCAAATGGGGGATGGATTTTAGTATTTGCATAAGCCGCAGCATGCGGGGGAGAGCGGTTTCGTGCTCGAAGGCCTCATCCACCGGCTGAAAGATTATCTCCGGCCAACCGGATGCCTGGCCATGCTCGATGAGTTGAAGTATCAATTGGCGATAGGCCCGGGCGAATGGTTCGCTGTCAAGGGGTCCGATCTTTGCACAAATGCGGGGAAAATCACCGGACATCAGCCAATGCATGGGTTCAGTAAATCCCGCCTTTCGATATCCTTGCATATTCAGTTCGAGGGGACTATCGCCGGTGAAGTTAATGACCACGCTATCGTCTTTGACTTTCATGTCCAAGCCTGAGTTTCCTGCCAAGGCCAGGGTGGTCAAGCCGTGGGCCCGCATATCCGCGAAGGTCTCGGCAATCCAGTGAGGGTCAGGGCGCATACGGGCGTACATGGCAAAGGTGATACCGACAGGTTCGGCCAGCTTGAACGGATAGACCTCAACGGTAAGTGGTAGTTCCAGAATGGCAGGGCCAGCTTTTATATTAACGTTACCATGGTAGCGGCCGGGAGGTAGGTTGTCGGGAGTATGGACGGTGATCCAGAAGGTCTGATTTTTATTTTTTTCGATCTGACGACTATCACGTTTTTCCAGGAGCAAAGGTGCGTCCTCCAGTAAAGTCGATTGGAAAGTCCCCCAGCGGCCTTGTCCCTTCCAGGGCATATAGCGTACGGAGCGGATATCTATATTGTAGGGCTCTATAGTTCCACCGGAGCCCCGGAGGGGGGAGGCCTGGATGGAAATATCCCGCAGAGAGCGCAGGGCGTGAAGGGAAAAGGTAGCGGGCTCATATTCGCCGGGACAGGCGTTAATATGCAGAGAATTAATGCGTTCGGAGGCGGAAGGAATGGCGTTTTTCATGAGCACCCGCATATAGCTGCGTGAGAAAAGAATGAAGCCGCGTTTTTGTTCATCCGGGGTAAGGGGGGGCAGAGGAGAATCGTCGAGATATAAAATGTTGTTATTTGAGGGTTTTGGCGATGTTAAGCACAGATTGATAAGCCAGAGCCTTTCAAGATTGACCAGAGGAATCAACTCAGAGCTAACTGTTGAGACCCAAATATTAAGAAGGATGATGGAGAAGGATATTATCCGCGTAAGATTATGCATAGTGAGACTCCGATAAACTAATTACCGGGTAATATTAATTACTTTCAGGTGTATTGGGCTCAGCCTGGAAGCGTTTCCACAGGGCGTCCAGGGCGGCGGCGGAGGAGGCCTCAATCTTGTAATCAACAATAGCGCTGATTTCAGTAATGTCAGGATTTATCTCCACGGTGGGTATTTGGCGCTTATGGGCCTGACGGACGGGTTCGGAAATATAAGGGAAAAGACTGGTAGTACCAATGGAAAAAACAATGTCATAATCCCGATGCAATTCCTGCATGAGCTTTTCCATCCTGTCCTTAAGCAATACTTCACCAAACAAGACCACGGCTGGCCTGATTATATCATGGCAGCGGGGACAATAGGGGGGGATGTCCAGATGGCTATAATCGGTCACGCGGGTGCGATACCAACAGTGAGGACTGCTACAAATCAAATCATGGTAGTCTCCGTGGATATCGATCACGTTGCGGGAGCCGGCGGCCTGATGAAAGCCGTCGATATTTTGAGTCAGGACACAAACCCTTTCAAAATGCTTTTCCATCTCGGCGATGACTTCGTGGCCGCGGTTAAAGCTGGCAGCCCGGCAAGTCTGTTCAATGCGACTGATGTATTTCCAGGCTAACTTGGGATTTTCCGCCATAGTCTGGCCGGAGATAATCTGCTCGATGGTGAGTCCCTCCTCAGTGGTGTCCTGGTTATAAAGTCCCCCGATGCCACGGTAGGTCGGCAAGCCGGAGTCGGCCGAGAGACCTGCACCTGTAATGAAAAAAATGCTTTGGCATTGGCGCAGACGGTCGGCAACCTGCTCGATTAGCTCTTGATCTCGTTTGTTAAACATTGATCGTATTATAGACAATACGAAGTCATTTGTCATTATTTACCGGCTGAGATTCGTTAGTTTGGCAGAGCAGAAGATGTGAGAGAATGGGGCGGACAAGCAGTGGAAGCGGGAAGCACCGCAAAAGGAAGCCGAACTAGTGGAGCAAGAGAAAACGGCCGTGCCCTAGTTTCCGAAGGCGCGGCCGTTAACCAAGTTTACACTGTCCTTTCGCGGACGACAGTGTGGACCTAGAGATCCTGAGGTTTTACCGTGCTGCGCCGATTTGCCTGGCACCTCGTAATAGCTTTTTCGAGGCAGCAATAGACACAATCCGAGACGGCCTGGATGGCGTCGGCACTGCACATGCAGCCCTTAGAACGTACGAACGCCTTGACCTTGCTGGCAACCACTAGCACCTCTTTTTTCGAAGCCTTAGCAGAAGCCTTTTTCTTTGCTTTTTTCTTCGCCATAGTCTTTAAGTCCTCCATGAATAAAGAAAGAAATTGTTAACTCAAGTCCACCTTGAATAAGCCTAATTTTGTGGAGAGTGGGGCGTGTTTGCAACAAAAAAACAGGGAAAATCACAAAATTTTGGCTTTATAGGCTATTTTACGTAAAAATTTATCTGAAAAGGGTAAAAAATGGCACCGGTGGAAATTTTTTATTAAGTTAGGCGTGGCTAACCTGTCGAAATAAGAAAAAAATAAAGCTATTATTTATAGGTTGCATACAGATAGAGCGGCTTTAGGCAACGGCAACAGGCACCATGCAGGAAACGAAAATTATGGTCCCATCTATCGAGGTGAGAGATGTCTGAAGCAGATGATTATGTTCCGATAGTATTTGCCCGTAACATAGCGGAGGCGGAGTTCTATAAGGTTCTGCTGGAGGACCACGATATAAGCGCCATAATCAATGAGTCGGCAGACGACGATGATGATGAATATTCTGAAAGCGGGCAGGGAATTTCGGTGCTGGTACCCAGCGAACAACTGGATGAGGCGGAACTGGTTCTCGAACAACGTAATGAAATAGATGACGACTTCGATGAAGAGGCCGATGAGCAAGACGAAGAAGACGAGGATTATCAGGACTTTGAGGAAATTGATCCCGGCGAAGCTATCGATATGGATGACGAGGAGGATATACTTTGAAAGATAGTCGGCAGAAACAGGGTAAAGTTGATAAAGCTGATGAAGGTAACGATGTTGAAGAGACTCAGGACAACAGCCCCGAGATGGAACGACGGGGAACTGGACGGCGGGCCACAGATAAAGCCGAGGTGGATGCCACGGATAGGCGTAATGGTTGGGATCGGCGGCGAGGTCCGGGTCGACGGCGCAGCGACATGCGCAGGTCGGCGGAAGAAGGTGAAATGGACGACGAGCAGTTCGCCTTCATCATGGCGATCGATGAGTACAAACGTGCCAACAGTCGACCGTTTCCCAGCTATACCGAGATCCTGGAAATTGCCAAGGCCCTGGGCTACCGCAAGGTAGCCGAACCACAGTCACTAAAGTCGCTGGCGCAGGGCCAAGATTAAGCAGCCCGTAAAATCATCCGGTAAAGGGCAAGGACCAAAAGTAACCTTTTATTGCCCTATGTTGAAAGGTGGCGGGTTAGTCTGATGATGGTGGTTGCCGCCCTTAAACTGGTAACGCCACGGGTAATGTCTGTCGAGCCATTTCTGGTCGGGATTACGAGGAGATTGCGGTTCCGAAATCAGTAGCTTGTATTTGGCCCGGTCTTCGCAAAATATCCAGGTACGTTCATCTTCCCACTTATGCATCTCGGCATGTCCGTCAACGAAACTGAAGGAGCAGGCATTATTGTGAAAGTTGCCCATGGGATCCCAATACTCGCCCCAGTAGGGCTCATAGGACCAGCCGTGTTTTTCGAAAGGAAAATCGGGAAAATTACTTTCGAGAAAGGTGTATTTCTCGGAGGGAGGTTTGACATTGGTGATTTTCTTTTCGTGAGGGGTGCTAAATTCCGATTTACCCGGCGCATCGTTGTCTTCATTAAAATTGTCCCAGGCAATATAGAAATCCGGCTGGGCATAGCTGCGATAAATGGCAAATTGGGGAGGAAGCCGGCCATCGCCAGTTCCCTTATACCAGCGTTTGTCGCCGGGGCAATTATAGACTTCGGTATTTTTGAGATATTTAAATAGGGCGCCCTCCCGGATACCGGTGAGCCTGTGCTCCTGGGTTGGATTATCCCCAATGTACATATACACGGTATTCGTACCCGCAGTAAGGATTCTGATCGGCGGCCTACACCACTCCGGAGGATTATTCTTTGAGCCGTCAGAGGCAACCATCGCAGGGTTAGCACTCACATAACCTGAGCAGAAACTGTCCTCATTGTCAGTGCAATACATAATATAGGCGTAGGTTATGCTCTTGTGGTTAGCCAGACAAACAGTACCGGTGGCCTGATCGCGAGCCTGTTGCAGGGCGGGCATCAGAATCGCC
>Ga0272443_10003323_pt1 | contig 19050 bp, 11 predicted proteins | sample SSMAcet12_FD_193581 | JGI IMG/M metagenome (GOLD analysis project Ga0272443, IMG submission 193581) | Marine sediment archaeal communities from Little Sippewissett salt marsh, Falmouth, MA, United States - SSM-Acet-12 | ecosystem: Environmental > Aquatic > Marine > Wetlands > Sediment ... | reverse complement strand
CTGGGCTATGCCGAATCCTGCGCCGTTCTGGCCCGAATCAAAAGGGAGCGTGTGATGTCGGATATTCTTGTCCGGGCGGCCTTTGGTGCCCTGGATGCCGGCATATGGCGGCGGCTGAACATATCCCCGGCGTGGGAGGATTGCCGCGATCTTTGCAGCAGGTGGTCGCTTCGTGGAGCGGATTTATGGCACCTGGCGGCTGCCAAGCGGATTCAGAAAGAAATTCCTGAACTTTTTCTGCTTACCTTTGATCAGAGATTGAAACACGCCGCCGAGGGGGAGGGACTGTCTCAGGTAAGCGGTAAATGAAGCATTCATTTGCGCGGGAAAGTGATTTTCCGCTGAAAACTTACAACGATGCAAACGAAAAAGTGGGACGAAGCGAATGAGCCGCGAATCGGGAAAAATCGGGCGCAACGATCCATGCCCTTGCGGCAGCGGGAAAAAATACAAAAAGTGCTGCATGCTCAAAAAGAAGGCGGCTTCTCCGGAGTCGGTACACTACCGCCGCCTTTCAAAAGCCTACGACCGTTTGTTCGACCGCCTCACGGATCATGCGGAGCGGGTTTTCGGCGAAGATGCCATCAAATGCGCGTTGGACGAATTCTGGGGATGGCCTGAAAGTGATGAAGTAGGGCCGGAACCGGAGGCTCTCGAAAGGCAGATGCCGCTTTTTCTGCCCTGGTTCGTCTTCAACTGGGAATACGACGAATTCGATGAGGATTATGCCCTGGACGGACCGCCGGAGCGCACCGTGGCTGAGCTTTACGTCGAAGAAAAGGGCGGCCGGGTCGATCCGCTGGAACGGGCTTTGATCGAGTCCACCAACAGGATTCCATACAGTTTCTGGGAGGCCCTCGAAGTCGAACCCGGCCACCGGATCCGCCTGAAGGACGTGTTCACCGGAGAAGAAATCACCGTAGAAGAAAGAAGCGGCTCTGAATATCTCAAACCGGCCGATATCGTGTTCGGACGGGCGGTTTTGGTCGACGGCGTCGGCATGTTCATGGGGCTGAGCGCCTTTATTATTCCCCCATCGCACAAACCCGAATTGATCAATGTCCGGAAAAACATCAAGGGCCGCCGCAAGACGGTGACGGCGGACGATCTTGTCGACCTGGAAGCGGAAATCCGGGAGTATTTTCTGGATCTTGACCGCCATCTGCACAGCCCGCCGAAGCTAGTCAACACCGATGGGGATCCTCTAGAATTTCACAGGGTGGTTTTTGAAATCGACTCCCCCGAAGAGGCTGTAGACAATTTGGCTTCCCTCTGCGTGACCGACTCGGCTGATCGGATCCGCAAAGAAGCCGGAACCGGTCCCGACGGCCGCATCTGCGGCGCTGAAATCGCTTGGAACCGATGGGGCCACAAGGGGAGCCCCGAACTGCCCAATACACTTCTGGGGCGAATCGTCATTGATGAAGATCGTCTCACTGCGGAAGTCAACTCCGCCAATCGGGCGAAAAAAGTCAGAGAAGAAATCGAACGTCGAATGGGCAAGGGGGCCCGCTTCAAGATGGACCGTATCGAGGCCTTGGACGCCGCCATGACCCGGCAGAAGGCGGAAGGTGGAAGAGCTTTGGCCGAACACGAAGAACTGATGCAGCATCCCGAGGTCCGGGAACAGATGGCTGAAATGATGAACAAGCATTGGGAACAGTGGGTGGATATGCCCGTGCCCGCGTTGGGCAACAAAACGCCGAGAAAGGCGGTGAAAACCGCCGACGGCAAAGAGGCGGTGGAAGGGCTTCTGGCCGGTGCGTTGCGGCGGGGCACCGGCGGCGACTTCATGGAAAAGCTCACCCGGGAGGGTGTCCGCCGGGCCAGAAAACTGCTGGGGCTTGCCGATTCCGAAGGCGAGGGCGGTCCGAAAGAATAAAGCAATTTTATGCAGCGGAAAAACAGAAGGAAGAAAAAATCAGGTCGGAAGTCGGTCAAATTCCCCGGTTCCACAAATCAAGCCGTGACCCGTGAGGAACTCGAAAACCTGGAGTTTCACCGCCACGGGTTGGCACTCATGCCTGACGCAACCGATGGGTTTCCTGCAGTCGCCTTCACCGTAAAGGCGCAGAGCAATCGAACCGGATACCGCTTTTGTGCGTGCCGAACCTCGAGCTCCCATACCTGCGTCCATCTCAAGAAGCTTGCGCAGATGGCCAGTGCCCTGGAAAACGGTGATGCCGGCGCTGCCGGACCCGAGGCCTTTCGGGAAAGTTTTTGGTATCGGTTTGCGACGGCGATGGCCGAAAGCAACCGGCAGCGCCTCGACGCGGCACGGCTGAGAGGGCTTGGGGCAAATGGGGCCTCGGGTGAAATCCGTGTCTACAACGATGCCGGCGAACTGATTCTGACCTATCTGTCGAAAGGTCCGGATCGCTTGCGCTTCGTCGAGCGGTGCACGCCGTCTTCCACTTCAGACGCCGTGCCCACCCGGGCCGACGTTTTGCATCGGCTGGCCCTGTTGACCCTCACCGACGACGAGCGGGTGATGCAGGAAAGAGGGTTTGAAACAGTCCGGATGGCCCTGGAGGAGCAGTTCTGGTACCGCCTCGCCTATCACGGGTTCAGGGAGTTTGGCATCCAGGGGTGCATTCTTTCCCCGGCCATCGCAGAGTCGACCGGCGATTTTTTTATTCAGGGCGCCGACCCCGGGGGACAACTTCTGTTCCGTGCCCTCGTCTGCCGCAAGCAGGTCAAACGAGTTTTGGCCAAACTTCGAGGAGTGTTGGTCAACAATGAAGGTCTTGCGGTCGAGCCCCTTTGCCTGGACGCTGTCTTTGACGTGGCCTTGAACCAGGCGATGGAGCTCGAGATCCGGCCGCTGCTGCGGCAAATACGGAAGAACGGGGAGGCCCGGTTTTTCGAGCGGGAGGACCTGGCGCAGTTTCAGTACGGGGACCTCTACTATATCAAGGAACTGGGGACGCTGGTCGAAGACCCATATCCGAAATCGCCTCCCTCCTTTGCCGGTCTGAAGAAAACCGTCGTACAAAAAAGCAGGGTCCCCCTGTTTCTGGCCGACCACCGCCAGGATATGGAAAAGGATTTGTTCCGGATCGCTCCTGAAGTCCGAAGACTTCGAGTCATGAATTCCTTCGACCGGATAGAGATCACCCCCTGCGCCATCGACCGGGACTGGTACTGGCTTTCCATCGTCTATGGCGACGGAAGCCAGCAGGTATCCCTTGCCGACATCCTGAAGGCAAAGCAGGAAGGGCGGCGGTTCGTCTCCACCGAAAGCGGCTGGGTCGATTGTGAGGCCCCTGAATTTGCCGATTTCGATGCCATGGCCGAGCGTACAGGAAAAACAGGGCTCCGAAAAGGCGGCAAAGGGGACGCCGTTCGTTTTTCCCGGGCCGATCTGCTTCGCTTCAGGGCCGTCGAGGAAAAGCCGCTTTCGGTCACAGGGGAGGCAGAAAAGATCGCGCGTGTCGACAAGCTGCTGTCCCTGAAGCCGGTGACGCCGATGCCGGCGCTCCGCGGATTTTCTTCGGCCCTGCGCGCCTACCAGCAGCGGGGCGCCGAGTGGCTCTGGTATCTGTACGAAAACGGCCTGGGGGGGCTGTTGTGCGACGACATGGGCCTTGGAAAGACCCACCAGGTCATGGCGCTGATGGTGGCTTTGCGGGAGGCTTCTATCACGAAGACGCCTTTTTTGATCATCTGCCCCACGTCGGTGATCAGCCACTGGGAGCGGAAGATCGCCGAGCACGCTCCGGGGATCACCGCGGCGGTCCACCACGGCAACCAACGGGACTTGAGCTGGGCCTGCAGCGAGGCCGACGCAATCATCACCTCTTACGGCATTCTGAGAAACGACCAAAAGCCCCTCTGCAAGAAGTCTTTTGCCCTGGCCGTATTCGATGAAATCCAGCACATCAAAAACCCGCAGACCAAGGCGTATGCCGCGGCCGAAGCGGTCGCGGCCGACATCAAGATCGGCCTGACCGGAACGCCCATCGAAAACAGCCTGGCGGAGTTAAAATCTCTTCTGGATCTGACCGTTCCCGGCTATCTGGGAGGTGACGAGGCCTATGAAGAACGGTATCTGGCTCCCATCGAGACGGGACTGGATACCGATCGCCGAAGGGAACTGACCCGCCTGATCTCGCCTTTCACCCTGCGGCGGAAAAAACAGAGCGTCCTTTCCGAGCTTCCGGAAAAGATCGAGGACCTGCGCACCTGCCGGCTGAGCGAAGAGCAGGTCAAACTTTACCGCGACGCCGTCGAAACCCGGGCAAAACCGCTGCTATCCTCTTTTGCCGAAGACGACGGCCCTGTTCCCTACATGCACGTCTTTGCCCTGCTGAATCTGCTCAAGCAGATCTGCAACCATCCGGCCTTGGTCGCCAAAACCCCCGAGGCCTATATCGGTCACGAATCGGGCAAGTGGGATCTGTTCACCGAGCTTATCGAAGAGAGTCTGGACAGCGGCCAGAAAATCGTCGTCTACAGCCAGTATTTGGGAATGATCGAGATCATCGCACGCGATTTGGCTAGGCGGGGAATCGATCACGAGATTCTGACCGGCGGCAGCAAAAACCGCGGAAAAATCATCGATCGCTTCAACACCGATCCGGCCTGCCGGGTCTTTGTGGGAAGCCTCAAGGCGGGCGGGGTGGGCATCGACCTGGTGGCCGCCTCGGTGGTCATCCACTACGACCGCTGGTGGAACGCCGCCAAAGAGGACCAGGCCACCGACCGGGTCCACCGCATCGGCCAGACGCGCGGAGTGCAGGTCTTCAAACTCGTCACCGAAGGGACCCTGGAAGAGAAGATCGCGGCCATTATCGACAAAAAGCGCAACCTGATGGACAGCATCGTCACAGAAGACGACCCCTCTCTTCTTAAGACCTTTTCCAAAAGCGAGTTGATCGAGATGCTGTCCATGCCGGGGAGACTTGTTTGATCCATGATGAAGGCGGTGGACCACGAAACACACGAAATACACGAAAAATGTCGATCATGGATAAGAAGGGCAAGATGGTGTTGCTTCAAGATTCAAATGCCATTGCCGCCAGCCCATGCATTCGATTTTTTATATGTTTTTTAGCTTGTAGGTTGGGCTGAGAGAAGCGAAGCCCAACACCTGTCGACGTGGATTGGGGGCCAGCTTAAAATGGAGAGAAGTGAATTTGACGAGATGAGAATGTTGGGCTTCACAAGTTCAGCCCAACCTACTCGTTTCGCCTTTTTGGTTTGAGCAGCGTATTGCCTTCGACCGAAGTTTCATAATTCGTTAAGCAGCTTTTTCGTGCAACGCAGAAGCGCCATTTTATCCGGAACCCTCCTCCAGTTGCTGCAGCAGTTATTCGCTCTTTTTCGTCAGTATGTATTTTTGTTTTATGCTTTTTAGCCCTACAACGCAACTTAGTGTTCTTTGACAATTAGACAAACCCGTTTTCGCCGATGCGATAGATAGGCCCGGTGGTTGCGGGCCTGGATCCAGGCTATACGGTCAAGCAGCATTTCCACTGTTGTACGTTTCATTGGCAAAATGACCTGGATCAACACCCTAAGCTGCGACAGAGTAATGGACGGTGCTTTTTTTTCCCATCCTGATTTTCAGGTGCCAGAGGAAAAAATGAGCCATTATGCATGTTAGCATATGGTGGTGCCATCCTGGCAATTTGCGCACCTCGTAGTGGTCCATGCCCAGCTCGGTCTTGGTTTCTTCAAAGCACTGCTCGATGGCCCATCGCATGCCGCTAAGCCAAACGAGCACCTTTAGCCTCGTGCTTGGTGGCGCATTGCAGAGGAAATAGCTGTATTTTGGATCATCACCCAGGCTGCGCCGAATCAGAAGCCATACGGTTTTTTGTGGAAGACCGCCAAGTGACAAGATGATCTGGCGCCGGGTAAACTCATAGACGATTGGGCCCTTGGCGCCTTCTGACACCTGGCGGCGATACCAGAAATAGTCGTTGATATTTTTGCCCAACTCTTCGACGGTCAGCGGCTTGCTGCCCGGATCGGCCAAGACGGTCTTCTCTCGGGTCTCGCCGCCCCAGCGGTACTTTTTGGTGATGGTCATCGGCCTCTTTAGCCAGCACTGGGTATCTTTGGTGACCGTTACCATGTAGATCTTGCCCGGCAAGGCTTCCACCGCTGAGATAAACTCTGGACTGGCCCCGTATATTTTGTCGGCAAGCACATATTTAAAGGGAAGCACGTTTTCCTGGCTGATTGCTTGGAGCATTTCTGTGGCCAGCTCAGGCTTGGTCCGGTAGGTAGCGTCACCGGGCACCTTGCACTTTTTCCGGCGGGCCCGGTACTCGTCTGTGAACCATTTTTCCGGGATCAGCAGTCTTTTGTCCACCAGGGCGTACCCATATTGGGAGGCATAGCCGGCAAAAACCCCAACTTGGCAATTGTCGACTTTTCCGACGCTTCCGCAGTACTGGCGGCCGACACCGACAGAGTCCTGGCCTTTTTTCAGAAAACCGCTTTCATCGAAGATAAGGGCAGCATCAGGGCTTCCGAGATCTTCGTTAACAAAACTACGATACTTGAATATGATTTTATCGTCGTCCCAGGGAGCGTCGCTGACAAAACGTTGCATAGACCGGACATTGGCGTCCTTTACGGCTAAGGCGATGGGTTCGATGGATTTGCGTTCCAGTTCGCTGAATTGACCGGCCATGTAGTTGAAAAAATGCTCTCTGGACTCGCTGCGCTGAAAACAGTCGGCGAATTGTTCGTGGTACCCTTTGAGTTCATGGAGAAAATCTTTAATATCGCTCTTGCCAAGGTCAAACTTTGGAACCGCGTAAAGGTACTCGTCGCATCGGGTAACCGGTAGCATGGCCTGCCTCCTTTTTTGGGGAGTTGTTTCGTAGTATGACAGGCTATGCATGTAAAATCAAGAACAATTTATATTAAGTTGCGTTGTAGGGTTAGTTTCTCCGGGATAGTGCGTTCAGTTCACCCCGCATCAAGGGCCGGCAACAAGTTGTGCTTTCGGAAATGCTCCCTGTCCGCCAGCCAGAATATTTCCTGGAGTTCCGGGCGACTCTTTGCATTTTTACAAGTCCGAAGAACTGCAATAACATGCGGGGCAACATGCGGGGTACCATCCTTGGAAGCACCGGCGTCTGCTTCGGCCGCAGCTTGGGCGGTCACCGCTTGTGTAAAGCTGAGAACGACCGAGCCGGTCTCGGCCCACGCCGGGGCAGGATTGCCGTTTTCCACGCAATAGTCGAGGATGTTCAAGGTGCCGGTGCCCAATCTTTCGATGATGCCGGCGCGGTAGCAGACGGGGGCGATAATCGGATTCTAAATCTTGGGCATTCAAGGGCTTTCTTCAGCTTCTCCAGGGTCGTGTCGTAATGCAGAACCCATGCCCGCAAAGGATAGCCTAAAGGCCAGGAAATTTGTTCCAATTCAACGATTCACCCAATCAACCATTCAACAGCGCCGTTTCTCATCCGACCCCATGACAGAAGGGGTAGGTTCGCGGTAGTGGACAACAAAATGGGGGATGCGTCAAGAAACGGCGCTTACCGAAACCGGCCGTCGGCGCGGGTGTCTTCGGGTCTCATGGCGCTGTTGTCGACCCAGCCGGATCGCACGTCCTTTTTGGGCGCGTCGAACTTCGGCACGTAGGGCTTGAGATCCAGAAGCGGGGTGCCGTCGAGCACGTCCACATCGAGGATGTGGATCACGCTGCCTTCGATCCTGTCCAGGCGCACCACCGACAGGCCGATGGGGTTGGGCCGCTTCGGTGCCCGGGTGGCAAAAAGCCCCCGGGGTGTCTTGTCCAGAAAGGGCGTTACTGTCAGCGAAAAGCCCTGGCTTTGATGGAAATGATACAGCAGATACAGGTGGGAAAACCCGTCCAGGTCTTTTAGCCCTTCAACGAATTCTTCCTTCAGCTCGATGCTGCCCGAAACGCCTTGGGCGCCGGATGGTTGGATGGGCATGGCCTCCCGAGTGGTAAACGGCGACCGGACCACCCCGATGGGCGTATAACAAATACTCTCGTTTTCCATTTCTGCCTTCTTTCTCTATGCCTGACTGTTTCCAAAATGACGAAAGCGCCCGGGCACCCGTCTTTCTGCAGAAACCTCAGCCTTCCTATTGATCTTTCCAGGCGGCGCCAGCCGCCTTTTATAAATTTGCGGAGCAAATTTATCTGTAGTCATCGGCCTTGACGCCGTATCGACGCATGATCTGCTGCAGGGCCTGACGCTCCAGGCCGCAGCTTTTTGCCGCCTGGGTCACGTTTCCGTCATGTTCGGCCAGCAGACGGCCGATGTAGCCGTGATTGAATCGGCGGAGCATGGCCTCTTTGGCCTCCCGGTAATCCGGCTGTTCCGGCATCTGAGAGGCCCATTTGTCCGGCGGGCCGTTCTGGGATTTCAGATCGATGTCGTCTGTGGTGATTTCTCCGGATTTGGAGAACATGATCCCCTGGACGATGATGTTTTCCAGTTCCCGAACGTTTCCTTCCCATGGGTGCTCGCTGAGACGCTGCATCAGATCCGGGGAAATGATTTTCAGCGGCCGTTTCATGCTGGTGCAGTGCTTTTCCAGCAGATGGTTGGCGATCAACGGAATGTCCTGCCGATGTTCGCGAAGCGGCGGTACCCGGACCGGAAGAACATTGAGCCGGTAGTAGAAATCTTCCCGGAACGTTCCGGCCTTGATTTTTTCTTCCAGGTTCTGGTTGGTGGATGCAATGATGCGCACGTCCACAGAAATCGACTTGGTATCGCCAAGGGGTTTGATTTCCTTTTCCTGGAGAACCCGGAGCAGCTTCGTTTGAATGGTGGGGCTGATGTCCCCGATTTCGTCCAAGAAGATCGACCCCTGGTGGGCTTCCTGAAACAGTCCGATCCGGTCCTGGGAGGCGTGGGTGAAGGCCCCCTTGCGATATCCGAACAGTTCGCTCTCCAGGATGTTTTCCGGAACGGTGGGGCAGTTGACGGCGACGAACCGGTTCTTTCGCCTTCCGCTCAGGTTGTGAACGGCCCGGGCCACCAGCTCTTTGCCGGTGCCCGACTCCCCCGTGATCAGGACGGTCATGTCCGACTTGGCCACCATCTGGATGGTCTCGAACAGTTTTTTCATGGCCGCGCTCTTGCCGACGAGCGCCTCGAAGGCGCCTCCCCCTTTGCATTCCTCCTGCAGCCGGAGATTTTCCTTGAGCAGCGTGCTTCTTTCCAGCGCCTTTTCCAGGCGGATCACCAGGGCATCGTGATCGAAGGGTTTGGTGATGAAATCATAGGCGCCTCTTTTCATCGCCTCCACGGCGGTGTCGATCTGGCCGAAAGCGGTCATCATTACCACGGTCAGGTCCGGATGCCGCCGCTTGATCTGCTGCAGAAGCTGGAGTCCGTCCATTTCCGGCATCTTGATGTCGGCCAGCACCAGGTCGAAGTCGCCCTGTTCCAATGCTGCCAGGGCTTTTTCCCCGGACTCGGCGGTTTCGATGAGGCTGTCCAGATCCGGTGCCAGGCTCCGTTTAAGCAGTTGGAGCATGTCCGGTTCGTCATCGACGATCAGAATCGATTTGTTCATAGCGCTCATCAGTGGTCGTTTCCCGGCGGCAGCACCGGAAGGGTGAGGGTAAACGTGGTGCCGGCCCCTTTTTGGCTTTCCACCGCAATGTCGCCGCCGTGGTTTTTGACGATCCCATAGCTGACCGACAGCCCCAGCCCGGTTCCCTCTCCAGTCGGTTTGGTGGTAAAGAAAGGATCGAAGATTTTCGGCAGATTCTTTTCTTCGATGCCATAGCCGGTGTCGGAGATCCGCACGTCCACCTGCTCCCGGTCGGGAGCGTACTCGGTTTCTATGGTGATTCGACCTCGTTCTCCGACGGCGTGAAGGGCGTTCATGACCAGGTTCATGAAGACCTGCTTCATTTTTTTTTCATCCAGCCGCATCTGCGGCACCGAGGGGTCGTAGTCCCGCTGAATTTCGATCCGGTCCACATCGGCGTGCTGGCGCACGAAATCGAGCACGTCGTCGATGGCTTCGTCGATGCGGATCTTGTCCTCCTGGGGGGGCGAAGTGCGGGCAAAGTGAAGCAGATCTTCCACGATCGACTTGCAGTTTCGCACGTGCTTTTCGATGGTTTTCAGGTCCTGGTAGTTTTCCGAAGCAGGATCTTCGTGGCGGATGAGAAGCTGGGTGTAGCCGAGGATCACCCCTAATGGGTTGTTGATCTCGTGGGCGATTCCGGCAGACAGCTCTCCGATGGAGGCCAGCTTGTCCGCCTGGGCGATCTGTTCTTCGATCTGTCGACGCTGTTCGATGTCGCGGATCAGCAGATGGACCGTTTGTTTTGCGTTGGAGTATCGGGTATCGAGGCTGGCGCTGACCAGACATCGGATCCGCCGCCCGTCTTTGTGCTTCAGCTCCATTTCCCGGTTGGCGACAAATCCCTTGACCGAAAGGGCTTCTTGAATAGCGCCCAGCTGTCCCGGAACCGCGATGAATTCCTCCAGGGGCTTTCCCAAAAGGGCGGTTCCCTGGTCTGGATAGCCCAGCATGGCCTGTCCGGCCGGGTTGATGTCCAGGATAACGCCGTCGGGCGAGGCCACCAGGATCATGTCCCGGGAAACTTCGAAGATCCGGCGGTACTTGCGCTCGGAAGCCGCCAGCGCCCGGGTTCTTTCCTGAACGAGGCTTTCCAGGTTCTGGTTGAGGTAGATCAATTCGGCTTGGGTCGATTGAAGCTCCTGGCGGTCCCGCAAAATGTCTTGATAGATTTTCCAGGTCCGTTCGAAGAAAAGGGTGATCGAGGCGACCACCATGAACATGACGGTGTTGATGGCGCCGCTGTATGGGCGGATTGCAAACCAGGCGGCCGAATGACCTTCGGCCAGTAAAAACTGCTTGACGATATGGCCTCCACTCCTGGAAACGGCGAATCCGGTCAGCGCCAGACAGATCCAGAAAAGATAGGCCCAGATCAGGTTGCTGCGGTCCTGCTGACGGAGCTTGAGGGTGAGCCGAAGGCACAAAAAGCTCAGCCAGATCATCAGGACCGAACCGAAGACGTCGACAAACCAGATGGGAAAGAAAGAAGCGGTCATCCGGATGACCCCACGGTGTTTTCCGGCGGCTGTGTTCTGAGAAGGCGATTGAGCCCCATATACAAAAAGATCATGGCCGGGACGCAAAGCAGGTGATCCATCTTGATCAGATAATACACGGGCGCAAGGATGTCCGGCCCCTTCGCTGCGGTGATCCGCTGCTGCCAGAAACCGATCTTTTCCACCTGAATCCACGCAAGCTGCTCATCCAGGAGATGGGCAAGGAAGGCGTCCAGGTTCCATAGGATGAAAAACAGCGCCGCATACTGGATGTATTTCCAACCGGCCTGCTTCACCAGGCGCCGCTTCCGGAGCCAGTAGATCAGGATGGCCATGGAGACGATAAACACCACATGGGCGATCTGGTGGGCGACGATGCCTTCCGGGTCTCCATGGGCCTGGGTGGCCAGCGCCGGCATCGGGACGGCCAGCAGCCCAAAAGCAGCGGCCGCAGGTATGAGAAAACGTTTGCCTGTCATGTTCGACAGCCTCCTGGAAGGCGGTGCGGGAATTTTTTGAACTCCGACTTCGAAGGAAGTCTCATACGAGCCCTGCCGCTGGCCGCTGGGGCGTCCAGTTTGATCAAAAATGAAACTTTGCCTCGAAGCCTCTACCTCTGTAGGGAACGGCCTCCGTGCCGTTCCGTGTGGCACGACACAGAGCTCCTGCCCTGCGAAAAACCCCGGCATTGGACGAAGTTTCATACAAGGGAGATATGGCAATTCCCATGCCCGATATCGGGCAATCCCGGCCATCTGTCAAGCCTTGGGTGATCAAAGAAAAGAATCTTTGAAAATAGAGGATCGACGAGAGGTTACCGCTTTTCCCCGGAGCCGGCCAGCGGCGCCGCCGGAGGCGGCTTCAGAAACGGGATGAAGCGTTTGACCCTGGAGAAAATAATTCGGACGGCAAGATAGAGAAGCACGAACGGGGCCAGGAAGCTCAGCTCGACACCGCCCATCCACTTCGGCAGGAAAATGGCGATTTCCCCGAATCGCATGTTGAGCCAGGATGCGGCAAAAAATGCGGGCCAGAGCGATGCCATCCCCATGGCGATGAACAGAAAGAAGGATTTGCCGTAGGCTTCGTTGGCCAGTTTGTTGATTTTTTTGTAGGCGGCTTCATCCCCGGCCTGCTTGGCTTTGAGCGACTGCTCGTGGTAGTAGGACGTTTCTTCCCATTGTTTGGCCACCGGCGTACGGTTGATGCGAAAGACCGCGGCCACGGTCAGCTCCCCGATCAGAACGGCCCAGAAGGCCAGCACCAGCGTCCCCACCCACCACCCCAGGATCGGATCGTCGAAGAACCGAAACGGCGCAATGAGAAACGGGTCGAGTGGTCGTAAAAACGGTGCGATCGGATCCATGGGGTCCTTCTAAAATCGCTGAGGATGACTTTTACACCCGACACGATCCGGTGTCGAGGCGGAGGCCAAATAATTGTTTTCTTCGGTGCGGTCCGACAAAAGCCGGATCGCACCGAAGGTGTTCAAGGATCAGAACGGCGGTACGATGCTGTAGCCGAGAAATCCCTTGGTGGTGTATCGCAGGCCCACGTAGAAAGCTAGCACGATGAAGATGATCTTCAGAAACTTGTCCGGGATGTACTTCGAGGTCCGTGGTCCGATCATGGACCCGATGAAAATCCCGATCAGTTCGGCGCCGATCAGGCCCCAGGCGATGACCACGCCCTTGCCCACCATGTAGGAAAAGATCGATACGATCATTCCCACCAGCACGCACAGTGCAGAGGTGCCGGCCACCAGGAACATGGGCAGCCCGGCCACCGAGGTCAGAAACGGGACGTAGAGAAAGCCGCCGCCGACGCCGAGAAACGAGGCGATTGCCGCGATGGCGATGCCGCCCACCATGGGAATCCAGGCCTTGAAGGAAAACTCCTGGCCGAAGAAGGTAAAGCGGATTTCGCCGACCATGAAGGTGAGTGCCCAGCCGATGAGTACCAGGATGTAGGCCACCCACTTGGCCGCGGGAATCAGGTTGATCCACAGGGCCGAAGCCACCACCACGGCCACGGCGATCCACATGAAGGTGTAGCGGCCTTCGATGATCTTGACGCCCTGGTCGGAGGTGTCGGTCTTCTCCCGGATGGCCTTTTCAAAGGCCTGGGCTGCGGCCTTGGCTTCCTTTTTCCGGGCCGCGCCCTTCGGGGTGACTTCGTAGATGAGAAAACAGCCGAGGATGAAGACGATGATGCCGAAGTATCCGATGTAGGCCTTCAGGGAGATCTTGCCGGCGGTCAGCTCCGGCACCAGCCAGGATCCGCCCACCCCGCCGATGGCCAGGCAGACGCCCAGGGGTGCCACCAGGCGGCCCATCCGATAATAGTTGAAGGAAGAGATGACCCCGCTCAAACCGACCAGCCACTGGTTGGAGACTCGGATCGAGTCGGTGAGCAGGTTGTTGACCGGGTTTCCTTTGCCGAAGGCCTTGGCATAGTCGGCTAGGCCGAAGATGGTGATGTGCCCCACCCCGGCCATGATGCCGCCGAAGGCCCCGACCGTGGAAAAGATCCAGCCGACCCAGATCGCCCACAACAGCCCGATGATCAGGCCGGTTTGCGGCGCCCCGGGGATTCCCAGAAAACCGGGCTCTGCGCCGGGGGTGATCACCTTTTGGGTGTTGGCGGCGTGGGTTGGGTCTGCCAGACTCTTTTGAATCGCATCCTGCATTTTTTGGGGCATGTCCGGCGTTGTCAGGTCGCCTCCGGTCTGCGCCAAGGCGACCGTGACAAACGACAAAACGATCAACAGGGCTGTCGCAATAAACAGTTTCGACTTGTTCACCGCATGTTCTCCTTTCATTGGGTTTTGGCAAAGATTCCAGTTTCAGGACCGCAGCCGCGCTGTCATGCAGACAGAAAGCATGGGCCGGTGTCCCGTACGCCAACATGATCTAACAATGCATAGCAAGCGCTGTGCCATTGATCGACGGTTTCCGGTTGTAGATGCAGATCGTCAGGGTTGTGAAAGAATATTATAAAATAACAGATAGTTGAAGTTGCTCGCGGAGGCAGCGAACCATCCATCGACGTGGGGTGACCCCTTGTTGTGGGCAAGGCCCGATGCAAAAAAAAAGTTGCGACCGCGGCATCGGCAATATTTTTATTTGAATTTCAAGAACATGCTCTTGTGCAATAAAAATAGTTCAGTGCAAAAAATCGATTGCGCCCATCGCGTCGAAACCGTTCTTTGGCCGGCCGGCCCCATGAAGGAGTTTCGATGAATATGCCTGATATCATGCGAAAAACATATAAAGCCCAGGCTGTGCTTTCATTTGAAGAAGAGACCTGGAAGTGGTATGGATATTGCTAAATGCCCGGGAGGGTACTTTCGTTTTTTTACCGTGGTTTTAAGAGATTTTTTATAGTCGCTGGATTCTTTTCACCGATTTTTTTGGAGGGTGCCATGGATAAAGAAGTGTTCAGTCTCTGTTTCATGTGCTCGGTCCGATGCCCGATCCGGGTGCTGGCCAAAGACGGCCAGGTCAAATGGATCGAGGGAAACCCGCATGTGGCAGGCATGGAGGGAAGTCTTTGTCCCCGCGGGGCTGCCGGGATCAACATGCTCTACGACAACGAGCGGGTGCAGACGCCCCTGATCCGGGAAGGAAAGCGCGGGGAAGGAAAATGGCGCAAGGCCTCCTGGGACGACGCCTTAGACTATGTGGCCGACAAACTCAAGGGAATCATCGATACCCACGGCGGCCACAGCGTGGTGCTCGGGGAGCGGACGCAGCTGGCCACCCACGTGAGCAAGACCTTTTTAAAGGCCATCGGCTCTCCAAACCATTTTACCCACGACGCCCTGTGCAAGGGGTCGGTGAACACGGCCTGTCGAAGCCTGTTCGGATATACCGACGCCCAGATGAGCATGGATTACAAAAACACCAAGCACATCGTGCTTTACGGCAGAAATATGTTCGAGGCGATTTCAGTCAAGGAGGTCAACAACCTGACCGCCGCCCTGGAAAACGGGGCCAAGCTCACCTACATCGATCCGCGGGTGTCCGTCACGGCCACCAAGGCCCATCGGTACTGGATGATCCGGCCGGGCACGGACCTGGCCCTCAACTACGCCCTGATGAATGTGGTGCTCAAAGAGCGGCTCTACGACAAGCAATACGTCGACAAATGGGTCCACGGCCTGTCTGAGCTCAGGGATTTCGTCCAGCCTTACACCCCCGAGTGGGCGGAAGCCGAAACCGGCATTGGCGCAAGCGAGATCGTTTCTTTGGCCCGGGAGATCAGCAAAGACAAGCCTTCGGTGATTTTTCACTTCGGCTACCGGGGCGCCAGCTATGAAAACGAGATTTACCAGCGCCGTTCGATCATGATTCTCAACGCCCTTATGGGAAGCGTGGAGGCCAAGGGCGGCTTTTTCTTCAAAAAGGGACCGGGGGAGGTGGGCGGAAAGCCTGCCCGGAAGCTCACCGAGCAGGAGATCGATTTTCCGAAAATCGATGTTCCCCGGTTCGACAAGGTGGGAACCAAGGATTTTCCCCTGCCGGATCCGAACCACGGTGTCGCCCAGATGCTGCCTCACGCGATTCTCGACGAGGACCCCTATCCGATCAAGGCGCTGATCGCCTTTCGGTTCGAGCCGTTGGGATCGATCCCCGACGTCACCTTGATGAAAAAAGCGTTGGACAAGCTTGACCTGATCGTGACCATCGACATCAACCACAGCGATATCGCCTGGTATTCTGACGTGGTGCTTCCCGAATCCGCATACCTGGAGCGGACCGACAGCGTTCAGCAGGCCAATGGACTCAAGCCGCAGATGTTTCTTCGGAAAAAGGCGGTCGAACCCCGATACAACACCCGGGAAGGGGCGATGATCTTAAAGCAGATCGGCGAGCGGATCGGCATCGGAAATTACTTCCTGTACCAGGACATGGAAGAGCTCGTGCGGTGGCAGCTCGAACCCACCGGCTTTTCCCTGGAAGACTTCGACGCCAAGGGGTTTGTGGCCTACTGCAAGGCCCCGATTTTCTGGGATCGGAAAGACGGGATCAAGTTCAAGACCCCTTCGAAAAAGATCGAATTTGTCTCTTCATTGCTGGAAGAGGCCGGGTATCCGTCTTTTCCGCCTTACGAGCCGGTCGAGCAGCCCGAGGGCAACCGCTTCCGCCTGGTGACGGGCCGTGTGGCGCTGCACACCCACCTGTCGACCCAGAACAACCCGTATCTAAACGAGATCGTCGGCGAAAACGTGCTGTGGATCAACAGCGGCAAGGCTTCCGAACTCGGGATCGGAAACAAAGACGAGGTCGAGGTTGCGTCGGATCAGGGCAAGGGCAGGATTCGGGCCCTGGTCACCGACCTGATTCATCCGGAGACGGTGTTCATGCTTCACGGATTCGGCCACGAGGCCAAGCTGGCCAGCCGGAGCTACAACCGGGGGGTCAACGACAGCCTTCTTCAAAAAAACGTATCGGATAAGATCGGCGGCAGCCCTGCGCTGCACGAAACCTTTGTCACCGTCAACCGTGTATAGCGCCCGTTGGAAAGACGCTGTGGAGGAGATATGAGCCAGTACTATCTGTTTCAGGACACCAAAAAGTGCATCGGCTGCCACACCTGCACGATTCAATGCAAGAGCAACAAAAACCTTCCGGTGGGGCCCCGCATCAGCCAGATCGTCACCGTGGGACCGAAGATGGTGGGCGGGCTGCCCAAGGCGGCCTACATCTTCATGCCCTGCTTTCACTGCGAGGATCCCTGGTGCGTGGCGGCGTGCCCGACCGGTGCCATGCAAAAAAGGCCCAAAGACGGCATCGTCTTCATCGACGAAAAACTCTGCGTGGGCTGCAAGGCCTGCATCACGGCCTGCCCGTGGGGAGCGCCCCAGTGGAACCCGGAAACCGGAAAGGCCGTCAAGTGCGACTACTGCATGGATCGAGTCGACCAGGGCCTGAAGCCGGCCTGTGTCACGGTTTGCACGACCCACTGCCTGCATTTCGGAAAGGTGGAAGATTTGACCCAGATTCGCAAAGAGCGGCACGCCAAGGCGGTGGCGAACCTGGAAAATTCATAACGACGTCCGAAAGGACCCGGGAAGGTTTTACGTTTCCGGAGATTGCAGCGGAAAAGCACGAAATTCGAATATCGAAATTCGGATTTACATCGTCGGTTTTGCCCTTGGTAGCGGCCATTTCTTTCCACGATCGATGGCGCCTGCGGGCAAAGTAGAGGAAACCTCATGTCCCAGAAAAGCTGCCCGGTCCATCGGACGCTTCTCGCGGTCCGGTCCGACCTGGAATCGAATCGGTTGACCACCCCCCGGAGCCGCCGGATTGCAGAAGAAATCCGGGACCTGCTTCACGACATCGCCCTGGGTCGTGCCGGTGAAGACCACCTGCCGGCCCTCGTCTCGCTGAACAATGAGCTGGCCGGCGAGAACGCCGGCGATGGATCCGGCGACCTGGCCAAACGGGTCCAGGCGTCCCTGGACGAGCACCGGGAAGTGTTCGTCAGCCACATCGAAACCCACAACTGCGCCGCGGGAGACTGCGTCCGCCTGGCACCGGCGCCGTGCCAGATGACCTGCCCGTCGGGTCTTGACATTCCCACCTATGTCACCTTGATCGGGCAGGGAAAAGACGCCGAAGCCATCGACGTCATTCGGCGAGACTGTCCTTTTCCCTGGGTTTGCGGGCTTGTGTGCACCCGGCCCTGCGAGTACATGTGCGTTCGCGGCCGCATCGACACGCCCATTTCCATCAAGTTTTTGAAAGGATTTGCCGCCGAACGGGCCATGTCCGAGGGAAGCTACCGGAACCCGGAAAAAGCCCCGGTCAATGGAAAACGGGTCTGCGTGATCGGTGCCGGCCCCGGCGGCATGAGCTGCGCCTATTACCTCGCCCTGAAGGGATATTCGGTGCGAATCCTGGAAAGCCAGCCCGTGGCCGGCGGGATGCTGCTTCTGGGGATTCCCCGCTACCGCCTGCCCCGGGAGATCATCGACCGGGAAGTGGCCATGCTCCAGGAGCTTGGGGTCGAATTTGTTTTCAATACGAAATTCGGCACGGACGTCACCCTGGAACAACTGCGGGACGAGGGATTCGACGCATTCTTTTTTGCCATCGGCGCGCACCGGGCCTTCAAGCTGGGCATTCCCGGCGAACAGGAGGCGCCCAACGTGGTTGAATCGGTCCAGTTTCTCCGGGAGGTCGCCCTGGGCCGCCGGGAGGTGCCGGGCCGTCGTGTGGTGGTGGTCGGCGGCGGCAACGTGGCCATCGACGCGGCCCGAACGGCCCTGCGCCTCGGATCGCGGGAGGTGACCATCGCCTACCGGCGGACGCGAAAGGAAATGCCGGCCGACCACGAGGAAGTGGAGCAGGCCGAAGAAGAAGGCATCCGCTTTTCCTTTCTCACCGTTCCGGTCGAGGTGGCCCACAGCGAGGGCAAACTGCAAGGGCTTCGCTGCCTCGAGGCCAAGCTGATGAAGGTCGAGGGCAAGGACCGCATGGTGCCCAAGCCCGTGGAAGGAAGCGACTACCTGATGGAAGCCGATGTCATCATCCTGGCCATCGGCCAGCAGGTCGAGACCGACTGCATGGCTTCGGTGTCGGGTATCGACTGGACCCGGAGAAACACCATCCGGGCCAACATGGCCACCATGGAGACCGACGTGGAGGGCGTCTTTGCCGCAGGAGACGCCGTCACCGGCCCGGCTACGGTGATCGAGGCCATCGGTGGCGGAAAGCGGGCGGCAGAGGCCATCGACCGCTATCTGTCCGGGATTCCCCAGCCGGAAATGCCGCCGGTTCCGGTGCGGCGGGGAAGGGTGGAATATCTGGAAGTGCCGGCCGTGACCAAAATGACCCTCAAGCGACCGGAGATGCCCCTTTTGAACATCGACCGGCGCCGGACGACCTTTCAGCAGGTGGAGCTGGGCTATTCGGAGAACATGGTGCGGGAAGAAGCCCGCCGGTGCCTGCGCTGCGACGTCTGCCTGCGTTGCGGCAAGTGCGTCGAAACCTGC
>Ga0272443_10003320_pt1 | contig 19063 bp, 16 predicted proteins | sample SSMAcet12_FD_193581 | JGI IMG/M metagenome (GOLD analysis project Ga0272443, IMG submission 193581) | Marine sediment archaeal communities from Little Sippewissett salt marsh, Falmouth, MA, United States - SSM-Acet-12 | ecosystem: Environmental > Aquatic > Marine > Wetlands > Sediment ... | reverse complement strand
TGGATAGGGAAATGTATGAAAGATATAGAGATTGCCTTCAGGATGAAGAAACCAGCAGTAATAAGCACACACAGGGTTAATTATGTGGGTAGTCTGGATATAGGGAACAGGGACAGGGGTTTGGTTCAGCTTTCGGGATTATTTGATAGGATCCTGAAGACATGGCCTGAAGTTGAGTTTCTGACCAGTGTCGAACTTGGAGATTTGATCAGTAAAAGATCAAAAAGTTAATAGTATGATCGTCGATGAGGTTTGATAATATAAAAAATAATATCTCTCGATATATAGCAAACCTGCCCGGCTGGAGGACAAATCGTAAAATAGTTGTCATTGAAAGTGACGACTGGGGGAGCATCAGGATGCCTTCAAAAGAGGTTTATGAAAAATGCCTGAAAGCAGGATATCCTGTCGATAAGATAGCATATGAAAAATATGATTCATTATTGAGTCATACTGACCTGGAATTACTATTTGGACTTCTGTCTAAACACAAGGATAAAAATGGAAATTATCCAATAATTACAGCTAACTGCGTTGTGGCTAATCCGGATTTCGAAAGAATATTGCAGGATAATTTCGAGAAATACCATTATGAATTAATTACCGAAACTTTTCTTAAATATCCGGAACATGCTGATAATTTTAAATTATGGCAACAGGGAATAAATAATAAGATTTTTTATCCCCAGTATCATGCAAGAGAGCATTTAAATGTCAGTCTTTTTATGGATGCCCTAAGAAAAGGTGATCCAGATGTGCATTTTGGATTCAATCACATGATGCCTGGTTGTATCTCTCATGGACCTGGCATGAACGGGAATTTATATGTAGAAGCGCTGGCATATAATTCTCCCGAGGATAAAAGACAGAAACTTGACATTTTCTTGGAAGGTCTTGACCTGTTTGAGAAGCTTTTTGGATATAGATCTGAATCAATCATTCCACCAAACTATATCTGGAGTCCTGATTTTAATGAAGCAGTTTTTAATAAAGGAGTGAAATATTTTCAGGGCAGCCGAAAGATGCGAGAACCGGATGGTAATGGAGAAAATAAATACCACTCATATTTTGTTGGCAGGAGAAACAACCTGGGTCAGATTTATCTTGTAAGAAATTCCTGGTTCGAACCTTCAATGCTCCAACCAGATACAAGCGATTCCTTGGAAAGATGCCTTTCTCATATGGCAATCGCTTTTAAAATGAAAAAACCATCCATAGTTAGCAGTCATCGTCTTAACTACGTTGGTTTTATTGAAATAAAGAATAGAGACAGGACTCTGATTATGATGGATAAGTTATTATCGACAGCACTAAGAAGATGGCCGGATATTGAATTCATGACTTCCAGTCAATTAGGGGAATTAATAACTACCAATATAGAATAATACATCATATATGTACAGAAGAATTCTTCTAAATAGGAACCTTTCTTTTAAGGAACGATTAAAGAGATTCATTGTATACTACAAGGCAAGAAGAGGTGCGAGAATAGCTTGGAAAATCCGATATAGGAAAGCATTCAGCAAACACCCTGATTTTAAATTTGCAGCAGAAAAACCGGTAGAGAGATCTCACAAGGCATACTGGAAGCCTTTTCATAGTCGAATTAACCTTTCCACACTTAGAATGTGCAGAAGCATCTCCGGGATTTCAGATCCTAAATATATTCCTGAAGAAATATTCAGAACTGATATTGAGCCAACGCTCAACCAAACATCTTCAGTTGAATATCTAACATATAAAAGTCTCTATTATCAATGGTTTCAAGGGAATATTTTTCCCCATGACTATTTTCATAATATTGATGGAGGATGGTTGGATCAGAACCTTGACTCTGTTACATTCGACGAAGTAAAATCAATCGCTCAAAATTTAAAATATCCAGTGGTTATAAAACCAAACAGGGATTCCTCTGGAGGTAAAGACATTTATTATCCAAAAGATTTTGATGAATTAATGATCTTGATTAAGAATAAAAAGGATTTTCTTGTCCAGGAAAAAATTCAGCAACACTCATTTTTTGAGCAATTTAATCCTCACGGAATCAATTCACTTCGAACAAACGTTTATCGTTCAGTAACCGACAATAGGCCTCATGTTGTCAACACTGTACTAAGAATGGGTGTGGGTGGATCACTTGACAATGAAACAGCAGGTGGTGTTGTTAGTATGGTTAGAAATGATGGCTATTTAAATGGATTCGCCCTGGATAAATATGGGAAGAAATATCTTATTCATCCCGACACAGGTGCAAATTTCAAACAAAGAATACCTGATCATAAAGGATTGATAAAAACATCTTTGGATATCGCCCAGAAGATTTTTTATGCCAGGTTAATTTGCCTTGATCTATGTTACGATGCTGAAGGAAAATGGAGAATGATAGAGGTAAACATTAATGGGGCCACAATTCGGTTTGCTCAGTATCATGGATCCCGATTCTTTGATCAATTTACAGAAGAAGTGTACGAATATTGCTTAAATCATCACTGGGCACTTAAATAGTTAGATCAATCCATGAATTCATTATAAACTATGGTTTGGCAATTAATAAACATACTAAGGAAACTATTCCAATATTTCTGCAGGAAATTGATTTTTAGCAATTCCAGAAACCGGGCTCATCAATTACGAAAGAAAGTGGTACAAGTAAAGGGATATAAAACACTAAATAAGCGAATATTAAAAGAAATAAAGAAATATGCCAGAGAAAGATTTGGGACAAAAGCCTACTGGCCATACCTGGCACTCTATACTGAGATAAGAGGAAAGTTTATTGAAGGATGGATCCCCCAGGATTACTATAGCATAGTATTGCTACCAGCTCTAAATCCAAAACCTGCAGTGTACATGAATAATCTTAAAACTTATGATTACAGGCTCTTTGAAGATTTTGCACTGGTACCACTAATTCTTGTTGTTTCGGGTATTTTTTTCGATGCGAGCTTGAAACCTTTGGGAAGAGAGCAGTTAAAAAAACTTCTAACCGATTATAATGATATCATGGTAATAAAAGAGGAGGGAGGCCGGGGTGGCATGCAAATTAGGATTCTTCATTCCTTAGATTTTAATCCTGAGGAGCTTAAGAAAAACACAAATTACGTCATTCAACCATATGTGAAGCAATATAAAGTACTTAACGATCTCTATCCAGAGAGCGTCAACACATTCAGGATTACTACTTATCTTAAAAAAGATGGTTCGGTGAAGATCCTATTTGTAATCTTGAGGTTTGGGACCAATGGTTTAAGAGTTGATAATCTTTCCTCTGGAGGGCACTATCTTTATTTTAGCCTGGATGGTAAACCCGAAAATGCTGCATATGAGCAGTATACAGGTGTTGAAATTGGGAAGAGACATGTAAATACGGGTTATATATTTTCGGTCATAGAAATACCAATGTTTAAGCTTATGCTGGAGAAGTGTAAAGATGCGCATAAAAAGTTCCCTTATACACGACTGGTGGGTTGGGATGTCTGTATCGACAGCACCGGTAAACCTATTCTTCTTGAGTGGAATACAGAGGATGTAGGTTTTTATCCCTTTGAAGCCAAATTTGGACCCTTTTTCCCGGAGAATGATGTTCTCTGTTAGACTACAGATTTTTGCAAAATGATTTTGAATTAGATGATCAGATTTTATTTTGGTAAGGTTGTAAATCGAGTTAGAATAATTCTTGAAAGAATTACCGGGATTGTCAAATTTAATCTTCTATTAGTATATGAAAGAAACGAGGCTCACAGAAAAAGAAGACAGGTCATTAAAAGGAAAGGTATTTCCATCGTAGACAGGCAGGTTAAAAAATCAATCAAGCGATATGCAAGACAAAGATTTGGTAAATCTGCTTACTGGCCCTATCTGGCACTTTATACCGAGATCAGGGGAAAATTCATAAAAGGGTGGATCCCCAATGATTATTATTGGCTTGTATTGCTACCAAGAATTAATCCGAAAAATTATGGTTACATAAGTGATCAAAAGACTTTTGATTATAAGGTTTTTGGCGATTTTGCTGTAAAGCCTCTCTTCTATTTCATTTCAGGCATGTTCTTAAACCATGAATTAAATTGCATTGATAAGCACCAGGTGAAAGATATGCTTCTGGATTATAACAAAGCCATCGTTGTTAAGGAAGAATCGGGTGTTGGTGGTGAACAAGTCAGTATCATTCACTCCTCGGATTTAATAATGGAAGACTTTAATCAAAGTAAAAACTATGTTATTCAACCTTATATAGAACAATACAAAATACTTAGTGACTTATACCCTAATAGCGTTAATACCTTCCGTGTAACAACATATCTCAAAACGGACGGTTCTGTCCATGTTAAATTTGTCATACTTCGATTCGGGGTTAACAACTCCAAGGTTGATAATCTTTCATTGGGGGGTCAGTATTTGTTTTTTGATTCTTCGGGGAGACCATCAAATATGGTATATGATTATAAATTAGGTTATGAAATAGGAGAGAACCATATAAACACCGGTTGTATTTTTTCGAATATCAAGATTCCAATGTTCAGTGAAATGTTGGAAAAATGTAAAAACGCACATAAAGTATATCCCTACGTACGACTCATTGGTTGGGATGTCTGCATAACCAGGTCTGGTGAACCAAAGCTCATTGAGTGGAATGCTTTTAATCCGGTTTTCTGGCCAGTGGAAGCAAGATTCGGTCCTTTCTGGATCGAAGATGATGAGTTTTGAATTTCAACATTGAGGTTTAATTATAGTAATTCATTAAACATTAATCACTGCTTATACTGAACATTACATAATGAAAATTGCCATTCATCCCGTCAAAGAGTCTTTTAGTGAACGATGGATTGATTATTGCGAGAAAGAAAGAATTCATTGGAAGAAAGTTAATTGTTATAATAACGACATCATTAAACAGCTGGGTGATTGTGATGCTCTTCTATGGCATTTCTCACATAATGATCCTAAAGCTATACTTATTGCCAGACCTTTAATCTACTCCCTGGAAAAAGCCGGGAAAAAAGTCTTTCCTAATTTTCATACAGTATGGCACTTCGATGATAAATTAGGTCAGAAATACTTGCTCGAATCAATAAATGCACCATTGGTCCCAACATGGGTATTCTATGACAAAAATCAAGCTCTTGAATGGGCAGAAAGCACTGATTTTCCAAAAGTCTTCAAATTGCGCAGAGGGGCAGCATCACAAAATGTAAGGTTAATAAAAAATAAAAAATCAGCCTTTAAGTTTATCAGAAAGGCATTCAGGAAAGGATTTCCTGCTTATGATCCTGTAGAAAGCCTTAAAGAGAGATGGAGAAAATATAAACTTGGCACTGAAAACCTTGAGGAAATTGCTCAGGGATTTGCAAGGTTCGTTGTACCTCCTCCATATTCAACCATTATTGGAAGAGAAAGAGGATACATCTACTTTCAGAAATATATTCCAGGGAATGATCATGACATAAGAGTGGTTGTTATTGGTGAAAAGGCTTTTGCCATTAAACGTATGGTTCGAAATAATGATTTCAGGGCATCTGGAAGTGGTAAGATACTTTATTCCCATAATTTGTTCAAAGATAGCACAATAAGATTGTCGTTTTACCTTGCTGAAAAACTTGGTAGTCAATGTGTCGCATTTGATTTTCTACAGGATAATGGAAGCCCTCTTTTAACTGAAATAAGCTATGGATTCAGTCCTGGGGGGTATGATCGCTGTACAGGTTACTGGGATAAGAATATGACCTGGCATGAAGGGACTTTTAATCCATATGGTTGGATGATTGATGATCTTTTAAAAGCTTAGATACCGTAAATTATTGGTTTTTATTGAATTCATGATTCCTCGCAGCTTGCTGCGAGGAGAGTCAATAAACTGAAAATATCATAGATATAAATACAATGGAAAACATTTTATTCCTGTATAGAGAAATAATGCCTTATAATATTCCGGTTTTGGAAGAGATCGTTAAGATAGGCTATTGTATTACTGTATTCCATGATACAAAAAAGAAATTGACGCCATACCTACCTCCTAAAATCGATAATGTTGTTTTTATCAGTAAAGAAAAGTATAATCGAAGGGACCTGGCAAAATATGCAATATCACTAAAGCCAAAGGTTGTATTTGTAAGCGACCGTACAAATCCCAAATATAATTATACAGCGGTTTTACTCAGAAGGAGGTTAAATATCCATATAATATCAGGATGCGATACTCAATGGAGGGGAGGTAAACAATGGTTTAATGTATTTACTTCTTGGTTCAGGCATAAAAGATTCTTTTCGCATATACTAATTTCAGGAATGAGACAATATGAATATGCAAAAAAACTTGGCTTCCCAAATGATAAAATACTCTGGCCATTATATTCTGCAAACATTCAAAACTTTATTCATAACAAAATAGACAGAGAAAAATTTCAACAGCCTAGAAATTTCTTATTTGTTGGGCGGTTTGCTAAGGTTAAAGGACTTGACATTTTGCTTCAAGCATGGGAAAAGGTACCTGAGAAAAGGGGGGCGACCCTTACTTTAATTGGAAACGGTCCATTAAAGGAAAAGCTTAACTACCCAGAGGATGTGAAAATTCATGACTTCATGGATCAGGAGGAATTAATAAAATATTCAGCCAGGGCTTCATGTTTTGTATTGCCTTCTGTTTTTGAGGCATGGGCTTTGGTAATCCAGGAATTTGCTGCTGCAGGGTTGCCTCTAATTGTGACAAGTACATGTGGCGCCACCCCACATTTTGTAATAAACAACTTCAATGGTTTTATAGTAAGAAAGAATGAAGTTGATGAATTATCAGCAGCGTTGGCCAGAATAATATCAATGCCTTCTGACACTCTGGTTGAATTTGCCCGGAGAAGCAGAGAATTGTCTTATAGTATTTCTCCAAAAATGGTGGCATATGCTATCACATCGGTTGTTAAAAAATAATATTTAAAGTTGATTCCTTGATAATATTGGTGTCGCTAACTTAAGTGGTTAATAATCATATAGCAGACACTTTTGTATAATATGGATATACCATCTAAACATATAATGATTGTACTTCCCCATTTATTATGCGGAGGTACAGAACGAACTGCTGCAGAATTAGCTAATTTCATTGCAGGAGAGGGACAAAAGGTATCAATACTTCTAATGTATAAAAAGGAAATATTTTATGACCTTCATCAAGATGTGAATATCATAGAACCGTCATTCAACAGAAAGGGACTGGGGAGATACTTCTATATTCCACTTCTTATATTTTTTCTGCGCTCACAATTCAAATATCAAAAACCTGATATTATCCTTGCGTTCGGCTATATTGCTTTTGCGCTTTTTTCAAGCATTGGATTTAAAACGAAAGTGATCATTTCGTTCAGGTCAAGCCCGACCAGGATCCGGTTTCCCGGTAATAGAGCTTTAAATGCAACATATAAATTTGCACATAATATAATGAGAAAAAGGGTCGATGGAATCATAGCCCAGACATTTATAGCAGCAGAGGCATATAAAAAGAAATATACATGTCCTGTAGTTACAATACCTAATTTCCTTAGGAAAATAACAGAATATAGCTCAGAACGCTTGAATCACATAATTACAGTAGGGCGATGTTCGCGAGAGAAAGGCCAACACTATCTAATTGAGGCATTTTCAATATTAGATGCTCCTGATTGGAACCTAATAATTGTGGGTGATGGTCCGAAAAGAAATGAACTTGAAAAGTTGGCTAGTAAACTTAAAATTGCGGATAGAGTAATCTTCACTGGTTTTCAGAAAGATGTGGATTATTATCTTTCTCAAAGTAAAATATTTGCCCTGACTTCTGAAATTGAAGGTTTTCCAAATGCTCTGATTGAAGCAATGGCGAATTTATTAGCTCCGGTGAGTTTTAATTGTGTTGCCGGTCCTTCTGAGATAATTCAACATGGTAGAAACGGGTTTTTAGTTGAGGTGGGTAATATAAAAGATCTGGCATACTATTTATCTAGACTAATAGATAATGAGGAGCTTAGAAATAGTATTTCATCTAATGCCAGTAACGTAAAGACTGTTTATTCATTGCATACCCTCGGGATGAGATATTTAGATTTCATGCTTTCAGTTTTAAGAACATAAATAATGCTTGTCTATATTTTATGACTTATTGTTTCCTATTAAAAAGCTTTGAACGCTATTGATTGTAAGCAAGAGTGTAAATCCAAACCTGTTGGGGTGCCAGTCAAATAAATGAGGTACTTGGGTCATATGGATTTCAGGTTAATATGAAAATACTGATCAACGGTTCAACATTAAAAAAGGGGGGCGTACTACAGGTTGGGCATTCGCTCATCTCTGAGCTAATGAAGAAATCAGATCATGATTATTATTACATTCTTTCTTCAGCTCTCAAGAAAGATTTTAAGGAATACACTAATGAAAACAATGAGCATTTTTATATATATGATGTGAAGCCTTCGGCGTTTTTATCCATTACAGGCAAAGAAAAAAGATTGAAAGCAATTTTTACTAAAATCAATGCTGATGTGATATTTACGATATATGCTCCTTCTTACTGGAAACCTGATTGTCCACATGTTTGTGGCTATGCAAAAGCAAGTTACCTGTATCCTGAGTCTCCTTTTAAAAAAGATTGGTCAATAATCAAAAAGTTGAGATTACCAATATTAAGGAAACTGCATATGCACGATTTCAAATATTTTAATGATGCTTTGGTGACAGAAAACGAGGATGTTTCCAGGAGACTTAAAAAACTGATGCCTTCAAAAGAAATTTATACAGTATCGAATACATACAACCAGATATTTGATAAACCCGAAGACTGGGATAAAAGCATTCGATTACCGGAGTTCAAAGGCATCACTCTACTTACAATCTCAGCAAACTATAAACACAAGAACCTTAATATCATACCGGATGTAATTGCTTATTTACGTGATCATTATCCCGATTTCTACTTCCGGTTTGTTTTAACCTTAAAACAGGAGGAACTCAATTCATTAAAGGAGGAACATAAAGAACACATCATCTTTCTTGGCAGGGTATCTATTCAACAATGTCCTTACCTGTATGAACAATCTGACTTAATGTTCATGCCCACTCTTCTTGAGTGTTTTTCGGCGACATATCCTGAAGCAATGAAGATGGGGGTTCCCATAGTTACTTCGGATATACCGTTTGCCAGGAGTATATGTGGTGATGCAGCTATTTATTTTGACCCATTATCTGCTAAAAGCATAGGTGATACAATCTTTAATATCGCTATGAATCAATCGAATTATTCTGAGTTTATATCAAGGGGGAAAAGAAGGCTTTCGTTTTTTGAAACTGCTGAATCCCGGACTCAGAAGTACATAGAAATCTTAGAAAAAGTATATGAAACAAATCATTCAAAATCTCAAAACGGGTGAAACCCGTCTCGAAAACATTCCGGTTCCAAAACCAGGTAATGGAGAGATATTAATTCGGACAACTCATTCCCTGGTATCTCTGGGTACTGAAAAAATGCTTGTAGATTTCAGCAGGGCGGGTCTAATTCAAAAAGCAAAACAACAACCAGATAAGGTTAAGCAGGTTATGGATAAAATGAAATCCGATGGGCTGTTGCCTACAATGGAGACGGTTTTTAAAAGACTTGAAGAACCCCTCCCTCTTGGATATTGTAATTCAGGAATAGTAGTTGAAACAGGGAAGGGAGTTGTGAATTTCGCGATAGGAGACAGGGTTGCTTCAAATGGAAAGCATGCAGAGTATGTTTGTATACCCCAGAATCTTGTGGCTAAAATACCTGATAATGTTTCCAATGAGGAAGCTGCTTTTACGGTCATTGGATCAATCAGCCTTCAGGGAATTCGATTATGCAATCCCACCTTTGGAGAAACTATTGTTGTATACGGTTTGGGCCTTTTGGGACTATTAACATCCCAGATGCTTATTGCTAACGGATGCCATGTGATCGGGATTGATATTGATAAGAGCAAATGCGAACTGGCGAAAAAATGGGGTGTGGTGGTTTTGAATCCATCAAAAAGTGACGATCCGGTGAAAGCTGTACTGGACAACACGAACGGAATAGGTGCTGATGGTGTTTTAATCACTGCCTCTTCAAAGTCAAATGAAATAATTTCTGCTGCTGCGCAAATGAGCAGGAAGCGAGGCCGTATAGTCCTTGTGGGAGTCATAGGTCTGGACATCAACAGGTCCGAATTCTATGAAAAAGAATTGACTTTCCAGGTATCATGTTCCTATGGACCTGGGCGTTATGATGAAGAATATGAGAAAAAGGGCATTGATTACCCATTGCCTTTTGTGCGCTGGACCGAAAATCGAAATTTTCAGGCGGTTTTAATGGCCATAAGCAAAGGTCATCTGAATGTAAGGGAGCTTATTACAGAGATTGCAGACATTGATGACTATAAGAAGGTTTATGATTCCATTGGAAAATCAAACTCAATTGCATCTATTTTCAGATATACCGGACAAAATGATACGAACGCAGACAAGAATAATACTGTGATTCTGAATAGTCGTTCATTCACTGGTAATAAAGCTGTAACGGGTTTTATTGGTGCCGGTAATTTTACGAAGATGACAATGTTACCTGCTTTGAAAGATACAGGTGCCGCATTTAAATATATCGCTTCATCAGGTGGTGTTTCAGGTACAACTCTTGCCAAAAAGTTCGGATTCACTCGAAGTACGACTAATTATAATGAAATCATCAAGGATCCTGAAGTGGATACTGTCTTTATCACAACCCGTCATAATTCTCATGCCAAATTCGTAATTGAAGCATTGGAAGCCGGCAAGCATGTTTTTGTTGAAAAACCTCTGGCCATTGACAGGGACCAACTTGATAAAGTGATTGCAGCCTACCAGGGATCGGTGAAGAAAAAAAGCGGTTTGACTTTAACCGTTGGATTCAACAGGCGTTTTTCCCCTCATTCCAGAGCGATAAAAAAAGCCATCGGAGAGAATCCTGGAGCAATGAATATCATAGCCAATATGAATGCAGGGTTTATCCCGTCAAATATGTGGGTTCACGATCTGGAAGTTGGTGGAGGACGTATTGTTGGCGAAGCCTGTCACCTCATGGACTTGTGCGTTTATCTTACCGGTTCAGAAATTATCTCGGTATGCATGAATTCATTAGGAACTCAAATGCAAGAAAACACCGATAATGCAAGCATAATGCTTAAGTTTAAAAATGGCAGTAATGCCGTTGTCAACTACTTTGCCAATGGGGCAAAGTCATACAGCAAAGAAAGAGTGGAGGTCTATTCCAGAGAGCGTGTATTTATCCTTGAAAATTTCCGAAAAACAAATGCTTTTGGAGCAAAAGGATTCAAAAACATTAAAACACGTATTGATAAGGGGCACAAGGAACAGTTTCATGAATATATCCTTAGAATTAAAGAAGGGGGTGAACCATTGATCCCTTTTCATGAAATTGTAAATGTTACAAGAGCTTCCCTGGCTTCTATAGAAAGTCTAAAAAATAAGTGCTGGGTTGAAATTAGTTGATTACAACGCTTTCTAATCTCTATGGGGTTAGTTCCCCGAAGCTCTGCTTCGAGAAGAAAGATTAAATTTGTTATGTGAGTGAATATGTTCATAAGAGTCACAACGTTTCAGTCCTTCTCTACCACTTCGTGTGTCCGGCCAAATATCGTCGAGTTGTTATCACCAAAGCGGTCGATCAGAGTTTGAAAGAAATCTGTCTTGAGATTTCGAAGCGGTATGAGATCGAGTTCATTGAAATAGGGACGGACAGGGACCATGTTCATTTTCTGATACAAAGTGTACCAACGATGAGTCCAACCAAGATCATCAAAGCTGTGAAAAGCATCACGGCCAAAGAGATTTTCAAGCTTCATCCTGAGGTGAAAGAGCAGCTTTGGGGAGGAGAGTTTTGGACCAAAGGGTACTATGTCAATACTGTGGGTCGGCATGGCGATGAAAATACGATACAGGCCTACGTTCAGGCTCAGGGCAGACTTGACGAGTATGAACAAATTCACTCACAACAGCTCAAGCTGTTTTAATACCTCGTAGCTCTGCTGCGAGGTAGTTTATTCATTGCACTTGAAACGATTCAATTGAAAGATTGAACGATGATCCTTTTCAGAATCAGGAAAATCTACTGGTATCTTGAACTGATAATCAGGCTTGGTATTTGGGATGTACTTTATGTGGGTTTGTATAGAATAATGATGAAGTCGGGAATCCTTAAGAGAAAATATCCAGTGATTGAATTCAAAGGATCTGGACAGGTTTTTAACAAAAACAATACTGTCAACGACTTCCCTGATGCCTGGAAAACCGACCTTATTGCACGGGCAGATAAAATTACCAGAGGATCCATACCGTATTATTACTTTCATTGGATCAATCAACAGGTTCCACCCAGATGGTTTATAAATCCCTTTAATGGCAAAGAATGCCTGGAAAGCAGCAAACACTGGACTGAGATATCAGATTTCAACAGTAATCTAGGAGATATAAAACATGTATGGGAAACATCGAGGTATACCTGGGTTTCTATTTTGGCCAGGGCTTATGCCGTCAGTGGAAAAGATCTTTATCTTGATACTGTAAATGAATGGATTAGCGATTGGATCAAAAAAAATCCAGTAAACCAAGGACCTAACTGGAAGTGTGGACAGGAAGCATCTATGAGGGTTTTTAATCTGCTTAATGCATCGATGATCCTGAATCAATCGGAAAATCCATCTGATTCACTCAGAGAAATCATCAAGCTGCATTTAAAAAGGATCTATAAAAACAGAAGATACGCGTTTGCTCAGCGTAACAATCACGCTACAAGCGAAGCTGCAGCATTGTTTGTTGGAGGAAGCTGGCTCGCCGTGGTCGATACTGCAAATAAAAACCAGCATTTAGCTTATGCTCAAAAAGGAAGAGATTGTCTTGAAAGACTGGCAAGAAAGCTTTTTTACGAAGATGGCAGCTTTGCCCAGCATTCGATGAACTACCATCGATTAATCCTGGACACTTTATCAATCATAATGTATTGGAAACAGAAATTAAACCTTTCATCATTCACAAAAGAATTCAATGAAATTGCCTGTAAGTCAATTGCCTGGATGCAATCTGTATTAGATAAATCCGGCAAATGCCCAAATCTTGGGGCAAACGACGGTACCATGTTACTGGGGAATCATTCATGCGATTATCTTGATTTTAGGCCTTCCCTTCAGGCAGCATCAGTTCTGGTGAATAATAAACCTGTGTTTGAAAATGGTCCCTGGAATGAGGTATTATACTGGTTTGGCATCAAGAATTATTTCTCAAAACCATCTTCATATATTAAGAAAACAACATTTCATCAATCAGGATACGTGATCATGAGTGAAGAGCGTTCCTGGGCGCTCCTCCGTTTCCCATTTTATAAATTTCGGCCATCACATAATGATGTTTTTCATTTTGATCTTTGGGCGAATGGAATAAACCTGCTCTTTGATTCAGGTACCTATTCATACAATCCTGATCAAGATAGTAAAGTTCCTGACCTGAAATCTGTTCACGCACACAATACGCTTTCATTTGATCATCAGGAACAAATGCCAAGGCTGGGACGATTTCTTCTTGCCAGGTGGATTCAACCATTAGAGGTAGGGGCAATAGAAAGAATAGATGGTCCGGGAGGAGAATGGGAAGGTTCATACATGGATTCATTGAAAAATCTTCATTTCAGAAGAGTAAGATGGGAAAATAAACGTTGGGAACTACTTGACAGGTTCAGTGGGAGTGCACAAAATGTGGAGATCGGATTTAATTTCGATAATTGTAAATATTCGCTTGATCATAAAACCAATTCATTGTTACTGCCGTGGGGTCAAGTAACAATCTCAGACAATGCAGAGATTAAGGTTTGTGGGCATATAATTTCTACTTATTATATGCATTCTTCAGCGGTTAACCGTTTAGTAATTTCAACAAGAAACAATTCTGAAGTAACAACTTCAATCGATTTATTTTTATGAAGGTTTTATATTTTCATCAATATTTCTGCACTCCGGAAGGCAATACCGGCATCCGTTCTTATGAAATGGCCAAACACCTTGTGGGAAAAGGCCACAGCGTTACCATGGTTTATGGCGATTCCCCGAGGTTAAAATCACCTCTGAGAGACAAACCTTTTCAACGAGGGATAAGAAGAGGTAATTATGAGGGCATAAATCTCATTGAGTTTGATTTACCCTATAGTAATAAAATGAGTATCCCCAGGAGGTCATTTGTATTTCTGCGATACTCAATAAAAAGCATAAGTTTGATCTTCAAAGAAGATTTTGATGTTGTTGTTGCATCCTCTACTCCTCTGACCGCGGGTATACCTGGTATTGTTATGAAGTTTTTTGGAAGAAAAAAACCATTCGTATTTGAAGTAAGAGACCTCTGGCCAGAACTTCCCCGTGAAATGGGAGTAATAAAAAATAAATTCGTTCTATGGTCCATGGATATTCTTGAGTATCTTTCCTATAATAAGGCTGACGCTTGTATCGCTTTATCTCCTGGTATTCAAAACGGGATTATTAAACGACTTAAAAAGGAGAAACCCGTGTACCTGATCCCCAATGGATGTGATCTGGAATTATTGCGACCAGGGAATCATTCAAAGAATATTTTCCCGGGTTGTGATGAAGGCAATTTTATTGCTGTTTTTATTGGTGCACATGGCATTGCAAACGGACTTGATGCTGCCCTGGATACAGCAGCGATTCTTAAGCGGAAATCAAGTGCAGATCATGTAAGAATAGTTCTAATCGGTGATGGCATGCTCAAGCCCCAATTGATTAATCGTGCAAGAGAGCAAAACCTTGATAACGTTATATTTCTTGATCCGGTATCAAAAAAGGGTCTCACTAACTATTTATGGGCAGCGGATGTTGGTTTGATGCTACTTGCCAACATTAAAGCATTTTATTATGGCACTTCTCCAAATAAATTCTTTGATTATATTTCTTCGGGGTTGCCAGTCTTAAATAATTATCCTGGCTGGCTCGCTGAAATGATCATGAAAAACAATCTTGGAGTTGTGGCCAGTCCCGGCAATGCCGAGAAATTTGCAGAAGCATTGATTAGCTTAAGCATGGACAAGGCAAAAATGAATGTTATGAGAATAAATGCCAGGAAATTTGCGGAGAAGCATTTTGACAGGAAAAAGCTGGCGATTGATTTCGAGGGAGTTTTAAAGACCACCACGGGTTTGGTGAATAGTGAAATATCGAGGAATTGACTTCAATGTTCAACTATTTGATAATAATATTAATCATTCTTCTGGCATCAGTCTATCTTGTATCCGATTATAGAGGACCTAAACGAATTTCCCTTCACCCCAACATCATATTTAATATGAAATGTTCAGTGGCGAAAGAATTGATCGTACAGGAATTTGACAGGAAGGGTAATATTTGGGCTTCCCGTGGACTGGTTCTTTATCTTTTAGAAGCGGGTGATGATTACTTCTCCAGAATTGCTCATGTACCTGTGGGACTTTCATTCTTCTGGCTGAATAATTTCAGCCTTTTCAGAAGATATACAAATAAACCAGAGTGCATGGAAGCCACCGTTGCAGAAGAAGGACATATTTGTGCCTTCTCAGGAGGATATATGTGGTATCTCCCTTCTGGAGGACATAAATTTTGTAAAACCATGAAGTTAAGTCATTTTGGATTGGGTGTTGGCAGGGGCATCCTGAGTAACGGGTTGCTTAGTGTTCATAATGGCAGGTTTTTTTTTGGTGAATACTTTGGAAATCAGGGAAGATCTGATGTGAATATATATGAGAGTATGGATAACGGACAAACCTGGGAAGTTGCCTATAGATTCCGTCCTGGCAGTATTCGTCATGTTCATGCTCTTCAGGAAGACCCATATACAGGAAGATTGTGGGTTTGTACCGGCGATCATGATCATGAGGCGATGATCGCCTGGTCTGATGATGGTTTTAGAACCATCAATCAAATTGGAACTGGAAGTCAGGTATGGCGGACTACCCAGTTAGTCTTCACTGAAAATGCTGTCTTTTGGGGTACGGATACTGGTTCAGAGGATCTTTCTGGTATATACTGCTGGGATAAGGTAACGATGCAATTAACCAGATTGCATAAAACCAATGGTGGAATACTATTCGGAACGAAACTATCCGGGAACACCATGATTTTTAGTTCAGACCGTGAAGGATTTCCGAATGAAAAAGATAACAGAACCCGGCTGTTCGTATTAAAAACCACAGATAAAATGTCGGAAATAGAATTCGGGACATGGAAACACAGGAAAAGGGGATACCGGTTTAGTTTCGCAATGCTAAGAATGCAACGAAATCAAGGGAAAAAGCAACTCGTTGTTTCTGTCATAAATCAAAAAGAATTTCAGAATGGAGAATTCTTCATGTTTAATGAGGAAGATTTAATAATGCAAAATACTGATTGATTATTTCTTGTAGTTATCATGAAACGAATTCTTGATGTTTTTATAACTATCTCAGGATTAATTGTTATAATCCCATTATTTATCATTATTTCACTTCTTGTATTAGTAAATCTGGGAAGACCTATACTATTTTCTCAAATCCGTGCGGGCAAAGATGGCAAGCCTTTTAAATTGTACAAATTCAGAACCATGACCAATGAGGTTGATGAAAATGGCAGTTTATTATCAAATGAACTGAGGATGAACAGGTTTGGTAACATTTTAAGACAATCAAGCCTTGATGAAATTCCTGAGTTTTACTGCGTATTGAAGGGAGATATGAGCCTTGTTGGTCCCCGTCCATTGCTGATGGACTATCTTCCCATATATAATGATTTTCAAAAAAGAAGACATCAAGTAAAACCCGGGATAACAGGTTGGGCACAAATTAATGGTCGTAATGCCCTTACATGGAATGATAAGTTTGAGTTTGATATATGGTATTTGAATAATCAGAGTTTCTGGTTGGATCTTAAAATCATCTGGCTTACTCTTTATAAAGTATTCAAACGTGAAGGGATAAATCATAAGGAGAATGTAACCATGCCCCGTTTTACGGGTAAGGATCCAGAATATTGATTACAGAATCATATTCTTTTGGATATCGTGTTTCAACACAATCAAAATCACTGTTAGGTTAATAACAAAATATGAATGATGGGTTACAAATTATCCTTCTGATTACCTTTACCAAATGTAATTGGAATCAAATATTCATTACAAACGAATAAAATGAAAGAAAAACTAATTAGTGCGTTAGCAGAGGCACTGGAAATGGATTCAGACCAGATCAATGAAAATGATAATTTTCGGGATTATGAGAATTACACATCACTCAGTGAATTATCCGTTTTGGCAATGCTTGATTCGGAATTTGGCATTGAAATTGAAATGAAGGAGTTTAATGAATATAAAACTGTAGTTGATTTGCTGCAGTTAATCTCCAATAAATCTTGAATCTGACCATAATATGAGTTTATTGTCATTTAATAATGTAGGTATTGCTGGTATGGCGGCAGCTGTACCCAGAAAAAAAATAAATAACTATGAACATGATCTTTATTTTGCGAAAGAGGATGTTAAAGAGGTAGTGGATAAGATTGGTGTCAGGGAGCGGCGTTTTGCTGATGAGAATACATGTTCATCTGACCTGTGCTTTGCCGCAGCAGAAGAGCTCATGACAGAAATGAAAGTTGCACGGGAAGAAATCGATCTGCTGATATTTATTTCTCAGACGCCTGATTACCGTATGCCGGCTACATCAGTACTTCTTCAGGAAAGGCTGAAACTGCCCACATCAACCATAACCTTCGACATCAATCTGGGGTGTTCGGCTTTCCTGTATGGTCTCACTGTGGTTTATTCGCTGATCACTGCTGGTGCAATCAAAAAGGCATTGATACTTGATGGCGAAACTCGTTCAAAAGTCTATTCACTGAAAGACAGGAAAACTGGATTTCTCTTTGGCGATGGCGGGGTAGCTGCACTGATCGAGCAAGGGGATAAATATGGCAGGAGTTATTTTTCACTCAATACGGATGGCTCGCGTGCATCTCTGATTAAAATACCTGCAGGTGGTTATCGCAAGATGAGCTCGTGCGAGACTGTTAAGGAAAAAGTGGTCGATGAGTACGGGAATATCCGTTCTGAAGAACAGGGTTATATGAATGGTGCCGATGTTTTTAACTTTGTAATTCGAGAGGTTCCGAAAGATTTTAAAAGACTGATGGATTATTCAGGAATAGAAATCGAAACCATTGATTATTTTATCTTTCATCAGGCAAACAGTTATATAAACGGATTTCTTGCGAAGAAACTTAAACTCCCCGAGAACAAAGTACCTTCAACGATTGAAAAGTACGGCAATACATCGTCAGTTTCCATTCCGCTCACCATTGTATCGGAATTAAAGAATAGACTATCGAGTCATAAACGTCTTCTGCTTAACGGTTTCGGGGTAGGATTAACCTGGGGTACTGCACTGGTGGATGTTGATGGGTGCTACATAGGGGAGATTCTGGAAGTATGATCAGTAAAGAAAAGCGCAATGCGCAGAAACCATCACCCGATGTATTTCCTCGATTGATTATTGACCAGATGTAATTCCTTAATTTCGAAGCTATGAACTTCAGTCTATTTTCCCTCAAAGACAAAGTTATCTTGGTAACAGGTGCTTCGTCTGGTATTGGACGTCAGTGTGCAATAACCTGCAGCCAGATGGGAGCAACCTTGGTTCTCCTGGGCAGAAACCAGACAAGGTTAAATGAAACATTTGATTTATTGGAGAATAACGATGGGCGACATCTTTTTCTTACGATTGACCTTCTTGAATATCAAAGGGTTTCAGAATCTGTCAAAAATGTAGTTGCTCAGAAAGGCGAGATTCATGGACTGATTAATTGTGCCGGTATTTCAACCACACTCCCGTTGAATGCCATATCACCTCAGAAAATGGACTATTTTTTTAAGACAAATGTGGTAGGGGCCATAAACCTGACAAAACAGGTCGTAAAATCTACAAATTTCTCCAAAAAGGGTGGAAGCGTTGTTTTTATCAGTTCGGTTATGGGAGTCGTGGGTGAAATAGGCAAGACAA
>Ga0272443_10003319_pt1 | contig 19064 bp, 15 predicted proteins | sample SSMAcet12_FD_193581 | JGI IMG/M metagenome (GOLD analysis project Ga0272443, IMG submission 193581) | Marine sediment archaeal communities from Little Sippewissett salt marsh, Falmouth, MA, United States - SSM-Acet-12 | ecosystem: Environmental > Aquatic > Marine > Wetlands > Sediment ... | reverse complement strand
ATTTAGACAAGACGAAGCGAACATACATCCTCCAATCCCGTGCGCACGGATGCCACGAAAATGTTACAATGGGGCACTAATGGAATTATCGTACGATTTGACCTTTATCGTTAGTACACCTAAAACAAATATATCCATTAGTCCCGGATTGTCAAGCCTGGGTGGTGCTTCAATCTGGAAACGTCAGTATTAGAAGCCTTCATTTGGCAGTTCCCGCTTTAGAATCGGGTTGACATTTGTATGCAATGAAGTACATTTAGCCGGGCACGTGGGTCGGTCAGTCCGTCCCGTGAACACCGAACTGTCATAGTAATCAAACTATAGAGTGGTCTTGCTATGTGCCATTATGTCAGGCGTATGCTCAGTAAACCCTATTACAAGGGTCAATTGTAGAAGATATGGTCTCCGGTTTCAGCGTTACACCGAAACTAGGCACCATAACTCACAATACAGGAGATAGTTATGAGCAATGCACATAGCCCCGGAATAATAACCGAACTCCCCGGTCCCAACAGCCGGAGGATGATCGAAAGCGACGAGAAGTTTGTTTCTCAGTCATACACCCGCGTCTACCCGACCGTGCTGGACAAAGCCAAAGGATGCTATATCTGGGATGTTGACGGCAATTGCTTCGTAGACTTCCACGCAGGTATCGGGGTCTGTTCCACCGGAAATGTTCACCCCGACGTTCTCGATGCGATCGTGAAGCAGGCGGAGAAAGGTATTCACTTTGCCTCTGCCGACTTCTACCACGAGATGGTGGGCAGCCTTGCAAAGAAGCTGTCGGAGATAGCCCCCGGAGATAATGGCAAGAAAGTGTTTTTTGCGAACTCCGGTACAGAGGCGGTTGAGGCGGCCATCAAACTCGCCAAGTACATGTCTGGTCGAAGCAGATTCCTCGCATACTTGAACAGCTTCCATGGCAGAACCATAGGATCCCTGTCGCTGACATGTTCGAAGAAGGTTCAGAGACAGAAGTTTCACCCGATGATGCCGGGTGTGACTCATGTCTTCTATCCGTACTGCTATCACTGCCCGATCAACCTGGAATACCCATCCTGCAATCTCCAGTGTGCGGACACGATTGAGGATGTGTACCTGAAGAAGCTGTGCCCCGGGGAGGAAGTCGCTGCGTTCTTTACGGAGCCGCTGCAGGGTGAAGGCGGATATGTCGTACCACCGGAAGGTTATTTCAAGAAGGTCAAGGCAATCTGCGAGAAGTACGGTATCCTGTTCGTATCCGATGAAATCCAGTCAGGTATGGGAAGGACAGGAAAATGGTTTTGTATCGAGCACTATGACACCGTCCCGGATATCATAACTGCTGCGAAAGGCATAGCATCTGGAATGCCGCTCGGAGCGATGATAGCATCGTCGGAGCTTATGAACTGGAAGCCAGGAGCGCATTCTTCCACCTTTGGAGGTAACCCTGTCTCTTGTGCGGCCGCAGTTGCAACTCTCAAAATAATCGAGGAGAGCCTGCTGGCAAATGCGCAATCTGTCGGAGAATATATTCTGGCCCAATTGCTGGAGTTCCAGGAGACTTCTGAAATCGTGGGTGATGTACGCGGTAAGGGTCTTATGATCGGGGTCGAAATCGTCAGAGATCGACATACCCGTGAGATAGCCCCTGAACTCGCTCAGAATATAGTAATGGAGTGCTTCAGGCACGGACTCATGCTCTTAACTTGTGGCGAGAATACCTTGCGTATCCTTCCTCCACTTATTATCTCTAAGGAGACGGCGGATCAGGGACTCGAAATCCTGTTCGAGTCCATACGTGCTGTGGAGAAAGACGCCAGATGAACGATATGAACCGGGGCAGAGATGCCCCGGTTCGCTAATGATACATTGAAAGGAGAACGGAATGCGGCTGTTCGAGTACGAGGCAAAACAGCTGTTCAAGGAGAACGATATCCCGGTTACGGAAGGGATTCTGTGTACCTCACCTGCTGAGGTAAGGAACGCTGTCAACGACCTCGACGGCAGGGGTGTCCTGAAAGTCCAGATCCTCTCTGGCGGACGAGGCAAGGCTGGAGGAATCAAGGTCGTGGAGTCCCCCGACGAAGCCGAAGATGTCGCTGAGGATCTCTTCGAAGCGAAGATCAAGGGATATCCGGTCGAGAAGATACTCGTCGATCCGGTGCTTAACATAAGACGTGAGTATTACCTCGGAGTGACGATCGATCGTGCTAAGTACAAGATTGTCGTAATCGGATCTCAAACCGGTGGAGTTGATATCGAGGAGTTCGCCAAAAAGAATCCGAAGAAGGTCTTCAAAGAGAGCTTCGAAATCGACGAAGACATGTACAGCTTCGAGGCTTACGGTATCGGACTGCAGATGAAATTCCGCAAGGACAAGCTCAAGAAACTGGCATCGATAATCCTCGGACTGCATCGTGCTTTCAAAAGATATGACTGCAAGCTCGCTGAGATCAATCCGCTGGTTGAAACCGAGGAGGGAGATCTCATAGCGGCTGATGCCCGCATGTCCGTGTACTCCGATGCGCTTTTCAGGCAGCCCGAGTTGATGGAAATGGATGTCGAGAAACGCCATGAAGAAGGTGAGATGACACCGAGAGAAAAGGAAGCCCGCGAGAATGGGATTCCCTATCTGGATCTTGACGGCAATATCGGGATGTTCCCCGGCGGCGCAGGGTTCGGAATAATGGGAAACGATTTCATCAACTACTATGGTGGGAAACCGGCCAATTTCATGGATTCAGGCGGAGGCCCATCCCCGGAGAAGCTCGCTAAGATGCTCGAGTTGCTTGACGAGAATCCGAACGTCAAGGCAATATTCGGGGCGCGTTTCGGCGGGATTTCACACTGCGATGACTTTGCCAAAGGTGTGATCAAGTTCCTGAAGGATCACGGATTGTCGAAGCCTATGGTAATGAGAATGACCGGTAACAACTGGGAAGAAGGCGTCAGGCTTTTCGACGAAGCCAAGAAAGAGAGTCCTGAGCTTTTTGAACGAATAGAGGCCCATGGAATCGAGACCCCAATCGAGGATATTGCGAGACGGGCTGTCGAGATGGCCAAGGAGGCAGAGTAATGGCTATTCTTGTAGACAAAGAATCGCGCATCCTTGTTCAGGGAATGACAGGTAGTGCCGGTCAGTTCCATACGAAACGAATGATCGAATACGGCACCAATATCGTTGCCGGAACATCTCCCGGTAAAGGCGGAGAGCTTGTAGAAGGAATACCCGTGTACGACACCGTCGAGTTCGCTATCGACTCAGAAGGAGTAGACACATCAGTCATATTTCTCCCGGCGAGATTTGTGAAGGAAGCAGCTATAGAGGCGATCTGGGCAGGTATCAAGATGGTACTCGTGATCCCCGAGCACATCCCGATCTTCGACATGATGCACATCCGCAAAGAAGCGAAGAGATACGGTGCGACTGTAATAGGCGGAAACACCCCGGGGATCATCTCGCCCGGTCAGGCTAATCTCGGGATCATGCCCGAAATCGCCTTCAAACGGGGAAAGATCGGTACGGTTTCGCGATCGGGTTCAATCACGTATTACATAGCTGACACGCTTACGCGAACCGGTTATGGTGAGACGACATGCGTCGGTTTGGGTGGAGACCCGGTGCTCGGATCAACATTCGATGATGTTCTGATGATGTTCGAGGAAGATGATGAGACCGAGGCCGTCGTCATGTGTGGCGAGATAGGTGGTGTCTATGAAGAAATGGCGCGGGAGACGATCTCACGAATGAAGAAGCCGGTGATCTGCATGATCGGCGGCGTGTTCGCCCCACAGGGTAAACGTATGGGTCACGCGGGCGCGATTATCGAAGGTTCCATGGGAACGGCGAAATCAAAGCTCAAAGTGCTCGAAGATGCCGGAGCCAAGCCAGCAAGGACCTTCATGGAGATCCCAAGGATATTGGAAAGCCTTGGTATCGATCCTGTCGAGCAGGTCAGTTAGCACTCACGAAGATGAGAAACAAAAACCCCCTTCGCTCTTGAGAAGGGGGTTTCATATTTTGGACGAGATATCAGCTGTCGTTAGAGTTCGGTGCCTCTATCTTGCGCCCAGCACTCTTGCTGGAAGGAACACCACAGCCTTTATGAACTCCAGAACTCCGCCGACCATCATTCCAAGCAGCCTGAACGGCAGGAGAATCAACCAGACGAATGGATAGACCACGAGTGCAAACAGTGCCAGCGGCCAGCAGAGAACCAGCAGAATGCACCATGCAATGAATGTGAACATTTGATACCTCCTCGCTTCTATCTCATCGCTTCTACGAAACGCAGCTTGTTTTGTTTCCTTCCATGAGAAATACACCTGACTGAAATGTACATTCGAAGAAAAGCGCAAAAAAAATGCTGTTGCGCATAACGCCAACAGCATTTCCAGAGCTTGTATCTCTGCTTTGAAATCGCCCGAAGCCTGTTACTTCTTCGGAGGAACGATAGCGTCCTTACAGGCTTTCGCGACGCGGAATTTCACGACCGTCTTGGCAGGGATCTTGATCGCTTCGCCCGTCTGCGGGTTGCGACCCATGCGAGCCTTGCGGTGTGACTTGACAAGCTTGCCGATTCCCGGCAATGTGAACTGTCCCGCCTTCTTCGTCTCAGCCAAAGCAATCTTGTTGAGATGATCGAGGAAGTCATTGACACCGACCTTGGTCATTTCAAGGTCTTTCGAGAGCTTGTTAACAAGCTGCGCTTTCGTCAGTGGCTTTCCTGGCATAAAACCCTCCAGTGGTTAAAAAGTGCCGTTCATCAATGGGTGATACAAGCCTTATTTCTTAAGTCTGTTATTGCCCTCTGTAATCAAGGGTCCGAGCCATGTCATGAAGTGCAATAGGCCTGAAACCCGCTATTTGCAAAGGGAAAATAGAATGTCTAAATCTGAGGCGCAACAAAAAAATACGATTTTAGCCGTATGCGTCAAATTTTTCTTCGAGAATTAGCCTTGTCAGTAAAGGCCATTTCCAGAATCGATTCTCATCGGTGGGCTGTCAGTTTCGGTATGGATGCCACGATCCGATTGAGCTGAAACTGTCGGTCTCGGGAGAGAGTTGAAGCGAACGTGACATGTCAAAAGGCAACAGGGCCGGGGATCATCCCTGGCCCTGTCACCATAAGTCTGTGTTTTACAGTGTGTTGCGCGGACTAAAATCTCGCCCAGCGCGGGACTCTCGGGAATGGAATGACATCACGGATATTGGTCATGCCTGTGATATACATGAGGGTCCTGTCGAAACCGAGGCCAAAACCCGCGTGCGGGACGGTTCCGAATTTGCGGATATCAAGATACCAGTCGTAGTTCTCCAGCTCAAGTCCTGATTCCACTATCCTGTCTTTCAGAACGTCGAACCTGTACTCTCGCTCACTGCCACCGATTATCTCCCCGATCTTCGGAACGAGCACATCCATTGCCCTGACAGTCTTCTCGTCATCGCCGACCCGCATGTAGAACGCTTTGATCTCACGAGGGTAATCATAGACAATGGCCGGTTTCTTGAAGTGCTTTTCTGTCAAGTACCGCTCGTGCTCTGACTGAAGGTCCTTGCCCCATCCAACAGGGAACTCGAATTTCTCACCTGACTTCTCTAAGATGTCAACCGCCTCGGTGTATGTGCACCTCACGAATTCGGAATTAACGACCGACTCGAGAGTTTCGCGGGCGGTCTTGTCGATCCATTTGCCAAAGAAGTTCATCTCGTCTTCGCACTCGTTGAGAGCATACTCGAAGAGGAACTTGAGAAAGATCTCCGCCAGTTCCATGTCTTCTTCGAGCTCACAGAACGCCATCTCCGGTTCGATCATCCAGAACTCTGAAGCATGGCGGGCCGTGTTTGAGTTCTCTGCCCTGAATGTCGGTCCGAACGTATAGATGTCACCAAGGGCAGTTGCGATAAGCTCCCCCTCGAGCTGACCCGAGACCGTGAGAAACGCTTCGCTGGAGAAAAAGTCCTCGCTGAAGTCGATGGAACCATCGACACGAGGAAGCTTGTCCATATCAAGAGTGGTTACCCTGAAGAGGTCTCCCGCGCCTTCACAATCCGACGCGGAAATGATCGGAGTGTGAATGTAGTAGAATCCCCGCTCCTGATAGAATTTATGAATCGCATAAGCAATTTTCGATCTGATCCTGTTCATCGCACCGAAAGTGTTCGTGCGTGCGCGCAGATGTGCTATATCCCTCAGGAATTCGAAACTGTGCCGCTTCTTCTGCAATGGGTAAGTGTCATCGGCTTCACCGATCAGGTCGAGAGTTTCTACGGCTATCTCGAACTTCTGACCCTTTCCCTGCGATTCGACGAGTTCGCCGACCATCCTTACTGACGCCCCGGTCGCAATCCTCTCGAGCACTGGGTGGGCTTCCGGATCCTCGATTACGCCCTGTATGTTTCCCATGCAGGAACCATCATTTACCTCTACGAAGGCAACATTCTTGGAGACTCGGATCGTACGAACCCAACCGAGTATTATGGGCTTTTCCCCCAGCTTGACCTTTTCGTCAAGAATGATCGAACGGACTTTTGTTCTCGTGAAGTAGTCCATCATTACCTCCGCATTAAAAGACGAACGAGATTTCGCAGTATTGTAATTCGAAACCCGCTATTGTCAAGGTTAAATCGGCCCGAACATCCATAACCTTGATAGTGTAACGAAATTGTGAAGGATTCTGTTTCGATGCGTATTAGTTAATCTTCGGTTCCCCGAATAGACATGCCTCGCTTCCGTCACGTTTGCATGAGTACATATTTGTTGTGGCAATCGACCTTAGATGCTGTTATCTATATTACAGTCGTGCATTCAAAGAACAAAGACGAAGCTGGAAAAAGCCTCCCGCAGAAAGCGGGTCTTCTTGCCGGGCCTGTAGCCGCGGTCTTGATATTGCTATTTCTCGATCTCGGTCCGGAGAACATACTGGCATCCAGAACGGCCGCGGTTGCTGCCTTGATGGCGGTGTGGTGGATCACCGAGGCGATACCTATCCCCGCGACCGCACTTCTTCCCGTGGCGCTCTTCCCTATTCTCGGCATAATGAACGGGCAAGCGGTGGCAGGTGAGTATTTCAACAACGTAATCTTCCTTTTCATCGGCGGCTTCATCATGGCATTAGCTATGCAGCGCTGGAACCTGCATCGCCGTATAGCGCTAAAAACCATGCTGCTCATCGGAACGAGTCCCAAACGAATCATCCTCGGTTTCATGGTCGCTACTGCGTTTCTGTCGATGTGGATATCGAACACCGCCACAACCATGATGATGGTACCGATCGCGATGGCAGTCATATTCAAGCTTCGTGAAACTGGTGACACGAAGGTAGTATCCCGTTTTTCGGTCGGCCTTCTCATCGGAATAGCGTACTCGGCCTCGATTGGAGGATTCGCGACGCTTATCGGGACTCCGCCCAATCTCGCGTTCTCGAGGATATTCGCTTCTACATTCCCCAATGCACCCGACATAACCTTCGCCAACTGGTTCGTCTTCGGCCTGCCAACATCTGTAGTATTCATGGTCATCGCGTGGTTGCTCTTGACACTTATTTTTGCGCCCCGTCGAAATGGGCTTAACGCGGAAGTCAGTCTATTCAGGGACGAGTACAACCGACTCGGCAGGATGACCTACGAGGAGAAATTCGTACTTGTTCTGTTTCTTGCATTGGCGGTACTGTGGCTCTTTCGAAAGGACATCGAGATCGGCGCGCTTGCAATCCCCGGCTGGTCACGGATTCTCCCATTTCCCGGCTTCGCTGACGATGGAACCGTAGCTATTCTCATTTCGATGCTGATGTTCGTAATTCCATCGAAGTCCATTAAAGGATCCAGATTGATGGATTGGAGTACGGCTGTTAAACTGCACTGGGGAATCGTAATACTGTTCGGCGGCGGTTTCGCTCTCGCTGCCGGATTCAAGGAATCGGGACTATCGCTGTGGCTGGCCCAACAACTGAAAGTACTTAGCGGAGTTCCACCCGTGATCATGATCGCGGCCGTTTGCGCCATGCTGACGTTCCTGACGGAGTTGACTTCTAACACCGCAACTGCCCAGATAGTCCTCCCATTGCTGGCATCTCTCGGGATAGCAATAGGCGTGAATCCGCTACTCCTGATGATTCCCGCGACGCTTTCGGCTTCCTGCGCCTTCATGCTTCCGGTAGCGACACCTCCGAATGCCATAGTCTTCGGGAGCGGTGAGGTCAAGATGTCAGATATGATGCGTGTAGGGATAATAATGAACCTCTGCGGTGTTGTCCTTCTGACCATAGCGATATACTTCCTTGGCGTAAGTGTGTTCGGTATCGACCTTGGATCGATACCTGATTGGGCAACTGCCCGCTAAATAACTTGCGGATAAGACCTCGATACACTAAATTGGCCGAAACGAAAACTCATTGAAAACATATAATTGAAGAATTGGCGAAGGAGCGTTGATCTCTTAGGGAGGGAAAATGAAGAAAGTTTTGTTTTTAATGATCGTGCTTGCGTTTTCGGCAAGCGCCTACGCGGGCGATATGACAGCCGACGAACTCATTGCGAAGCACGTCGCTGCAATCGGTGGTGAGAAGGCTCTTAAGGCAGTCGAGTCAGTCTACCTGGAAGGTAAGATGTTCATGCAGGGGGCACAGCTTGACACTCGGGCATATATCATTCCACCGAACAAGGGATTCATGGAGATCCTGATGAATGGTGCGGTCGTCGGAGGTGCAGCAAGTAATGGCAAGGAGGCCTGGCAGACTCAGATGGGCCAGACTTTCTATCTCGAAGGGGAAATGAAGGAGAAGATTGAGAGCCAGATGATGCTCTTCCCGCTTCTTGATTACAAAGATCGAAGCTGCACCGTAGAATACCAGGGTGAGGAAATGGTCAAGGGCAAGAATGCTTACAAGCTGGTCTATGCAACTCCGACCGGTGACACCACCCAGTACTACTTCGACACCGAGAGCTTCTACATCGTCAAGGAATCCGCCGCAGATGCCGCGTCGAATCTCTCCGATTACAAGAAAGTGGGAGATGTCTTGTTTGCTCACAAGATCACGACTGCGAGTCAGCAGGGCCGTGTGATGATCACATACGACAGTGTGGCTACGAACGTCACGATACCTGATTCGCTATTCGTAATGCCTGCCGATGCCAAGCCCTTGCCCAAGATGCCGGGTATGCCGCCAGCCGAAGAAAAAGAAGGCAAGTAACACTCGATCTCGGGTCTGCAACTATCAACCGTTGCAGGCCCCTCCTTTTCGCAGTTCCCCTGAATCCTGTTCACATCCGCAATAACGATCTGAATCCGGTGACTTCTTTGCTATGACGTAGCGTCCTGCAGTAATGTGAACGGCCGACCGGTGGTGAGTCGGTCGGCTGCTCATGGATCCAAACTCCTCAAAGTTCGGTGCCCCGTTGGGGGACGGACACAACCCGTCCCCCTAAATGGTACTGTGTATGCCAAACGCTACCGCAACGGGGCTTTGCTAATTTTGCCGTCCCGGTGGGAAACCGGATACGTTGTTCTTCTCAAGCGAAACCGCCGCTTCCCCGAGATCGTCTTAATCTCTGCCACATCGGCCTCTTATCTCGGAGTCTCTGTCGACTCTCTATCCCAGGCATGCCCGGCGTGTCACTCACCGGGGCACACCTGGTCTCACGGACAGAGCTGTAAGGACTCCTCTCGCACATTCTGTGCGAGTGCACACCGGGCAGTGCACGCGGAGCCCGGTTCGTTCAGTCCCCCCTCCCCAGAGAAACTTTGGTGATTAATGCTTGAAAGTCTGTGCGGTTGACTGCTACCACCTCCCTCCGCAGAAAGTCACATTAACTGCTCAACGGGCAATTCGCTCTTTGGGCCGCGCAATCCGGTAGAATGCGTTACGGTTCAATGAGCTCTTTTTACAATGGTATCAGTCAGTTACAGCTTGCTCTCTCGGTTTGCCTCATAGAGGCCGAGATTTCTACTTTTTTATAGCAGTAACAGTTATGTTGACTGCACTATCTCCTGTTGTGCGATCATTCGATCGCTATTCTAACAACAATTTCAGACGCGCAGTAACAATGAGATCCTTGGCGGGCACCGTCCTCTTCTTCGACAACCTAGCATCGAAGTCTGGGTTTATAACCTAAAGCACGGTATCAACAGGAAAGTATAATTCACCTTTCGGATTAAAACAACTTATCAAAAACAGTAGCAATAGAGGTTCTTAGGGGTGCTCTCCTTTCAAGCATCATAACTATAACATCCTACAGCACTTTTGTCAAGTGGGTTTTTGGTTTTTGCGTGCATTTGTCCATTATACTATATTCAGCACACTGGAGTGTGGACTGACTGCCCGGGTAGTGCCAAATCTCCGGTCATTTACGAACATGCAGGGAGGCGGCGACATTGCGAGTCCTTTACGGTCTGTTGATTCACATAGCCGCATTGGTTGCGGCGCCTGTTTTGACATTTAAGGGGCTATTCAAGGACAGGGCATTCCTGAATTTCCTCGGGATCTTCGGTGAAGATGCCAGTCAATCAGATAAGCGCAAGTCAATCTGGATACACGCATCTTCCGTGGGAGAAGTGAAGGCGGCGATGTTGTTGATTGAAAAACTGGCTGCGGAACGAAAAGACATCAGGACTATCCTTACGGTTTTCACTCCACGCGGTATGAAGGTCGCAAGACAGGAGACGGAATCGAATGCGGATGTGCATTATTTCCCGTTGGACATTCCTTTCGTGGTTCGCAAAGTCTTCAGCCGATTCGATCCCGGCATGCTGGTACTAATCGAGACCGAACTCTGGCCCAATGTCATGAGAGAGGCGATTGAAAGAGGCGTTTCTCTCGCAATCATCAATGGCAGGCTTTCGGACAGAAACTTCAAGAGATACTTCGCGCTTCGAGCGGTGTTCTCGCCTATTCTGGAGAGGGTGGATTTCGTACATACCCAATCAACTGAAGATGCCGAGAGGTTCATTGAGTTGGGGTCATCGGCATCAAGTGTTGTTGCAGGGAACAATCTGAAGATATCCGGCATGCTCTCTAACTTGAGACGATTTGACAAGGCAGCCGTTATGTCCAACATCGGACTTGATAGTAATGTTCGCGTTATTGTATGCGGCTCGACAAGACCCGGAGAGGAGGAGATTCTGATCAGGGCATTCAAACAAGTCAGTACCGACTTCTCGAGTGTGAAACTGATGCTCGCTCCGAGGCATCTCGATAGGGTGCCTGACATCGAGGGTATCGTCTCGGACTCAGGGTTGAAGTCTATCAAAAGGTCGGAGCTTCCATCGACCGATCTGGGCAAGGTCGAAGTCATAATCCTCGACACTCTCGGCGAGCTCTGGAAGATGTATGGGATAGGTGTATGCGCCTTCGTTGGAGGAAGCCTGGTACCGATCGGCGGTCACAATCCCCTCGAACCGATTGCTCTGGGTATACCGACATTCTTCGGACCGCACATGGAGAACACGCGGGAACTTACCGCTGCATGTCTCGACAAGGGTTTCGCGTATTCTTTCGACAACGCCGACGAAATCGCGCAATTCATGGCTGACTGTCTCAAGGGGGAGATTTCAGGGCCTTCTCCCACCGAAGTTGCATCTCAGTTCGCTTCCGATCTCGATTCAGCCACCCATCGTTTACTCGAAATCTGGGATGGCAGGGATGCCTGATAGTGAGGAAGTACAGGGTTTTCTCCAGAAGAGGGACAGGAATCTCGCAGAGTGGCTCATAACTCTGATTCTGTTCCCTGCATCGCTCCTGTACCGTTTTGGGATGTTCCTGAGAGGTATCCTGTATCGAATCGGACTGCTTCGGACGACACGGTTGCCAGTCAAAGTCATCTCCGTAGGTGGAATATCGCTTGGAGGGTCAGGGAAAACCCCGGTTGTAATGCACATAGTCGATCTACTGGAATCAACGGAGAAGAAAGCGGTAGTCCTCACGAGAGGATATGGCGGAGAGACAACCGAATCGCTTGCGCTGTTGCCCGGGGATGATCTGACAGGAATCCCGCTCTCCGATGAAGTCAGACTTATGTCTGAGCGAATCAACAGTCCTATCGGAGTTGGTGCGGACAGGGTCAGATCATTCGAACTGCTTGAGAAGCGCGGCTCATATGATGTGGCTGTTCTCGACGACGGGTTTCAGCACCTGAGAATCGCTCGTGATCTGGATATAGTGGTACTTGATGCAACCGCACCTTACGGTTCAGGATTCATGCTCCCGGCGGGAAATCTTCGTGAACCCAAACGAGCGCTTCGAAGAGCTGATCTCATAGTCCTGACGCGATTGTCTCAGTCAGCGAATCCTGATCGGATGGTGAATGAAGTCGAACGGCGAGTTGGCGGTAACAGGTTGATTACCGCGGATTACCGGTTCGAGACAGCCACGAACATTCACACGGGACAAAGCGTGAGTCTCGTGAAACTGGAATCGACAAAGACATTTGCCTTTTCGGCTATCGCAAACCCAGCGTCTTTTTTCTCAATGCTGAGGGACAACGGCATCAATCCGAAAGGCAGCATGGCCTTTCGCGATCACCACATATATACAGAGTCTGATGTGGAACAACTCCTCAAGGAGGCAAGATCGCTTCAGTGCGAAGCCTTCGCCGTAACCGAAAAGGACGCAGTCAAGTTGAGGGAGTTCGATTTCGAATCCCTGAATGTCTACTCGATAAGAATTCATTTGCAAATCCAGAAGGGTAAAGATAACTTACATAGTTCTATCATGGGATTGCTTGATGATTAAGAGTGATACAGATTTCCTCGTAGTTGGTTCAGGGATTGCCGGACTGTCATTCGCCCTGAGAGTGGCGGCGTTCGGGACTGTCGCTGTAATAACGAAGAAGAAGGACTCTGAATCCAGCACCAACTACGCTCAAGGCGGGATCGCGTCGGTTATCAAACCGAACGACTCCTTCGACAAGCATGTTGAAGACACACTCACGGCTGGAAGAGGCCTGTGTCATGAGGGTGTGGTCAAGAAAATCATCGAGCATGGTCCCCGATCAATCTTGAACCTCTGGAATCTCGGAGTCGAGTTCTCGTTCACGGGCTCAGCGGGCCAACTTCATAACCTTGATGTTGGCAAGGAGGGCGGTCATTCGGAGAAGCGTGTGGTCCACGCCGCCGATTACACCGGGCGCGAAGTCGAAACACGACTCATTTCCGCTATCAAGGCTAACCCGAAAATCGAAGTGTTCGAAGACCACCTTGCAATAGACCTTCTTGTTGACGAGCAAGACGGCCAGAAGGTCTGCTATGGATGTCGCGTGTTCGATGCCGAGACGAACGAGGTTGAGACGTTTCTGGCGCCCGTAACACTGCTGGCCACCGGCGGCTTGGGCAGAGTATATCTTTACACGACCAACCCGAGCATCGCTACTGGAGACGGGGTCGCGATGGCATACAGGGCAGGAGCCTCCATCGCGAACATGGAATTCATCCAGTTTCACCCAACTTCACTCTTCCACCCACTCGGTGACTCATTCCTGATTTCCGAGGCCGTACGGGGTGAGGGCGCAAAGCTGAGACTGAAGTCCGGTGAAGCGTTTATGAAGAAGTATCATCCTCAGAAGGACCTTGCCCCAAGAGATGTAGTCGCGCGGGCTATTGACCGAGAGCTGAAACTCACAGGTGACCAGTGCGTCTATCTTGATCTGACGGCAATCAAGTCCAATTATATCATGGCAAGATTCCCCAACATATACAACCGACTGCGCGCCCTTGAGCTGGACATCACGAGAGAGTGGATACCTGTCGTACCGGCCGCACATTACATGTGTGGAGGAATCATGACTGATGTTCAGGGTCGCAGCGACATCAAGAATCTGTTCGCAGTGGGAGAAGCTGCATGCACGGGGATGCACGGCGCCAACAGGTTAGCATCCAACTCGTTACTGGAGGCGGTCGTGGTTGCCGAATTCGCGGCAGAAGCCGCAGCCGAGGCTTACAACGAGATTAAGAGCTTCAGCCCGCCTGAAAAGCTCGCAACGTTTACAGAGAATCGGTCGGGAGCTGTCGGTGAACACGAGAACATTCTCGTATCGCACGGTATTACTGAACTTCGAAGGCTTATGTGGAATTACGTAGGTGTCGTCAGGTCGAATGAGAGGCTCAAGAGGGCCAACAGAAGACTTGCGATTCTTACGGAGGAGACCGAGGAGCTTTATCACAAGTTTCCACCGACCTTTGGCACTATCGAGTTAAGGAACCTCGTTGCTGTTGCGGATATGATAGTGAAATCCGCTATCAGTCGAAAAGAGTCCCGTGGTTTGCACTACAATGTTGACTACCCGGATACCGACGACAAGAACTGGCTCAGAGACACCATAATAAAGGCAGATGCATAGCATGCAGGCGCATCACGAGATGATCCTCATTCTTGATTTCGGATCGCAGTACACCCAACTTATAGCGCGACGGATCCGTGAGCAGAGAGTCTTCTGCGAAATCGTACCGTACAACTTCCCAATCTCCGAAGCCAGACAAAAGCCGGTTAAGGGCATAGTTCTTTCCGGCGGGCCGAATTCAGTGTTAGCTGATGATGCGTATATTTGCGATCACGAGTACTTCGAGATGGGAGTCCCGATTCTTGGTATATGCTATGGTCTTCAGTTGATGACGAGTCTGTTTGGAGGAAGGCTCTCTCGATCAGAGAGTCGCGAGTATGGGCGATCCCCTTTTAAGACGGCCTCTGATTCGATTCTCTGGGAAGGTTTGCCCGAGAGTTTTACGGCGTGGATGAGTCATGGCGACAGCGTTGCAGAACTGCCAGAGGGATTCTCTCAAATAGGTTTCACAGAGTCCATCGAGTTCGCAGCTATCGAGAACAAAGACAGGCAGATGTATGGCCTGCAATTTCATCCCGAGGTTTTCCACACCGACGGCGGTCATAAAGTCATTGCGAACTTCCTGTTTTCAGCCTGTGGTGTCCACGGTGATTGGACAATGGAATCCTTTATTCAATCGCAGGTTGAAGCGATAAGGTCACAGGTCGGAGATGAACAGATAATCTGCGGCATATCCGGTGGAGTCGACTCTGCTGTCTGTGCCCTGCTGCTTGAGAAGGCCGTGGGCAGGAAACTGACGTCCATTTTCGTGAACAACGGTTTGCTGCGTCTGGGTGAAGAGGACTATGTCCCTGATGCACTGGCCAGCCTGAATGTCAACGTCCGAAAGGTCGACTCATCGGACCTGTTTCTGTCGAGATTGGAGGGCGTAATCGACCCGGAAGAAAAGCGAAAGATCATCGGAAGAACATTCATCGAGGTTTTTGAAACAGAGGCGCATAAGATTGGAAATGTGAGATTTCTTGCACAGGGGACCCTTTACCCGGATGTGATCGAATCGGTCTCATTCAAGGGCCCCTCGGCAACGATAAAAAGCCACCACAATGTCGGCGGCCTGCCGGAACAGATGAATATGGAGCTTGTTGAACCGTTGAAGGAGCTTTTCAAGGACGAGGTAAGAGACCTCGGACGGCTTCTGGGGCTCAAGGAGGAAATTCTTGGACGACATCCGTTTCCCGGTCCCGGACTGGCTGTCAGGATACTTGGTGAGATCACGGAAGAGCGTCTCAAGTTAGTAAGACAGGCTGATGACATATACATTCGGGCACTTGTGGATACCGGGCAGTATGACAAGATATGGCAGGCGTTCTGCGTGTTACTCCCGGTCCAAAGTGTTGGAGTAATGGGAGACGAGAGGACATACGAGAACGTGGTAGCGCTCAGGGCGGTAACATCGACAGATGGAATGACTGCAGATTGGGCGAGGATACCTGATGACATTCTTGCCGATGTCTCGACCGAGATCATCAACAGAGTGGCAGGTATCAACCGTGTTGTCTACGACATTAGTTCAAAACCACCATCCACGATTGAATGGGAATGAACAAAGAATTTGACAATTCTCTCCCATATCGTATTTTCACGTAAATTTATGAGAAAAGAACAGAAACATCTGAAGCCGCTTTTTGACACCGTTCGCAAGGATCTCGACAAGTTCGACAGCCTGCTGGAGAGAGATCTTTATGCCGACTCTGATCTCGTACAGAATATCATAGATCATCTATTGGAGAAACGGGGCAAGCGGTTAAGGCCGACATTTCTATTCCTGACAGCCCGTTGTTGTGGGATGACTCATAGAAAGATGGTCGAGGCTGCCCTGTCGATAGAACTGATTCACACCGCGACCCTGTTGCATGACGATGTTGTCGATCAGGCAGACAGGAGACGAGGGCAGAGTACTGTAAATGCGGAATGGACAAACACGATCTCCGTTCTGATGGGGGATTTCCTGTTTGCCAAAGCGTTCCGCCTTCTAGTTTCCACCAAATGTCCCAAACTCATCGAAAGAGTCGCCGAGACGACAGAGATAGTATCCGTAGGTGAGCTTCGCCAGATAGAAGAATGCGGCAACTTCGATCTCTCAGAGGATACTTACCTTGATATCATCGCGGCAAAGACAGCTTCCCTATTCGCAACGTCTGCCGCTGCCGGGCCTTTGCTCAACAAATCAACCTCCCGAGAAGTGAGCCGGCTGGCAGAGTTTGGAAAGAAGGTCGGGATTTCGTTCCAGATAGCCGATGACCTGCTTGATCTGGTAGGCGATGTCAAGAAAACCGGAAAAGAAGTAGGTAACGACCTGGTTCAGGGCAAGGCGACCCTGCCGTTGATCCACGCCCTCCGGACGAGCTCCCGGAAAGTGCGCGATGAAATCACAGCTATCCTGTCCAACGGTAGCAGGCCCTCACATTATCGCAAGGTCGTCGATTTCATCGGCAACTCAGGCGGAATCGAGTATGCCCGTGCGAGCGCGGCACGATTCGGCGAGGAAGCACTCAAGTTAATCCACAGATACGGTAAATCACGCTATTACAACGCAATTGAAGAAGTAGTCAACTTCACGGTAAACCGCGAGAATTAAGTCATAACCGAGCAGCTCCGCAAATAGAGGCTCGGATATTCTCACCACAAAATTATTGACATTATTATCCGCCTTGAATTAATATACGATAGAAGCCTGAGCTTTGTGATCAGGATATTAAAGGGAGGTGCATTGTGAAAGCTGATAATAACTTCTTTGATGAGCAGGAAGAAGCCTCACGGATAAAATCTGATATAGTTGCTAAGTATTTCAGTGCATGGGCGAATGTGATGAAGAGTGTCATCAGAAGAAGAAACGGCGATGTTCGCATTGCTTAAGTTGATCTTTTTTGCGGGCCGGGAGTATTCAAGGATGGGTCACAATCGACACCGCTGCAGGTCCTAAGTCATGCCAGTCAAGATGAGTATTTGCGTAAGAACTTAATCACTGTTTTCAATGACAAAGCAGCCGAGTTTGTAGAACAACTCAGCGACAATATCAAAATAACTGGGGTAGCGGATCTACTGATACACAAGCCAGTCATCACGTGCTCGCACGTGTGTGAAGAACTTGTGACCAAGTTCAGTGGGACTAGCTTAGTTCCCACTCTAACCTTCATCGACCCGTGTGGTTATAAGGGCCTGTCACTAGAGCTGATTCGTTCGGTAACGAAAGATTTTGGTTGCGATTGTGTGTTCTTCTTTAACTATAACAGAATAAACATGGCGCTCGAGAATGAAACAGTGGATGAGAATATGATCGCGGTATTTGGCGCCAACGGTTTGGAAGCTTTACGCCGAAAATTGAATCGCGTCCTTGGGGAATCTCAGCGAGAGGTTATGATTGTTGAAGGACTGAAGCAGCCACTCTTAGGCGTTGGACTAGAGTACATTCTTGGGTACCAGGTGAAGCATAGAAGTCAGAAGCGCACAAGTCACTATATCGTCTTTGCGAGCAAGAACTTCCTAGGCTACGACATTATGAAAGACATTATGTACAAAGCATGTTCGTCAGTAAACGCATGGAACGAGAAGATCGGCTTTGATCCCAGTCATCGCGACTATAATTACAGCCTTCCCCTTCAGCTGCCAAAGGTGGACCTTCAGAGCCAGCTGCTCGGTAATTTCAAGGGCGTAACGCTATCTTTCGAAGATCTTTACAGACAGCATACCACCTCTACTCCTTATGTTAGAAAGCACTACAGGGAAGCCCTGATGGATCTTGAAAGAATCGGAAAACTTACTATGGATCCTCCCTACGACAAACGTCCATCGAGGAACGGGAAGAAAACACTTGCCGATCACGTGCTGATAAGCTTTCCTTCACATACTGGTAGCGAGGAATAAATGGCTCTTTCCAAAATCGAGTGGACCGAATCCACATGGAACCCCGTGACGGGATGTAGCAAAATCAGTTCGGGGTGTCGTCATTGCTATGCCGAAAGGATGGCCAAACGACTGAAAGCAATGGGGCAGCCCAACTATGCCAACGGCTTTAAGGTGACATTGCATCCCGATGTGCTGGACAGACCTCTCTCGTGGAACAAGCCCCAAATGATTTTCGTGAACTCGATGAGTGATCTGTTCCACAGGGAGGTTCCGCTGAGTTTCATTCTCGACATATTCGATGTAATGAGAAAAGCCCACTGGCACACATTCCAGATTCTAACCAAGAGATCAGGTCGAATGGCGAGACTAAACAGGCGGATTGATTGGCCGCATAATGTCTGGATGGGTGTTACTGTGGAGAGCGGACGCTTCATTTCGAGGATTGACGATCTCCGAAGTACCGGCGCCAAGACGAAATTCCTATCACTGGAACCCCTTCTGGGTCCGATCAGCCACATCAATCTCCGTGGCATCAACTGGGTGATAGTAGGTGGCGAATCCGGACCCGGAGCCAGAATCATGGATAAAGACTGGGTTCTTGACATTCGTAACCAGTGCATTAACTCCGAAACACCCTTTTTTTTCAAACAATGGGGCGGGGTGAACAAAAAACTCGCGGGAAGAGTTCTCGAGGGAAGGACTTGGGACCAACTTCCGCTCACGCAATCAGCATGATCTGATCGTATCAGATATACTTTCCATCAGAGAAAGCTCTTACTTACGTATATTTACTGGAAACTGCCGGTGAATAATGGTTGTTATTGACTATACAGGCGGTTGCCGCCAGACAGTTGCTGTGAACGGATTCAAGTACACCTTAACGCGTCGGTAGTGTCTCAGGCTT
>Ga0272443_10003317_pt1 | contig 19077 bp, 13 predicted proteins | sample SSMAcet12_FD_193581 | JGI IMG/M metagenome (GOLD analysis project Ga0272443, IMG submission 193581) | Marine sediment archaeal communities from Little Sippewissett salt marsh, Falmouth, MA, United States - SSM-Acet-12 | ecosystem: Environmental > Aquatic > Marine > Wetlands > Sediment ... | reverse complement strand
GCTGAGCATCAGGGAACGGCTGAACCCGGGAACCACCGAATACTGAAGATTCTTTAACTGGTTTCTCCTGTTCAGGTATTTCATAATCACCTGAAATATAATCTCTATTCCTCTCTTCTGTAATTTCCTCTCCGGATCTTACATTTTCAAAAATTTCATCCTCCTCATTGACGAAATTTATTCCCTCATTCTCCTCAATACGCCCGGAATTTCCGGAGCTTTCCATCAAATCCTCCCTGTTAAGAGGTTTATTTTCGCTGTGCCTGACATTAGCATCACCCCTCTGGTTTGTATAGCCAAAGCCGGTATAAAATGGATCATCCTCAGGACTTCTTCTCTTCTTTTTCGATTCAGACAGCTTCACAGAGGTCATATCATCAGAGAAATCTTTAACGCCGCCACGGCTTTCTTCCTCAGAACTCCTGGATTTCCTTCTCTCCCCTACAGACCTTTCCCTTGAAATTTCCTTTGAGCCAAAGCCGTCAGAAAATATATCTGCCTCTTTTTCTTTTGCTGACCTCTCTGCATAGTGCCCTCTTTTTTCCTGTCTTGTCTCACCAAAACCGGTATAGAACGGATCTTCAGATTTAATTCTGGACCCTGAACTCTTCTTCACCTGAGGTCTCTCTGTATTGCCAAAACCTGTATCCATCAGATCCTTCTCTTCATCCTCATGACGATCCTCTGAAGACAGCTTTTTCTTATTTTTTCCTTCGACACCTGCCCCCTCAAGTCCTCCGGATATAAACTTCTCTCTTCTCATATACCTAACAACTATAGAATCCACATATAATAAGAATGATGCGGTAGGGTGAAAAAGAAAGAATAATTCAGTTCAAAGCAGAATAAATGGAAAAATAAGACAGATAAAACCCATAGAGAAGTTAACAGGAAATATTCTGGCCTGATATCATCCCGGATGCCCACAACATCAAAGCCGAAATAATAGATTCAGAAATTAAAAAGAGGAGATATTGATATTCTCCGGACAAACTCAGACACCAGTCACAGGTTCAAGTCCCCAGACAGGAATTTCAGGAGTAAGTCCGAGCACCCAGGTAATCACAGTGAGCATAAACAGAGTTACAACAAAGATCCCGATAAGATTCAGTATCCATCCGGTTCTCATCATATCCCGCATTGTCACATAACCTGAACCATATGCCACAGCATTCGGCGGTGTTGCAACGGGCAGCATAAATGCCATCGAGCATGCAAATGCCGCTGTGAGCATCAGGTAGTATGGATGTACACCCATACTGACTGCGGTAACTGCCATTATAGGCATCATAACCGATGCCATTGCAGTGTTGGATGTAACCTCAGTAAGAAGGGAAACAATAATACCAACGATCAGAATTGCAATTATAATCGGCAGTCCGTGAAGGAATGTCATATGTTCCATAATAACTCCCGCAAGTCCGCTCTTAATAAAGGCTTTTGAGAGACATATACCACCCCCAAAGAGGATAAGAATACCCCACGGGATCTTCTTTGCCCACTCCCAGTTCATCGTAAATATTCCCTCTTCACGATCAACAGGCAGAAGGAAGAGAAGAATTGCACCTGTTATAGCTATTGTGGAATCACCAACAAAGGGAAGATATGTGCTGATACCGGGGATGACAATATCCCCGATATGTTTCTCGCTTCTCATAATCCAGGCAACGGCAGTTGAAACAAAGATCAGAAGTGTCCACTTCTCACCCCTTCCCATCTCACCAAGGCCCTTTAACTTCTCCTGAATTACGTCTTTTCCGGACGAAATTTTGTCAGGCATATTCCTGTACGGTCCGTACGTAAGCCACAGCCATGCCAGAGGCATCAGCACACAGGCCATCGGAAGTGCAAACTTCATCCAGGTAAAGAAATCAATAGAAGGTGAATCAGGGAATATTGCATCAAGCTGTGCAACAAATATACCATTTGGCGGTGTCCCGATTATGGTTGCAAGCCCACCTATAGTTGCTGCATATGCAATTGAAATTACAAGACATTCTGAGAAATCCCTCTGCGTTTCGCTCATCTCATCAAGACTTAAATCAGAATTCGGCAGTATAGTTGCAATAATTGCAATCGCAATCGGCACCATCATCATCGCAGTGGCAGTATTTGAGATCCACATTGAAAGAAAACCGGTTGCAATCATAAATCCAAGAACAAGCATCCTTGGTGAACTGCCCATTTTCCCTATTATATGAAGTGCAATTCTTTCATGAAGACCCCACCTCTGCATTGACATTGCAATGATAAAACCACCCATAAAAAGGAAGATTATCTTGTCTGCATATGGTGCACAGGCCTCTGCCGGGGTTAAAACACCAAGAACAGGGAAAAGAACTATTGGAATAAGGGCGGTCGCCTGAATTGGTATGGCCTCAGTCACCCACCAGATCACCATAAGTGTAGTGGCAGCAGCGACATATTTTGCCAGTACCGGAAAGACAGCAGGGTCGACGGGGAATACAAGTATCAGAAGAAAAACTATTACCCCAAGATACCGGCCCAATCTCTTTTTCATAACAGAGTGTTTTTAGTGCTATTTCTATTTTTAAGTTGCTCTTTTAAAATTAAGCCATATTACACCCATATAGGCCAATAAACAGCTTAAAACCAACAAATATCAATATCATATCATTTAAGGAGAATTAATCATAATTAAGCCACAAATACAGCCCAATTCAAAATTAAATCCAAAATACATCACATTTAAAATATGTCTCAATAAACCAGCCTGAAAATCAGGTCCGGTGACTCTTAAGGCACTGCGCACAGGATATTATTACATCCACAAATCACCGGATAAAGAGTCCATCTGCCACAATTATATTTCTTTTTAAGACTAAAATTATCCTGATAAATTATGACCGGAATAAACTTCAGCAGGTTATTAAAAATATGAACTTTGAAGAAATTGTAAATATCTCACAGGGTCCGCTTGCAATAATGAACCCGGTAAAACCGGAAAATATTCTGAAATTATGCAAAATCGCGGAAATATCAGAGGAGTCCTTTGTGCTTGATGCAGGTTGCGGAAACGGTACAGTAATCGCAATGATCTCCGAAAATTTCGGTTCCCGCGGAACAGGCATAGAGATACGTGAGGAAGGATGCTCAAACGCTGTTTCGGCCATAAAAAATACCGGTCTTGAGGATCTGGTAAATATCTACTACGCAGATGCCTCACAGTACTCTCCTGAACCCGGAGAAGAATATGACCTAGCCATCGCCCTTGGCACATCACAGATCTGGGGTGGCATAGAAGGGACAGTTTCCGGACTTGGGGATCTAATCAGAGAAGGCGGAAAACTGATAATAGGTGAGAGATTCTGGAGATGCAGTTCCCTCTCACCAGAGTTTTCAAGGGAATGGCCGGAAATACTCACAGAATATGAAATTCTTCAGATTTGCAGAGAAAACGGATATGAAATCCGGCATGTAATACATTCATCAGAAAACGAATGGGACGACTACGAATCAGCGATATGGGGCAACTGCCTGAGATGGCTCGCAGATAATCCCGGCCACCCGCAGGCCGAAGAAGTTCAGTCCTATTTAAGCAGAATCCAGGAAGAATATTTTGCATATGCAAGGGAGTACATCGGATGGGCGATGTACCTTTTGGTTCCTGCACAGACAGATAACTAACAATTATATAACTGGTGAAATTTTGAACCGATATTCATTTGTATCACAGGTAAGGGAAGGAACAAAATCACTGAGGATCGCAGCAGAGATCATAACCGAGCTCAACGGGAATATAAACAGAATCCACTATGACAGACATATTGATCCAAATACGGCTTTCTTTGAGGTCACATGTTCAGAAGAAGAATATGTGCAGATAAGAGAGAAACTCTCTGAAATCAGTTACCTCAGAACATCAATAAAAAGCCTGCCATACTTATGCTTCGATGTAAAACTTCCCCACAGAAGCGGAGCACTTTTAGAATTTCTTGAGCAGACCGGAAATGAAAGGGCAATGATTGGATCTGTTGACTTTGATGATTCCGGAAGTATTCCTGACAGGGTAACCGTCAGTATGAATCTTGAGAATACAGAGAGCACAGAAACTCTCCTGAACAGACTTAAAGCCCTGTACCCGATTGAAATTACGGATTACAGTGAAACAGGAGATGAACTTGACAGGACTGTCTTTTATGTCAGATTTGCCCATAAAATCAGACAGTATCTTGCAGATGACTCAGACGAACTCCTTCTGGAATTCATAAAGGACATAAACCACAACGTTCAGGAACTAAAAAAGCACGGAGAAGATCCTGACAAAGTCTTTGAAAATTATCTCAGGTGCGGGGAATACTTAAACTCAACCTCCGGTGCAGGTTTTTATGCAGATGTACAGGAGATTGAGATAGACAGGGATGTTACCCTCTTCTGTTTCCAGTTACCTGCAGGTGGCAGTATATTCCTCTTTGACACTCCAAAAGAGATTGTCATGATAGACACAGGGTACGGGATATATGCCGAAGATGCCAGAAAAATGTTTGACTTTTACGGTCTCGATATCAGAAATAAACTGAAGTACATCATCACGACCCATGCAGATGCAGACCACTGCGGTGCAGGCGGGGCATATGATGTACCGGCACATATGCACCCTGCCACTCTGAAAATAATTGAGTGTGGCAACAGGGCATGGGGATCAAAGAATGAGAACTGGGTCCTTGAGAGAATTTACACCACAATGATCGCCCTCTTCTCAAGATGGAACCCTCCGAAAACCGAAAATGTTATTCTGTATCCTGAGAGTTCAGAGAAAAAAAGATCAGTGTTTGACATTATTTCAGTTATTGAAATCGGAGGAATCAGATTCGAGATACTTGTAGGGAAGGGCGGCCATCAGTACGGCCAGATAATAATATATTCTGATGAAAAGGGAATAATCTTCACAGCAGACACGCTCATGAACTTCTCAAGTTTATCAGAAGAGAGAAAGAGATACAACTCCATTGCTGACTTCCTGATAACCTCAGTCAATGTTGACAGTGATCTGGCAAAGACAGAAAGGAAGGCAATTTCCGGGATAGCTGATGACTACTTTAAAAGAACGGGAGAGAGATGTATCATATGCGGCGGGCATGGTGCAGTTTCATACCCGGACGAAAACGGCCGCCTGAATATATACGGTGAAACTGAACACTATACACACAACATATAAACAAAAAAATCTGACAGGGAGGTGAACCTCCTATACGGGAAACCGGGTATAAAAACGGATTTAATAATCCCTTTTACCCTCTATAAACCCGGATATGAGACCCTGAAAGAATTAAGGAGTGACTTCCTCTCCTCAATCATACTTTCAACCTTAAGCATATCATTCCGGAATGACTCACCAAATTCATCAGAATTTTCAGAATAATTATAGGTCCTTAAGACGAGATCCTTTAACTCCAGAATAATTTCAAGTTCCCTTAATAATTTCAGATATTTACTTACCGCTATCTCATCTGCACCGGAATTTACTGCGGATGCACCGGTTATTGATAACTTTCTCTTCCTTCTTTCAGCAATATCTATCAGATCAATGAGTTCTATCGGTTTTACAGGCTTTATGACATATCCATCTATAAGCGAGCCATAAATAACTATATCGCAGGGCAGAATCGATTTGGCAGTCATCATTATTATAGCAGTATCAGAGAATCTCTCATCTTCCCTGATTTTAAGCAGGGTTTTCCATCCGTCAACAGGTTCCATCATAATGTCAAGCAGAATCAAATCCGGATTTATATCCTCCAGAAGATTCAGGCATTCCCTGCTGCTGTATGCAGCTACTGAATTATAACCGGATTTTTTTAGAAAATTGCAGTAAAGATTTGCAAGAACCTTTGTGTCATCCACTATCAGTATAATATTATTCATCTTTCCCCTTCAGCCTCTCAAAACTAAAAACATAATACTTCACCGGAGATTCTCTGATTTTCAGTTTTTCAGGCTACTTAATCTTTATTTCCGTTACATTACTGTGAATTTCAGTTATTCATTACCATGAGAACCCTTAATCGCAACCAGGGAAGAGATCATCCCTTACACTGTTAATATTATCGACAATGTCTATAACTTTATTGCCTCATTTCCGTTTTCAGGAGATGACTCTGGCATAATACCCCTGTGAAAAATCTGTTACGTATGGCATCTGTGAAAACCTGCTTGCGGGTGATTTTTTAAAAATACCAAATTCAGAGATCTGCATTACTGCATTCACAGCAGAGCACTGTGTTTCACCCGTACAATATAAAACAAAATAACATATTATTTAAAAAAAGATTCTGAATATCTCAGCAGTTTCTCTCCTCTTCAAAAAAAAGGCAGTATAGTAATTTATTATCATCAAGTCTTTTAAATGAGATATCATATACTGCATCACCTGCTGCCAGAACTGCAGGAAAAGAGCCACCATAAATGGGTTTTCGGCTCTCACCATTGGAAATAAGAGAGAAATAAAGGTCATTCACTTCAAAATCAAGAAAATCCTCCAACCCACGCTCATGGATATCTTCCGGACTTATGCCAGTCATCCGGCAGAAGGACTTATTAAATTCAATTATTCTTGTACACCCGCTATTTTCAATAGTAAATATCAGTAGCGGTATGCTTATATGATTGAATACCTTCCTGTACTTTTCTTCGCTGTCCAGCCTTTTCCTCTCTGCCTTTATAGCCTCATGCTTATGAAGGACAGTTTCAATAGTTGTGTATATCTCCCTTGGTCTTGCAGGTTTTGTAAGATAACCGTAGGGTCTTGTCTGAATAGCTCTCTCCAGTATATCATCTCCGCTGTATGAAGTGAGATATACAAAAGGAATATCTCCAATCTCCCTTAACCTCTCGGCAACATCAATGCCATCAATCTCATCCTCAAGATTAATATCAATCAGGGCAATATCAGGCCTCAGTTCCTCAGCTATCCTTATTGCATCCGAACCCTTTGTTGCAAGGCCGACTACATCATAGCCAAAAGAGCCCAGAGACCTCTCAAGGCTTAGTGCAACTATTATCTCATCCTCAACTATGAGAATCCTGTATGCAGAGATATTCTCTTCATCCGCATTAGTGTCAAACAGAAAGAACAACTCCTTTTAGATCTAACATAAAGCATTAAACGGCATCAATTATCCCCCAAAGGCCGGAAAATGTATTTGCAATTATTGGTCCGGACTGCATAACCACAGATTATGCAGGAGAGATGCCACAATACAAATGCTTAAATCTACAGATATATAAATTGTCAGGATCTGAATTCATGAACTAAAGAAACACCCCCGGATTAGTAATTAAATTTTAAGGTTTTTAACGGTTCAAAAGCGGTTTTCAAATACATCTCATCATAATATTCCACAATCCGCCTCCGGGACTTCCGGAAAGAAAAAATCCGGATACCGGAGATTAAGCACAATTATAATTTCTGTACATCTTAAATTCAGATCTCCGGTCCGGGCAGTATCGGGATTACCCGGTTGTAAAAAAATTACTGAAAAACCTTTTTTTCATAATAAAACAACCATTCAGTAATGAAAGATGATATAAAACCTGAAATACGGATAAGTGACATCCACCTATCCGGCATCACCACCAGAAGGTTCTCACTCTCTGCCGATCTGGAGATATTCAACCCCTTCCCGATAGGGGGTAATGTAAAATCAGTATATTTTGAGATATTTTTTGAAAAAAAACCCGGAGAATCCGTTTATCTGGGCAGAGGCAGAAAAGAAAACATAAAGATCGAAAAGAACGGCAAAACAGTAATTACAGTCCCTGTAGAAATAGAGAATATTTCGGCAGTAAATGCCCTTATAACAGCAATAACCAACAGAATTGAGATCGTTATTAAAGGGAGTGCAGATTTTGATCTTAAAATTACTGTAATATCAATACCATTTGAAAGCAGGGAGAAATTTAATTCACTTACAGATCTGCTCTGAAAAATATAATCATCTCTCCGGAGATCAGAGCAGTTCACTGCGGTTGTCAAAGAATATTCTCAACCAGATCTCCGAGCAGAAAAGCCTCCAGAAATCCTTCGAATACCCTGAATTTCCGGTTATGAACGCATTATAATCCTTAAGGATCTCCCCTGCATCCCAGTACTTTCTTGAGGCAAATTCCTCTGATTTAAAAACACTGCCCACAATATCAGTGAGATCCTCCCCAAACCAGACCTCATCAGGTGCAACAAAACCCATCTTATCCATCCTGCACCTGACACTCTCAGGTATCAGACCTTTTACCGCCTTCCTCAGACAGTATTTTGTAACTCCGCCCCTGATCTTCTGGTCAAGCGGGAGCGAGGCTATATATTCAACAAGCCGGTAGTCCAGAAAAGGCACCCTCGATTCAACTGAGAATGCCATTGAATTCCGGTCCTCGTAGCGCAGAAGTGCCTGAAGATTATTCCCGGACATTTCATTATAAAGGACCCTGTCAAGTGTTCCGGCATAACGATCAGTATAAGGGATATCCCCCATGAGGTATGACCTCCTCTTCTTCCCGGCCCTCAGCTTAGCCGCCGCATCAATGAAAAAGGAACTGTGGTATCTCATAATACCTGCAATCTCCCTTAAAAGAGAGAGGGGACGGGTGTAAAGGGATCTTATATGCGATGCCTGGTAACCGAGATATCCTGCAAGCTGTTCATCCGCTCCCTGACCGTCAAGTACAACTTTTACACTCTCTCCGGCAAGCTTCATGACACAGTACTGTGAATATATCGAGAGTGAATCGAAAGGCTCCTCCTGGGTGGTTATAAGGTCATAAAGGTCATCCCTGAGATTTTTTACATCCGGAAATACCCTGTAGCCGGATGCACCGGTCTTCTCAATAATCTCATCGACAAAAATCCTCTCATCATATCTCTCATCCTCATAGCATGACGTGAATGTCTTCTGACGTTCCCCAACACTCAGGGGGTTTTCCTCCCTTATCCTCTCACTGATTATTGCGGTTATTGTGGAGGAGTCAAGACCTCCGGAAAGGCATGTCCCAACCGGAACATCACTTCTGAGCCTCAGGCTTACTGAGTCGGAGAGGAGGTCATAAAAGCCGGATGCAGCTTCTCTGTCAGTAATTTTTCCGGCAGAGGAGAGTTCATCCGATACCGAATAATTCCAGTACCTGACCGGAGTTTCAGGCACACCCTGCCTTACAATCATGTAATGGGCAGGCTCTAAATGATAAATTCCTTCAAAAAGCGTCTTTTTATCGTTATCAGTTATACCACACGAGAGGTAAAGAAGCAGTTTCCCGTCATCCGGTCTTGTTCCGATATCAGGATTTTTTAAAAGTGCCTTTATTTCGGATGCAAAATAGAAGATGTTTCCGGATGAAGAGTAATAAAAAGGTTTTACTCCGAATCTGTCCCTTGAGCAGAATAAGAGATCCTCCCTTCGGTCATACAACGCGAAGGCCCACATTCCGTTGAATCTGTTCAGGCATTCAAATCCCCACTCCTCATAGGCATGAATTATAACCTCAGTATCACTCTCAGAACGAAATGTATGCCCCTTATCCTTCAGTTCGGATTTAAGCTCAATATAATTGTATATCTCACCGTTATAGACAAGAACTATATCAGAACTGATATTCTTCATCGGCTGCGCGGCATTCTCAGTTATATCAATTATAGATAACCTGCGGTGTGCAAGCCCGATTTTTTCGTCATAATAAAAACCCTCACCGTCAGGGCCCCGGTGGGCGATTGCAGAGGACATTCTGCTGAGCATATCCTTCTCTACAGTTCCGTCCTGTGCATAAATTCCGGCAATACCACACATGATTACTGCATAAAAATCTGTGCTATTACGATAAATAGCAGATTGTCATCTCAGAAACAGAGGTACTGTGAGATAAGTCCGGCGTGAACCTAAAAAATACCTCATTGAAGTCAGAGAAAAAAAGGGCAGATGAGAGAAAAATATCATTCTGGGAAAAATACATAATTTCCCAAAGATTCATCTCTTTTTTTTGTCATAGAACAGGAATTTTACAAGCATTGCAATTCCAAGAGCAAAGGCTATCACATAAACGACTATCGTGAAATAGAGGAGCCATGAAGTATATTCTATATCTGCTGAAAATATAACAAGTGATGCACCAATTACAAGCGCTGAAGCAACAAGTCCGAGAACCATCTTATCAGACGCCTGCTCAATCGTATGTGAGAGCTCCTTTACATCGTCAGCCACAATATCGACGTGGATATTTCCTGTTGAGATGTTGTTCAGCGTCCGGCTGATTATTTTCGGGAGTTTAAGAACTCCGTCTATTCCGTCCAGCATGGACGAGGTTGATCTCTTAAGTCTCTTCTTCGAGAGATAACGATGCTCAATAATCTCCCTTAGGTAAGGCCTTGACTCTTCATAGAAATTAAAATCGGGAGACAGTTTTACCCCTATATCAAGAACCATCACAATCACCTTGAGAAGTGACATCAGGGTGTCCGGTATCTTTATGTCATATTTGTTCAGAACCCTTGGTATCTCCTCAATTGTTTCACCCGGATTTACACTTGATATATCGACGCTTTCACTGTCAAACAGTGTATAGTATATCTCATCCTTCACATCCTCCATATACTCTTCTTTGATGGTAACACCAAGTTTCTGGAATGTTTCGATGAGCATATCCACATCATTGTCAATGATTGCCAGAAGGAGTCTGATAAAGAGATCACGCCTTTCGGGCCTGATGATTGCCACTGCACCGAGATCAAGGAAAGAGAGATCACCGTACGGTGTCACACGGAGATTGCCCGGATGAGGATCGAGATGAAAGAAGCCGTCCTCAAATATCATCTTGAGATATGCTGAAAAACCCCTTGAGGCGATCTCCTTTGGTTCGTAACCGTAAATTCTTATACCGTCTGCATTATCAACCCTTACACCCTCAATATACTCCATTGTGAGCATTTTTGAGCCGGAATATTCCCAGTATATCTTAGGAAATTTTATCCCTTTCTTATCCCTGAAATTCCGGCGGAAGATATCGGCGTTCTTACCTTCGGTGACATAATCAAGCTCCTTTCTCATCATCTTCGTGAAGTCACCGACAAGTCCGGTCAGATTGTAGGCTTTCGCCATCGGATTGACCTTTTCAAGGCGCGATGCCATATTTTCAATAATTACAGTGTCGGTTGCGATCTTGTCCCCTATATCAGGTCTCTGTATTTTTATTGCAACTATTGTTCCGTCATGAAGAACAGCTCTGTGAACCTGCCCGATTGAAGCTGCGGCTATAGGCTTTTTTTCAAAGTATGCAAATGCCTCCTCTACAGGTCCGGTGTAACTCTCAATTGTGGGACGTAGTTCTTCAAACGGCACGGGTTTTACATGCTCATGGAGCTTTCTAAGCTCCTTTATCATTTCAGGCGGGAGCCTGTCGGTCTGCGATGCAAGCATCTGCCCGAATTTAACGAATGTAGGGCCCAGTTCTTCAAGTCCAAGCCGGATTCTCTCATAAACAGACCTCTCGTCGGGTTTTGCCTTCTTGAAAAAAACCTTCCTCCGGGTTGCTTCGGGATCAATTTCATCAAGGACAATTCCAAACCCGTAGTTCATCATGACATCGGCTATCTGCTTGTACCTTGTCAGGCGGGTTACCATAGAGGAAATATTCCTGTTTAATACTAAAAAAAGATATATCCTGAATTAAAGTCGGAAATCAGTAATATTCCAGGAAGTACTATCATACAGATAAAAAATCAGTTGATTTTCCGGAAAAATCCGGGTTTTTCTGAACTAAAGGAACTTTTTGCCGTATGCCAGAGATATAACTGACAGTGCTGCCGCAAAAATTGGCAATAGAACCGAAAGCGGTGATTCAGGAGTATTTTGTGCCATTGGAACCCCATCAGGAGTTTTTTCTGCCACAGATGTCTCTGCCGGAACCTGCACAGATGTACCTGTATTCTCTTTATCAGCCTCTGATGCATCGGTAGTTTCAGTGACTGTAAACACCATTGTTGATTTATATGAACCGTCCGGTCTTCCAATCTCAAATATATATTCACCCGGCGAATAATCCGATGCATCGATCTCAGCATTCCAGAGATTAAGTGGTGATGAACCGGTCACATAAATATTCCCGGATGTCCCTCCCTGCGGCACTGAGTATTCCTTCGATGTCGGCCCGAATTCCAGAGGCTGAACTGAATAAAAAAGCTTCTCTCCGGCGGCAAGATTTGTACTTCCGCTTAAGGATATAATTCCTCTATCATAGATCTTACCACCCAGATTTTCCTCAATGAGAGGCTCTTCAAGTATAAATGAAGTATAGGAGTACATATCATCTATATTGTTTGAATCAAGCATATCCATAAGAGCCTTTGCTGCCTGCCGTCCCTGCAGGCTGCCTGTGCCCCCGATTATAAAAGACGAACCGGCTTCCGAGCTTACAACAGTCTGACCCTGCACACCCGATGCCTTATCTGCATCAAACCTGCCATTGTACCCCGGGTGCTGCACAATTACGTAGTACTGCCCCGCAGAAAGGCCGGATGTCTCTGAAGGGGACAGCTCATAACTATAACCGCCTGACGAATCCACTGAAATAACATCCCTGTCCCACAGATTATTTCCAAAGAGCCATACTGCCACACCCAGGGAGGGATTTCCGGCTGCGAAACCCGAAACAGTTACAGTATCACCCCTGGCATATGAGAGTACATCATCACTGCCGGATCCCGATACTGTCCCTGTAATAAGTGCAGAAATTATTAAGAGAGCAGATATAAAGAACAGATTTTTTGTTGATTTATTCATTGTTTCACAACCGGAAATTTTTCCGGTGATTCATGAAAGAGGGACAGCATGAATATTCCACCGGCATTATAAACGGGATTATGTAACCAATATTACAAAAAAGTGTCTGATGACATCGGATAAAAAGAAAAGAGCTTTATCCCGCACCCATTACCACTTACTCTACAAAACGACTCTCAGAAGCAGATGAGACCATGGCCGTAATATTGCCTTCATTATCCCTCAGGAGAGTGTTCTGCCATATAACCTCTTTTTCTGTTCCGTCCTTTCTCATAATGGTCCCGATTTTATCCGGATAAGGAACGAGATTTCCGGATACAATCTCTTCAAAGGTCTTTTTTGATGTATTTCTTATTTCTTCCGGAACAAATAGTGAAAACCAGTCTCTGCCCAGGATCTCATTCTCACTGTAACCTGTCATCTCACAGCCTTTTTTATTGAGGCGTTCAATCGTCCCGTCCTCCCTGATTACAGCTATCATAACCCCGGCTACATCAAGGTATCCCTGGGCCATATCCCTCTGTCTTACTGTCTCCTCTTCAGCCTTTCTTATAGAGGTGATATCGTCAGCAATCGTCATTATGTACTCAAGAGTGCTGTCAGGACCTTTTACCGGTGATTTCCTGACTCTTAGGATGCGTTCACCCTTACGTGGCATATTAATTCTTAAATCAGGCATTTCAATCGAATTTCCTGTGCTTACAACCTCACTGTCACCGGATATGAGATATTCAGTAATCTTATCATGGAACAGTTCACAGCCCATCTTCCCGTTGGCTTTCTTCCTGTCAAGCCCGAAAAATTCCTCAGAAGCACGGTTAAAGAAGATATATCTGCCTTTTTTCATCTCCTTAACCATAACCATTGTAGGTATGTTCTCAAATATTGAGTTTAAAAAGGATTTCCATTTGAAGAGATCACGGTATACCTTATTCCTCTCAGTTATATCTCTGCATACTATCCGAAATCCTGTAAGGACACCCATTTCATCATACTTGGGACAGATACTTGATTCAAGGCTTACCGGTTTGCCTGCACTGTTCATCACTGAACATTCAAATAATTCAGCACTCCCCCCATTGGTGCATATTCCGGAGAAAAACGTCTCAACATCCACCCTTTTATCTTCGTCCTCTATAAATTCAAGAAGTGATTTACCAAGAATCGCACCCGATTCCTGCCCCAGAATATGTGAAGTCCTCGGACTTGCATATGTCACATTATACTCCTCATCAAGATCGAGTATAGCGTCATTTATCTCCTCTACAAGAGATCTGTAATTCTTTTCACTGTCTTTTAAAGCTTCTTCTGCCACTTTCTTCTCAGTTATATCCTCGAGAATTATTGTAACCCCCGGAGAAGAATCAGAGAGAACTGTCGGAATTATTCTTATTCTGTAAAATTGCTCTGCTCCACCCTTAACGATTCTTATCTCATCTGTTGTTTCCTCTCCTTCAAGAGCAGCCTGTATTTTATTATTTATGAGAGGATGATCAAATCCGACAAGAGAGGAATTTCTAATCTCCTCCCCTATAAGATCTTCTTTTGCAACTCCTATCATATTGCAGAGGTGATCATTAGTCTGGACAATTACCTGACTGCTGTCCAGAACAACAACCATATCCGAAGAGAAGTTTATTATTGCTGATATTGGTGCGCGCTGCGATATGAAAAAAACCTTTGCTTTTCCATAATTTTTCATATCAACCTGTCCGGATATTCTAAGCATATCAAGATATCTTGAGACAGTATTTCTGTTAAGTGAGATATGTGCCGCTATATCTGAAACAGACATCCCACGTGGAGTGGTTTTTAATACTGACATTATCTTTTCAAGTTCTTCAGCATAGGAATCCATTCTGACTGAATATTTGCTACATTGCTATACTTATTGATTTCGTTGTTGCCCACCATAATGCCACACCCAATGCAAAACTCAACGCTTGGCATTGAAAGATACATTTATATATTGGCCCCACATACATAGTAAATGCATACCAGTGGCATTTTTTGAACACTGGATATCAGATAAAATAAAACAAATCCGGTGTCTCCGGGATATTGTCTGTAAAAAATGGTTAAGATTTAATCATTTCAAAGATCTGCCCCAGGCGGTCTTTTTGACAAACACATAAAATTCCATAACTCAGATTCCATCCATAAATCCTCCAGATACCCAAGGGACAGATTTAAAGCTACCAGAACGATGGAAAAAACAAACGTACCTCTCTAATAAACAGTACAGTTTCCGGAGACATCATTAATGCCCATAAATAACGCAACACACGTACCAGCAACAACCTAAATTTCACCCATAAACCAACCAAAAACCTAAATTAAACACAACACTCCTTTTAAATTTAAGAACATAATTTTCTCTTCCAGAAAAATCCTGAGATATCATTATGCCGCTTTCTGTCATTTCTGCAGAGAATCCATATCAGGGATAATAAACAAAAATTCAGAAAGAAAGTATTTATGCAGCTAAAATACTGTTCAAAAGTTAAATTTTGAAAAAATAATGACTTAAAACAGCCGTAACAGGCTGCTTATCCGGTCAAAAAAAGTTACCGGGTATCCGGTTCAGACATCTTAAAGATGAATGACTCACCCTTTTTCCCATAAGAGCAGTCTTCTTCTGCTATGCCGGATATAATAAGTCCTCCATCTGATGAGGGATGAACCGAGGTCAGTTTTGCATCATAAAAAGTATTCTCCCAGGTAAACTCACCAAGAGAGTTCATCTTTACAATCCGGTAATTGCCTTCCTTAAACAGACCAAAAGGAGTCAGTCCTGACATATAATATCCATCTGTAGCTGAATTTGTTATATAGTAAATAAATGAAAAATCAGACGCAGCATTCCTGACACCTACAGCAGCACCATTCTCATCAAAAAACGCTATCCTCGGGATATATACCATCTCAGTATAACCGTATTCATCATTTTTCAGGAAGACAGGATTCTCCTTTAAAGCGAGAAGTGCACCCACATACCCGGAATCCTCTCCGGGAGTTATCGAATAGAAATTACCTGAAAGTCTGCCGAAATACTGATTTCCCCAGATCATTTCACCATCATCACTGTACTTCATAACAAGACCTTTGTCATCATTTAAAGACATGAAAGCCGATATTGTTCCGGAAAGGACAAAACCGCCGGATGGATCGTTCTGGACAGACTCAAGATCAATCATACCGTTCTCTACACTTCCCATTGTTTTATTCCACTCTTCAGTGCCATCAGAACCTACCTTATAAAGAAATGAATTTAACCACGAACCGGTAAGCAGAACTCCCCCTTCGTGAGTAACTTCAACCGAGGAGATCACACCAAGGGGCTGGTGGTATGTCCATTCAACTTTACCAGATTCATCTGTTTTAATCAGGTTCTCGCCGTCACAGAAGAGTATATATCCACCCAGAGGTGAAGCTTCCACAAACCTGACGCTTCCGTTCTCATCACCACCGAGATCGCCGCAGGTCCATAAGGTCTTACCTGAAGAGTCAAGACCAAAGATTACGCGTCCGGATTCATCACTCCCGCCGGCGATATAACTGCCGTCAGAATTCTGCCATACAGAGTTAACCGTGGTCTGTGTATCTGTAAAAGTTCTTACCCAGTTATCTGTACCGGATTCAGCTGAAACCGGAAAGAGAACCAGCAACGCCAGAACAACCATTATGAGAGAAAATTTAACCCATAAAGTCCTGAAAATAACCATAATTAAAGATGGGATTAATTATTATTAATTCTGTCCGATTTAACCAATATCTTCAAACCGCAAAAATACAAAAGGAGAAAACCCTGAAATGAGAATAATACCGGAATTTTCTCGCGGCGCAGAGCACCCATAAGAATTCATGTGACATTTCACTTATTAAGTGCCGGTAATAAACCCATAATTACACTGACTCCGTATGAAAATATTTTATCCTAAGATAACCCTAACAGATTGGTAATGATTAAGGTTGCAGTAAACGGCTATGGAACGATCGGCAAAAGGGTTGCTGATGCTGTTTCAGCTCAGCCGGATATGGAAATCGTGGGTGTATCTAAGACAAGACCAAGCGCAGAGGCTTTAGTTGCCGCAAAAAGGGGCTATCCACTCTACATAGCTGACATCTCTAAAAAGGGTGCATTTGAAGAGAACGGAATTGAAATTGCCGGAAGCGTTGAGGAGATGGTACAGGCGGCAGATATTGTTGTGGATGCCACACCCGGGGGAATAGGAGCAAAGAACAGGGAATTATACGAAAAATACGGCAAAATGGCAGTCTGGCAGGGTGGAGAGGCCCATGATGTCGCAGGTTTCTCATTCAATTCAGCGTGCAACTTCGATGAAGCGAAGGGCAAAAAGCTGGCAAGGGTTGTATCCTGCAATACAACAGGTCTATGCAGAATTATAAAGCTTGCAGACGATGCTTTCGGGGTTGAAAAAGTCAGGGCAACAATGGTCAGAAGAGGGGCAGATCCCGGAGATGCAAAGAGGGGACCTGTTGATGCAATTGTCTTAAACCCGGTGACAATCCCGTCGCACCACGGACCTGATCTGCAGACCGTTCTTCCGGAGATAAACATTGTCACAACCGCTCTTGTGGTCCCGACAACATTCATGCACATGCATATTCTCCAGATGGATCTAAAAGAAGCAGGAGATCGGGATAAAATTCTTGAAATGATAAGGAACCATCCAAGAATCGGACTTATCAAAGGATTTACCGGCATAAAAAGCACAGCAGAACTAAAGGAGTATGCCTCTGATCTTGGAAGACCAAGATCTGATCTCTGGGAGTCATGTGTCTTCGAGGATTCAGTATCAATAGTCGATGAAAAAGAGCTCTACCTCTTCCAGGCTATACACCAGGAGGCAGATGTCGTTGTTGAGAATGTCGACTGTATCCGTGCAATGGCAGGAGATGAGATCACAGCTGCCGAATCCGTGGCACTTACAGATAAATCGCTGAACTTTGAAGCGATTTAAAAATAAATATTTTTTTATGCTAAAAATCCGGACTTTACCGGGATTATGACGCAGACATACCAAAGATAATCTGTACTTACTTTTTCCACGAGATAAGAGCCTGTTTTGTCGTTTCCTTCAGAAAATAACTGCCTGAAGACTCCTCGAGTACATCGCTGTAATATTTCTTTGCATAAATTTTTTCATCGGCAGATATTATTTTATTCACAACAGCCGAGGATACCGCCTCTTCTATGCTGTTGTATTTATACACCCAGTCGCTCTCAATGAGTTTCACATCTGCATAAATACCCATATCATGCAGGATATTTATCAGGCAGATATAGTCAGGATAGTGAGGTTTTCTGATATAACTGACCCCTTTCTCCTCTGCAATATATGCCCTTATCATCTCTTTTCTTCTCCCGCCCGCAAACCAGAATATATGAACATCCCTTCTGCTTGCCCTGTTTAATTTGTCAAGTGCCCATTCGGCATCATAATAGCCCATAGAGTACGCTGATATTACAACATCGTGGAGGTCAAAGTCTTTTTTAAGGCATACATCCTCCCACCTCTTCTGGATGCATCTGGCATTTTTAAGGCCGGCTTCAATCATATTCTGTCTGAGATAATAGAGCATCCTTGCGGAAGGGTCAACTGCGGTTACAAAAGCAGCCTTTTTTGCAAGAGGAACTGTAAGCCTCCCTGTACCTGCTCCGACATCAAGAACAGTGTCATCCAAAGAGACATCCAGTAGCGACAGTTCCCTTAAGGTATTGCTGTAATTACCATCAGAGGACTCAACATAGTTGTCTGCCCGCTTATCCCATGCAGAACCCGGATCTGTTTCATCCTCAAAGAAGGATGATCTTCTGCTCACCGCAAGTTTCCAGAGTTCATTGTAGTCAATGATCCTCCCCATAACAGTTCATTATTGTTTCAGGTTAGAGATAATAATTCTTGAAGATAAGCCTCACTTATCCCGCTAAAAGCCATCCGGATAATCCTGTCAACCCGGATATTTACAAGAAATCCGGCTGTATTCTGTAACCTGCTCTCAAAAACCCAAAATGGGGACAGATATAATATAAAAAAAAGCCTGCGGGGTCAGCAGCAGAGTATTATCTCCTTAATGGTAAAATAAGTCACTTCATAATACCCGGAGGATATACTATTATCTGATTTTATGGACCCCCAGATTATTTCCGGTCTGCTGGACAATGTGAGGGCAGAAAAGCCCCTTGTCCATCATATAACAAATTATGTAACTGTAAACGACTGTGCCAATATAACGATCTGTGCCGGAGCATCCCCGGTGATGGCACATTATC
>Ga0272443_10003315_pt1 | contig 19086 bp, 19 predicted proteins | sample SSMAcet12_FD_193581 | JGI IMG/M metagenome (GOLD analysis project Ga0272443, IMG submission 193581) | Marine sediment archaeal communities from Little Sippewissett salt marsh, Falmouth, MA, United States - SSM-Acet-12 | ecosystem: Environmental > Aquatic > Marine > Wetlands > Sediment ... | reverse complement strand
TCGTTGTCTGCGGTCAGAGCGACGTAGTGCATCGGTCTTGATGCGGCTGTCGGATCGATGCCGACGAAGACCCTGTCCGAAAACAACATTCCAGCCCTCCCTGAGGGATGTGCGCCTTTCAGGCAATGGCACCGCAGAGGCTCCATAATTCATCTCTGATGGGTGACCTCACACGAGGTCGCCTCCGTCACCAAGCTGCGCCGTGTGATACATTGAGTATACATCGGCCGCGGTCGACACGCGAAGTCACCCTGCCCCGCTACTTCATGGAGGAACGTCTATGGCCCATCAGAACGACACCTTTGAGCTCACTTACGCGACCATGTTTGATCCCCCCGAAGCATTGCATACCCGCTATGAAGAGGCCCTTGATCACGTGAGAAGCAAGCTGGGGGAACCCCATGCCATGCTCATCAACGGCGTTGACGTCATGGCATCCGAGAGCATCAAGGATTTCTCGCCCATTGATACAAGCCTCCTTCTGGCTTCGTTTCCAAAAGGTGCTGCCGGGGATGCCCATCGTGCGCTGGAGGCCGCCCATGCGGCTTTCCCGACCTGGTCCCGCACAGCATGGCAAGAGCGAGTGAGGTTGCTTCGACGTGCCGCAGATGAGATCGACCGCCGCATCTACGAGATTGCTGCCGTCATCTCGCTGGAGGTGGGGAAGAATCGCCTTGAAGCACTGGGCGATATCGCGGAAGCGTCCGCCTTGATCCGCTACGCCTGCAGCCAGATGGAAGACAATCATGGCTTTGTCGTCGCGATGGGTCGCGATCCACTGATCGGATACGAAGCTGCCAATACATCAACCCTGCAACCGTACGGCGTCTGGGTAGTCATCAGTCCGTTCAACTTCCCCGCCGCGCTCACTGCCGGCCCGGTCGGTGCTGCGCTGGTTGCCGGGAACACGGTCGTGATGAAGCCGGCTTCCGATACGCCCTGGACGAGCCGGCTGCTCGCGGAAGCCTTCCGGGCTGCCGGTCTGCCGGACGGCGTGGTGAATTACGTCACCGGCCCGGGCTCGACCGTCGGGCAGGAGCTTATCAGTAGCGAACTGGTCGCCGGCATCACCTTCACCGGCTCCTACGACGTGGGTATGAACATCTATCGCAGCTTTGCCGCAGGTCGCTACCCCCGTCCCCTCATCCTGGAAATGGGCGGGAAGAATGCCTCCATCGTCAGCGAGCAGGCTGACCTTGAACGGGCGGCCATCGGCATCGTCCGATCGAGTTTCGGGCTTCAGGGGCAGAAGTGTTCCGCCAACTCCAGGGTGTATGTGATGGAATCCGTCTACGCCGCACTCCGGGATCGTCTCGTCGACCTCACGGAACGCATCGCCATTGGAGATCCCACAGAGAGGCCTGTTTTCCTCGGCCCGGTCATCAATCGGTCCGCCTATCTGGATTACCAGCGTTACGTGGCGGAACTGGCTGCAGCAGGCACCATCCTCACTGGGGGAAAGCATCTCACCGATGGAGCCCTCGGGGAGGGATATTTCTGTGCTCCCACGCTCGTCGCGGATGTCCCGCATGACCACCGTCTCTGGAAACATGAGATGTTCCTGCCGATTACGCTGCTGCATCCGGTCCATTCCCTCGAAGAAGCGATGGGCTACGCGAACGACAGCGACTACGGTTTGACGGCAGGATTCTATGGGAGCGAGGAGCAGACGGACTGGTTTTTCCAGAACATCGAAGCCGGCGTGACGTACGCCAACCGCCCGCAGGGTTCAACCACCGGGGCATGGCCCGGCTATCAGCCATTTGGCGGCTGGAAGGGTTCCGGCTCCAGCGGGAAGAATGCGGGTGGACACTACTACCTGCAACTCTATATGCGGGAGCAAATACGTACGCTAATCCGCTGAAGGAGGAACCACGAGCCACCACCTGTACAATTCGCAAGCGCGACGCGCGAGTTCGAATCTCGTATAGAGGGTTGCGTACAGTTGCAGTTCCCATGTATCCTTTTGATGAACGTACCATTCAAAGTTAAGGAGACGAACGATGGCAGATGTAATCGATTACACCATTTACGGCGACGACATGCAGCTTGTTGAAATCGAACTTGATCCCGGCGAAGGCGTCCGTGCCGAAGCCGGCACGATGACCTATATGGAGCCGGGTATCGAAATGCAAACCGGCACGGGAGGGGGTGTCTTCAAAGGTTTGAAACGCGCCATCACCGGCGAAAGCTTCTTCATCACCACATTCCTGAACACGGGCAATGGAAAATCCCACACCGCGTTTGCCGCTCCCTATCCTGGAAAGATTATTCCGATTGAACTGGCCGACTTCGGCGGTTCCATCATCTGCCAGAAGGATTCCTTCCTCTGTGCAGCATCCGGCATTGAAATTGAAATCGCATTTACAAAGCGGCTTGGCGCCGGCATCTTTGGCGGCGAAGGATTCATCCTGCAGAAGCTCACCGGCGACGGACGCGCCTTTGTCCACGCCGGCGGCACCATCGTGGAAAAAAACCTGGCTGCCGGTGAAACCCTGCGCGTGGATACCGGCTGTCTGGTCGCCTTCGACACCAGTGTCGACTACGACATTCAATTCGTCGGCGGCTTCACGAACGCCCTGTTCGGCGGAGAAGGTCTTTTCCTGGCCAAACTTACCGGTCCCGGAAAAGTCTACCTGCAGAGTCTGCCCTTCTCCCGCCTTGCAGACCGTGTGCTGGCGGCGGCGAAATACCAGAACAAGGGCGAAGTCAAAGGCGCAGCGGGTCTGGGCGGCGAGATCCTCGGCAACATCCTCAGCGGCGGATAAACCCCTCAGGAGGGGTGTTCGCACACCCCTCCTTTTCTCCATTTTCTTCATTCCATGATCCGAATGTCTTGACAACCACCCCCTGAATCCGCTATGCTACGTACACCTTCCAAAACGTTTTGGGAACCGAGGGAATCCAGAGGGGAACGCAGGAGATGCCTGTCACGATCCGTGATGTCGCCAAGCGGCTCGGATTATCTGTCACGACGGTTTCCCGTGCGCTTGCCGGCTACGATGATGTCGCCGACGCCACCCGCGAACGCGTCATCCAGACAGCCGAGGACATGGGTTACACCCCCAGCCACGCCGCTCGTCAGTTGCGGCGCAAACGCACCGACACGATCGGCTTGATCTTCCCCACCCTCGGCAACCGCTTTTCCGACCCGTTCTTCAGCGAATTCATGGCCGGTGTAGGCGATCAAGCCAGCCAGAACAATTACGACCTGCTGGTTTCGGTCGCCCCCCCGGGCGAGGATGAACGCAACGCGTACCAGCGATGGGTTCAATCCCGCCGTGTCGACGGGTTCATCCTCGTGCGCATCCGACGCACGGATTGGCGCATCCAATACCTCAGCGAAAACAAGTTCCCCTTCATGTCCTTCGGGCGCAGCCAAACCGTGAATGGCGCGCCGCATATCGGCGTGGACGGAAAGAGCGGCATGCTCGAACTGACACGCCATATGATCGAGATGGGGCACCGACGCATCGCGTTCATCGGGGCATCGCAGGAACTCACGCTGTCCCGCGACCGCATGGAAGGATACCTGAGCGGGTTGAAGGAGGCCGGGATCACACCGGATCCTGACCTGGTCCTCGTCGCTCAACTCACAAGAAGCACCGGGCATGCATCCGCACTGCAGTTGCTCCAACTGCAGGATCCCCCGACCGCCATCATCGGCATCAATGATTTGACTGCACTCGGCGCCATGCGCGCCGCACAGGAACTGGGTCTTAACATCGGGCGCGAACTCGCCATCGCCGGCTTTGACGGCACCGAGGCCGGCGAGCATGCCACACCGCCACTCACGACCGTCGCACAGCCGGTCTACCAGATCGGATCTGAAGCCTGCGCTACACTGATCGACCTCATCAACAATGGACAGCATGAATCTGTCCAGCAGCTTGTCAAACCGACTCTCATCATCCGCCGGTCGACACAACCTGATGGTGTGAATCAGCCAGAAGAGGAGGGAACCAATCACCAAGCATCATCTCCATAGATTTTGGAGAGGCGCCGCCCTGGCAGCCTTTCCGGCAACCTGTCCAGAAAAGAAAGGGGTGGTTCGAGGAAGGATCTGGGTGCAAGACCGTGCGAAAAATATCCGAGAGAACGTTTCTCAGGAGGAGATGGACCATGAAACGCATATCCAAAGTCCTCCCCATCCTCTTGCTGCTGAGCATTATTCTGGCAGCTTGCGGGGGGGCTGCAGAGCCTGAAGTTCTGGAAGTCGAGGTCACCCGCGTGGTGACGGAGACGGAATATGTCGAGGCGGAACCGACCGACGTGACCGTAGTCGAATTCTGGACAACGGACAATGAGCCGGAGCGCCTGGACGTGTATGAGGAAATTGCGGAACGGTACATGGCCGAACACCCCGAGATCGAAATCCGCATCGTCCCCATCGATGAGGCAAGCCTCTCCCAGCGCATCGCCACTGCACAGGCAGCCAACCGCCTGCCGGATATCGTGCGTATGGGCATTGAGCGCGTCTCGGCGTTTGCCGCAGACGGCATCCTCGATGAGGCGGCGGCGGAGGCCGTCATCAACAGCATCGGCATCGACGACTTCCGCGCCAGCCCGCTCGAGATGGTGACCAATCCCTCCACGGGGATGTATGCTGCCATCCCGTTTGACGGCTGGATCCAGGCCATCTGGTACCGCACCGATGTGTTCGAGGAAGCCGGGTTGAGCGCGCCCACCACGTGGGATACGCTCGATGCAGCCTGCGATGGGCTGCCCGGCACGGGCAATCTGCTGTACGCGCTCGCGCTTGGCACGGATCCCGGCCAGAACTACGGGCACCAGGTGTTTGAGCAGTTCGCGATTTCCAACAATGCATGGCCGTTCGACGAGGACGGGAATGTCACCATGAATACCCCCGAAATGATCGAAGCCCTGCGCTTCTACACCGAACTTCAGCGCTGTGCGCTCCCCGGCCCGCAGTACTGGCGCGGTGCCCGAGAGGCCTATGAGCTTGATCAAGCCGGGATGCTGTTCTACAGCACGTACATCATGGACGACCTCGTGGAAGGCTCCGGCCTCGAAGAGGGCGGTCAGGTCGAAATCCCTGTGGAGAACCTGCCCCTTGTGACCGGCTTTGCACCCGAACTGGCCAGCCCTAACGGCTCCGCCACCTATGGACAGCTCGTCACTCTTGCCATCATGGCCGGCGCTGACGAAGCCGCACAGGATGTTGTGGAGTTCTTCATGACCGGCGACAACTACCTCGACATCCTCGCACTGGCCCCATTCGGCAAAGTGCCCGTGTTGAAGAGTGCTGTCGAAGGCTGGGGTGAACTGAGCCCGTACTTCGCAAACTACTCCGAGGAAACCCTGGCACAAATCGCCAATGGGTTTGAGACCATGTCCCGCTGGCTGTTCCGGCCAGACTATGATGCTGCGCAGCGCGCGGTCATCGGCGACATCGAAGGCCGTACATTGATCCCGCAAGTCATCAGCAACATCGCGCTGGAGGGAACGATGACGCCTGAAACGGCGGCGGAGTTCCTGCAGGAGCAGGTCGAACAGCTCTACGCAGACCGGCTCGCCGAGTAGACCAGCTACTCATCATCCAGGGGATGGGACGACCCATCCCCTGGATTGACCACGACCCTTCCTCTCGCTTTCCATGCCGTCCTGATCGGAAAGGGGGCTGCTATGACAGCCATCAGCAGCACACCAAGATCCAGACGTTGGAAATCTCTCCAGGCTCGCGAAGCCCGGCTTGCATGGGCGCTCATCCTCCCCACCGCTCTCATCGTATTTGGATTGGTGATCTTCCCTGCGATTTTCAGCATCTGGATTAGTTTTCACGATGTCGGCCTGCATAATCTCAACGATGTTTTCCACGCGAACTTCACCGGCCTCGAAAACTACCGCGCAGTCTTCAATGACTTCGCGTTCAAGTTTCAACCCGGGCAAAGCTGGGGAGCTGCTGTCACCAGCGTGGTCTACTCCTTCGCGTCCACCATCCTGACCCTGGTCATCGGTCTCATCGCCGCCTTATTGCTGAACCGGCCGTTCAAGGGACGGGGCCTGACGCGCGCCATCTTCCTCTTCCCGTACGTCGCACCCATGGTCAGCGTCGCATTCGTGTGGCGCTGGATCCTCGACCCGCGACCTTCCGGCGTGCTGAACGACATCCTGCTCAAACTCGGTTTGATCGACCTGCCAAAGGCGTACCTTGCCACGCGCGGGCTGGCGCTTGCCCTCGTCATCTTGATTGAAGCGTGGCGCTATTTCCCCTTTGCCATGCTGATGATCCTCGCCCGCCTGCAGGCGATCGATGAAACGATGTATGAGGCTGCGCAGGTGGACGGTGCCAATACCTGGCAGAAATTCCGGCACATCACCATCCCGGAGCTACGCTATGTGCTTGGCTCCGTGTTCCTGCTGCGTTTGATGTGGACCTTCAACAAGTTTGATGACATCTTCCTGCTCACCGGCGGGGGCTTCGGCACCAAGGTCCTCCCCGTCCTTACATACGAGTTCAGCTTCAGGTTGTTCGACTTCGGGAGAGGTTCGGCAACAGCCATGATCTTGCTCCTCACCCTCGTTGTCTTCATGGCGGTCTATATCCGGGTCGTCATGTGGTCGGACGAAGAGGAATAGGAGGAATGCCATGACAACGACAACTTCAGCACCTCACAAAGAGAAGATGAATTTCATCGAACGCCTGGGAAAATGGCTGACCTGGCCGCGTTTCGTCTTCAGCCTGGTCCTCATTATCTTTCTCACCAGCATTCTGTTCCCCTTCTACTGGATGGCCAGTTCGTCCTTTAAGACCAATGCGGAAATCGGTCAGCGCGAACCGGTCTACATCCCCAGCGGGTTTCGTCTGGACGCTTACCGCACACTGATGGATCCCGAAAGCCCGATTGGCCGCTTCGGCAAGAACATCCTCAACAGCATCCGCATCGCCATACCTACGTCCATCATCGCGGTCATTCTATCTACGCTGGGAGCCTATGCTGTGGCGCGGCTGAAATTCAAAGGGAAGAATGCTCTTCTGAACGGCATCCTCATCGTGTACCTGTTCCCCGGGGTGCTTCTCATCATCCCCCTGTTCGCGATGCTGTCCCAGATTGGCGCCCAGCTTGGCTTCGACGTGCAGGACAATCTTGCGGTTCTGGTGGTGACCTATCTCGCCCAGACGCTTCCTGTCGCGCTGTATATGCTGGCGAATTACTTCCGCACCATACCGCACGAAATCGAGCAAGCCGCCCTGATCGACGGATGCAGCCAACTGGAAGTCATCTGGCGCATTACCCTCCCTCTCGCCATCCCGGCGCTGGTATCCGTGGCGATTTACACCTTCATGATTGCGTGGAACGAGTTCCTTTACGCGTTCGTCTTTCTCAACAGCCGCGATCTCTTCACGATGCCGATCAAGATTAACACCATCTACAACAACCCGTCACCCCAGCCGAACGTCGTGATGGCGGCATCCACCATCATGACCGTTCCCGTGATGGTGCTGTTCCTCGCTCTGGAACGTTTCCTCGCAGAAGGCCTTGTGGCCGGAGGTGTAAAGGGTTGATGTCCGCTGAATGAGGTACGGCGGTTCTGCTGCCATGCCAAAAAACAGCGGCTCTCTTTCTGATACAATTGGGCTTCGTGCGTATGGCCTCGATACAGACTGTCGAACGTGAGTTACTGGATCATCTCGCCTATATCTACGGCGAAGACCGGGCGGAGAGCATTCTCGCGGACCTGGAACATGTCCTCGAACGCTACCAGGATATTCCACGCCCGGAACATGCGTCCAGCCTGAATGAACGTGATTCCATCCTCATTACCTACGCAGATCAAATCAAGCGAGACGGGGAGAAACCTCTCCAGACGCTGCATCATTTCCTCAATGCCCGCCTCAGCGGCCTGGTCAACGGCGTCCACATCCTCCCCTTTTTCCCGTATTCGTCTGACGATGGTTTTTCCATCATCGATTACAACGCAGTCAACCCGGCGCACGGGACCTGGGCCGATATCGAGGATATCGCCGCAGACTACCGCTTGATGGTCGACGCGGTCATCAACCACATCTCCAGAGAAAGCCGCTGGTTCCAACATTTCCTGAACGGCGAAGAGCCGTACACGGACTATTTCATTGTGGTTGATCCACAAACGGATCTGGCCGACGTGGTTCGCCCGCGCGATTTGCCCCTGCTGACCCGGGTCGTCACCAGCAATGGTCCCTGCGAGGTATGGACCACCTTCAGCGAGGATCAAATCGATCTGCATTTCAGTAATCCGGATGTATTGCTGGACATCGTGGATCTCCTGCTGACCTATATCCAGCATGGGGCACAGCTCATCCGGCTGGACGCCATCGCATTCATCTGGAAAGAAATCGGGACAAGCTGCATCCATCACCCCCGTACACACCGGATTGTCCAGCTCTTCCGCACCATTCTCGACACACTTACCCCCTGGGTGTCCATCATCACCGAAACCAATGTCCCCCACGATGAGAATATCTCTTACTTCGGCAACGGATGGAATGAGGCGCACATGGTCTATCAGTTTGCGCTTCCGCCACTTGTCCTGCATACGCTGCTGGCCGGCGATGCCCGCCCGCTTTCCGATTGGGCTGATACCCTCTTTCCCCCTTCAACAGGAACAACGTTCTATAACTTCTTAGCCTCCCACGATGGCATCGGGCTCCGCCCCGCAAAGGGGTTGCTGAACTCCGAGCAAATCCAATTCCTCGTCGACCATTGTTCCGCCCGCGGCGGAGGCGTTTCCTACCGCGCCCTGGGTGATGGAACAAAAGACCCCTATGAATTAAACATCACCTACTTTGATGCGCTCGGATTCGATGGCGAAGAGGATGGCAACGCAACCTGGATTGCCCGCTTCCTCGTTTCACAGGCCATCATGCTCGCCCTGTCTGGCGTGCCCGGGATCTACTTCCACAGCCTGGTTGGCTCACGAAATGACCATCAAGGCGTAGAACGTACTGGAAGACTGCGCTCGATCAACCGCGAGCAACTTGATGCGGATACGCTTTACCAATCGCTCAGCGACCCCGACTCACGCACGGCAAGAGTCTATGCAGGATTCGCACAACTGCTCCAGGCAAGAGCAGCCCATACGGCTTTTCGACCTCACAGCAGACAGCATATTCTTCAAATTGACCCGGGTATTTTCTCGTTGCTTCGCACTTCAACAGAAGGAGAAAGGATCCTTTGCCTGCATGAGGTTGCTGGCCGCCATCACCAGAAAGCCATTTCCATCTCCAGTCACACCTCATCACAGGGTAAGGACATCCTCAGCAAGGAACTCGTCTCCCTCAATGATTGCCAGCTCCAACCGTACCAGGTCCGCTGGATTGTGCTGGACAACGCATCATGAAAACCACCCTTTTCCCCTCACAGGATGTCAGCCATGACACATGACTCGCTTCGTATTGGATTCGTCTCAACCCGTTTCGCCGGAACGGACGGCGTCTCTCTCGAAACAGCCAAATGGGCTTCCATTCTCACCGCTCTCGGGCATATCTGCGTGTATTTTGCGGGTGAACTTGACCGCCCGCCAGATCGAAGCTACGTCGTCGAAGAAGCACATTTTCAGCACCACGACATCCAGATTCTCAATGACGACCTCTTTAACGATCAGATTCGTCAGGCGAAGACCACCGAGCACATCCACCAACTCTCCCGCCACATCAAGCAACATCTCTATCGCTTTCAAACACGTTTCGAACTCGACATCCTCATCGTTGAGAATGCGCTTTCCATTCCAATGAACATTCCTCTCGCGCTGGCGCTGACAGAATTCATCGCAGAAACCCGCATCCCCACCATTGCCCACCATCATGATTTTTACTGGGAGCGAAAACGATTCTCCGTCAACGCAGCCCAGGATTACCTGCATGCCTCATTTCCTCCCACGCTCCCGTCCATCCAGCATGTTGTGATTAATTCTTTCGCCGCAAGGCAGCTCGCTTTGCGTACAGGCGCCAATTCTACGCTGATCCCCAACGTGATGGATTTCGAACATGAGCCCCCTCCACCCGATGGCTACGCGGATGATCTCCGCGTGGAGCTTGGCATCTCAGAGGATCAAACCTTCATCCTGCAGCCGACCCGCATCGTCCCGCGGAAACGGATCGAACATGCCATCGAGCTCACCCGCCGCCTCAATGATCACAGCATCCTTGTCATCAGCCATCAATCCGGCGACGAGGGATCAACCTACGAAAAGTATCTCCGCAACTACGCCGGCATCCTTTCCACGAATGTCATCTTCGGATCCGACATCATCGATCATCACCGTGGAAGCCGCCCCGACGGGCGAAAATGCTATTCCCTCGGTGACGCTTACCAGAAGGCGGATCTAATTACCTATCCATCCACGGTTGAAGGATTCGGCAACGCTTTCCTGGAAACCATTTACTATCGACGTCCTATCGTGATGAGCAACTACGAAATCTTTAAGACCGATATTCAACCCAAGGGCTTCCGCGTCATTGGATTTGATGATTTCATCGGCGATGACACCGTGGAACTCGCTCAGAACGTCATCAACGATCCTTCCCTTGCAGAAGAAATCACCGAGCACAATTACCAGCTTGGAAAACGCTTCTTCTCCTTCACCGTCCTGGAGCAACTGCTTGTCTCACTCATCAACCGGAGCCGCAACTTCGCCTGAGGCTCGCGGATGCCTCGCCCAAATCTTCCTGTCGCCCGGAGATCGACGTTTGCGATCCGGCTGGCGGCTTTTGATTCATTCGCTGCTCCTCCTCATCATCACACTTCCGCTTGAGCTCGCGACGCTGTTCATCCCTGGAACAAGCGCGGGGCTTCCCTTCGACCTTCTCAGCCCACTGCCATCCTTGCTCGGCATCACTGTCGCGACGATCCTCGCCAGGTACATGCTTGATCGCCGCTCCTTCTCCTCGCTTGGTTTCAAGATGGACAACCGGGTCGTTCCCGATCTCCTCTTTGGAATCGTATTGAGCGGTCTGATGATGGGGATGATCTTCGTCGCGGAATGGTCCCTTAACTGGGTCACCCTCAGCGGCACCGCTCTCGATCGGTTTTCGATGCCCACCGTGATCCGGCTTACCTTCGAGGCGCTCTGGTTATATCTATGTGTGGGATTCTCAGAGGAACTTCTCAGCCGTGGTTATCATCTACAGAATCTACAGGAAGGATCCAATACTACACTGGCCGTACTCGTCTCCTCCGGCATCTTCGGCATTCTTCATCTCTCCAATCCCAATGCCACGCTTGTATCAACCGCAGGCATCTTCTGCGCCGGTGTGTTCCTTGCCTACGCCTATTTGCGCACGCAGCAGCTCTGGCTGCCCATCGGGGTTCACATTGGCTGGAATTTCTTCGAGGGCACGGTTTTCGGCTTCCCTGTGAGCGGCTTGAGTGGATTTCACCTGCTCGAACAAACGGTTACTGGTCCGGAATGGTGGACCGGGGGGGCTTTCGGGCCTGAAGCTGGCTTGATCCTTCTTCCAGTTCTTCTTCTCGGCACAGTGGCTATTTCCCTCTACACACGTTCGCGCAACCTGGCCTGACCTTTCTCCGTCTATCTCATACTACATTTCCCACAGACCAGCAAATTGGGGCTTGACTCCAGTAGAACTTGTGTTCTATACTGTGCGCAATTCAGCACATTTGTTCTATCTGGAGGTAATCACATGTCCACATACACATCGACTCGACGCATTGCTCCGGGCACCCGATTCTTAAGCTTGAAATCCGCACTTCAAAAAATGGGCCTCCTCAAGGAAGGCGGGGTATACGCCGCAATCAGTGTTGGCGCCCTGGTTGCTTTTGAAGTGTTCAACTTCAGCACGACTGAATTTGCCCTCACGGATCTCCTCGGTGAACTTCAATTTCTCAGTATCCGCTGGTCAACCATTCTCGCACTGGCATTCAGTGGAATGGATTTTGCCGGAATTGCGAGGCTCTTTTCGCCCACACAGGATCGCAAGCAGTTTCTGGGTCGCTGGTATCTTCTCGGCGCATGGGCGCTAGCTGCCACAATGAACGCCCTGCTTACATGGTGGGCTGTTTCCCTTGCTCTCCTCAATCATCAAGGACTGGGGAACGAGATTCTCGGGCGCGAATCCTTACTTGGAGGGGTGCCGGTCTTTGTTGCCGTCCTGGTGTGGCTGATCCGTGTCCTGCTCATCGGCTCGTTCACACTGGCTGGAAGGCAACTAACGCGGCCGGTATTGTTCGACCGCATCCGATCCGAACATTCCGACCGTCAACCGGGGCGCGCGGACAATGGGAAAAGCGTACGTGAGCGCTCGATCCGCCCAGCGCCCAAACCTGTCCCAACCCGCAATTCCGTCCGCACATCTGAGATGCCGCAATGATGCTGCATCAGGACGATCGCACGCCCTCATCGCACGACAACCCTCGTTGCGATGACGGCCTTCCTCCTTCCCCTGGCCTCATTGCCGCATGGATCCCGGCTGTGCTTGTTTTGCTGCTTGCAGCGTCAGCATTTTCTTTCTGGAAGCACGTCGGCGATCCGCTTCTCAACCGTATGGCTGCCGTCAGTGCATCAGCATCAACGCCATCGGAAGCGAAATCAATAGCGCCGGCCGTTGAGCTGTCGGAAATCTTCACACCCGAAGTTCTCTATTGGCGATCCGACATCCTTCGCTGGTCCGATGAGTACGGGCTGGATCCCAATCTGATTGCAACCGTTATGCAGATCGAATCGTGCGGCCACCCCGAGGTTTCCTCTTCAGCCGGCGCGTTAGGTCTCTTCCAGGTCATGCCCTTTCATTTTGGAAGCGATGAAAATCCGCTCGACCCGGAAACCAACGCCCGGCGGGGATTATCTTATCTTGCGAGAAGTGTTGATCTTGCCGGAGGCAGGCCGGATCTTGCATTGGCAGGATATAACGGGGGGCATGGTCAGATCAATCGCGTTCCTGCCCAGTGGCCGGATGAAACGCAGCGTTATGTTTCCTGGGGGTTTGGCATCCTTGGAGATATCGCCGACGGGAATGCGGAGAGCAGCGTGCTGCAAGCCTGGCTGAATGCAGGGGGAGAAAGCCTCTGCCGGCGTGCGAGTCAATCCCTCACGCTGTTGAATGAGTAAGGGCCTAGAGCCGGATAAGCTCACAACGTCAACGGCCGTGTTTCCTCCATCGCCTGTGGAAGTCGGACAGTAAATGTGCTCCCCTCACCGATCTTCGATTCGACGTCGATCGTTCCACCATGCAGCCGGGTAATCCAGTATGCGATGGAAAGACCAAGCCCTGCGCCTACGCCTTCCTGGCTCTGGCGCGCCGGATCTGCCCGGTAAAAGCGATCGAAGATGCGTGGTAAATCTTCATCAGCAATCCCTTTCCCGGTATCCGAAACCGCGAGGACAGCCTCACCTCCCTCACTGCGCAAACTCAAGGTGATGCTTCCGCCTTCGGGTGTGTACTGAATGGCATTGGCGACAAGATTGAGCAACACCTGTTTCATGCGGTCTCGATCGCCTTCCACCAACACCTGGTCTTCATCGCCCAGTTTGACCTGCACCTGACCGTGCGACAGCACTTTCGCCTGTTGGAAGACTTCTAACAAGAGCGTATCCAACTCGAAGCATTCCTTTACCATGGGCAGCCGCCCAGTTTCAGCCTGCGCCAGCAGCAACAGGTCCTGGACCAATCGTGTCATACGATCTGATTCCGTGGTGATGGCGTCCAGCGAACTGGCGTCCAATGCATTCATCCGCCGCATGAGATCAACATTCCCACGGATGGTCGTGAGCGGAGTTCGGAGTTCATGTGACACATCTGCCAGGAAGCGCCGCTGTGCATCGAATAGCGCCTCCAGTCTTTCCAACGTTTCATTGAATGCTAAGATGAGTTGGCCGACCTCGCTTTGGGGAGGAGCGAGCAGCGGTATCCGTTTGGAGAGGTCATCAGCTCTTGTGATTTGCACTGCTGTGTTTGTCACACGATCAATGGGCTTTAAAGCCGTCTTCGCTGCGAAGTACCCGACCAGTGCAGCAATCAAGATGCCAATCCCGCTGCCGCTCATGAGCAAGATGGCCATTGCCGATCGAGCTCGATCCACAACGTCCAGGCTGCTTGCAAGCTGAAGATAACCCGCCACCTGATCGACCCCCGCCACGCCAACCGGTACTGTCAACACGCGCAATCGTGCGCCCTCAAGAAGGATGGTTGAATAGACCCGCTCACGCGAAGTCAGCGTCGTCGCGTCAAATGGTGTTTCAATGGTGGCCAGATTGGTTGTGATGAGAGTGGGTTCATCATCCGCATCCAGACCCCATACCTGAACGTACACGTTCCCGGTCAGCTGGATTCGTGGCGGCGTGACAGTCCGCATATCTTGCTGGCTGGCGGCGAGAATATCAGCCGAGGTCTTGTCCAGGTTAGCGTCAATTTGAGCAACGAGACTGTAGGAAAGTAATCCATACACAGCCGCACTGAACAGCATCAGGACCCCGGCGAGCACGGCTGTGTACCAGACGGTCAGTCGGGCGCGTAGACTCATTCGGTTTCTCGCAGTACGTATCCGACGCCGCGCACCGTGTGGATTAATCGAGGCTGACCTTCGGATTCCGTCTTCTGCCTCAGGTAGCGTACATACACTTCTATGATGTTGCTCTCCCCTCCGAAATCATAACCCCAGACCCGGTCGAAGATCACCTCGCGAGTCAGCACCTGGCGCGGGTTCAGGAGAAAGAGCTCAAGAAGCTCGTACTCTTTTGCGGTGAGTTCAATGGCAAGCTCGCCCCGGAAAGCTTGATGAGTCCCGGTATCCAGGCGGAGATCGGCAAACATCAAAATTTCCGGACTCTGAGGATGCGCTCTTCGAAGCAATGCCCGTATGCGGGCCAGCAGTTCATCGAAATCAAACGGCTTCACCAGGTAGTCGTCTGCACCGGCATCCAAACCTTCGACACGGTCCGCGACCGCATCCTTAGCTGTAAGCATTAATATCGGTACATCGCTGGCAGCCCTGAGCCTCTGGCATACATCCAGGCCATCCATGCCGGGGAGCATCCAATCCAGAATGATCAGATCGGGCATGGATTCCCGTGCGATCTCCAACCCCCGATGTCCATCAAGGGCCGTATCCACCTGGTAGCCTTCAAATTTGAGGCCCCGTGCAATGAACTCCAGGATTCTCTCCTCATCTTCAATGACCAGAATATGTGTGCGCATCTCTCTACCTGAAAACCCGTGCGGTTATCAGGTAGTTTAAGACGCAGGAGCCGCCCCGACAAGGGCGGCTCCTATTCTTCTGCGGTTGAGAACTCAGGTGAGATCGACGGTTGCACCCGCGGCTTCCAGCTTGGATTTCGCATCCTGTGCGGCATCCTTGCCAACAGCCTCAAGCACTTTCGCATCTGCGGTTTCGGCGAGTTCCTTGGCGTCCTTCAGACCCAACTGTGTAATCTGGCGGACGGCCTTGATGACATCAATCTTCTTGGGGCCAACGTCCTTGATGATGACGTCAAATTCGGTCTTCTCTTCCGTGGGTTCTGCTGCTGCTGCGCCACCAACGGCTGCCACAGCGACAGGTGCTGCTGCAGAAACGCCCCACTTCTCTTCCAGCATGGTGGTGAGCTCTGCCGCTTCGATGACGGTCAGTTCGCTCAACATCTCAACAATCTTTTCAAGGTCTGCCATTTCATACGCTCCTTCTGCGTAAAAATACGATCTTACTGCAACCCCATTAAGCGGCTGCGCCTTCCTTCTCTGCATAGGCACTGAAGACGGTTACCAACTGTCGTGCCGATGCCGAAATGGTTCCTGCAATCTTGGTCGCCGGCGTCGTCAACATCGAGAGCAATCTCGCCTGGACAACTTCCATCGGCGGCAGATCGGATAATTGCCGGACTTTGGATGCATCATAAAGCACACTGTCGACCATGGCATACTTCACGGAAAACGTATCCACTTCCTTGGAGAGTTCCATCAGCGCCTTCGCAAGCGCAGATACATCGCCGGATGTGAAGCCAATCGCCGTCGTACCATCAAGCGCATCTTCCGGGAAAGATAATTCCTTTTCTTCAAAGGCAATTTTCACCAGGGTGTTCTTGACGACGTGAAATTCACCATCGATCTCGCGGATCTTGCCGCGGAGTTCTTCAAGTTGATTGACCGTCAGTCCAGAATACGACGTGAGGATGAGATCTCGATTTCGATCAATCATCTCCTTGTACGATGCAACCAGTTCCTGTTTACGTTCTTTTGAAAGAGCCAAGTTCGCTCACCTCCTCCCAAGGAAAAAGTCTTTGCCGTCAGCGGTGCGCCAGGCAAAGACTCATCAGATCTCAATGATGTTCTTCTCACCTGGGCAGGAGTTTAAGCCGCTATGCGGCCCCCGCTTTCTTCGGCGATCGTTCATTCACTTGTTTGTGCAGGCTGGATTGTACCAGCTTTTCTCTAATCTGATAATGCCATCATCGCTGGCACATCGACCCGGACTCCGGGACCCATCGTGCTTGTCAGGACGATGCGCCGCACATACGCACCCTTTGCGGAAGCAGGCCGCGCCTTCTTCACCGCTTCAACCAGCGCGAGCATATTCTCGTAGAGCTTATCGAGTTCGAACGAAGCCTTTCCAATCGGGACATGCAGATTGGAGGTCTTGTCCACACGGAATTCGACCCGGCCAGCTTTCAGTTCATTGATGACGCGGGGAAGGTCGTCTTCCTGCACGACGGTGCCGGCTTTCGGATTCGGCATCAAGCCGCGCGGACCAAGGATCTTTCCCAGCCGTCCAACGGTACTCATCATGTTGGGTGTTGCGACGGTTGCATCAAATTCCATCCAGCCGTCACGGATTTTCTCGACGGTTTCTTCATCCGAGATGAAATCTGCTCCCGCTTCCAGGGCTGCTCGCGCAGCATCCCCTTCAGCGAAGACCAGCACACGGACTGTTTTGCCAAGGCCGTTGGGAAGCATGACGGTATCTCGCACCTGCTGATCGGCATGGCGCGGATCAACGCCCAGTCGGAAATGGATTTCAATGGTTGCGTCAAAATTCGTGAATGACGTTTCCTGAGCCAGGCGCAACGCTTCCTTCGGTGGGTAAAGCGTGTCACGGTCGAACTTCTCTAAGGCTTGTCGATATTTCTTTCCATGTTTCGGCATGTTGCATACTCCTTGTGGTGCTGACGGACCTGCTGGACAGATCCTCCCACGTTGATTCAGTCTTCAACCACGATGCCCATATTGCGGGCTGTCCCTTCAATCTGACGCATCGCGCCCTCGATGTCGATCGCATTGAGATCCTTCATTTTAATCTCAGCGATCTCCCGAACCTGATCGCGCGTGACCTTGCCGACTTTCTCACGGTTCGGTTCAGCCGACCCCTTCTCCACGCCGGCTGCCTTTCGCAGCAGAACGGCCGCGGGGGGAGTCTTCAGAATGAAGGTGAAGGAGCCGTCCGAGAAAATGCTGATCTCGGCGGGGATGATGTCCCCGGCACGGCTCGACGTGCGCGCATTGTATTCCTTGCAGAAGGCCATCAGGTTGATGCCGTGCGGCGCGAGTGCAGGGCCGATCGGCGGCGCAGGGTTGGCCTTCCCGGCTTCAATTTGAAGCCGGACAACAGCTTTCAGTTTTTTTGCCACGGGTATACTCCTTCGGTGGTATTAGCGGGTGAACGGCTTCACCCTCCCACGCAGACGCCTTGCGTCTGTCGTTACGCTTTTTCTACCTGCAGAAAATCGAGTTCCACAGGGGTATCTCGTCCAAAGAACGACACCATCACGCGGACTTTCGCCCGTTCCATGTCAATATCGTCCACTGTACCGATGAAATCATTGAACGGTCCATCGATGATGCGGACCTTCTGGCCCGTCTTATATGTGACCTTGATGCGCGGCGCCTCGGCTTCCATCCGCTTCACAATGGAAGCGACTTCTTCTGGACGCAGCGGCGTCGGCTCATTGCCCATGCCCACAAAGCCAGTGACACCGGGGGTGTTTCTGACGACATACCAGGATTCTTCGGTCATGACCATCTGAACGAGGATATAACCCGGGAAGACTCGGCGTTCAACTGTTCGCCGCTTGCCTTCCTTCACCTCGATTTCTTCTTCCGTTGGCACCACGACATCAAAGATCTTATCTTTCATGTTCATGGTGTCAATTCGCTGCTCAAGATTGTAACGGACCTTGTTCTCGTACCCGGAGTAGCAGTGCACAACATACCACTGCCGGTCGTCATCTGGAGTCGCCTCCGACGGTTCGTCCATGGTGGAATCATCAGTTTCCGCTGCTTCGTCAGCGGGTTCTGGTACATTTTCTTCTTCTGTCACCTCAGAAGGAACCGCCGCTACATCAAGTTCATCGGCGGCTTCCTCAACCTCATCTTCCGGTTGAGTTTCTTCCGGGCGCTCCATCTCAAGCTCACTCATCCGTCCCGTCCTATTATCCGGCGGCGATGATCCAACCCATAATTTTTGCGAACACAGTATCCAGGACGCCGAGTAAGGCAGCCATGATCCCAACAACGGCCAACACCATCCATGTAAGGCGTGTTGCTTCTGCGCGGGTAGGCCAGTTTACCTTTCGCAACTCGGCGACGGTTTCCCGGAAGTACCGGGTCACTGGATTCTGCTTTTTCTTTGGGGCGACTGCTTTCTTCGCCACGATCCTTCTCCTGAGTGTATCTGCACAATCACAAATATGCGGCTATGGACAAAACAGGCAGGCCAGGCAGGACTCGAACCCGCAACCCTCGGTTTTGGAGACCGATGCTCTACCAAATTGAGCTACTGGCCTGAGTGGGGCACCAGGCCCCTACTTGGTTTCGCGATGCAGGGTATGCTTCCGGCATCGCGGGCAGTATTTCTTCATTTCCATTCGACCGGGATCGTTGCGCCGGTTCTTTTCCGTCGTATAGTTACGCTCCTGGCATTCCGTGCACTCAAGCGTGACAACGGGTCGTACATCCTTCTTCGCCATAAGATATTCGTGAGTTCTCCCTGTGGGGACAGCTCACATCCTCCACTTACTCCAGAATTTCCGTGATCACGCCGGCGCCAACCGTCAGGCCGCCTTCACGGATCGCAAACTGCGAACCCTTCTCCAGCGCCACCGGGGTAATCAGTTCCACGGTCAGATTCACACTGTCGCCAG
>Ga0272443_10003314_pt1 | contig 19089 bp, 9 predicted proteins | sample SSMAcet12_FD_193581 | JGI IMG/M metagenome (GOLD analysis project Ga0272443, IMG submission 193581) | Marine sediment archaeal communities from Little Sippewissett salt marsh, Falmouth, MA, United States - SSM-Acet-12 | ecosystem: Environmental > Aquatic > Marine > Wetlands > Sediment ... | reverse complement strand
GAGAGCGAACGATGAAGAAGCTGGTGAATGCAAAGGGTCTGTACTACCTGCTGGCGATTGCGGCGTTGGGTCTGCTGCTCGGAGCGAGCTGGAAGTGGCACCCGTTCTAGAATGAATCGGTGAATCGCGTAGCGAATCCTGTTGGAGCGGCTCTTCGTCGTCGTACACAGGTTGTGGCCTGTTTGTGTGTTCTCTGGTAAGATCCATCGGTGCGACCACAAACTGGGAGGGAGCCTGTTTGGATCTGTCACCTAGAGCACGAGGCTATATCTATGTCGTCGTTCTGATTGCGTTGGCAACTCTGGTTTTCTATCTCCCTCGCGTTACCCTGCACACTGTTTCGCAGGTGGTCGGATTCGTTGTCTTTGCAGTCCTCGGCTTTTTCTCCGAGATTTACGCCACATGGATTCCCATTTATGGTGGGGAGATCTCCAGTTCGATTGCGATCTACCTTGCTTCGTTGTTCATTCTGGGGCCGGCAAACACGGTTCTCCTCGTATTCGTGACAACGCTTTCGTCTGAGGTTCTGTTGCGCTGGGAGGGACGGGATACGCACCGGTCCCTTTTTGCTCACGCCGTTACGTTCAATGTCGCGCAACTGATCGTTACAGTCGGGGCAACCGGTATCCTGTTTGTGGTCGGCAGCGTGACCTCCTTGTCTTTCACAGGCGAGCATGAATACGTGCTGGCGGTTGCCTGCTTTGTGTCGTATGCGCTCATCAACCTGTCTTTGGTTACCGGGATCGTCTCGCTGTCAGGCGGTCGCGGGTTCTTGTATGCCTTGCGGGCATGTCTGAGGGATTTTGGCCTTCAGTACCTCGTGCTCTGCGTGCTGGCGCTTCTCCTTGGGGTTCTGAACTCTATCAATTTCTGGTATGTCTTCATGGCGCTGATTCCACTCGTTCTCGTGCACGTGTCCTTCCGAAGCTACATGAAGCTTCAGACTGAGGCGCGCAAAACCTTTGAACGGATCTCTCGGTTGCTGGACGAGCGGGACCATTACACCGCCGTCCACTCAACCGAAGTCGCCGAACTTTCAGTGCAAATTGCACAGGAGATGGGACTTTCGGAGCGCGACCTAGAGAGAGTGGACATTGCGGCGCGCGTGCATGATATCGGAAAGGTGGCCGTTCCGGATGCCATTCTACTGAAGCCGGGTCCGCTTGATGAAGAGGAGTGGAAGACGATGAAACGGCATCCGGAGATCAGTGCCGATCTGATCGAGAGCCTGGAAATCTATGCCCCCGTGGCCCACGCTGTGCGACATGAACACGAGCGGTGGGATGGATCCGGATACCCGGATGGGTTGAAGGGGGAGGAGATTCCTCTGCTCTCTCGTGTGATTGCGGCAGCAGACATCTTCAATGCACTGACCACCGATCGACCGTACCGAAAGGCCTATGAACACAGCGAAGCCGTGCACCTTGTGCAAGACATGCGTGGGGCGGATCTTGATCCACAGGTGGCGGATGCACTGATTCGTGTCATCAAATCGATGAAGAGCAACGCGTAGTGTCTCGAAACGCCGGAGGAGCCATATGCTGTTCTTGAGTGCAGTGTTGCTTGCGGTCGTTCTTGGGTATGCATTCGGAGGGCGTTTGAAGAACCTTGGAGCGCTTCACGTCCGGTATGTCGGATTGGTCATGATCGCGCTTGTCATCCAGCTTCTGGTGTTCCCTCTGTTCAGCGCCCGACCGATCATTCCGTTCGGTACCACAGCCTTCCACACCCTATCGTACGTCCTGGTATTCGCATTTCTCGTGTTCAATCTGAAGCTTTGGCCCCTGTTGGTGGTTGGTGCAGGGGCTCTTCTCAATGTCCTGGTGATTGCCGTGAACGGAGGGCGCATGCCGGTATCGATGGACGCGCTGGAGGCGACCGGCGCGGTCACCATGGTGCAGTACCTTACGGATTCTCCGATCTACGGAAACGTTGTTCGAATGAGCGATGCAACGAGGATGAACTTCCTGGGAGACGTGCTGTACTTTCCGGAGTGGTTCCCTCTGGCGACGGCATTCAGTGCCGGCGATGTCTTGATCATCATTGGGCTGGTTTGGCTGATTGTAAAGGGGATGAGATGCCATGGGTAGAGACCTGGGTGCACTGCTTTCGCCGCGGTCGGTTGCCGTGGTCGGGGCCAGTCCCAAGCCGGGCTCCGTTGCCGGAGAGATCTTGCGGAATCTACAGCGGTGTTCTTTTTCGGGATCGTTGTACCCCGTGAATCCGAAGTACGAAGATGTCGACGGCGTGCCATGTCTCCCGACGATTCACGAACTTCCCGAGGGCGTCGATCTTGCGGTGCTGGCCATTAACCGCGATCTGGTCCTGGATGCCGTCTCGGATTGCGCACAGAAGGGCATACGGAACTTAGTCATCATCACCGCAGGATTCAAGGAGAGTGGAGAAGCGGGCATCGATCGTGAGCAGACGCTGAGAACGCTGATCGTGAAGCACGGGCTGAATGTTGTTGGGCCAAACTGCATGGGCATCATCAATAGCTCAGCAGAGGTTCGCCTCAATGCCTCGTTCTCCAGATGGTTTCCGCAGAAGGGCGAGATCGCCTTCGTTTCGCAGAGCGGCTCGCTTGGTGAAACCTTGCTCGAGTGCTTCGAGGATGCGGGGCTGGGTGTCTCTCTGTTCATCAACCTGGGCAACCGGGCCGGTCTGTCGGAGAACGACTTCCTCGAGTACCTCGAAGGGGACGACCGCTGCAAAGCCATCTTCCTCTACCTCGAGAGCTTTGCCGACCCTGGGGAATTCCGGAAGCTGGTCGAGCGGATAAGCAAGAAGAAACCCGTCGTGGTGCTGAAGGCCGGACGCACCGAGGCCGGCGCTGCGGCCGTTGCATCGCACACCGGATCGCTGGCCAGCTCAGATGTCGTAGTGGACGCGTTCCTTCGACAGTGCGGTGCGCTTCGCGTGGCAACGATCCAGGAGACGTTGACGGCTCTGCGCGGCCTGGAGAGAGGCGTGTTCCCTGCCGGTCCGCGTGTCGCGATCCTGACGAATGCCGGGGGCGCTGGAATCATCGCTGCCGATGCTTGCGAACGGGTTGGAATCGATGTTCCCTTGCTTCCGGACGAGGTTCGCGAGCGGCTTTACTCCTTTCTCCCGCCTGAGGCAGGCGTTGGCAATCCAGTGGACATGATCGCGACAGCTGGAGCGGCCGATTACGAGCGGAGCCTCGATATCGTTCTCGATGCGGCTGATGCGGCAATCGTGATCTTCCGCCCGCCGCTGGTCCTCAAGGATTCCCCGACGTCCGTTGCGGAAGGAATCGTCCGGGTTGCGGCACGCCGGACCGACAAGCCGGTGGTCGTTTCCACGTTAAGCCAGACGGTGGATGCTACCGTGTCGTTGCTGCGTGAAGGATTGGTCCCGACGTATGCGATGCCGGAGACGGCTGTCGATGCCCTGGCGGTGTTGCATCGGGCGCGTGAGCTTCGCGATCGCGCGCAGGCCGATGACCCCAGAACAGCGTACGATGTGCCGGCCGCGCGAGAGATTGTCGGACGTGCGCTCGCCGAGGGGCGAGGCGGGCTCTACTTCCACGAGGGAGCACAGGTCCTGGAAGCGTACGGGATTCGCGTTTGCGCACATCGTGCGATCGATCGCTTGGAAGAGGCGGCGTCAGCAGCGGAAACACTCGGATTCCCGCTTGTGGCCAAGATCGATTCTCCGAACCTCTTCCATCGGTTCGAGAAGGGGGCTGTGGTCACCGGCATCGGCGATGCCGCGCACCTCGAGTGTACCGTTGCCCGGCTCCTAGGCATCGCGAACGATCTTGGATTGTCCGATGCACGGATTCTCCTGCAGCAGACCGTCACCGGCCGTGAGCTGATTTTCGGCGTTGAGCGAGATCCTGCATTCGGTCCGGTGGTGATGTTCGGGATCGGCGGAACCCTGGTCGAAGCCTTGAAGGATGTGGCTTTTGCTGTGGCTCCGGTGACGCGAGCCCAGGCTGGGGCGACCATTCGTTCGATCCGCGCGTTCCGGTTGCTGGAGGCCTTCCGGGGTCAGGCTTCGATCGATCTTGATCTGCTGGTCCATACCCTCTCTGCATTGGGACAGTTGGCACTTGACGTCCCGCAGATCGCCGAGATCGATCTCAATCCGGTGATCGCGGAGGAAACCTCTGCGGCGGCTGTGGATATCCTGATCAAGCTGAACGGAGCAGCTGGCTAGCGTCTCTCCGCTCCTCACCGGCCTGGACCCGGTCAAGTGAAGTCAGGGGTACAGACGGTTGATCTGTCGTGGGAATGGGATCGCCTCGCGGATGTGACGGCTTCCACAGATCCACGTGATGACCCGAGCCAACCCCATCCCAAACCCTGAGTGGGGAACGGATCCGTAGCGTCGGAGGTCGACGTACCATTCATAGGGCCCGATCTCGAGACCGTTCTCCTTCAATTGGCCGACCAATTCATCCACGGTATCGGCGCGCTGGCTTCCCCCGATGATTTCTCCGTATCCCTCGGGTGCGATCAGGTCGGCTGCAAGGACCCGTGTTGGGTCCTTGGGATCCCTCTTCATGTAGAACGGCTTCATCGTCACCGGGAATCGCTCCACAAAGACCGGTTTGCCGAAGTGCTCGCCGAGGGTCGCTTCCTCCGGGGCCCCAAAATCGTCCCCGAACGAGATGTCGTGTCCCTTCTCCGCAAGGAGTTGCACAGCATCCCCGTAGTCGATTCGCGGGAAGGGATCGGCGACTTCGGCGAGCAGCCGATCAACGTCCCGCTCGAGCTGATCCAGTTCGGCGCGGCGCTCGTTGACCACGAACCTGACGATGTGTCGAACCAAATCCTCCTGAATCTGAAGATTCTCCGCGTGCTCCACGAACGCCATCTCCGCTTCCGCAATCCAGAATTCCGTCACATGCTTGCGCGTCTTGGATTTCTCGGCGCGGAATGCTGGCCCGATCCAGTACACCTTTCCCAGGGCCATGGCCGTTGCTTCGAGGTACAGCTGTCCACTTTGGCTCAAGTAGGCGCTGTCACCGAAGTAATCGATTTCGAACAGCGTGGTGGTTCCCTCGACCGATGTGCCGACCAGGATCGGCGATTCGGTGGCCACATAGCCACGCGTGTGGAAGAATTCACGGAAGGCGTGGAACGCGGCGTCACGGATTCGAAGGATCGGGACCTGTCTCCCGGTGCGGATCCAGAGGTGACGACGATCCATGAGGAATCCCGGTGTCTGTTCCTTCAGTTCGATGGGGAAGTCCTGCGTCGGTTCATGAATGACGTGCAGATCGGTGACATGAAGCTCACATCCGATGGGGGCACGGTCATCCTTTCGCACAATCCCGTCGATCGTGATGGACGTCTCACGAGGGAGTCGATCGGCCAATGCGAACAGATCCGGATTGTCGGATTTGGACAGCACCCCCTGGATCACGCCCGTGCCATCACGAATCTGGAGGAAGTGGATCTTGCCGCTCGAGCGCTTGTTGTACAGCCACCCTTGGAGCGTGACGGTCTCGTCAATGTGCTCCCTTGCCGTCGAGATAGTGATGATGCCCATCGCACGTCCTCCATCTTCGTTTGGGATTCCGGGACTAAGGGTAGAAGGCAGCCGGGTTCTCTGCAAGGACGCCGGCGTCTACTGCTGGTCAGGCAACTCGCGCGGTTCCCTGATGATGCGGCGTGTCCAGTTTCCGGTGACGAAGACGGCGACGGAGACTGCCGCGGTTCCGAAGTTCGATGCGAGCATCGCCCACCACACACCGTTCGCCCCCATGGTGAATGCGAACGCGAGGATGTAGACCAGAGGAACCCGCAGAGCCCACAGGCGGAATAGGCCGAAGAACATCGAGTAGAAGGTGTGCCCGGATCCCTGATAGACGCCCATCGTGACCTGGATAATCCCCATGAACGGGAAGGCGAATGCGACCAGCAGGAGCATGTCGCTTCCCGCGGCAACGACCGCGGGATCATCCATGAACATACGAATAAGGTCTGCACGGAAGATGAGCACAACCACGGCCGCAGCAGCCAGCACGACTGATGAGATCGCCATTCCGGACCACGCACTCTTCCAGGCGCGTGGCACCTTCTTCGCGCCAAGATTCTGGCCGACCATCGTCGAGGTAGCCTGTCCGAGTCCCATCACAGGCATCAGCGCGAGCGAGACAAAGGCGTTTCCGATTCCGAAGGCGCTCAAGACCACGGTTCCAATCCTGGCCAGGGCGGCGTTCATGATCGTGAACCCGATTGCGGTTCCCGTCTGACCGATCGACGCAAGCCCCCCGATGGAGGCGATACGGCGCACAAGATTCCACCGGAGCCGTAGGTGACGGCGGCGGATGTGGATCCCGAGACGGCCGGAGAACAGCAACGCGAACCCGACGACCGCCAGTGCCGTCCGCGAGAGAACGGTTGCGGCGGCGGCCCCGGAGACACCCCACTCGGGAAACGGACCCCACCCGAAGATCAGTAGAGGATCCAGTGCGAGGTTCAGGGCGACCGAACCGGCCATCAGGATCATCGGCGTCACCGTATCCCCCACGCCGTTCAAGAGAGCAGTAATGACAAATGTGGAGAACATCAGGGGGATCCCGGCGTAGATGATCTGAAGGTAGCTCGCTCCCGCATCGACCAAGGCAGCCTCGGCGCCCATCAGCGTGAGGAGCGGGCGTGCGGCGAAGAACCCGACGACCGCAAGGATGACCGCAAGCAGTCCGCTGAATGCGACCACCTGCCCGGCCGCGAGATTTGCCTCTTCAGGCCGCTTTGCCCCGGTGTACTGGGCTACAAGCGCGGTCCCGGCGACGGTCATTCCGCTTCCGATGGACAGAACCAGGAAGATGAGTGGCCAGGACAGGGCGAGGGCCGCGATGCCGATCTGTCCGTATCGCGCGAGCCAGAACCGATCAACGAAGTTGTACAAGGTCTGGAACAGGTTGGCCAGCATCACCGGCCAGGCGAGCCGGAGCAAGGATCCTGCAATCGGGCCTTCGGTCAGCCTTCGGCTCAAGCTCTCGGAGGATCGTCGAAACATGGACCGGCATTGTACCCTATTCAAGGAGGAGATTCTCAGAATCAGTGCAGCAGAGGATCGCTTGCGAGGTCCATCCTACCAGAGGATCTGGAAGCCGACAGTGAATTCCCAAAACGGACTGGTGGGAGACACGAGTGCATCGAAGGAGAATCCGAAGTTCTCGATGATTTGCAGTTCGAATGAGGCGGTGAGCAGACCGAAGCCGAACAGCGATGCGGGCACGGCTGGCGCGCGGCGGAAATAGACGTCGATGGCAAACGATCCCGGGCTCGCGCAGCATACGGCAAGCTCCCCCGAAACCCCATACCGTTCGAAGTAGTCGGCCTTGCCGATGATCTCGGCATTCTTCTCCTCGGCAAACGACTCGCCGACATGGAACGTCACAGGACCGATTGGTATTTCCGCAGTGAGTCCGTAGATGGACAGGCTCTCGATCGACAGCGGGCTGCCTATGACCACCTCTCCGTGTAGAGCGACTTCCGGACAGATCAACCAATCGGGAACAAGCCGGAACGATGGTGAAAGGATCTTCTGCGTCGGAGTGAACGAAATCGTGATGTCCAGACTTCCCCGGATTCCGTAGAACTCTTGGAATACCTCGTACCCGCTCATGGAGACGTCTAGGGATGTGAATCCGGCGTCTGTGAATCGTCCGCAGAGGCTTAAGGATCCCTCGCACTGCGACCACGGCCAACTGGCACAGGTGCTCGCTTCCCAGAACTCGAACGGGCAGACGCCAAATTTCGCCGCGGCTTGAATCGAGAGACCTCCCACGGATCCGGATGCGGTGAACTGGTTATACGACGAGGTCTGTGGCGATTTGATGAACACGGTATCTGCCAAGGAAACGCCGAGGAGCGTCACCGTAGCGCCCGCTTGCCATGAGACGAAGGACAACGAAGACGGGTCGAACCTGACGGTTGAACTCAGACCGACATCGCCGATCGGCCCGGCCAGCGAGAAGCTGAGCTGGTCGAACGTTGTCTCGGTCAGCTGCGCACCGACTGATGCGGTGATGTCTCCTATTTGAAGATAGGAGTCAATGGAAACCGTGCTCAGAGTGAACGGATCGGAATCGTCCGATACGATCGAGGTCTTCAGCACCCCGCCCCACTTGAAGTCAATCAGCGAAAGGCGGGTCGGTTCGCTGTTGTTGGTCGGATCGCCGTCTTCGTCGGGATCGGGTTCCGGTCCGTCTTGCGAGAGATCGATAACGACAATCTGTCCCGGGGTGCGACCGGTCGCCATGGCACGATTGTCGTAGCGCCCACGGTTGCCTGCCGGCGTCACCCGGAGGGAGACGATCACGGTCCCGGCTTCCCCCGCAGGAAGGGTCATCGACTCCGAGAGAAGATCCGTAATCGCTCGGCCGTCATACGCTGGATTGACACGGAGTTCGTCGCTCTCGACGCTCAGTACGAGGAACTCAAGGTCCGTTGAGAATGCGACGCTCAATCCATCGGAGATCTGCAGGTCACGGACCGGTACGTCACCGGAATTGACCACGCGGAGGGCGTAAGTGAGATTGTAGCTTCCGTCTTCGGTCTCGATCTTGGAAACGAGTTCCTTGGACAGACCGAGCATCGGTTGCTCGATCAACCGAACCCGGGTCAGCTGGTTGTTGTTGGTCGGATCGCCGTCCTGGTCCGGGTCGGGATCCTCGCCGTCCTGGGATTCGTCGATTACGATCTCTCCCGTGACCGATCGCGCGTGCGCGATCGCGGATGAGGATACGAACTCCGCGCCCGGGAGGGGTGTAAGCGTCACCGTGAGTGAAACGGTACCGCGTTCTCCCACCGAGAGACGGTTGCCTTCGGCAAACAGATTGGTATCCGTTATGCCGTCAAAGGCCTCATTGACGGTGAAGACCTCGCTTTCGAGGGTATCGACTCGAAAGGTCTCCGGTGATGCCGTGGCGTCGTTCCAGGCGCAGGTGACCTTGATCAAATCCCATGCTTCAGCGCCGTACTGGACCAGCGTGATATCGTACGCGAGCGTGTACGTCCCATCCCCGTTGTCTTTCATCGAGACTGCGTCTTGCGCGACGCCGATTCCCGGCGTAACGGTCTCTTGGGCCGTTGCGCTCACGCACAAGCACGCTGCAAAAACCGCGGCTGTGATCCATCCCAGCATCATCTTCGGCCTTCGTGAATTTGGCATTTCAGTAGAACCATTGTCGACGCGCGACCCGGACGCTTCGTGGAAACCTCGCACAGTTGCACCGGACGTCTGCCTGTGATGCAGATCACCTTCGCGCTGTGGCAGAGGAACGTGCGGGATGGTGAGAAAGGATTGCTTGCCGATCGCGCTTGTTCTTCGCCGAGGATCGGGTTGACTTCCGGCGTAGAAGGCAGATACTGGATCTTGAAGAGAGGGAAAAGGACCATGAGGCTCTTGAGATGCGCTCTTCCTCTTGCCAGTTTGCTGTTGACTGCCTTGCCCGCTGCGGCCGCCGATCACCGCGTTCCGAGCGACTACCGAAGCATCCAGTCGGCGATCGATCAGGCACAGCCCGGCGACACGATCATCGTTTCACCGGGGATCTATCACGAGACGATCAGGATCGAACAGCGCGAAGACTTGATCTTGCGTGGCGACGTGGATCTTGTGTTCGGAGACGATGGTGTGTGTTGGGACGTCGTGACCGATGCGGTGTACGGGCCGGTCGTCTCAGGAACCATCCACGTGATGTCATCAGAGCGAATCACGGTTGAATCTCTGGTGGTCACCGGCCCCGGTCCGGGAATTCGGATCGATGGCACTCGCGCGCGGCCGTCCAGGGATGTCTCCATACGCTACTGCAACCTTATCTGCAATGAGGAAGCGGCCATCGAACTCGGGGATCACTACAAGCACGTGGCGGTTGCCTGTACCAATGCCTGCTTGAGCGGGGAGGATCTCCGCACGCACTGGTCGGAAGGTGTGGCGCAATCCCCCGATGTGGTCATCACCTGCACGAGAGAGGTCACCGAGGAGGGTGCCACACATTCGGCGCATGACACACACGATGTCGTCGTTGCTGTGATCGATTCTGGGATCGATTGGAGCGAACCGGGCCTGGGCTGCCGGATGTGGCGGAATCCCGACGAGGTCGATGGCAATGGAATCGATGATGACGGCAACGGCTATGTGGACGACATCGTAGGCTGGGACTTCCGCGATGAGGATCCTGACAGCATCCAGGGCAGTGCCGTTCACTGGCATGGTACATTCGTTGCCGGCGTATTGGCCGACGTGTTCGAGGCGCAACAGCCATTGTCCGCTGCTGTCACCGGCCTTCGAATCATGGATCTACGTTTTCTTGACGCGCGTGCGCTCTTCTACACGTCAGACTGGCCGAAGCTGATTCGAGCGATTGACTATGCTGTCAATCAAGGGGCGCAGATCATCAACATGTCGATCTACGCCTCACGCGAACCTCCGCCCGAGGTTCGAGTAGCCATCGGTCGTGCAGTCGAACGAGGGATCCTGGTTGTTGCGATTGCCGGAAACGATGCATCGACACTCGGTCCGATTGCTGCGTGGCAGGAGGTTTTGACCATCGGTGCGGTAACCGAGGCGGAAACGCCTGCAACGTTCTCGAATATCGGCCCGCAGGTCGATTTGGTGACCTACGGTGTGGATGTCCTGTCGATCATGCCGGGCGGATCGCTCGGCACGGCATCGGGGACATCGTTTGCGGCGCCCCGTGTTGCAGGATTGGCGGCGTTTCAGGTGTCGCGCAATCCACAGCTTGCGGGAACCGAGCTTGAGCAGATGCTGCGCGAGGCGGCGGAAGACATCGGTGCGTCCGGCTTCGATCCGGAGACCGGGTGGGGGCTGATCAAATAGCGTCTTCGAGATGATCGCTCAGCGACTCCACCGCAGCCGCACTAGGGCTCAGGCCCCTTGATCATCAGGTTGCGGGGCAGGAACGGGACGCACAGAGACTCGATCCATGGTGTCACCGCTGCCCATGGCGACGGCGTGATGTTCGGGAAGGGCTATCTTCGGTGTATCCACGAGGTACTTGGCAAGAGAAAACAGCCAGAGGGAGATCGCTACTGCTGTGTCGTCTTGAAAGACCGTGGCGAGATGTTGGAGCGTTGTAGTAGCCAATGCAAGATCGAGCAGCGTCACACTACGAGGGACCGCGTCAACAACCGCAAGAATCTGGCCCCCTTAAGTCTGTACCACCTGTAAGTAGAGATCAGCCTTCTTCTTGGCTCGTCGCTGGATCTCAATCTCACGGCTCCGATGATGCGTTGCGGGGTGTCCTCGTTCCAACAGCGGCACTTTGATGCCGTCGCGGAACTGCACCGGTGTTCGATACCCCAAGGAGCTGTGCGGCCGACGTTCATTGTAGCGTCGTTGCCAAGCTTCCGTCTTCACACGTGCCTCCAGGATGCCGTGGAACAACTCCCGATTCAAGCATTCCCGCCGAAGAATTGCGTTGAAGCTCTCTCCGTAGGCGTTCTACCATGGACTGCCCGGATCGATGTGATGCGTTTGGACTCTGCGGTCGCTGAGCCACTCCACCAGCTTTGCCGCGACAAACTCGGGCCCATGGTCGCTTCGAACGTATTCAGGGGCGTTGCGCCTAGAGAACAGTGCCTTCAGAACCTCGATCACCCGATCAGCGGGCATGCTCCGTCCTGCTGCAACTGCCAATCCCTCCTGCGTGTATTCGTCTTCCACCGTTAGAAATCGGAGCGGCTGTCCATCCTCTGTTCGGTCGTGGATGAAATCGTAGGTCCACACATGGTTGGCGTGGGTTGCCTGAAGGGGTACGGATCTTCCCTTGGCCTGCTTGCGCCCCTTCTTGAGGGCTGAGTGAGGGCTTCTTCCTTGCACACCCGCTGTACTCGCTTGTGGTTGACTAGGATTCCGTCCTGACGCAGGTAGGCCCATGCTGTCCTGTAGCCGGCTGTTGCGTCTTCGGCTGCGATCTCATGCAACTTGGCAGCCAGTCCGCCGTCATCTCGCACGACGGGCTGGTAGCGGCAGCTAGAACGCCAGATCGCTATTGGCTCGCAACTCCGCCGCTTGGGGACGGGTTGATCTTTCATCTCATGCATGTAGGCTCGGCGGTAATGGAGCTTCCTGCTGATTCTGCCTTGGCAACCCTCTTTCTCTTTCCTACCCCAACCCCCGACCTGTAGATAGCATTATGGAATTCGACAGCCTAGATGATGCTATGGGAGTTGCTCAAATCCTGGAGGAAGCATATTCTGACGAACTACGAATACAGGTGCCATGCCTGAACATCGGAACTGAGCATGCTGGCTCCAGATCCCGGTGGGTGCGATCCACTGAACCCGATCCTCGAGTACATGTGAGCGAATCAGCGTGCTGGCCAACTGCAATGCCGCTTCGCGCTCCTGGGGTAGGCGTGCCAGTCGTACCAAGACGTCGAATACGATGCCCAGCTGCCCTGGTGTCATGCCCCATGCTCGCAGTTGTCGGGGTGAGAACTGATACCGGTTCGAAACGCTGTCGAAGATCGTTCCAAGCAACAGGGACCACCCGTCGATGGCAGCAGTGCTGGTCTCATCAAGTACGTCGGTAGCTACCAACAGAACCAGCAATCGCCCAGTCTCTTCGAGTGGATGCGTCTTGGCGCCTTCCTCAAGAGCGCGTTTTGCTAGAGAATGTAGAATGGCAGTTGCTGTTTCGACTTCTGCTTCAACATCCAAGGTCCCGATGCTCTCGGCCAATGCAAGTGCGGCAATTCCATGATCCACCCAGCTTGCGGGGAGGCGGGGCTCATTTGTCTTTAGCGGGGATAGGAAGGCAGTCTCGGATGGCTCCCAATGGTGCAACAGCTGTTTGAGTGCGCTGATTCCAAGCTGTTTTGCTGCCTGTCTTGTGGGCATTTCCAGTGTGTTGGACTTCGCCGCATTCATCATTCCAAGCAGCAACGAGGACTGGCCATAGACGGTGCTTCGGGCATCGATGACCTCATACGAGAGCGCATCGTCTTCCGTCCATATTGCACGAGTGGCTTGGGGAAGATACGCGTTTTCATTGGCGGAAGAGACTGCTGCTGTCGCGATCCAATCCAGTTGATTTGCCAGCGTGAATCTCACGGTATGGGCCAGGTATCTTGTGAGGGCAATATCGAGCTGATCATAGTCCTCGATGTACTGGACCTCTCTCATTGCCGTCCAGCCTAGGGCTGCCGGCGTAATGGCGTCGCTTAGGACGGGGAAGCCCGTTCCGTCTGTTGTGATCGGGAGTCCGCTATCCCACGGCAGCAGAATCCGAGTATCCACTGCCGGATCAGCAGGGAGTGAAGCTGCGGTCGCGAACGGCTTGAATGCATCGCGCAGCGAAGATGCGCGATCCTCGGCATTCTCCAGGTTGGGGGCAAATCGGAGGGGGACACCCAGGGTCGAATCGGCCAGCAAGACTCCCAGATTCTCGTTTGCCAGATCGAGCGCCAGGGCTGCATCTGGCCAGTCTGCGAAGGCCTCGTCGGCGAGTGTGTGCAGAGAACTGGCGAGGTGCATGGCTTCGTCGGTTCGATAAACGAGATGGAGCACATCGAGGAGTGCGTCGGCGCGTGCTTCCGGGGAAAGGATCTTGAGTGTTGCACACGCTTCCCGTGGGGTCTGTTCTTCGCCTTTGCTGTCCGAATATGTCAGCGTAGCGCAATTCTCCAAGCTTTCGTCGAGGACCGTGTCCTTGTCGATGCGTGCGAGAATCCTCCAAACATGCTGTTCAGATGGCAGCAGTTCATCGAGAGTCCAGCGAATGACGCGGTCTTCAAGATCGCCTACAGGGTCGCTGTTCAGGAACAACAATCCCTCGGGAAGAATATCCTCAAGGTCCAAGGCGTAGAAAGAATCGTCGGAGGCATTTTCAACCGACACGGTGTAGCGGACAAGATCGCCCTGCTCTGCCCAGTTTGTACCTTGTGCAAGTACTGCAGAACGGTAACACACGCGTTCATCGAACACGGGGGCGTACCGGTAGCTTGTATCTACCGGTCTGCTTTCGAGGTATCCCGTCTCGCTAGAGAGTTGGAGTGGTACGCCATTTAGTGCACGGTCAATGTGTGATTCAAAGCGAGAGCGTAGACGAGGCTGCTCGTCGGCGGGAAGGCGGTTCACGACTCTTGTGAACACATCGACGACCAATCCGAGTTGGAGCGGAGTGATGCACCACTCGAAAAGGTTCTCTTGCGATCGATACATCCCAAGGCTTGCATCCCAGAATCGCTGGTCGAGGACTCTGAAGGCATTGAGGGAGACCTCGGCGGGGAGGTTGAGCCACCTTTCGGCCGCAAGCAAAGCACGCAGCGCGCCAGACTGTCCGGTGAGAGTCTGGGCGACGCAAGCGGAAGAGGCATCCAGGTCTTGAACTTGTGATTCTCGATAGCCTCCGCGAGGATCCAGAAGCGATTGCTGCAGGAAGGCGATCTCCTTGGCCAGCAAAGCGATGGTTCGATCTCCGATGGCCGATGTTTCCCCAAATGTCTGAAGCATTCGATCGAAAGCTGTGGCCAATAGCCCGAGATTCGTCGTGTTCAAATCCGGCTTGCGGATCCACCCATTGATTGAAGGGGTCGACTGATCCACGAGTACGCCTCGTTCCGGATCGAGGTGCGCGACTTCCAGAGTGCGCAAAACATCATCAATCAATTCCACGACGATGGATTCCCATTGTATTGACGTGAATGGCTGTGCCGAAAGCAGCGGGGCAATTCGGGCATCCGATAGCAGGGCGTAGGTTTCGGTGAGTCCGAGAAGCAGCGAAAGCGCATCAAATGTCGTGCTGGACGGGTCGATGACAACCCATGGAGTTCTTGCCCCCTCCTGCCAGATGAACGCATGTGGAATGTAGACGAGGTCTCTTGGTCCGTTCTGCTGCAGTTGCTGCAGAACGAGAAGCTTCTGGAGGATGGCCGATACGTCCAAGCGCTGCTGGAGTTGCTCATGAGGCTCCTGCTTCTCCTCGCTCAGCCCCTGAAGGACCTCTTGAGACTCTCTCCAGAGGGTCATTCCTTGTGCAGAAGCAAGAATTCGTGCATCGAACGAGCGATCATCCCACTGAAGGGTCTCGGACTCGACTTGCGGGCTTCCAGCGGCGAATGGGAGGGCAACGGGGCGTAGACGCTGCGTTAGGGACACAGTATTTGTCTCCAATCCATGCCGTTGCAATGCGTTTTCCAAGGATGCGAATGCCGCCAAGGGGATCCCCATGCCTGAGTGGAACGTGACAGCATGAAGATTGGCGTCAGCATAGTCCTCGATGGATGGCAATTGGCTCTGGAGTATCGCTGCAGCGTACATCGAAATGTCGGTTCGATAATAGGGAGCATCGTCGACTTCCTCCCAGCCACTACAGCGTGTTTCGGAGACCTCATTGGAAAGACAGAGCCGTTGTTGGAGGACGGGTGCAAACACCACAACCTGTTCGTCAAACTCGATAGGCGTAATCGCACGTACTCCTCGATCCTGCGTCAATGTGGATCCGGCTGGGATTGCATGGCTAAGTTGAAGTGCAGCGTCATTGACGATACTCCGGATGAACCTGGTCAGATGGTTGAGTACATGATTCTGCTGCGATTCAAAGGTGCGCAGACCGAGTTCGCGCAGGGCGCCTGCGGCCAGTCCGATTTCAAGGGGCGTGTAGCAGTAGGTCCTCCACTCAGAAGACCCCTGGCTTGCGTAGACGCCGTTTCCTATGTTCGCTGACCACAAGTTGTGATCGAGAGCTTCAAAGGTGGCCAGTGCAATGTCCAAAGCTTCGGGCAGAATGGACTCAGTCGCCAGAATACCGCGGATAGCAGCCAGCTGAGGAAGGAGCCAACTGCTCTCGCCAGGATCAGGCGAAGCAGAGACCGAGAATCGTCCTTCGTTGCCCTTTCGAGAAAGGAGCGCGTCAAGCGCCGAGTGGGTAAGCCGTTCGAGCCGCAGGAGATCCTCTCCAGTCACCACGGACTGGGTCGCTTCGAGCGCAGCAAGAAGCAGCCCCAAATCGACTGTAGACGCCGTGCTTTGCTGTGGGGAGCCAGGAAGGACGCGTCCCAACCAGAGACCTTCATCAGACTGATGAAGGGTTTCGATGGCGACTAAAGTCTCGTGGAGAAGCCGAGTGATGGCTTCTCTAACGCGGAACCGAAGCGAGGCTTCCGATTCGGGCCATGCTGGGATGACGTCTTCCGTGAACGAAGCCGCTTGGGCCAGGCCCCACAGGATGGACAGTTGATCGAACAACAAGCTCGCATGGTCTGTCGTCACGAATTCGTTTGTTTCTTCATCCCAGCGGCTGGCGTGCGGGAGATAGGCAATGGCCCCCGCTTCGCGCCGCATCAGCGTGGCATCAAGTGTGAGAATCTTGTTTGACAGAATCTCCCCCCATGTCCAGCCCAGGAAACGATCCGATGGCAAAGAACTGGCCAATAGAGTCTTCGCCTCAATAGACTGTTTCAGCAGGCCCATGCCTAGAGCGCTGGTGACAAGATCACGATCGAGAACGCTCCATGTGCCGCTGGGGCCGAGTGGTTCCTCACGCCAAGTTTCGAATACGGGTTCGCCACCTTCGTACTCGAGGTAGATCCAGCGCTGAGGCAGTGGCAGCGTTTCAAGGGAGACGCCGGCTCGAACGGCGAAGGCTCTCAATCGAGCATCGAGTGCGCCGAGAGGCGTCAGATTCAGATCCTGTGCTAGTTCTAGAATTAGCGGGGCAGTGAAGAGCGGGACGCCAACAGAGGACAGCGCATCGACTTGAATCAGATTGCTGAACGCGTCGCAAGCTGTTTCGGATTGAAGGGTGCGGATCCACGTTGGAAGCAACGACTCTGCAGCCTGCGCTGTGCACACGGGTAGCTCTGCCAGTGCCTCGAATTCTGCTGCAGCATACATGGCAATATCTGTCTGGAACCAAAGGCGATCGACCCGGGCATTCCACTGATCACATCCTTGTTCGGAAACGATTCGAGCGGATTTCCGCAGGATGGGAACGGCGACTGCACCACCTTCTCCTTCAATCCAACCCGAACGACCCAGAAGCGTGGCTTGTGAGGCATCATCGGGATCAATATCTGCGGGAATGGATTGGCTTTGGTCTTCAGGAATGGGGCTGCCGTCAGGCCCCGTTCCATTGGCTTCCATGCGGTTTGTGTACACCGAACCATCGTATATGGGGCCGTTGACGACGGAGAGGAAGCGTAGCGTTAGCTGGTCTCCGGCGCGCAATGTGGCGTTGAGAGGCCACTGAAGGAAGCCTGCTGTGGAGATCGGGTTGTCGAGCGAGTCTCCTAGCGGCCAAGATGCCGTGGTGGTGTTGTCGCGATAGGTGAATCCTGGGGGTAATTGGTCGGTGATTTGCACGTTGCTTGCCGTGGCAGAACCGATGTTCTGAACTGTGAGTTCGTAGGTTACAAGATCGCCCTCTTCCACTCGGGTATCGACAACGGTGGTAGCCGAACGAAGGATGCTGGAAACGCGCTTGGTTGTGACCAGTGCTGGCGCACCGGCTGTCCCAATCAAGACGGCAGTATCCTGGTCATCGGGATCGACGTCTTCTGGAATCTCAATCGCCCGGCTGGGCGGAATAGGAGACGTTGCCCCATCGATTCCTTCGGCTTGCAGGGTGTTCGCATAGCGCGCTGCGGGGACGACATCGCCTTCGATTCTCGCATCGAATTCCAGGCTAAGGGTTTCTCCCGAGGCTAGCGTAGCTTCGGGGGTCCATAACAATGTCGGTCCAGGTGCGCCCACCGGGTTTCTGTTGAAGCTACCGATCCGTTGAGGCCAGCTGCCTTGAGTGGATCCTGGAATGTATGCGAACGGGGTTGGCAGGATATCGCGTAGGTTGACCGCGTAGGCCGTTCCCAATCCGACGTTTGTGATCTGAAGGTGGTACGTAATCTCATCCAGGGATTGGATCGTTGCGTCTGGGTCAATCGATGTTCCGTTTCGAACGATCGCTAGGACGGATTTGTCCGTGATCAAGGCCGGCAGCGCTGCAGCCAGGGTTACGTGGCTCGTGTCATCTGGGTCATCGTCTTCAGCGACAATGTCGCGGCTGTCTGGTGGGATGGGTCGGCCGGCGGAGTCTTCACCGACGGCTGTCATGGTATTGGTATAGGACGCCCTTGGGTCGATGTCGCTCGTCACGCGAGCATCAAAGGTGAGCACCAATTCATCACCCGATGCGAGCTCCGCGTTGATCGTCCAGGTCAAGATCGAGCCGGGGATGCCTGAGGGATCAGTCTGGGAATTTCCTGCAGGCCATGTGGCTGTGGCATTTCCTGCGTATTCGAATCCCGATGGCAACGTGTCAACAACATTCACATTTCGTGCCGGGGCTGTGCCAACATTTGTGACCCCCAGTTCATAGGTCACGATGTCTCCCGGTTCGACGACGGTGCTGGTAATTGCTGTTCCGAGACGGTCAATGGCAGCGACCCATTTGCGGGTAACCAGTGCAGGTGCTCCGACACGAACGATAGCAATCCCTGTGTCGTCAGCATCCGGGTCCTCGGCATCGTCGTCCGTGGTGTCGCCTGTTGCAGCGTTCTCGACGGGGATGGGTGTTCCAGCACCATCGTTTCCAGTTGCGGTGACGGTATTGATGAGATCCGTGGAAGGCATTGCGGATGGCGTAACGAGCACAGTGTAGGTTGCAGTCAACGTTTCTCCCGCGTTCAGTGTTGCGTTCATCGATGTGGTGAATGACGAGACGCCATCAGGGATGAACAAGGATCCGTTGGTCGCTGGAGCCGTGGTGCTATACGTCCCTGGATTTCCCGGTGAGGCGGTCTCCGTTTCAAGCCCTGCGGGCAGCGTGTCGGTGAACTCGATGGCATAGGCGATTCCCAGCCCTACATTGCGGATCGTCACCGTAACTTCGATCACGTCTTCGTAGAGCAAGGGGGTTACGACACCAATGGAGTTTCCATTTCGCAGCACACCCGTTACGCGTTTGTCAACAGATAGGGCAGGCTCTTGAGTTGCCAGGAGAGAGACTCCGGTGTCATCGGGATCGGGGTCTTCTTCGTCGTCGTCCGCGGTGTCGCCAAGAGCAGCATTCTCACTTGGGATAGGAGTCCCTGCGCCATCGACGCCGGTTGCGGCAGCCACGTTGACCAGATCCACG
>Ga0272443_10003313_pt1 | contig 19091 bp, 22 predicted proteins | sample SSMAcet12_FD_193581 | JGI IMG/M metagenome (GOLD analysis project Ga0272443, IMG submission 193581) | Marine sediment archaeal communities from Little Sippewissett salt marsh, Falmouth, MA, United States - SSM-Acet-12 | ecosystem: Environmental > Aquatic > Marine > Wetlands > Sediment ... | reverse complement strand
ATGGGTCACCATGAGAACGGTCTTCTGTGCCCTGGCAAGTTCGTCGAACAATTGGAATATTCGCTCGGCGGCCCTGCTGTCCAGGTTGCCCGTGGGTTCATCCGCAATCAGGATGGGAGGGTCATTGGCGAGCGCGCGCGCAACGGCTGCGCTTTGCTGCTGCCCCCCGGAGACTTCCCCCGGTCGTTGATGTGCCGCATCAGCCAGGTCAACGCGGGAGAGCAAGTCCATCGCTCGATCCAGTCGCTCCCCGGCGCTGTACAGGCCTGCCACCTCCATGGGAAAGAGGACATTTTCCACCAGCGTAAGCATGGGCAGGAGTTGGTAAAACTGAAACACAATCCCGATATGTTTCCCCCGCCACAGAGCAAGCTCATTCTCGTTCATATCCTTCAGACGCACATCATCTACCCAGATTTTTCCAGATGACGGAGAGTCGATTCCGGTAATCATGTTAATGAGCGTGGATTTTCCGCTTCCGGATCGGCCGACTACACAGACAAATGCCCCGGCGTGGATGCTCATGGTCACATCCTGCAGGGCAACAAAATCCTGTGCCGCTGTATGATAGATTTTGGATAAATCCTTGATCCGTATCGCGGTATTCCGGTGCGCGGCCGGCGTGGTCATGCCCGCACCCCCCGGCGGTGTTCATGCACGATGCAGCCGTCCATCAATTCCAGCACACAGCTCCCCCTTGCTGCCAGGCTGCGATCATGGGTCACCATGATGACCGTCTGTCCCTGCTTCACCAGCTCATCGAATACGTTGTAGATGACCTCCGATGTCGTCGAATCCAGGTTGCCAGTGGGCTCATCCGCAAGGATTAGTTCAGGATGATTCGCCAGGGCGCGTGCAATGGCGACACGCTGCTGCTGACCTCCAGAGATCATTCCGGGCAGCTTGGCTGCATGGTCTGCAATTTCCATCTGATCGAGGAGATGCAAGGCGCGGTCCCTGCGGTCACGCATCGGGATGACGCCACAGAAATCCATGGGGAGAAGAACATTATCCAGGATGGAGATTTGACCGAGCAATTCAAAACTCTGATAGACGATCCCGACACTTCGCCCTCGCCAGCGTGCACGCGCATCCTCCGAGAGCGCATGCACAGGGGTACCATTGATCCAGAGTTCCCCTTCCGTGAGATTGTCCACCCCGCTCATCATATTGATCAGCGTGGATTTTCCAGCGCCAGACTTGCCGACCACAACAGAAAACGTGCCCCGCGCGAACGTCGTGGTAATCCCATCCAGACCGGTCACAGTGCCTTCGCCGGCATGGTACCTCTTGCTGACGTTCTGAAGGCGTACAAAGGCTTCGTCGTCCTGTAGCGTACGGACGCGCGGTTCCGCTGCTGCCGAATACATCCTGATTACACCCCACCGATAATGGACATTGTGTCTATTATCTTACACTACGTCCATCTCTGTCAAGAGAAAAAAAGAGCCTGCATCGCTGCAGGCTCGAGCAAGGTCGCACGGGCCGGTTACTCCTGGAACGGTTCGAGAAACGCCAGCAGCGCATCGATGAATGCGTCCTCATGGGACGTGAAGAGGATCCCCGTCCCATGTGCAGAACCCGGGAGCACCACCAGCTCGCGCGGTTCCGGTGAACGATCATACAGCGCCTGGATGGAGTCGACATAGCGGTCCTCATCGAGCTCGGTGGTGATGAACAGTTTGTACGCGTTCGGGATGACCAAATCATCCGGATAGAGCAGGGCCTCGTCGTCCCAGAGGTAATCGCTGCCGACGATGACAAATCCTTCTACGGGTTCCGTCATCGCCGCATTGATGCAGGCGTTTCCACCCATGTCCGCACCAATACACAGGACGCGAGTATATCCCTGGCTTTGCACCCACTGAATCGCCGCGCGAGCATCTTCTGCGTAGGCAGCGTGTCTGGCCGGCCATTCTGCATTCAAGAGCACACCGTTGTTGTAAGAACGGCCGTAACCGCGGAAATCGAAGGTGAAACTCGGAAAGCCGAGGTCGCTGATTTGTTCCGCAAACTCACGCCAACTGCCCTGCGTTGCAAAGCCCATATGTGTGAACACGACGGCAACATTTCCCCGTGTCGGATAGAACGTACCACCGAGTTCAGTGCCATCCGCAGCGGTGAAGGTTACCAATTCATACCCTGGGTCGTGCGTGGGAAACGGAGTAAAGGTCGATGTCGGTTCAGGAACCGCGGTCGCCGTTGGCTCAACTGCGCCAGCCGAGCATGCCCACAACAGAGAAGAAAGGATCAACACCATGAAGAGTGGTATTCGGAGTGATTGTCGTGTCCTCGTTCCCATCGCGCGACCTCCTGTCGTTCTCTACCAACACGGGCTAATTATAGTGAGGTTTCAGGGAAAAACAGCCCTCAGGGATGACAAACCGGCTTAGTCAACGTGCGATTGCGACTTCCCAAACCTTGTTTGCACACACGACCACAACGCGCCAGACGGACACTCCAGCGCTTTCTCAAGCATACGGTGAACAAGTTTCGGATTTCGCCTCGAGGATAGCAGTTCAATCAGCAGTTCAGGCTCGTTCGTTTCCATCCAGCGCACAAGCCAGTATCCGCTCGCATACAGGGAAAGCAGTGCTTCATGATCCCTGCCTAACACAGCTTGCCGCATCCGCTTCGGTGTGAGGCGTTCCTCGCTGATGAGAGCCCTCGATTGCGGCAGTACCGTATCCATTTCGAGGACGTGGTCTGCTGCTGCCATGGCAAGCCCTTCGTTTAGCCACGCAGGAAGCCGAAGGGGATGCGAGCACGCATGGGTCAATTCATGCGACAGCAAGCTGATCGTTTTTTGCCAGGGATCTTCAAGCTGCTTGAATAATTGCTCCCCAAGGGATCGGTCGGATTGCTCGATGAGCCGCGGAGGCTTAATCCCAATGGCCGCAATCCCGCCGGGGTAAGACTGCTGCCAGCCCCCTATCCACGGCCAAATCCGCCGCGCTCGAAGCGCCCAGAAAGGCATAAAGACGATGACGGATGGCTGCAGGTAGCCAGGGGCAGTCTGGAAGGGGAAACGGAACCAGGATGTCAACACAACCAGCCGCACGCGCCTGGGACGACGTAAATGATACTTCCCCTCGATGCTTTCGAGGCAATCTTCCGCAGCAGCGAGCAATTGCACTGCAAAGTCGTGATCCTCGGGCTGATATTGAACGTCGATGGAGCCAGCTGATAGTCTCATGCAGGCCTCCTCCTCATCGTTGACATGATCGGCAACAACATCCAGATGCGGCTCATCACCAGTCTGTCAGGATGGAGCCGGATACACACGCGTGAAGCGTTCGCAAACGACGTCCATATCCCAACCAGGTTCTTTGCCGATCTCCCTGCATTCCTCTGCGAAGAAACGCCAGTGCACCTGACGCCAAAAGGACAAGGACTGGTCCCCTTCACCTTCGTCGAAAGCGAGGTTCTCATCCACGCTGCGGAAAGACTGCACGACAACATCATCGGTACGAATGACAGCGCCCGGAACGCCCTTTCCATCCAGGATCACGCTGTACTCACCCGCGGCTGGAAGCGCTTCACCCTCAATTTCATAACTCCACAGCAGACTGCTCGTTGCTGTCTTGACCCCCTCAAGAACTCTCGCGAGCAATCGATCTGCCATTTCGCTTGAATTCCCAAACGACCAGGACTCAAACGCCTGTGGACGCGGGCGGGCATTGTCGGCAAGCGTCGCCAGATATGCCTCCCAGAATGCGTCAATGGCTGATCGATCATTCATCCCAGACCTCCATCTGTCGGCTCTATCTGCCGCCTCGTTACAAGAGTTATCCCGCGCGATGATCCCACAGATGGCATCACGTCCGGGCATCCGGCGGAGTCCGTCTCCTGGACCGCCGCTGGGGTCCCCGGCCTTCATGTGCAACTCGCCCGAGGAAATGCGCCATATCAGCCCGCATCGCTTTCGGGTCATCATAGTCGGGCTTCAGCCATACGCCACGGAAGCTTTCCTGCAGGTGAGCTCGCCCGGCTTCACTTAGCTGCAGAACCTCATCGTCAGCCAGCCATCCGTGTGTCAGAAGCGCCTCAATCGCTTGCGGAACGACTTCGTCAGGATGAACCTGCTCTGTCAATCCAAGTTCAGTCAGGCTGCGGTTGGTTGAAAAATCCAGGGCTTGATGCGCCAACGTCTCAAGATCCTTTATGCTGCGCACAGAACCCAGATGCACTTGCGAGAGGAGCCAATTGTGGAATTGATCCTCCCGAAACCGCTGATACCAATCCAGAATCCCGAGTTTGTAAGATGACACGTCGAACGTTTCCTCATTCCAGTTCCGGATGATGTCCATCACGATATCAACAGCACTTTTTAATATGAGGATGGCCACGACTGTCCCCACAATCGTATCCAGGAGGGGGAGATTGAAGGCCGCTCCGACGAGGCCTATCGTCACACTTGCAGCGACAATGACATGGTTGCGTGAATCTACAGACTGGGTAATCAGAGCCATGTTTCCACTCTGCACTCCAACGATGCGCTGGTACAACCACAATAAGCCACAGAACACAGCCGAGATGACAACCGCCACATAGGCCGCCCAGTCAACTTCCGGCTGCACAGGGAGAAAGAAGCGACGGACCGCCTCATAGAACGCCAGACCTCCGGTCATCAACATCATCACAGCCAGGACAACATTGGCCGACCTCTCCTTGTGGAACTTGATCCCGGCGAACACCAACAGGCTTGCAAAACCATCCAGCATGGTATCCACACCGTCGCTCATCAACCCGACACTACCAGAAAGCAGCCCAACAGGCAGTTTGATGGCTGCGAGAAACAAGTGCACACCAAGAGACACCTTGGAAACCGTGGCAGGCTGCGACAGCCGTTCAAGCACACTGCGCATCCTGCGAAAATTCTCCAGCGGTTTTTCAGCTTCACGCCTGCCTTGCGCCGTTAATGCATATGTATCCCCCGTCTGTTCCACCCAGCCCAGAGACATCATTTCCTCCAGCGCACCCTCGACGGACTCAAGCAATCGTGCGCGAGGGGAATATGTCTCCAGCCTTGCATAGACATTGAACAACCCTATCAAGCGAAGGTAGCTGCGGAGGTGTTGTGCGAGTTCTTCCGCGCTGCGAGGCCCATCGTAGAGCGCTGCGGCAAGCTCATAGCACTGACCCTGGTCCACAGACTGCATCGTGTCACTGCGGCGTTGCGGTGCATTGCTCATATACAGGAAAACCCCTTCCCCGACAATTCCTTCATGCTGGCTGGTTCGATTGCATTCCTACCGATTGCGCGAGAACAAAGCAATCACGCCAAGAATGCCGCCTACAATCATGCTGATGCCCGTTGTGAGGAGGGTATACAACACCGTCATGCTGAGTCCCGCATCACGAACCATGTCGACCGGATCTGCACCGACGGGGTAGTCCATCCCTATGACGGGGAGGATCAACAGGTATCCAGACAGAGAGAGCAACCCTGCCCCCACCAGAATCGCGCCCCCTGCAAGAACCAGCTTAAGACCAAAATGCTGCCGCTGGATCTGCTCGGATTCGTTTAACTGGACGACCTCGACAAATTCCTTCGCCTCCTGCCAGGACCATCCCTGGCGCTGGCAAACGGCAAGAACCACATCGTCCGGATTGATTCCCTTGCCAATGTGTTCAATGATAAAGAGTTCCAGATCGTTGTCGTTCATGGCGCTCCTCGCAACATCGGCTCGATTGTACACGAATTTTGCTCATGCTCATGCAGGGACTGATGCCGCAGAAGAAACAACCCCTGCTCCTGGAAGCAGAGGTTGTGAAAAGGTGAAGGAGTTAGCTTTACTGCAGCGCCTTCGGATCCGGTTTGCTCTCCGCAATAGCCTCAATCTTCGCCATCACATCATCTGTGAGCTTTGCCGCATCGTCAATTGCTTTCATGTTCTCGGCCACCTGCGATGCGCGGGATGCGCCGGTAATCACAGTGCTTACGCGCGGATTTTTCAAACACCACGCTAACGCAAGCCGTGGCATCGTCATGCCCAATTCTTCTGCCAGCGGCATCAACCTGGCGGTTCGAGTGACCATGTCCTGTCCTTCTTCGCTCTCAAGCCGCTCTCGCAACCAGCCGTAACGCGGCAATGTCATGCGCGAGTCATCGGGGATCCCATCGCTGTACTTGCCAGTGAGGATGCCCGACGCCAGTGGCGACCAGGTGGTCGTTCCGATACCAACCGTCTCATAGAGACGCTTATACTCCACCTCGACGCGCTGCCGATGAAAGAGGTGATATTGTGGCTGTTCCATTGTGGGGGGAATGAGGCCATACTGCCGTGCAACAGCGTATGCCTCCATGATCTGCTGTGCCGACCATTCTGAGGTTCCCCAATACAGCACCAGTCCGCGGTGGATGAGCTCCGTCATGGCCCGCACCGTTTCCTCGATCGGCGTCTCCGGATCAGGGCGATGGCAGAAATACAGATCGAGGTAGTCAAGCTGCAGGCGTTCCAGCGCCTGGTAGCACGCCTCCACGATGTGTTTACGGCTCAAGCCAACCTGCGTTGGCGCGGGATTGTCAACCGAACCCCAGTACACCTTACTCGAAACAATGAGCCGATCCCGACGCCAGCCGAGTTTCTTCAACGCCTCCCCCATCAGGAGTTCGGATTGCCCCTTGGCATACACCTCGGCATTGTCAAAGAAGTTCACACCGGCTTCGTATGCGGTGCGCATGGAAGCCATCGCCCCATCAATATCCAGTTGATGGCCAAAGGTCACCCAGGAACCAAAGGATAGCGCGCTTACCTTAAGACCTGATTTGCCCAGATTGCGGTATTCCATCCCTCACCTCCTGCTTTGTCCCGATCCTCTTCGATACAGCGCCGCTATTGCAATCGATCCATTACTCCTTATTCTGCCAGATTTCACTCACGGCTGCCGGGGCAGAACGGAGAATCAAGTTCCGGATTCGATCCCGTAGATGGGGATACCACACATCCTCCTCCGGCTGTACCCAGCGGGTGATGATGTTCTCATAACTGTGATGCACCTCTGCATCCTCAACCACGATCACAAACCAGATGGACAGTTCGCCATATCCCGCGTAGGAATCGACCCCAACCCTCGTGCGCCAATCTGCGTTCGCACTGATGAGCCTGATGTTCTCCTCCTCAAGTTCTCGAATCACGGCTTGTTCTGCCGTTTCACCATCCTCCATGGCGCCGCCAGGGAGGGCAAACGGCGCATCGGTGTGATGCTGTGTCCCCAGAATTGCACCGTCCTTTTGGCGCAAGACTATAGCACGCGCAGTCACACGTGAAAAAGGCACCTGAACGCGCTTCCTTTCACCGGTGAAGCATTGATTGTCCCGGAAGAAGACCTCCTGAAAATCAATTTCCATCGGCGACGCTTCGCCTCTGCCGGTAAGCGGTTTCACAGCTTCAACGATGAGATGCGTCCCCATCGCCAGGGCGTGTTTCTCCCTGCAAGCCTCCACCTCCATGGCAAGCAAGGCTTTCCACTTCTTCGCATCGTTCCGAATCGCATCCAAGTCATCCGTCCAGACCAGCCCCAGCACTCCGGATGCGGATTGTCGCATCACTTCCCAACCCGCTTGCTGCAGCCAGAACATCAACTCCTCCGGTCGGAAGAGATGCATGCGGTTCCCTTCCGCCCCAACCGTCTCCGGGAGCAAATCACCGGTGGAGAGAATCATCTCATTCTTCTTCGCAGGGAGGACCATCACGCCGGGCAGGTGCCGATGACAGGTCCCCCACAGGGACATCACACTTGCCAGCAGGGCGCCACCGGGCTTCGTAACCCGACGGCATTCCGCCAGCGCCTTGTCCCTGCGATCAAGCGTGTAACTGAAGACCCCGCCATATGCGACAACGGCATCAAACGACTCGTCTTCAAACATCGGCATACTGCAAACATCAACCTGATGATATGCATCAACAGCTTCCTGAAAGCCATGCCTTTCGCCCATCGTGCGGTTGAGTTCCAATTGGACAGCAGAGAGATCCCCGATCGTGATCCTTGCCTCCAGCCGTGCCAGGGTCTGCGTGAAGCGGCCTGCGCCGGCGCCAATCTCCAGCACCCGCATCCCCGGTCGAATGGCATTCTCAAGATAATAGTTATGGACGTGGAGGCTGATCTCATCTGACGGCGACGCGACCAAACGATCCCATTCCTGCATTCCAAACGAATCGAAATGAGACTCCACCCAATGAGGATCGTACTTGTCGTCAGTCATATTCTTTTCCCTCGTAGCCCCAACCGACGGCTGTCACGGACCATCGTCTCGATAGGTATCGGGTCTGCGGACGCCAAGCAATTCAAATGTGTTCTCCGGACGTCTGTCCCGGAGGGCGGGATCAAGATGCAGGCGCAACACCTCCTCCCCCTCGCCTGCGACTGCCAGCACATTGCCCCATGGCCCGAAAAAAGCGCTTCCACCGCCATAGTTCACGAGGTTCACACTGAGCAGAAAGCATCGATTTTCATAAGCCCTGGTACGCATCATGGCTGTATTGATGCTGTCGGGGTCTGGTCGAAACCAGATCGTTGCAGTGGGATGAAGAATGAACTCCGCGCCTTTCAACGCCAGCGAACGAGCAGCCTCCGGAAAATGGCGGTCAAAACAAATCATCACTCCGGTTTTCAACCCCTCCATATCCACGACGGGGAAGGCTTCGCCTGCGAGATATGCATCCTTCTCTCCCACTTCCTTGCAGAGGTGGACTTTCCGATAGCGAAGCTGGATCTCTCCTTGCCGGTCCATCAGCACAGCCGTGTTGTAGATGCCGCCATCCATCTTTTCAGCGTAGGTCCACAAGATCCAGCTATTCAGGCGCTTCGCTGCTTCAGCGATCGCTGCAGTCTCCATGTCCTGCCCGTCCCTGGCAAGATCCGGTAATTCAGGAAGGCGGCAAGCATAGCCATCCAGCACGCTTTCGGGAAAGACCACCAGATCAGGCTCCCAAGGACGGAGCTCCTCAAGAAATCTCAGTGACTTCTGGAGATTCCAATCCACATCGCCTGTCCGCACCTCCATCTGGATTGCAGCCACTTTGCGTACCATCATCGTATTCATGGATGCGACACCTCTGAAACGGATTTTTCCCCTGCCATTGTACATGGGTTCCACTCAGCTCAGTCTTCACCAGTGACACGCTGGAAGCTGTTACAATAGTGCTCACGCCTGACAACCCGACCACGAGATGCCGTCAAGCCCGGTGAGACGATATGCCCCTGTACGAGTTCCATTGTAAACAATGCGATCATTCTTTTGAAATCCGACGACCGTTCTCCCGATCCGGCGATCCGGCGCTTTGTCCGGCCTGTGGGAGTGAAGCGGTGAAAACACTGGGGAATGTGTTCGTCTCTGGAGCTGGCACCACCCCCTCTTCACGAGGATCCTGTGAGGGTTGTGGATCCGGCACATGCGGCTCCTGCAGCCGTCATTAAGATGAACCTGTGACCCATCCTTTCAGGGAAGGAATCGAATCATCATGACCCGAGACCCGCGTACTCCGTCAACCATCTACCTTTCACTGCGGCTGCCGCTTGCGCTGCTGCTCGTGGTGGTTCTGATAACAGCCTGCACCTCTTCCCCTGCCGAATCTACTCCCTCCGCCACTCCACCGTCCGAGAGCGAAGTGGTGGACGAGGATGGTTCGACAACGGCGTCAGAGCCCACGCCGGAAATCACCATCGAAGAAATGAACGCGTTCTGGGCGGATGATGATCCCTTCCTGGGGCCCGAAGATGCCCCTGTGGTCATTGTTGAATTCTCGGACTACGTATGCCCGTACTGCGGCTACTTTTACCTGCACATTCTCCCGGAAATTCTGGAAGCCTACCCGGACACCGTCCGGTTTGTACACCGGGATTATCCCCTCCTGGCCGAAGAATCGGTCAGCACGTCGCTTGCCGCAGCCTGCGCTTTGGACCAGGATCTCTTCTGGGAGCTGCACGACCAGTTGTTTGGCGCCCATGCCGATTTCGACCCCGATGCAGAGGGAGAACACAGCCCGGAATTCTTCAGCGAGCTGGTGGCGAAATTCTCCGATGAAGAAATCCTGCGCTATGCCGATCTGGCCGGGCTCGATCTCGAAGAGTATGAAACCTGCCTTGAGGGGGGTGTGGGGCGCGAAGAAATCATGTTTGACATCCAGGTGGGATCCCAGGTTGGCGTCGAATCGGTTCCCTTTTACATCGTAAATGGCTATGTGTATACCGGGCTGTTACCTATTGAGGCATGGGAACAAATCATCGATGCCGCACTGGAGATGGCTGACTCCTGAACTCCGTAACGGTTCAGCGCATATATTCCTTGATGCGGTCGCGTGTGTCTGCCGCCCGCCCGATGAAAAATCCGAGAACGATGAAGAACGGGAAAGCCACGAGCGTTGCCGTCTCAAGCCAGGGGTAATCCAGCAGGTACGGCAAGCCAATAATCACTGCTGCACCGACAAGTCCGCCGTAGAGCAGACCTTTGTAGCTGTGGGGGATTTCCTTCCAGCCGGAGCCGAGTGAGGCTGGTTTGCTCGAAGATTGATGGCGTGTCGCGATGTTGCGCTGGAGCTTTCGCTCTTTCTTCCCCGGGTCACGCGCAGTCAATTGCTGCTCGCGCAAACGTCGTAAGCGGTCGACTTCCGAATCGTTGGGGGACATCTTCTTCCTCCATCAACTCAACACGGACAAAACCAACTGTCTGAACATCATCAGCATACGACAATGCGAGGCTGATGCACAAGACCCAGATTGCCGTCAGCCGGTTGAGGAGGTTCTTCCTGCGTCCAGAGCCATCCGTCACAATTACCCGCTAATGGTATGGACAACAAGACGATCCACTATACAATGGTCAAAACGCGGGAGGGATCATGGAAGCCTTGCAGCAACGAATTCGCGCAGACGGCAAGAACCTCGGGGGAGGAATTCTCAAGGTTGATGGATTCATCAATCACCAGGTAGACCCCGTCCTCATGGACGCATGCGGCCAGGCACTCGCAGATCGTTTCGCCGACCTCGGCGCCACCAAAGTCCTCACAGCGGAAATCTCCGGCATCGCCCCGGCGTTGACGACAGCCGCACACCTGAACCTGCCTGTGGTTTATGCACGCAAACACAAGCCCATCACCATGCCTGATCAAATCTTCCTTACACTCACACCATCCCATACAAAGGGACGCATGGTTGAACTCATCGTCTCGCCTGAATTCTTGCAACCCGGAGAACGCATCCTCATCATCGACGACTTCCTCGCGAGCGGCCAGACAATCATGGGCCTGGTCCGGCTCACACAGGCCGCAGGTGCGGACGTGGTCGGCATCGGCGCCCTGGTGGAGAAGCGTTTTGAAGGCGGGCGTGGCATGCTCGAGGAACTCGGTGTTCCCATTGAAGCACTCGCGGTCATTTCCAGTATGGAGGGTACATCCATTCTCTTCGAGGAAGACGGGGCATGAATGCTATTGCCATTCTCGATTTCGGTTCCCAGACCACACATCTGATCACCCGCCGGGTGCGCGAGATGGGCGTCTTCTGCCGGAGGTTCCCATACGATGCGGAGCCGGCAACGGTCCTCGAGATGCAACCTTCGGGCTTCATCCTTTCCGGAGGCCCTTCCTCCATCTACGCTTCTCAAGCCCCTACCATTCCGGACTACATACTCGACAGCAACCTTCCTCTTCTCGGCATATGCTATGGAATGCAGGCGATGGCCCATCAGTGCGGCGGGAAGGTTTCTTCCTCACATCATGCCGAATATGGTGAATCCAGGCTCACCCTTCTGCAGCAGAATCCTCTTCTAACCGACGATGACAGCAGCGTATGGATGGGGCATGGCGATCTCGTGGAAGCGCCACCGCCGGGATATGAAATTCTTGCCAGCACTGCGAATTCGCCGATCGCTGCGATTGCACATCGTGAGAAGAAGCGATACGGCGTGCAATTCCATCCGGAAGTCAGACACACGCCCACGGGTCTCGACATCCTACGGCGATTTGTCGTTGACATCGCGGGTGTCACACCCGACTGGACACCCGATGCGATCATCGAGGAAAGCATCCAGCGAATCCGCAAGGCCATCGGGGATGGCAAAGTCATCTCCGCCGTGAGCGGGGGCGTTGACTCAAGTGTGGCGACGGCGCTGGTTCATCGGGCTGTCGGCGATCAGTTGGAATGTATCTACGTCGACACCGGATTAATGCGGGCGGGGGAAAGCGAGGGGGTCGTGCAGGCTTTCCGCAAGACGCTGGGCGCCAACCTCACCATTGTCCATGCCTCTCATCGCTTCTTCAACGCCCTGGAAGCTGTGACCGATCCGGAAGCGAAGCGCCGCATCATTGGAGAGACCTTCATCCGCATCTTCGAAGAGGAGGCTGCTGCCTTTTCCGATGCCGCTTTCCTCGTCCAGGGGACCATCTATCCAGATGTGGTTGAATCCAGCGGGACCGGGCAGCAGGTTACCGATCGGATCAAGACCCATCACAACGTGGGAGGGCTCCCGGATGACATGCAACTCACCCTTATCGAGCCGCTACGCCTGCTCTTTAAAGATGAGGTCCGTCAGGTCGGTCTCGAACTCGGGCTTCCTGAATCGCTCATCTGGCGCCAGCCCTTTCCAGGACCTGGGCTTGCTGTCCGATGCCTCGGCGAGGTGAATCCCGAACGGATCGGTCGCCTGCGGCAAGCGGATGCCATTGTCCGCGAAGAACTGGACAATGCAGGATATTTGCGAAACGGCACGGCACAGTCTTTCGCCGTTCTTTTACCCGTACGCTCGGTGGGAGTACAGGGGGATGCGCGCACGTATGGCGAAACCATCGCGATTCGCGCTGTGACCACAGACGATTTCATGACCGCTGACTGGGCTCGCCTTCCTCACGATCTCCTTGCCACGATCAGCAGGCGTATCGGGAATGAGGTTTCAGGGGTCAATCGCATCGTCTACGACATCTCCAGTAAACCCCCTGCCACAATCGAGTGGGAATAAACCAAATCGAATCCTTGACGACCTGATAACCAGCTTTCGCCATCCGCCATACGCCATCTTTGGTAGGATGTCCTCTTGAACGGCTTGTCCATCATCGGCCAATCGATGATTTTTCGCTCGCCCTGGATTGGTATTCATGCCGTGAAGGAAAGTGAAGGTTCGTATGTCGGTTGATCCAGAACGCAAGAATGTCCGCACCCAGCGCAAGCGCCGTGAGCCTTACAAAGTAAGAACCGTTAAGCAAGTCACACACGACACGTGGCGGATCGAGCTTGATGGTTCACCAATCGTCTTCGAGCCAGGTCAATATGTTGTCATGCGGGTCAGCAGCGAAGGTGAAAAACCTGAACCCCATCCGTTCTCCATTAGCTCCAGCCCCTCAACTCCGATCATCGAATTGACTGTCAAGGAGGTCGGCGATTTTACCGCTGCCATCGGAAACCTCAAGCCGGGCGATGACGTCACGCTTGATGGTCCTTTTGGTAAGTTCAGTTATGTCTTCCATGATGCGGACAACCTGGTGTTTATCGCCGGAGGGATCGGTGTCACACCCTTCATCAGCATGCTGCGCGATCTGTTTGAGAAGGGTTTCCCCCGCAACGTCGCGCTCATCTGGGGGAATAAAGCTGAACGAGACATCACGTTTCGAGAGGAAATCGAGGGATTCGCCGCGAACCATGCACAATTCAAGTTGACGCATGTCCTTTCAGAGCAAGATGATTGGGAAGGAGAAAAAGGGTATATCCGCGTTGGGCTTCTCAAACAGGCCCTGGCGTTCGAGCCAGATACACAGTATTTCGTATGCGGCCCTCCCAGGATGAACGACCTGGTGCTTGCCATGCTGAATGATATGGATATTCCCGAGGACCGGGTTCACACAGAACGCTTCACCCGAAGGTAATCTTCCCATGCATCTGCACTGCGCGGGTTGTTTTCAAAGAACAACTGCCCGTAAGCATCTGTGTTCACGAAAGTTGCTGGGTTTTCCTTACAAACGCAATACTGGCGAATATCGATGTGCACAAACACATCATCCCAAGCCCGATGATGAGCATTTCCGAGAACCATCCGCTCCAGTAGGGAGCTGGTGCAATCATCCCCTCAATATGCTTCAACAGGATGGCGGCGATGAGGAAATCACTGACCACCATCAATCCGGCAAACCCCCATTTCGTCCCGCGCCCTGCGCCCAGTTGAAAGGCAACAACCAGTGAGAAGAACATGCCGCCCAGCATCTGGGCTAACGGCTCGCTAATCCCAAATTCCGCAGGCACCTTAAACAGGAAATCGTCGACCAGATGCGGGACCCCGAACAGGATGATCCCCATACTCGACCCGATCGCCCATCTACCCCATCGATCCAATTTCGTCATAGCCAGCCTCCATCCATCCTGCGAACGCGCACCCGGAATAACGTCAGTCTTTTGAGTCGGACGGGACGGACCATTCAAGACGGTATTTCAACAGCCGCATCCCGAAATAATGGCTCTCGCCGATGTGCGCCATCCCGACCTTTTCCAGGATGCGTACGGACGCGTGATTCTCGGGATGCACCAAACCGACAAGAGATGTAAGTGATGTGAACTCAAGTGCATACGCAACGCTGGCTTCTGCCGCTTCTGTCGCGAATCCTTTCCCCCAGTCCTCCCTTCGCAGCAAGTAGAGGAGTTCTACCTCGCCAGTCTCCTGCAATCGACGGAGTCCATACCAGCCCAGCACATCACCGGCTTCTTTCTCCTCGAGAATCCACCAGCCAAACCGGTGAGCCTGCCAGTGCGCAGCCTGGCTGGCCAGCCAGTACTCCACAACATGCTCCGGCCACGGATCTGTACGGGTTAGAAACCGCAGCACCTCGCGATTCTGCAGCATGCGATGAAAACAACCAAAATCCTCCGGTTTTTCACCGCGCATGATGAGGCGTTGTGTACCTTGCTCCGGGATGGTGTCCATTCTTGCCCGCCCTTCTCTGCCTGCGAGTATAGAAACAAGCAGGACGAATCACAATCCGGCACAAGCCCAAACACGATCGGGCCAGCGATGATGTCTCCGCCTCCCATGATGGGACGCCTTCGGCACAGCCCGATCCTGGTTTCAGGAATTGGTTACAATGTGAGTCGGGAGGCTTTCGATGATTCTTCACAAACGCACACTTGGACACGCAGACGTTCAACTCAGCCCGATCGGGCTTGGTGCCTGGCAATTTGCCAATTACCGTTTTGGACCCTTCAATACCTGGCAGCAGGTCGCCACCTCCGAAATCGACGGCATCATCGCAACTGCCCTCGAGCACGGCATTAACTGGTTTGACACGGCAGAACTCTACGGTTTCGGCCGCTCGGAACGAGCGCTGGCCGATGGCCTCCAGCGAGCAGCCCGGCAGAACGGAGATGTGCACATTGCCACCAAATGGAGCCCGCTGCTCCGAACAGCCCGGTCGATTACTGCAACGATCGACCGCCGCATCCGCTCTCTTAAGCCATACACCATCGATCTGTATCAAATCCATTTTCCAGGTGCAATTGCATCGATCGAACAGCAGATGGACGCGATGGCCTCCCTCGCACATGCAGGCAAAATACACTCGATCGGTGTAAGCAACTTTTCAGCCAGCCAGATGAAAAGAGCCCATGAGCGTCTCCAGCGACATGGATTGGCGCTTTCTTCCAACCAGGTGCGCTACCACCTGCTGGACCGGCGCATCGAAAACAATGGCACGCTTTCACTGGCCGATGAGCTCGGGATCACCATCATCGCCTATTCCCCGCTGGGGATGGGGCTCCTCACAGGAAAGTTCCATGACAATCCTGAACTGCTCGCCTCACGTCCATTGAACCGCCGTCGCTCACTACAGCGAGCTCTGGAACCCTCGCGTCCGCTGATTGACGTCATGCGAAATATGGCCAGCAAGCATGACGTATCCATCGCGCAAGTAGCCCTGAACTGGGTTATCCTCACACCTGGCGAACATGTCGTTGCCATCCCCGGCGCCACGCGCATCCGTCATGCGCAGGACAGCGCCGGTGCAATGCATTTTCAATTGAGTTCTGATGAATGGGAGGAATTGAAAGCCGCTTCAGATACGGTCGCATTTCCATAATCTCATGGGAATACCAAGAAGCCAGGGGTATGCCCCTGGCTTTTTCCATTCCTTGTGAAAGGGAAGGCTCTGGATCAGGTTATCAGGTCGGGGGGAATGTGCCCGGTGTGGTTCGAATACACCAACCTGAAGCCCTCGTCGTCAAAATCGATCCGGCTGACAGCGGTGTTATTCAGTTCAATCCAGAATCGTGTATCCGTCTCGATTTCCAGGAGAACGCGCAGGAGGCTGTTGTAGAGCCCGCCGTGAGCCACAACAGCCACGCGGTCATCATCGCCATGCGCTGCATGGAGGTGATTGAGAATTCGTCTTGCGCGCTGTGATACTTCGTCGACATCTTCTTTCGGCCGATCCCACCAGCCCCTCTCACCCAATTCATCAGGGAGGATCAGGTCAGGAAACCGAGTCTCAAAAAAGGATCGACCCGGTCCGGCAACCCCTACGCGATTGCCATCCTCGTCAAAATCCCACATGCCGCCGCGCTCATGCAAATCCGGCCATGCAACGAGCGGGATGTTCAACGCATTGGATATCGCCATTCCGGTTTCTACGGCCCGGATCATCAAGCTTGTGTACAAATGGGTAATACCCAACGGCTCCCCCGTTGGGTCCAAACAGGGGTCGTTTTGCTGCATGCATGCAGCCAGGAGTGAAAGCTGCCGGTGACCGAATTCGGTCAGTTCCGGATCGGGTTCCCGGCCATCGCTGCTCTCAGTCTGATCCCAGCGGTGGTTGTTGCAAGATTGGGCGTGACGGAAATAGTACAACCGCATTCATCGTCCCCTTTGATCACGACTACGTACAAAAGCATTGTACCGCAGTCAAAGAAACCCTCATTCTCCATGCCGGGATGCGCGGTCATCGCGATGAAATTGCGCTCGATCAATCAGTGAGGTCAGTCAGGTTTCTCGATGGAAGTCATCAGATCTTGCTTGTTCACGTGCAATCTCAAGCATGTGAAGCCTGCGGTTGAGCGTGCGGAATCGCAGCCACAGGCTAATTGCGTACCCCCCCACGACGAATACAACCACGGCAAAACCCGCCAGCATGAACTGGAAGGTATCCATTGGCACGGCTCGAACACTGTCAAACAGCATGTTGATAGTCATAACGAGAAAAGGTTATACCACATAGTTCATGCTCTAGCACTACGCCTTTTCGGCTTCGAAACGTTCCCATTGTGCATCTTCCACCTGCCTGCTCAACTGTGATAGCCGGATGCGGTACAACAGGAACACAACAAACAGAAAGGAGAACGAAAGCAAACTGACCGCCAATGAAACCAGCATGCGATTGCTCAATCCTGTCATGGCATCTCCCTGCATCACCGTTCCAAAGACGACCGGATGGATGGTCCTGAAAAGCCGGATGGACAAGAAGGTCATCGGAACAGAAAGAAAGCTCAGCAGCGCATATCCCGCTGCGATACGCCGCTGACTTTCAACGTTGGAGATCGAGCGCCGAAGGAGCAGATAACCGGCATACATGACTGCCATCACCGTTGCAGTTACAAGTCGGGGGTCCCATGTCCACCACGTATTCCAGATTGGCCGCGCCCAGATGGATCCCGTAAGGACATTGATCAGCGTGAAAACGAAACCGATCTCCACTGCAGCATGCCCGGCATCATCGAACGATTCATGCGGTTTCCAGAGGTAGCGTGCCCCGCATACCGCTGCAATCCCGTACGCAAGTCCTCCAACCCATCCAGCTGCCACATGAAAGTAGAAGATCCGCTGCACATCGCCCATGACCTGCTCACGGGGCGCGTAAAACAACACCACCAGAAGCGCAATCAGGAAGGATAGTCCTGCCGCCGCAGCGAGAAGTATTAATCCATCCGTATTGTTTCGGTCCTTCCTCGATTCACGCGAGATGTCCATGCATCACTCCAGTAACAGGCGATCGTACACCATCCACGCCAGCGTGAGGAATATTGCATCGCATGCCACCAATACCCTGACCCAGATCGCCAGCGCATGCCACTCGGCACCCATCAGGAGTGCTCGTGTCGCCTGGGTTGCAGCCAGAAGAATCGGAAACGCGGGTGGCAGCAATAACAGAGGCAGCAGAATCTCACGGGCACCTGTCTTGAGCGTCATCGCTGCAAGCAGCGTCCCGAGCGCCGCATACCCTGCCGCAAAGAGTACTACGACAAGAGCGCTCTTCCACAGGAGGAGCGGCAGCCCGAAAAAAGCAGCCAGGGCCGGCACGAGAACCACGGCAATCAGGAGCAAGTGCAGAAAGCCCCCGATCCATTTTCCGAAGAAGATGGCGCTGCGATCGACTGGCGCAAGCAGCAATCCATCCAGGCAGCCCGACTCACGCTCAGATGCCATGATGCGATAGAAGCCCAGTATCCCTGCAAAAGCAAACGTCATCCAGAGCATCCCGGCGCCGATCCCGGGCGCTACTTCACCCTCCAGCCCAAAAGCGAAGGCATAGATCAGCAAGCTCAAGAGTGAAAAAACGATCATCACAAGCAGCGCTTCGGGGTTGCGGGAGTTCGTCAAGGCGTCCTTCCACGCCACCGCACCTACAACCTGCACATAGGACGAAAGGGCGTCCTGTCCGGGTTTGGATGTCTGTCTGGACATCACGTCACGCTCATCCGACATCGCCACTCATTTTCCCTGCCCTGTGCGTTGAAAGCGCATGCAGCGAACCCTTCTCCAGCAAGAGCCTGCGTGTAACTGCCTTCACCTGTCCGTCCTGGTGAGAGGTCATGAGCACCACCCTGCCCTGCCCGCTTGCCTCGTTCAGAATGCCGGAGAGGATGGCCAATCCGTCGTCATCGAGACCCGTCCCCGGTTCGTCGAGCAGGAGAACATCCGGTTGCGCCATGTGCACTCGCGCCAGGTCCAGACGCTGGAGCATACCCCGCGAGAAATGTCTGACATGCTCATCGCGCCACATCAAGAGCCCAACTCGATCGAGTAGCGAATCAAGTTGTGCCGCAGATAACCTGCGACCGTGCAGACGGTTGAAGAATTGCATGTTTTCCGCAACAGTAAGGTCTCCATAAAGTTGGATTTGATGTGA
>Ga0272443_10003312_pt1 | contig 19092 bp, 15 predicted proteins | sample SSMAcet12_FD_193581 | JGI IMG/M metagenome (GOLD analysis project Ga0272443, IMG submission 193581) | Marine sediment archaeal communities from Little Sippewissett salt marsh, Falmouth, MA, United States - SSM-Acet-12 | ecosystem: Environmental > Aquatic > Marine > Wetlands > Sediment ... | reverse complement strand
GGTAAAGTTTTTGGGAGCTCCTCCCTCGGGCGGCAACTCTTTTTCCTGAGCTTCCAGGAAGGAAAGGGGGAGGAGGAGAGCCAGGGCGATAATAGATCTTAATGTATTCATTTTACTGGTTTTTTTCGTTAGCTGCTAATAGTGGATTTACTTCCAGAACGGTGCGGTTGCTGGTTCTGAGGTAATTGTCAATAGTGTTTTTTACGGTCTCTACATCTACCTTTTTAAACTCGTCCTCCAGGGTATTGATACGGTCCGGGTTATCGTCAAAAAGCGCAAAACTGCACAGCAAATCTGCTCTTCCCAGTCCAAATGTACCCCCAATATCGTCGTAGAGCTGAGATCGAATCTTGACAATGGCCTGATCGAGCATCTGCTGATCTATCTGATCCCGAAGTCCCGACATTACAGTGTCTATGGATTGCATGATAGCTTCTTTGCTCTCCGGGTCGTCAAAGGTGAAATCGTACATCCAAAGCATCGGGCCCTTATAATTGAACATATTTCCGAGATAATTGATTCCCCCGGATACATCTGAGGTAAAGCCCTTCTCATTTTCAAGTTTCTGTACCAGCAGGCTATTATCACCCTGTATCAGAATTTGATCGAGCAGTCCCATGGCGTAATACTCCGGGGTGTTCCGCTCCGGCATATGATAGGCGAGGGCCAGGGCTGGTTTGTTGGCCAGGGAGTCATTCTTCATAAAATACTTCTCGGCTTCCTGGCGCGTTTCAGAGATATCGGGCTCCGGGGGCAGGGTCGCTGCCGGGATACTCCCGAAATACTTTTCTATCCAGGCCCTGGTCTGGGCGATATCGATATCACCGACTACAGAGATTGCAGCGTTGTTGGGAGCGTAGAAGGTGTCAAAGAAGCTAGTCACATCCTCAAGGCTGGCCGCATCCAGGTCTTCAAGATCCCCATAAAAATTATGGGCGTTATACCAATTCTCATTGGCGTACTGGGGCATATCCAACCAGGGAAAGCCCCCGAAGGGTTGGTTCAGCACATTAACCTTGACTTCATTTTTTACGACACCCTGTTGATTTTCAAGATTCTCCTGAGAGATATTAAGTCCTTTCATCCGATCTGCCTCGGCCCATAACATCGTTTCCAGTTTGTGTGAAGGAACTATTTCAAAATAATTGGTGAAGTCAAAGCGGGTAGATCCGTTGAGGATTCCCCCATTTTCCTGTACCAGCTTTATGAATTCCATCTTTCCAAGATTATCCGATCCCTGGAACATCATGTGCTCAAAAAGGTGGGCAAAACCCGTGCGGTCCCTGGGTTCATTTCGAAATCCAATATTGTAGTATACCGCCACTATGGCAGTGGGAGAAGTGGTGTCTTCAGAGAGGATCACTTTCAACCCATTGTCCAGGGTGTAATAAGTAACCGGAACTTCGAATTTTGAAGCAGATGCTTCTTTGCTTTTTTCCGCTTCACAGCCGCCGAGCAGCAACAGGAAACTCAAAAGTGCGCTGAGTCGCACAAATCCATTAGGTGTCTTCATAAATCTGTTTTTACAGAGGATTGTTTTAAAAGTAACAGTAGGTCGTTATAGTTTTTGGATTGTTACAGTATTTATCCTTAAAATATCAATAGGGTTCTGTGGGGTACCAATCCAGGCGGATTACGCGAATGTTGGGGTTGGCCTCAGTGACAAGGGTCTCAAAACGGCCTATATCGCTTACATCTGGTTTTCCCCTGTAGTGATAGGGATAAACTTCAGCCGGGGCGAATTCAATCACCGCATCCGCAGCACTTTCCACATCCATAGTATATGGCAGGTTCATACAGACAAAGGCCTTATCAATGTCTTTAAGTGCCCGCATTTCCGCTATATCTTCTGTATCCCCGGAAAAATAAATCCGCGTCCCGTCGTGTTCGAGGACATATCCATTTCCCCTCCCTGGGGTATGGAAGGCTTTGGCTTCCGGCCTGAGGTTGTACATAGGGATGGCCGTCACCGCTATTCCATAACGGGTTTTGGAGTCTCCATTATCCAAAACATCTATTTGAGGGGTAAAAGCAGCGGGTATTTTTTCGGCGACAGCATTGGGAACGATGATTTTAGCCTTCTGGGTATCCAGCCCTTGCAGGGTTTCCAGGCTAAAGTGATCTCCATGTATGTCTGTGATCAAAATAAGATCTGGAGCGGGATAGGCAGTAAACGCATCCGTTCCGCCTACGGGATCAATATATATGATCGTTTTATTCCACTTGAGTACAGCCGTAGCATGGGCCACCGGATAAATTTCTAACGCTACCTCATCAGGTGTTTCCGGGTTTTCAGGCATGGGTGTGGGCTTCGGTTGCGAATATGCCAATGGTTGCTGCATAAAGAAAAACACGAGCAGGAGGGCTGCTGAATTGCGTAGGGTGGAAACGGATTTCATATTGTAGGGTTTTTATCAAATCTATATGTATTAAAGATAAAACCCTATCGGCCCCAATGACGTCGATTGGGAATAAATATTTTCGATACGGAAATCTAAACCTTCAATTTCTCCGTATATAGACAGTAAACAACTTAAAATTTAAGTTTAGAAATTAATTTTCACACTTATGACAGAGACAAAAAACAACAACGGACTTAAAGTATTGGCCGGTATTCTGGGAGTCATTCTTCTGGGTACCATCATTTATGCGGTCAATCTGTATCAGGACTCAAAGAAAAATGAGGCCATCCTGTTGAAGGAAAAAGAGCTGGTTGTAGAAGATCTGACAAGCCTGAAGTCGGAATACGACAAGGCCATTATGGAGAGCAACCAAACGAACGAAGAATTGGTGGCTGCTCGTGACAATATCGCTAAATACATCGATTCGGTTAGCGGTATGAAAGCAGATCTGGCTAACCTTTCCCGCTATCGCCGACAGGTAAGCGTTCTGAAGAAAGAGCGTGAGGAGTTATTGCGTCAGGTGGATTCTCTGAAGCAATCCAATACCCTGATCGCGATGCAACGCGACAGTACTTTTGTGGAACTGGAGAAGCAAAATGTCTTCAACGATTCCCTGGTCGTACAGAACACCCAATTGGCCGATGCAGTCGAACGCGGATCAGCACTTAGCCTCACAGGATTTGTTGTAGACGCCGTTCGCGAACGCAACAACGGAACCCTGCGTTCCACAAATAGTGCCAGGAGAACAGACCGTTTAAAAGTTTGTTTTACAGTAGCTGATAATGTTATCGCTGAGGCCGGTGACCGTGAGTTCTACATTGAAGTTCTGGATCCTAACGGAAATGTTATGGGAGGAACCACTTCCAAAACTATGGAGGAAGGTCCTTCGATCACCTATACCAAGAACACGAACTTCTTTTATGAAAACGCTGCCCTGGATGTTTGTGATTACATCAGTAATTACGCCGGGGAGTTTCAAAAGGGAAATTACATGGTCAACGTCTATGACGATGGGCTGAAATTAATGGGAACTTCCAAGTTCGAATTGAAATAAAAGTAGTTTTCAATATTTGCAGTAAAAACCGCCTAAAGTTCTTAGGCGGTTTTTTTATGCTTTCCCGCCACCTAAACCTAAAGGGAACCGGGTACACCTTGCCCTAAAAGGAACCGGGAAAGTATATAGGTAAAAAAAAAGTGGCTGCTCTTTAGACAGCCACTTTAATACATGTCTCGATTTACTTGTTGAGATGGCCCACCATCTGCTCGGGTCGTACCCAGGAATCGTACTCCTCCGCACTTACATAACCCAGTCTTATGGCCTCTTCTTTCAGTGTGGTTCCGTTTTCATGAGCTGCTCCGGCGATTTCCGCAGCTTTGTAATAGCCGATTTTAGTGTTCAGGGCAGTGACCAGCATCAAAGAATTGTTCAGGAGTTTTTTAATGGTATCCCGGTTCGGTTCAATACCGGAAGCGCAATGGGCTTCAAAACTATGGCAAGCGTCTCCCAGTAGCCTTGCGGACGCCAGTGCATTGGCTGCCATCAGGGGTTTGAAGACATTGAGTTCATAGTGGCCCTGAGTTCCCCCTATAGTGATAGCGACATCGTTACCCATTACCTGGGCGCACACCATAGTCAGTGCCTCACACTGGGTAGGATTTACTTTACCGGGCATAATCGAGCTTCCAGGTTCATTGGCCGGGATTAGAATTTCTCCAATCCCCGATCGCGGTCCGGAAGCCATCATCCGGATGTCGTTTGCAATTTTATTCAGAGATACGGCGAGTTGTTTGAGGGCGCCATGTGTTTCCACAATGGCGTCATGGGCCGCCAGGGCTTCAAATTTATTCGGTGCCGTGGTAAAGGGGAGTCCGGTAAAGCTGGCGATGTACCGGGCCACGAGCTCATCATATCCGTTTGGTGTATTGAGCCCTGTTCCCACAGCAGTACCCCCAAGGGCGAGTTCCCCCAGGTGTTCCAGCGTATTGCGCAAAGCCTTAAGCCCGTGATCCAATTGTGCCACATAGCCCGAAAACTCCTGGCCAAGGGTGAGGGGGGTGGCATCCATAAGATGTGTCCTTCCAATTTTCACAACATCCATAAAGGCCCCTGATTTGGCTTTGAGGGTATCGCGCAGGGCTGTAACCCCGGGAATGGTCACTTCCACCACTTTTTTGTACACAGCGATATGCATTCCGGTAGGGAAGGTGTCATTGGAGGATTGAGATTTATTGACGTCATCATTGGGCTGCAGGGTTTTCTCACCTTCCCCGATTTTTTTCCCCGCGAGTTCATGTGCCCGGTTGGCAATAACTTCGTTGACGTTCATATTGCTTTGAGTTCCCGATCCGGTTTGCCATATCACCAGTGGAAACTGATCGTCGTGGGTCCCTTCGAGGATCTCGTCGCAAACCCTGCTGATCAGGTCTCGTTTGGCTTCGGGAAGTACACCCAATTCACAATTCGCATAGGCCGCCGCCTTTTTCAGGTACGCAAACCCGTAAATAATCTCTTTGGGCATTGAGGCAGGTGCCCCAATTTTAAAATTATTGCGGGAACGCTCTGTCTGGGCGCCCCAATACTTGTCGGCGGGAACCTTTACCTCGCCCATGGTGTCTTTTTCGATCCGGAATTCCATAAAAAACGATTTTACACAAATGTACATATTCATGACCCTGCAGGGCAAATACAGGTCTTTGGATCTATATTTTTTTTTCAGGAGTACGAGGATTTTATAAAAACCCGCTATCTTTGTGACTCAAAAGCGGTTTGCATGTTTGAATTTGATCAATACCTCGGATTTTTAGCCTTTTTAACCATCCTGACCATCGGTTTCTGGCTTATGATGTTCCTGCTGCTATTTGTAGTCCCTTATTGGCTGGGAGGAAACCTCCTGGAACTCTGGAAAGAGCGGAGGGAAGCGAAAAAAGCAGAAAGAGAAGCATAAAAAAAAGCGGGGAATCCCCGCTTTTATCTTTTTATGACATGTAGCTTTTTTAGCTGTCCCCGCTAAACCCACCTTCTTCGTCATAGTCATCTCCGCCCCGTCCACGGCCATTTCGCTTTTTGGCCTCGTTAAAGCGGTATATAAAGGAAAATGTAATAGAGCGTACCCGCCACTGGAACTCACTGTCCGAAGTAAAGGTTTCTGTTTCGGTAAAAGATCGGCGCTTTCTGGAATTAAACAGGTCACTTACATTGAGCAGGATGGTCCCATTGTCGTCCAGGATGTCCTTACTCAATGCCAGGTTCAGCGAAAAAATTCCTTCAGACCGGGTTTGGGCATTTTCAAAGGGTCCCCTGTAAAAGATATTGGTCTGCCAGTCCACTTGTCCCGGAAGGGTCACTTTAGAACTGAACCGAGCGAACCAGCTATTGTTTTCAGCCCCGTAATCCACATCGTTGAATTCCCCTACGGTCACAAATCTGAAAAAATTAAAACTGCTGTTGATCCTGAGCCACCGTGTAGGATTGTACAACAAACCGGCTTCTGCCCCATACCGCTGGTTTGTCGATAGGTTAATGGGAATGGTCCGGATGATTTCAATGCCGTCCGGGGTAGTCGCACCCGTACTTTCCTGTACCCGTTCAAAAGAACCGGTTTCCTTTTGGTAATAGATTGAAGAGGTCAGGGTGACTTTCTCCCATCGCTTCAGGTACCCCAGATCAAAGGTGTTTGAAAAGGCCGGATCCAGATCGGGGTTTCCCTGGAAGATATTTGTTCGACTACTCCGTGAAGGGAAGGGATTGATAAACCAGCCCCTGGGCCGGTTAATCCGACGGCTATACCCCAGGGTCAGGCTCTGGTTTTCGACAAACTCATAGATGACATTTACAGTGGGGAACAACCCTAGGTATTCTTTGTTAAAATTGAAATCCACATCCTCCCCAAGAAAGTCTTCCAGATCGGAAAGATCAAATTCAGAGTCCACCTGACCCTTCAATTGGGTGTACTCCAGACGAAGTCCGGCCAGGTAGGAAAACTTGCCGTATTTATTGCCATATTGGGTATATACAGCATGAACGTTTTCATCGTAGGTAAAGATATTGGTCAGCGTTTCATCTATGATAAAATCCCCGGAAGACTGATCGAGCGTATCCAGACGGTAATCCGTTATTTGCTCTTCTAAATTAGATCGAAAGCCCGCTTCAAACTGGGCATCCTCCATAGGGTATACATAATCTGCCTGGACGAGCCATTCAGTCTGGTCCTCAGCTTCCAGTACGTTTTCCAAAGCCAGCAAATCGGGGAAGGGCTGAGTCACGCGTTCTTCGATTTCAGCTTCCACATCCTCCCGGTCTATGGAATACTGCACATCTGCCGTCAGGGTATGCCCTTCATCATTGAACCTGTTAATATAATTCAGGGAAAACTGATAGCTGTTGTCTTTTTCCTTTTCAACTTCTTCCCTGAAAGTCCTGCTGTCTTCTGTGCCATCGGCAAAACGAATGGTCGTGTTTCCCGTAGTGTCTTCATCATTGGCAAGACGCCAGAAAACACTTCCCGTGATACTGGATTTATCGTTTAAAAAATACTCCATCCCCAGGTTCGTGTTAAAATTTCGATTGAGCCGATCGGTATCGCGATCCTCAGTGATCCGGTCAAAATTGCCGGAGGTAAAGGTGTTGTCAAAAAAGGCATTTCCCGGGGCGTTCCGGTACCGGAAACCGGTCGTATTGAAAAGGTTGAATTTATCCGTACGCATGTTTACGTTGGCCGTGACCCCGCTATTTGCAGGATAGCCGATAAAGGTATTGACAGAGCCGTTAAAGCCCAGTGTCTTTTCCCTTTTCAGTACGATATTCAGGATACCGGCCGTTCCCTCAGCATCGTACCGGGCAGAGGGGCTGGTGATTACTTCCACTTTTTCGATAGCTTCAGCCGGCAATTGCTGTAGTGCGTCGGTAGAACCAAAGCCCGCAATGGCAGACGGCCGTCCGTTGATCAGGATAGTCACATTATCGTTCCCCCTGAGACTAATATTTCCCTCTACATCCACTCCTACCGAGGGCACGTTGTTCAGAGCATCTGAAACCGTTCCACCACTTGTGGTAATGTCCTTACCTATATTGTAGATTTTTTTGTCCAGCCGGACCTCCACCGTAGTCTTTTCACCGACTACTTCAACAGCCTCGAGTTCGGTGGCATTTATGGCTATCCGTATTTCTCCCAGATCACGTGAGCTTTCCAGGCGCTGGTTTTCCAGGGTATAGTTTTCATAGGAGATATATTCAACCCGGATGTTGTAGAGGCCCCCTGGAGCCTCAATAGAGAATTTACCCTCCAAATCGGTCATACCCCCAGTAATTTTGGAAGGATCATTGGTGTTTTGGAGTACAACCGTGGCGTATTCCAATGGGTTTCCCGTGTCTCTGTCCAGTACGGTTCCGGTTAAGGTAATGTTTTGGGTTTTCGAATTTTCCGGACGTTGGGCGTGCAATCCGAGGCAAAACAGTGCCAAAACAGGCACGAGAAATTTATTCATGAAGGGTTATGTTTTTTTCTTCTTTTTCCGATCTTTTTTACCTTTTTTAGACTTTCCTCCATTCTCCATAAGATCCATAAAACCTTCATACTTCTCCGGGGGCAATCCCTGCTTGAGTTCAGCTTTCTGGTTTTCTGCGATCTTCTCATAAGCTTCCCTGGCCTTGTCTTTGGGCAATTCCAGAATTTGAAGCTCAATGCGCTGTTGCACATATTTATTGAGAATGGAACTCACTACAGCCTGTTCAAAGTCGTTCAGATCGAGGGCTTCTGTAATCTTGGGCATTTGATCTGCCACAAGCTCTTCTGCCGTCTTGGGATCTTCTTTTTGAACTTCTGGCCCCGGACCGCGCGGCAGGGACGAACGCTGGTTGTCAAATGTCCCATAGCGCCCCATTTGGGCGTGAGTGCTATAAATCCCCATAAGGGAAACAGTTAAAAAAAGAATGATTTTTTTCATTGCTCAGTCTTTTAGACCGGATTTGGTTAAAACCGTTTAATCCGGCTTGGTTAAATGTTTGTTAAATGAATTTAGAACTTCTTTTCTTTCTAATTCAAACCTGGATTCCAGAGCAGTCGCCTGACGTTTTCAGGAGGCCGGCCCAGTAGGGCGGCTTCCCCTTTAACAACAACAGGTCTTTCCATAAGCTTGGGATGCTCGGCCATGGCCTGTAGGATTTGGTCTTCGTCCAGCGTTTTCCCTTTGTACTTTTCTTTCCAAAGGGCTTCGCCCTTGCGCAGCAGCTCTTCCGGCTGCATTTGCAGTTTGTCGAGCAAGGCTTTTAGATCCTCCTTGCTCAGGGGGTTTTTAAGGTATTCTACAATCTCAAAATTTTCTCCACTCTCTTCAATCAAAGCGAGGGTTTCCCTGGATTTACGACATCTTGGGTTGTGATAAATAGTAATCATTAAAAACGAATTAATTCTGTTAAGCCGGGTCTTTCTGTCCCATCATCATCAGATACGCTTTCAGGAACTGGTCGATGTCCCCATCCATAACGGCGTCCACATTTCCGGTTTCTTCCCCGGTCCGGACATCCTTGACCAGTTTATACGGGTGCATCACGTAGTTGCGGATCTGAGAACCCCACTCGATTTTCATCTTAGAGGCCTCGATGGCATCCCGCGCTTCCTGTTTTTTCCTGAGTTCAATTTCATATAACTGGGATTTCAGCATTTTCATCGCTGTGGCCCGGTTGTCGTGCTGGGACCTGGAGTCAGAACAGGAGATTTGTATGCCGGTGGGTTTGTGAACCAGTTGCACCTTGGTCTCCACTTTGTTCACATTCTGGCCTCCGGCTCCACTGGAGCGGGCTGTGGTGATTTCAATATCCGCCGGGTTGATGTCGATCTCAATGGAGTCATCGGCCAGTGGATAGACATAGACCGAAGTGAAAGAGGTATGGCGTTTGGCGTTACTGTCAAACGGTGAGATTCGCACCAGGCGGTGCACCCCGTTTTCACCTTTAAGCCATCCAAAAGCGTATTCCCCGTCAATTTCAAGGGTAACGGTTTTAATTCCGGCCACATCCCCTTCCTGGAAGTTGAGTTCCCTGACCTTAAACCCGTTTTTTTCTGCCCACATCAGGTACATGCGCATAAGCATGGAAGCCCAATCGCAGCTTTCTGTTCCTCCTGCACCGGCTGTGATTTGGAGCACTGCTGTCAAGTCATCCCCTTCTGCGGAAAGCATATTGCGGAACTCCAGTTTCTCCAGAGCGGCTTCAGCTTTTGAGATTTGAAGCGCCACATCTTTTTCGGAACCTTCATCGGCCTCCAGAAACTCGCATAAAATCTCTGCGTCTCCCAGGAGTTGTTTGGCCTCTTCAAACTGCGTCACCCAATTTTTCTTCCCTTTGAGTTTCTTCATAAACTCCTGGGCAGATATCGGGTCATCCCAAAAACCAGGGGCGAGGGTTTTCTCTTCTTCGTTTTGGATCTCAATGCGTTTGGCATCTATGTCAAAGATACCTCCTCAACGCGCCAAGGCGTTCTATAAGATCTTTTATACGATCTGTTGCAAGCATACTATTTGGTTTCTGCAAAAATAGAAGGATTCTGTCGGAGTAGCATCAAAGTACGTTGAATTTTATGATCCGTAACGGAGGCCATATGCTTTTTTATACCCTCGTAAATCACTAGAATCAGAAGACTATTTTGCCCCTCTGGTTTTACGTCGGCAGACTTTCGGCAGTTCGACCTTTGACCAATGCAGCGGTTTAGATATCTTTAGCACCTGACATAAACACAAACCAAAACACTATGCGATTCATTTTCAATAGCCTGTGTCTTTTCCTGATTTGCCTTCCTGCCCTCAGCGCCCAGGAATCTTTTTCTGAAAAAAGCAAAGATTACAAGGCCTATGAAGGGTATTTTGATTTTTATTACGACGAATCCACGGATAAAATATTTCTAAAGGTCGACGCGCTGGAGACCGAATTCCTCTACGTCTATTCCCTGAGCAGCGGGATGGGCAGCAACGACATCGGGCTCGACCGGGGACAACTCGGCAATGAACAGGTGGTGTATTTTAAAAAAGCGGGAAACAAATTGCTGCTGGTACAACCCAACCTGGAGTACCGTGCGCTCACCGACAACCCTCTTGAAAAGAAAGCCGTGGAGCAAGCCTTTGCAAAATCCGTGATTTATGGGTTCCCTATTGTAGAAACCATAGGGGACGCCCACATCATTGATCTTTCCGGTTTTTTAATGCAGGACTCCCACGGCGTATCGGCCCGGTTGAAACGAGCCGGCGAAGGCAGTTATTCCGTTGATACTTCCCGAAGCGCCGTAAACCTGGACCGTACCAAAGGCTTTCCGGAAAATGTCGAGTTTGACGCCCTGCTCACCTTTAAGGGGGAGCCCAAAGGACGCCTGGTGCGTTCTGTGACGCCAAATCCGAACCTGATCACCGTAAACCAGCACCACTCATTTATAAAATTGCCGGATGATGGGTTTCAGATGCGGGAATTCCACCCCGGTTGTGGCAGTTATCCCTTTGCCTACTACGATTATGCAACCCCTGTGGAGTCCTCCCTGGAAAAGCGGTATATCACCCGGCACAGGCTTGAGAAGAAAAACCCTGCTGCCCTTGCTAGCGAGGCGGTAGAACCTATTGTGTATTATCTCGATAACGGAACCCCGGAGCCCGTGCGCTCAGCGCTTTTGGAGGGAGGACGCTGGTGGAACCAGGCCTTCGAAGCCATCGGATATACCGACGCGTTTCAACTGAAAATGCTTCCGGATGATGCCGATCCGCTCGACGTCCGCTACAATGTCATACAATGGGTACATCGCTCCACCCGGGGATGGAGCTACGGCAGCAGTATTACGGACCCACGCACAGGAGAAATCATTAAAGGGCATGTGAGCCTGGGGAGTTTGAGGATCCGGCAGGATTTTATGATCGCCCAGGCGCTGGCCGATAAACCCTTTGAATCTTCGGATACGAATCATCAGAAAATGCTCGATCTCGCCCTGGCCCGTATCCGGCAACTCTCTGCACATGAAATAGGACATACCCTGGGCTTTGCGCATAATTTTGCTGCTAGCAGTACAGAAAAGACCTCTGTGATGGATTATCCACACCCCGATTTTAAAGTAACAGGGGGTAAGATTGATTTTTCCGAAGCTTACGAAACAGGTATCGGGGATTGGGATAAAGTAACAGTGGCATATTCCTATTCAGATTTTCCGGAGGGAACGGACTCCCACCAAGCTCTGTGGGATATTCTTGAAGCCGCGGGAGATGCAGGGCTTATATATATCTCGGACAGGGATGCCAGGGCCCCGGGCGGCGCTCACGCAAAAGCCCACCTGTGGGACAATGGCAAGAGTGCCTTTGAGGAATTGGATCGGGTCCTGGAGCTTCGGGAAATAGCCATGGACCAGTTTTCGCCGGCAAACATCCGATCAGAAGAACCTTATGCCGTGCTCGAAGATGTTTTTGTCCCCCTTTATTTCTTACATCGCTACCAGACAGAAGCTGCCGTCAAAATGGTCGGCGGGATGGATTACTCTTACGCACTTCGCCATGAGAGTACTACTCCGTGGAGCTTTCTTCCGAGAAAAGAACAGGAACAAGCCCTCAACAGTGTTCTTGAAACCCTTGATGCCGAACAACTCGCTATCCCCCGGAATATTCTTAAATGGTTTCCGCCACGATCTGTAGGGTATTCTCAGACACGGGAGTCTTTCAGAGGCCGGACCGGAGTGAGTTTTGATCCTTTCGGGGCTGCTGAAACCGCTGCAGATATGACACTGGGGCTCTTACTGCACCCTGAACGCGCGTCCCGTCTTGTGAATCAACAGGGAATGGAACCGGGGCAATTGGGGCTGGAAGATGTCCTGGATGCGCTGGTAAACCAGACCCTGAACAACCCTCAAAAGGATGCCTACCTCTCCGGGGTACAGGAGGTGATCAATTTTCGGGTACTCAAACATCTTATGGTTCTCGCCACAAATGCCGAAGTGCACCCCCAGGTAAATGCCGCGGCCCTGCAGGCTATAAATACTCAAAAGAGATCCCTTTTAAAAACGGGGGAGGGGGATGCCCTGGCTCGGGAAATGCTTCGAAGGATTGAAGCCTTTGAGAAATATCCGGAAAAGTTTAAGGCAGGGGACGTACCGAAAATTCCCGATGGCTCTCCCATTGGAATGGCGTGTTCACAACAATAGGCACAGGTTATGGAAGTTAATTTGATCAGCGATACGGTAACCCGTCCGAATCCCGGCATGTTAAAGGCCATGATGGGGGCCGCCGTGGGTGACGATGTTTTTAAGGAGGACCCCACAGTAAATGAATTGGAAACCGAAGTCGCCCGCCTCTTCGGGATGGAGTCGGCCCTTTTTTTTCCAAGCGGCACCATGGCCAACCAGACGGGGATTAAACTGCATACCGAACCCGGGGATCAGCTGATTTGCGATAAGTATGCCCATGTCTATAATTATGAAGGAGGGGGCGTGAGTTTCAACAGTGGGGTTTCCTGCCGGCTGGTGGACGGAAACCGGGGAATGATGACAGCCCGGCAGGTAGAAGCGGCGATCAACCCTCCGGATTTTTACCACAGCCCGAAAACGGCTTTGGTGTGTATCGAAAACACTACGAACAAAGGGGGCGGCGCCTGCTGGGATTTTGATGAGCTCCGGGAAATCAAAAAGGTTTGCGACCGCAATCAGCTGAGATATCACCTCGACGGTGCCCGGATCTGGAATGCCCTGGCTTCCACTCCCGAGGGTCCTGAAGCCTACGGAGCACTTTTTGACACTATAAGTGTGTGCCTGAGTAAAGGCCTTGGATGCCCGGTAGGTTCTTTGCTTCTCGGGTCAGAGGAATCGATGGAAAAAGCCCTGCGCATTCGCAAGGTGCTGGGTGGCGGTATGCGTCAGGCAGGGTATCTGGCCGCAGCTGGCCTGTACGCCCTGGAACACAATAGGGGACGGTTGGCAGAGGATCATCGCAGGGCAAAAGAGATCGGTGCGGAGTTACAAAACAGGGATTTTGTCACCTTTGTTGCCCCGGTCGAGACCAATATCGTCATATTCGAGGTAGATACAGAAATGACTTCGGATACCCATGTAGTCCGGGCCTTAAATGAAAAAGGCATTCGACTGATCGGAATGGGCGAGGGCAAACTTCGGCTGGTCACGCACCTGGACTACACAGAGCCGATGCACCAGTACGTTCTGGCTACCCTGAAAAACCTCGAACCCGTTAAGGCCTGATTAGTTGCAGGTTTCCTCAATAAAAGATTAGCAACTCAGGCATCCCCCCATTTCACAGATCTTAAAATACAGATGTATATCTGAAATTCCCGGGACTTTTGAAGTACTTTTTGAGAACCTTAAAGCAGAGCGTCCAGACCCGGAATATTAGGCATACCTTCTTTGGCCACGGCAGCGAGTTCGGTATCGTGGATCTCCCCGGCTTTGTCAAGGGCGCGGTTCAGGGTGATGATCAAATAATCGGTGAGTTGCTCCTTGTCATTTAAAAGGGCATCATCGATATGTATTTCACGTATTTCACGGTTGGCAGAAACCACAACAGTTACAGCCCCATCCTCGCTGACTTCCTGAAGGGTCACTGTTTTCAGCCGCTCTTTGGTTTCTGCGACCCTTTCGCGAGCCTCTTTGAGCTTACCCATCATTCCCATTAAATCTCCAAGCATAATCCTTATTTTTAAAGTCGTTAAATTCAACGGGTAAATTTAAGGCTAATTCAATGAAATACCCTTTCAAACTGGTCATTGTCCCGCTATGTGCTATTTTAGCGGTTTCTTGTAAAAAATCACAGCCGTCGATGTCTGAACCGATCCCTCCAAAAGCCTCAGTGGCCCCACATGTTATGGAACTCCATGGAGACAGGCGTACAGATGATTACTATTGGCTTCGGGATCGTGAAAGCGAAGCTGTCCTTACCTATCTCAAAGAAGAAAACGACTATTATTTCAGTAAGACCCGTCACACGGAAGGCTTTCAGGAAACGCTCTTTCAGGAGATGAAATCCAGAATAAAGGAGGACGATATATCAGTTCCCTACAAGAGGAATGGATACTGGTATGTGACCCGATTTACCACCGGCAAGGAGTATCCCATATATACGCGGCACAAAGAAACCCTCAAGGCACCGGAAGAAATATTGTTTGATGCAAATCGCATGGCCGAGGGCTTCGACTTTTTTGATTTAAGGGGGATTTCCATCAGTCCGGACAACCGGCTGGCGGCTTACGGTGTCGATACCTTGTCCAGAAGACAGTACAACATCCGGATTAAAGACCTCGAGACCGGAGAACTCTTTGAAGATTTCCTCGAAAATACCACGGGAAGCGCTGTTTGGGCGGCTGATAATAAAACACTGTTTTATACCCGGAAAGATGCGGAAACCCTCCGGTCAAATCGAATATACAAACATGTTTTGGGTACCGATTCCTCAGCTGATGAGCTTATTTTTGAGGAAAAGGATGAGACCTTTAACGCTTACGTGTACAAATCAAAATCCCGAAAATTCATCATAATTGGGTCCATCAGCACCCTGACCACTGAATTCAGAATACTCCCTGCGGACGATCCCGGGGGCACTTTCAGGGTTTTTTCTCCCAGGGTACGAGGTTTGGAATACTCGATATACCACTACGGCGATCACTTTTATATAGTCACCAATAAAGATGGGGCCCAAAATTTTAAGGTGATGCGCGTGGGTGAAGATCGGACAGATGCCTCCTTTTGGGAGGAATTTATTGCCCATCGTGAAGATGTGCTGATCGAAGACATCGAGATTTTTAAAGATTATTACGTCGTTTCAGAACGGGACAGGGGCCTTACGCGAATACAGGTGAACCGTTGGGACGGAGACGAGAGCTACTACCTTCCTTTTGACAATGAGACTTATGTGGCCTATCCCTATGTCAATCTCGATTTTGACACCGAAGAGTTTCGGTATGTTTATAACGCCATGACGGCTCCTTACAGCGTGATCGATATAAACATGAGGACTAAAGAATCTGTAGTTCAAAAACAGCAGGAGGTTATGGATCCGGAATTCGATGCGGACAACTACCGCTCCGAACGGGTATGGGCGACGGCCCGCGATGGGGTGAAAATCCCCATTTCCCTTGTCTATCATAAGGATACCCCAAAAGACGGAACCAGTCCTCTTTTGCAATACGCCTACGGATCTTATGGAAGTACTATCGATCCTTTCTTTTCCACGACACGGCTGAGCCTGCTCGATCGGGGTTTTATCTACGCCATTGCGCACGTCAGGGGAGGGGAATACCTGGGCCGTCCGTGGTATGAAGCTGGTAAATTACTTCAAAAGAAAAATAGCTTTACCGATTTCATAGACTGCTCTGAATTTCTGATACAACAGGGCTATACCAGTCCTGAGCACCTATTTGCGATGGGCGGTTCGGCAGGAGGCCTGCTGATGGGGGTTGTGGTGAATCTGAAACCCCAACTTTACCGGGGAGTGGTGGCTGCCGTTCCATTTGTAGATGTGGTCACGACTATGGGGGATCCGTCCATACCACTGACTACAGGGGAATACGATGAGTGGGGGAATCCGGAAGATAAAGCGTATTACGACTATATGAAGTCCTACTCACCCTACGATAATGTAAAAGCGCAGGAATACCCCAATATGCTCGTTACTGCCGGCCTGCACGATTCTCAGGTGCAGTATTGGGAACCTGCTAAATGGGTGGCAAAGCTGAGGGCGCTCAAAACAGACCAGAACCAGCTCTTTTTGCATACCAATATGGAAGCCGGTCACGGGGGTGCCTCCGGACGGTTTAACGCCCTGAAGGAAACGGCGCGGGAGTACACTTTTATCCTGGACCTCGAAGGAAAAGCACTTTAAAAGAAAAAAATACTACTTTTGTAGGCGAAACCGGACCTTAACGGGTCCACCGCCTAACCCTGACAGTGCATGGATCCACAAATCAAGGCCCACGCGAATCTTCTCGAACTTATAGGTAACACCCCCTTAGTACACCTCAGCAAAATAGTTGAAGGGTATCCCGGGGAGTATTTTGCCAAACTCGAAAGCTTTAACCCCGGACATTCAGCCAAAGATCGGATTGCCTCATATATCATTGATCAGGCAGAGAAAAGGGGTATCTTAAAACCGGGGAGTACCATTATTGAAACGACTTCGGGAAATACAGGCTTCAGCCTGGCCATGATTAGCATTATCAAAGGTTATGATTGTATCCTTGCGGTAAGTTCTAAATCCTCCAGGGATAAAATCGATATGTTGCGCACAATGGGAGCCCGGGTTTATGTTTGCCCCGCCCACGTGAGTGCAGACGACCCGAGGTCTTATTACGAAGTTGCTAAAAGGTTACATAAGGAAACCCGCAATTCTGTATACATCAACCAGTACTTCAACGAATTGAATAAAGAAGCGCATTACGCTACTACAGGCCCCGAAATATGGGATCAAACCGGTGGGAAGATTACTCATCTTGTAGCTTGTAGTGGTACAGGGGGTACGATATCAGGGACTGCCAGATATTTAAAAGAAAAAAACCCAAACATCCGGATTCTTGGGGTGGACGCCTATGGGTCTGTACTTAAAAAGTATCACGAAACCGGGCAGTTGGATCGTAAAGAGATCTACCCGTATCGCATTGAAGGTTTGGGGAAAAACCTCATCCCGGAGGCAACGGATTTCTCCAGGATCGACCAGTTTGTAAAAGTTACTGATGAGGCGAGTGCCCAAATGGCCCGTAAACTGTGCAAAACTGAAGGCATTTTTGCCGGCTATACTTCCGGGGCAGCCATGCAGGCGGTTGAATTGTTTAAGCAGGCAGGGGAATTTACCCCCCAGAGCAGGGTGGTTGTGATTTTTCCGGATCACGGTTCGCGCTATATGAGTAAGATATACAGCGATCAATGGATGCAGGACCAGGGCTTTGCCACCACCGGTGAGGGAGTAGAGGAGGAGCCAAAGGTTGAAATTATAAAGTAGGCAGACTTTATAATCCCCACCGCGGTGATCGCAGCTTCACAGAACCTTTCCGGGACTATGATTCCTATGTAAATTTAACTACTTTTGCCCCATAAAGCATGCGCTTTAGCGATGAAATAATCGTAAGAGCGCCATCCTATAGCATAATTACATGAGAGATTTATTTGATCGCATTCTAGAAAATAAAGGGCCACTCGGTAAATGGGCAGCCCAGGCGGAAGGTTACTTTGTATTCCCAAAACTGGAAGGACCGATTTCCAACCGGATGAAGTTTCAGGGAAGAGAAGTCGTAACCTGGAGCATAAACGACTATCTGGGGATGGCCAACTTACCCGAGATCAAAAAGGTAGATGGAGACGCTGCCCTGGAGCATGGAGCGGCTTATCCTATGGGAGCGCGAATGATGAGCGGGCATACTGCCTATCACGAAACCCTTGAAGAACAATTGGCCGAGTTTGTCGGTAAACAGGCGGCTTATTTGCTGAATTTTGGATATCAGGGGATTATGTCGGCCATTGATGCCCTGGTTGCCAAGGATGACATCATTGTTTACGATGTCGATTCTCATGCCTGCATTATCGATGGTGTCCGGCTGCATGTTGGAAAACGTTTTACGTTTAAACACAACGATATCGAATCCCTCGAGAAAAACCTCGAAAGGGCGACCCGTATGGCCGAGCAGACCGGTGGAGGAATTCTCGTGATCTCAGAGGGTGTTTTTGGAATGCGGGGTGAACAGGGTAAGCTCAAAGAAATTGTGGCCCTGAAAGAAAAATATAACTTCAGACTCCTGGTGGATGACGCCCATGGTTTTGGCACGCTGGGTGCCACAGGGGCAGGAGCCGGAGAGGAACAAGGTGTACAGGACGATATCGACGTCTACTTTGCCACATTTGCGAAGTCTATGGCGGGAATAGGCGCTTTCCTTGCAGCCGACAGGGAGATCATCGATTACCTGAAATACAATATGCGTTCCCAAATGTTCGCCAAGTCCCTGCCGATGATTTACGTAAAAGGAGCACTCAAGCGACTGGAGATGCTCAAGACCCGTCCGGAACTCAAGAATAAGCTTTGGGCTAACGTAAATATGCTTCAAAACGGTTTAAAGGATCGGGGCTTTGATATTGGAACCACCAGCAGTTGCGTGACTCCTGTATATTTAAATGGCAGCATTCCGGAAGCTATGGCTTTGGTGAAGGATTTAAGGGAGAATCACGGCATATTTTGCTCTATAGTAGTCTATCCCGTAATCCCCAAAGGACTTATCCTGCTCAGGATGATTCCAACGGCTACACACACCGCTGCAGATATCGAGGAAACCCTTGAAGCATTTTCCACAATCCGTGAACGACTACAAAATGGCACCTACAAGCGCCTTTCTGCTGCAGTGGCAGCTGCCATGGGAGAATGATGAACATATTACAAAGGCATAAAAAACCCCGGGAATATCGCGGGGTTTTTTATGCCTGTTACCATTGTATCTGCAGGGGTTGGCTGGCATCTTAGATTCAAAAAAACACTACACGTATCACTCTGCTCTCTCTCCCTCTTTCTGCAATTCCTGAGGGCGTGTAGGTTTTGCTGAAATGCCTGGCGAAGTTCACAATGTCGGAATCATTACAGACTGGTCGGGGGGCACTTTAAACAGGCCCGTGTTCCGATGCTTCCATTATTTTAAAGCTCTTATTTCAGGTCCTTACGGAAAGTACACCGGCGTTTGTAAACTTCAGGTTTAAAG
>Ga0272443_10003309_pt1 | contig 19097 bp, 10 predicted proteins | sample SSMAcet12_FD_193581 | JGI IMG/M metagenome (GOLD analysis project Ga0272443, IMG submission 193581) | Marine sediment archaeal communities from Little Sippewissett salt marsh, Falmouth, MA, United States - SSM-Acet-12 | ecosystem: Environmental > Aquatic > Marine > Wetlands > Sediment ... | reverse complement strand
TTGGGCATAATGATGTGCGCACCACCATAATCTATACGCATGTTTTGAATCGCGGTCCCTCTGGTGTACGCAGCCCAGTTGACGGGCTGTGAGCAGTGTTCTTATACCGATCCGTATAAGAAGCAGAAATAAAACGTAGTGAGAAGCTTAAATTATTAAATATTTATATTTTAGGGTTTTTTTTGCTGACATTTCAATTGCGTCTTATATGGGCTGAAATTTAAAAATCCTCAGTTTAGGCGGATCAGTATAAACTATGTTAGCTCTGAAATTTATAAAAAATGGAGAAATATAATAAATGGCTCAACAGGCATTTATATTGCGAATTTCGCCCAGCGGCCTTGATAGAGTTCCAGAGGCATTAAAAGAGAGCCAGCTAATTATCGGCTGGGCTGAAGCGAGTGGTTTGCTTGATTCAAATCTCACATGGGAACAATTTCGAGAAATAATCAATAATATCTACTATTCTGGAGAAAATACACTGCGTAGAGCTGGTGCTACTGCCGGTCACATGTGGCGTTTTATCCGCGAAATGAATAAAGGAGACCTCGTTGTTGTTCCTCATTGGGCCGAATTTTATGTCGCGGAAGTTGCAGGGCCGGCGATATATGACAAAAATAAAGTCTCTGCTGATACGGCATATAGAAGGCCTGCCAAATGGTTGAACAATAATAAAGCAATCCGCCGTGATTTAGCGAAGTCCGCCCTCATTTCCAGGATGAAGACGCAGGGTACCTGTGCTTATGCGACCGATTTGCTGGCAGAAATTACTGAATGTATTCAGCTTGCATCAACTGGTCAAGCACCAACGTTTCATACAGATTTACAAACTCGTCTTATCCGCGAAACCTTGGCTGAATTACGTAGTGGCAGAATGGACAGCTTCGGCTTTGAAAGACTGATTCAAACAGTAGTAAATGGCTTAGGCGCTGATGATGCCAGAATTATTCCCCGAAGCCTGGATAAAGGCGCTGACATCCTTGCGACATTTCGACTCGCAGGTGCATTTCGTCAGGTCATCGCTATTCAAGCTAAACATTGGCAACCGGAGCCACCGGTTGGCAAGGACGTTGTCAAACAATTGATAAAAGGCATTGAGGCTGAGTCTGCTAATTTGGGCATGGTTATAACATCAGGTGCAATCTCAGACGAAGCAGTTGCTGCCGCTGAAAAATATTATGAGGATAAAGGAATCAAAATTGAACTTGTTGATGGAGAGCAATTCGCAAAACTTATTATAGAAAACGGCATACGAATGAGCTAACAACTGGCTCGACAGCGACCGGGAATGGCTCATGAGGTTTTTTTACAAAGGTGGTTGCCCCGGCGTGTCAGCCGAAACGTTAGTTTTTTGAAGGAAGCGGATGGTTACTGCAACAACAGCATTTAACGATGTTCCGATAGAGTCATTTTTTGTTAATCGACATCAGGAATTAGAGTTTCTAACTGAATACAGTAAGAAGCCTGGTGCCTGTATTGCTGTGACGGGGCTTGCTGGAATCGGTAAAACGACGCTTCTACGAGTCTTTGAAAATAAGCATTCTAGTAGATTTCTTGGTGGTGTGTATCACCTGTCAGGAAGAGAGGGGTTGCCATAAATTCAGCATCATTTAGACGCGCTGAAAAGTTCTGAGCATCATTCCTTGGTTGTTGTCGATGATGTAGAACTTCTTAATGCATCAGAGGTAAGAAACATCTACGAAACCGTCGTAAATAGATCACTCTCAACACTAATCCTTTCCGGTCGCCTAGTTCCGGTGGGTAATATTCCAAACGCAAAGGTAATTACTCTTGCCGGATTGAATGCTGCTGATTTAATCAAAGCAAGGTTGAAACTAGCGCCAGAAAGAGCTGATATTGATAAAGCCCTGGAAATAATTGAAGGTAATGCAGCTCTCTTGCAGCTTCTCGTATCTACGCCGCGAGAAATTATACAGAAGATACATGATACATTTGTACCACAATCAGCGCATGTGCTAGAAATTAGTGAAGCGCACATTCAAAACATAAGAGTCGATATACATCAAGAAAAAGACTCAGGCCCGGATTTAATTAGCATTGTTCTGTCTTTAATCCTGTTTATCGCAGCATATGCGTCCTCTCTCGAAACTGAAGAAAATATAATTAATGAAATACATGGGTTGCAGGAAGTAATAGAGGCTCAATTATCTCCAGAAAACAATCAAAGCGCAATCAATCCGCACTATGCTACAACATTTCTCAAATTAAGAAGGTCGCCGGAAGTAAGAGCCGATAATGTTGTTACTGTTTTGGCTCCAAATCAAACTTTCTCTGTGTTGTCGGTTAATCGAGGGTCGGCTGATGTGAGGCGGTTAGGCCATGATAAAAAATAATGGAATTAAGAATGACCCCAGCCCACAGGATCGGAAATTTCTGGAAGTTCAAATTCTCGAAGATCGATGACTGGATTCTTTATGGGAATTCGGGAGTTGCAAGGTCTGAACCAGCGCAGGGCAGGAGACATCAATGAGCACGGAGCGGCGGAGAAACATCTCTAGTCCACTTAGAACTGGATTTGACTATCAGACTGTGTGGGCGTTCCGCTTTTGTTTTGAGCTGCTGAGCAATCCAGAAAAGTTCAAATGGATCCATCTAGAAACGACTCCCGATGAATACCCAGAAGGTGAAGCTTTTTTCTTAGATGACATAGTCATTCGTCATTCCGACGATAAAGTCGGAATGTATCAAGTGAAGATCACAGCCGACTGGAGTTTTGAAGAGTTATTCAATCAAGAGAAAAACAAGAAGGGCAACCCAAAGGACTCGCTGATTCAAAAGTGGTCGAAGTCCTTTTTTAAATACGAAGGTCAACTTTTTGAAGCAGCTCTAATTACGATTGGAACTGGCGATACCGAGCTCTCTAATTTTGTCACAACAAATGGATTAATTGATTCCACAAAACTTCAGAAAGAAAAGCCCTTCATTTTTGAGCGGTTTGTCGATCAAATCGGTACCGAAGAAAAAGCCAAGAAATTTCTAGACGCCTTTCAATTCCGATTTGGTCAACCGGATATCGATGCGCTTGAATCCGAAACAAGAGAACACTTCTTCGAGGCTCTTCGAGCTACGGCTAGCGGAACGACCAACTTACTTCTTGAACTACATAAGGAGATTCGCAAAGAGCTTACGCGTCCGCTTTCAATAGAGACCATTAGAAATCTCTGCGAATTCGACAGGCCGAGACACCTTAATCAGGAATTTGCAGTCCCAGCTGATTTCCAGGTGTTTGATGCAAACATGCACGCAGACCTCGTTAAGGAGATTCAAAACAATAATACGGGAATCCAAGTCTTCGTTGGAAATCCAGGCGCAGGAAAAAGCACCTATCTGTCTAAGCTGACAGAGGATCTACAAGCGAAGCAAACGGTTGTAATTCGTCACCATTACCACATTGCTCCTGGTGACCAACAGCCCGTCGAAAGGTTGCGAGCAGAGAGAGTCATTGAAGGTCTCAAAGCGCAACTGAAGGATCAGAGGAAACTGATCGGAAAATTAGCTCTCCAGGATTCTCGAGGCGTTTCCGTATCAGAATTTCTAGCATCTCTCGCAGAGGCCTTGTGCAAGCAGGGAAAGTCAGCCGTTGTAATCATTGACGGACTGGACCACGCCGTTAGACATGGATTTGACCAAGATCTCAAGAAGGCCCTTCAAGACATTTGCTCGCCACAACCAGGCTTGTGGTTCTTGTTTGGCCTTCAACCTGCTGCAAAATCGTATTTACCGGAGTCTATAGTCAATGCACGGCCGGAGAGGAATTGGGTACAAGTTCCTGGACTAGATAAGTTCTCAGTCGTTAATTTGGTCAAAAAGAATGAGACTGGCCTGCAACTTCCTAACAACGATCACGGATTTAGAGAGTTTTGCGACAAGGTTTACCAGGTATCTCAAGGTAATCCGCTACATCTTCGTTATACTCTTGCCTCAATAAAGAATAGAAACGCCGACCGATCCGTCAGTTCCCATGATTGCGAACGCCTTCTTCCGTACACTGGCGACATAGAGTCCTACTATCGAGCTCTCTGGCGAGGGCTACCCTCATCGGGAAAGACCGCTCTAATTTCTTTATCTTTGATAGACACAAAGCTACATGCTTACAATCTGAAGGAACTGATTTCCACATTCGATACAAACCCTGCCGTTGTTACCACGACATTCAACGACATTCGTCATCTCCTAAAGAGCGAAGCCACGGGTTTATCCATTTATCACAACAGCTTCGAAGAATTCTTGAAACGCACCCCTGAGTTTTGCGATCAGAAAGTTCCGACGCAGAAAGCATTGCTTCGATGGGTTCAGTCTACATCGGATGACTTCATCAAGTGGGCTGAGCTCGCCAAGCTCGAATACCAACTCGGAAATCCGAACTTATTACTGTCACTGAATTACAACTGGGTAATTGATGGACTGCGACTCGGCCGACCGGCTCACTTAATGTTGATTCAATTGCGTGAGGCAAGTAAAGCGGCTCTCAAAGCAATGAGCTTCTCAAAGCTTCTTCTCTATTCCTATCTTTCTCAATATTTGGATAACACGATTCAATTCAATTCCGAGGCATTCGAATCTGCTTGGGCGTTGTCTTTGTATACCCATAACGCGCCGATAACACGCCATCGGATTGATAATCTCACTGAAGTCCAAGCTGAAGCGCTGGCGACGCTTGCGCATTTTCAAAAGGAAACAGAATTATTTGAGCAGATTTTTAAGAACTTAAACGAGCGGAATCCCGACCAGAGATTTGGAAACAAGGGAGACGTCGCTGCTGGACGTCCAACTCTTACGGAAACTCTTATTAAGATTGCCTCCCTGGATGGTGAAGAAAGACGCAAATCAGGTACTCGATATCTCAAGAGTTACCGCGATAGTGGCTGGTCCGCAGATCTATTTGGTCTGTATGCGGAACACCTAATAAAAAACGGTTTCTCTACATCGGTAGAATCATTACTTCAGAAGGACGATCTCACTGAGCCGGAAATCAGATACGTAGAAAAGCAATGTGTATTATTTGATCTTCGAAACTCTGGAACTCACTTTCAAAAGATTCTAGGCGAGAGCAAGTCAGGCGGCGCATGGACAGATCTCTACAAAGCGATAAAAGGCCCGACGCCTCCAAAGGTCTTACCACCTCAAAACAAGTCATACCCTCGTGAGATCGCAGAACACGACTCTTCTAAACAAGAAGAAATGTCTCATATCTACGTAGAGATTTTCCTTAAGTCGGTGGTTGCCAGTTTAAGCGGAGATAAAACGGTAGCCACATGGCGGTCTCAGTTGCCTCCTCGCTGGCCATTTCCGTTTATTGATTGTTTGGTGAATTTTTCTGAGGCAGTTGCAAACAAAATCAGATCCAAACAAGAGATTATCTTCGAAGATTTCTTCAATGAACTGGCGAAGTTAGTGCCATTGAGGTGGCCATCCGATCGAGAGATTCTCACCTACCAACGAGCCATTCCTTCGGCTATCCGTGAAGTACTCATTGCCGTGGACGCAATCAACAGGCAGCTGAAACTGAAAGCCCCTATTGCCAAAGATCGTTTGGAAAGACTTGTCTCTGGCGAACTATTCTTTATCGATTTCTTTGATAGGGATAAGTGGCTAAGTCTCTTACTGTCTATAAGCGCCGATACACTTAGCGACGAGGCCATAGACTGGTATCTCGAATGGGATGAAGGTCTGTGGAAAGACGCTATTGTTTCGTTCAATGAACGGTCGACACATTATTCACGGCTTGGGCAGTTGGCGAGAAAATATGGAAAGACACAAAGTCAGAAATCCCTTTTGGACTTGGCCTGTAGGAACCTCATTTCTTACGGTTACCACAAGGATATGTTTCTGGACGAGGTAACCGAAGCTTTAACATCTGCGGCCCATCTCAAACCCAACCAGTTTCGAGAATGGGCGATCCAATTGGACCCCATCGTACAAAACATAGGCGAATATACAGACGGAGATGAAACAGGCCATGTTCCCAAGATATTCGTCGACTTGCTCGGAAAAATAGAACCTGCTCTTGCAATAAATTACTATCGCCATCTAGTCGACAAAGAGGACTTTTACCTCGCAGATTCTGTTTTTGCTCGGATTTTGAAATTCATAAACCCTTCTACCCCGATTGGCTCGGCGATTTGTGCCACCGCAATTGATGACGAGCCATACAGTGCCCTCAAAGAGCTTTCTGCGGAAAAGCCCGAATTTCAGAAGCCGCTCCAGTCAATTCATGACTATGTGGGCGAACTACCAAAGGACAGGGAACGAGAAGCGAGCAGAAGCCAAGATTACTCTACTGAAGACAAGGAAGATTACTCGGCCATTTCAGAAAGTGCACTCGACAAGCGACTCGAAAAAGAGGTCACTCCATGGCTTCAGACTGGCTATGTTTTTAAGTGGGCGTTACACAATGTGAAGCATGGTGCACTTACTGAGGCCCGAGCGGTTCAAATCTTACTTGGAAGAGTAGCCGCCTTTGATGACCACGAGATTGAAGACAAACTTCTCGACTATCTTTACCCCCGGTTACTCACAATAAATGCAGAAGAGAGTTTTCGGCTTCTTTGTCTTGCCCAACAGAACGGAAATGGTTGGAGCAAGTATTGGGGCAACAGAAGCTCCGAAGTGAGTGAACGGTGGGCGTTCCTTAAGAAACACTTCCCGCATCGAATCGATGAGTTCTATCAGCGGTCGCTTAAGTATAAATATGACACCGAGAAGGTTCTCTGTCCTATCGACAGAGCTGTGGACTTTTTTATCGAAGTAGGAAAACCGAGGAGAGCGTTAGAATTGCTAGGTTCAGCTGTAGATTTCACCAAGCTATTAATGGCTAATCTCCAGTTGCCGGTTGAGACCTGGTTCAACTCTCCAAACACGACAGAGACCACATTACTCTTTCTCCGTCTTGACTGGCCAAGTCCACCCATAAGGGAAAGAGCCGCTACCGGAATTGGCTCTTTGATCAAAAGTGGTGAACTTGACCCAAAAGTTGTTTTTCAATGGATGGGCGAACAGGCCCTGGAGACTAAAATAGTTACGGCTCTTCTTGCACTTCAAAAGGCCGCCTCTCTTGGGCATCAGTTCAGGAGTGAAGAGCTGCTTCCACATATTAAGAAGTCATCTCTGGCAATCGAAAAGGTTTTTAAGAACATTTGCTTTGATGCTACAGCGGTGCCTCTCCTAAAAGCGAAAGAGGTTACAGCCCGACTTCCCCCTAAAGATTACGAACCCAGTGAGTTCTTCAGTAAACATATCACCGGATTTCTGCCTCCATTTTACTTCAATGAGGCGGTGAAAATCTCGGGGAACTGCGGTTTTGACTTTGTGCGAGACTGGGCATTCGAGTCTGATCAGATCATCGCTGAACTAGGCGTAAAGGAGCAGATTGGCTCGGCCGAGCGGTACATGAGCGGATATGAAAATCCGATCCTTAGTTTCTCCCCAAAACTATCGGAGATATACAAAAGTGCGTTTACTCGAGTTCTTCGCTTCTACTCCGCTCAAAAACGTCTTCCTAAAGAGTGGACGTACACTACTCTTTCCGACAAGACAGTTCCTGTAGATCTATCTTTTTGGCAAATCGCTCCGCAGAAATCACCGCAATGGTGGCCACAAAATGCAGAGCCGAGTAGCTATTCCGATTATCAACGAGACTTGGTCACCTTTTCTATCGACGGCAAATTAGCAACCTTACCTCGTATAGATGGGAAGGTGATACTCGGCTTGGATGGAGCCGTAAAACCTAAAGAGGGATGGCTGAAGGGGATTCCGAGGACTCGGGTTTGTGTGATAAGTTTTCTATATTCGGTGGATGGTCCCAAGATACCAACTGCGGAGGAAATACTCGCCGAAATTGAGTACCTTCCTGACTTTGTTGTCCCTCCATCTGAACATCACAAGACCATTTCTTTTCTTGAGGCTCCCGGCCATGCGACGATTGAAAGAACGCCAAAAGAGCTCGGGGACACAGAAATCTTTCCCCTCTTGGGCCGGGTACACCAGGACGTTATTAACATCTGGCAGTGCTGGCGAGGTTATCATCACGCCTTTACTCCCACGAGACTGATAGGCAAGTGCGTTGGCGTAAAACGAAGGACGGACTCCTGGGAGTATATTGACGATAAGGAATTCGTTATCGGAAGTGCTTCTGAATGGATCGAAGGCCTATCGGAGAGAGCGGCGCAATCGTTTGAACTTCAACACGGCTCTTATTTTTCCGTCGACGAGACCTACCTGAACTCCTTTATTGAGAAGTCAGGCCTAAGACTCGCACATGTGGTTCAGTTTAGTCATAAGACTGGTTCAAATCGAAGAGAAGAACGCAAAATAGTCAAGGAGACATATTTATATGGTCTGTCTCCTTTGATTATTTAGAGAAGTAAGGAGACATCTTGCCAATTTTTCACAAAAACAATTGGGTTGCGGATTATTCACCTGCTCACATGAAACCCCTCGATTTTAGAACTTTTCGCGTGGTGACGCTTTTGTTTGCTAGATCGACATACTCAATAAGGCCTAACGCCGGCGTTAGGCCTTCAAATAACAGTGGTATCGCATGAATATCAGTGAACAAGTTTTTTCTGTCAATGAACTAACGGATGCAGTTCGGAAGCACATCAATACTCATCGCTACCAATCAACCCTCCTTGACGATTCGAAACTTTGGAATCAAATATGTAGCTCATTAGATTTGATAGAAGATTCCCTATTCGCCGTTGACTCATATAGTTCCGAGAACTATCCAGATGATACTGGGCTTAAGTATATATACACGTATGGGCTACTCCAGGCTCTTTTTTTGATGCAAGATTCACTTCGGCATTTATCCGAAGCATTTGATATTCAATTTGAGCTTTCAAGTATTCTTAAAGAGATCCGCAACTTTCGAAATGCCTCTATAGGTCATCCAACAAAGCAAGATCAGAAGGGACAACGCTACTATAACTATATTATAAGAATCTCCATGTCTAAAGGTGGTTTTGATCTGATGCGTAGCACCGGAGACAGGGAGCATAATATCGTGCATGTAGACATAGCCCAAGCATGTTCTGATCAACTATACGGAATAATTGAAGCCTACCGCAAGATCACGGAAAAACTTGAGGAAATTGATCGGATGCACAAAGAAAAATTCAGAGAAAGCCCGGTGTCCGATATATTTCATTCAGCTATGGGATATTTTTTCGAAAAGATTTCTCAAGGCATTCATGCTCATTCATACGGTGACCGCGTGTTTGGCCACGCAAATATCCACCACGTGAAAGAAACCTACGAAAAGTTCAAATCTTCTTTGCAAGATCGAAATGAACTACATGAATATACAGAATATGATCTAAATGTGTACTTTCATGCTCTTGGAAAGCTAGATGAGTACTTGTCAGACGGTGAAACATCTATGGAAGAGGCAGATGCAAGAATTTACCTCTCATACCTCCGTCATGAACACGAGCATTTTGTAGCAATCGCGAAAGAGATTGATGAAGATTACCAAACCAAGGCATAACAAGGCGCTCCATCCGACCAAAAACCGCGATGCGGTTTTCGTCGGGTGAGCTTGGTCGTTGGGCTGCAAAAGACATGGACTAGCAATGAAAAATATCGCATTAATATACCTAAGAACAGCACTGAATAACCCAGCCGCATCTTTTCGTGACGGGCAATGGGATAGCATTGAACAGATTCTAAATAGAAACCGAGTCCTTGTTGTGCAGCGCACTGGCTGGGGGAAAAGCATGGTTTATTTCCTTGCTACAAAACTATTGCGTGAACAAGGTACTGGCCCGACGCTTCTGATTTCTCCTCTGCTATCGTTAATGCGGAATCAGCTTGAGGCCGCACAACGAATTGGCATAACAGGCCGCACCATCAACAGTACCAACAATGAGGAATGGGAACAGATACAGAGCGAGCTGGCGTCAAATCAGGTGGATGTCCTTTTGATTTCACCGGAACGATTGGCAAATGACGAATTCCGCCAGAACGTTCTGGCGAATATGGCCAACAATATAGGGCTGTTTGTTATCGATGAAGCTCATTGTATATCTGACTGGGGGCATGATTTCCGACCGGATTATCGCCGGATTGTGCGCGTATTGCAGGCAATTCCCTCTAACGTGCCTGTTTTGGCAACCACAGCCACCGCAAATAACCGGGTTGTAAACGATGTTAGATCCCAGCTTGGTCAAAATATTCTTCTCCAAAGAGGATCGTTGGTTCGTAAAAGCCTTAAACTCCAGAATATCAATATGCCAAGCCCAGCAGCCCGGATGGCATGGCTGGCACAAATTATCCCAACTCTTCCTGGAAGCGGAATTGTTTACACACTCACCCAACGCGACGCTGAGCGTGTAACCGAATGGCTCCAGGTTAACAGTATTGTGGCCAAGGCTTATCATGCGGACATATCAGATCGGGAAGATGGAAGCTCGGTCAAAGAGGAGCTTGAACAACAACTTCTGAATAATGAAATCAAAGTGCTGGTAGCGACTGTAGCCCTTGGAATGGGGTTTGACAAACCGGACCTTGGCTTTGTCATTCACTTTCAACGCCCGGCATCAGTGGTTCATTATTACCAGCAGGTTGGCCGAGCTGGACGAGCTGTCGATGAAGCTTATGGCATCTTGCTCTGTGGTGAAGAGGATGATCATATTGCCGATTTTTTTATACGGAATGCTTTCCCGCCCCAGCAGCACATTACTGAAATTCTCAGGACGCTGGATGAATCCAACAACGGACTTTCTGTCCCGGAAATACAGCGTGTTTTGAATCTGCGAAAGAACCAGATTGATAAAACTATAAAATTTCTAACCGTCGAATCTCCATCACCGATTACAAAGATCGGTTCAAAATGGCAGGTGACAGCAACCGCCGCTGGTTATGAAGTAAATCAGGCATATGTCAATGCCATCACCGATATACGGCGGACAGAGCAACAGCAGATGCGTGATTACATGGAACATACTGGTTGCCTGATGGCTTTTTTACAGGCTGCTTTGGATGATCCGTCTCCAACCGCTTGTGGGCAATGTAGGAGCTGCAACCCCGCATTGTTGTTGGATGAAAGCTATGACGACGATTTGGCCAACCGGGCCGGGCTGTTCCTTCGCAGAAGTTATCAACCGCTGCCACCAAGAAAGCAGTGGCCAGCCTCAAATATGTTTACTCAATCACCATTGAGCGGATATCGAATTCCTCAAGAACAACTGGCCGAGGAGGGTAGGGCATTAAGCCTTTGGCGCGATGCCGGTTGGGGACAACTTGTCGCACATGGTAAATACCAGGCCAATCGGTTTGCCGACGAACTGGTGGCTGCCTGTGTAGAGATGTGGCAAGCATGGTCTCCTGATCCTGCTCCGCAATGGGTGACCTGCATCCCATCACTGAACCACCCTGAGCTGGTACCCGATTTTGCAGCAAGGTTGGCAAACGCACTCGGGTTGCCCTTTGTGCCGTGCATTGAAAAAGCACGCGCCAATAGTCAGCAGAAATTTATGGAAAACAGCTACCAGCAGGTAAGAAACCTGGATGGTGCGTTCAATATAAACTTGGAACCCAAAGACTATCAGCCATGCCTGTTAGTCGATGACATGATCGATTCCGGGTGGACTTTCACCGTGGTATCGGCTCTATTGCGTCGAGTGGGTTGTTCCGCCGTATATCCAATGGCATTAGCCCTAAACTCGCCAAGAATGGACTGATGAACGACTTTTTAACAGAAGATACAAAAGCGATAATTCTGCTCTGCGGTGTTTTTGGAAAAGATCGCTCCGAAAAGCCGCTGTCGTTGGCAGAATATTCATCGCTTGTCCGCTGGCTCATCGAGGTAAAAATGCGCCCCGGTGATTTTCTGAAAAAAGATACTATTCACGAAGCCGCCATGGGTTCAGGTATCGATAAACAACGGTTGGAATCACTGCTTGATCGTGGTGTCCAGCTTGGCTTCGCTGTAGAAGAATGGCAGCGCAGTGGCATCTGGATTATCAGCCGAAGCGATGCCGACTACTATCCGGCCCGTTATAAAAAACACCTTAAAGAAAAGGCACCACCATTGTTATTCGGTGTGGGGAACCGTTCTCTGTTAAAAGGTGGCGGACTTGGGATTGTTGGCTCTCGTAATGTAGATCAGGCCGGTGAAGCCTTCACCCGTCAAGTTGCTGAACTTTGCGCATATAATCGCATGCCGGTTGTCTCAGGTGGCGCTCGGGGTGTTGATCAGATATCCATGAATGCAGCTCTTGAAGCCGGTGGCGTTACCATAGGTATTCTTGCCGAGAACCTCTTAAAGAAAAGTGTCGAGCGCAACGCCCGCCATGCGATTGCCGAAGGTCGCCTGCTGTTACTCTCACCTTACCACCCCACTGCCCGTTTTACAGTGGGAGCGGCCATGGGGAGAAATAAGCTGATCTATGCCATGTCAGATTATGGTCTGGTTGTCAGCGCCGAACACAAAAAAGGCGGCACTTGGGCTGGTGCCGAGGAAGAACTCAAGAGAGAAAATTCGTTGCCCGTCTTTGTTCGGATGGGAAATGATGCACCAACGGGAAACAGTAAATTGCTTGATCTTGGTGCAATATCATGGCCCGACTCAATTGATAAAAATAGCTTCAGGCAGCATTTACATGACTTAGTTTCTGAGTCACAGAAAAACCGTCTAGAAAAGGAATCTGATCTTTTTGATTTGCAGACGAGTCACGAGCCTGATTCGGTAGAGGAACCTTTGCCAGCTGATGATTACAAAGACGAGCTACAATTAATAAGCAAACCAGTAGATCAAAAACATGAATCACCTGCCTCAATATATGAAGCCGTGTTGCCGGTTATTTTAACAAAACTAGGTAGTCCCTTAACCCCTAGTGAACTAGCAGAATCACTGGAGGTAAACAAAAAACAGCTTGATGCGTGGCTGAAGAAAATAGTTGAAGACGGTCATGCGAAAAAACTGTCTCGCCCTGTACGCTATGTAGCAATTAACAATAATATAGCCCAACAAGGCGCTGCACCGGACGGCAATTCCGCTGCGCTCCATTGCCGCCGGTGAGCTTTGTCGTTATACATAAAAAAACGAATGAGATGGAAGACACTTTGAGACAATACAAAGATTTACTTATTCAGAAAAGAACACTCATATCTTCCAAAAAGCTATTGATAAGATGCGACGTCCCGCATCCCCAAAGCAACGGTATGGTAGAACGGTTTATTGGGAGAATCGAGGAGATATAGTAGCAAATCCGGTTTGCGAATGCGCAGCATTTGGAAAGAAAGATCGGAAATTATTGCAAACTGTATAACCACAGGATTTCTCAAAAACTCTTAGGCCATCGAACACGGGCTCAGGCTATGAAAGACTTGCAGTAACACAAGCTTGAATTGTTTACGAAACATGTTTACAATCTTGCGGAACCTGACAACTACTGCTTGATTATAATTTTCTTAGAACAGGTTAAATTCAGGCAACCTTCTCTTTGTCACCTCTATTAGGCTTTTAATTCGCCCTCCTTTAATAAGCTTATCAAGCTCATTTGCATAATCGATCAATATCATATTGACCTCTTTCATAGAAGAAATCAACTCATCATAAAAAGGATACTTGCGCTGAACTTCTTGTGGTGAACGCATGATGTTTTCCGGCTGCTTTTTGGCATAGTCATACCACTTTCTAAACTTTGCCTGATAACGCGTCAAATGAGGCCGCAATGCCTCATTTAAAATTCTCCGTGTTAAGCCAACAAGAGCAGCTGACGGATCGTGTTTTTTCAAATATTTTCCAGGAAGACTTTTTATCTCTTCTCTAATTACACAGAAAAGCTTATACCAAGAATCATAAACCTCCTCAATCACATCATCATTTTCATCAATCATTATGGCAGCCTTCCTAGTCATCAACTCCATATATATTCTATTAGCAATATAAAGATTTTCATCGTTCCGTTGAACTTTAAAAGAGACCTTTGGTTTACCCCCTATCTCAAGTGACATTTCTTGCAAAAAGAAATTTTTAAAGAAAAATAACTTAAAAAACAACAAAAGCATCAAAAGAAATACAATGGAACCCATAAAAAACCAATTGCTTTCTAGCATCATTGCGGGCTTTTTTGCATCGAAACTTAATTCGATGAGCTTATATATAGAAGTTGAATCATTCATCTGTCATCATATAAATCAAAAGTTTTTTATAATCTTCTAAAGATCATCACCTCTCCCTTTCTCTAGATGATTCGAAGTTTTCCATGGCTGAACAGCAAGGATAAATGAGATAAGAAAAGTGATACAGATCCAACTCCAGCCGATGCCAATAAGGCTACCCCATGTATAGCCCCCATAAGCAGTGAACAACTCTCTGATAAGCTGATTTAAGAGAATTAGGGCCAGAAAAAGCGGAAGAAAAAACTTGATACTCCAGTTCCACCATATACCAAGCTGAATTTTCGAAACCTTATTTAGATGCTTTCTGATTATGTCAAGATTGAAAAACCAGCCAACTACAATGCATTCCAGCAAACCAGCCACGACCAAACCGTAATTGTTGATGAAGTGATCAACGATATCAAGCCAGAAAAGACCTCCATTTGTAGTAAAAATTATGCCTCCTGTAAAACCCAGGAAACAGAGAATCGTTGACAATACCTTACGGTTAATACCAAACTTATCTTCGGCTCCTGAAACAAAGGCCTCTACTATCGAGATTGACGAAGAGATACCGGCAACCGAGAGACTGAGGAAAAACAGCATGCCAAACAGGGGCCCAGCATTTCCCATTAGGGAAATAGCTTGGGGATATGCGACAAAAGCGAGACCGATACTTTCCCGTACAACCTCATCGAGTGGCATGTCCTTTTTTACGGACATAAACCCCAGAATGGCGAAAACCCCAAATCCAGAAATCAGGGAGAAGCCGCTGTTGACCAATGCGGTGATAATCGCGCTCCCGGTCATATTTGAATTATGAGGCATATAGCTTGCATAGGCGATCATGATACCGAAACCGAGGCTAAGGGTAAAAAAAATCTGTCCATATGCGCTTACCCACACCATCGGATCTGCAAGTTTTGTGAAATCCGGTTTGAGATATGCCCAAATCCCGATTATTGCTCCATCGAGATTCACGGACCAAGAAACCAGAATAAGTGTTAGAATCAGAAGCAGTGGCATGAATACCCTGTTTGCAAGCTCAACGCCATTACTTACCCCTCTTACGCTTATGCCCCATGTGATGAGCCAAACTAAAAGAAGACTTGCAAGTACAGGAGTCTGAATGCTTCCTATTTCTGAGGGGCCGGAACTTAGATTTAGAAAGGATTGGAAAAAAAAAGACTCAGGGTCATCGCCCCATGCAAGGTTAATGGAATAAACAACAAAGTCAATGCACCAGGCAATGATGACCGAATAATACAGCACAATACCAAACATGGTAAACAGGAGTGGCCACCAACCGAGCCATTCCCAAAGTTTGCCGATTTTTCGGAACGCAAGTGGAGCGCTACCAATCCGCTCATGGCCAACGCCAAATTCAAGAATGAGCAAAGGCATACCCGCTGTAAACAGGGCAATTAGGTACGGAACAAGAAATGCTCCGCCACCGCTTTCATAGGTCAGATAGGAAAACCTCCAGATATTGCCAAGCCCTATTGCTGACCCTATTGCAGCAAGGATAAAGCCTGTTCTTGACTTCCACGCACCTCTTTTCACAACCATATGCTTTTCTTTTATTTTGCCGTATCAAAGCTCTCCACATTTGCCACCGACTTATACTTCTCAAGAAACGGATAGGGATGTATAGACATCATTGACTCGACTCTCTCTATATCCTGGTAATCCATCCTCACCATTTTCTTTGAAACTCTTGCTTCAATTTCGCTATAAATTTTTTTTATTTCAACGTTCACATCAGAACTCGTTAATTCTATGGCCTGACCACCCTTTTTTAGTTTTCTAATTCTATCATATAGAGACCGCACGCTCTTAACCAATTTAACATATATCTCCTCCCTCATTAATGAGTGCTTCTCGTATTGATACCAGCCATGCAAATCAGCCTTTGTCGGAAGCCTCATATATAACAAATATCGATACTCTTTATCATGCCTTAACACACCCCTTGTATAAGCATCATATTCTTCCAAGTCAACCATATTTTGCCCATACCAGACATCATCGCAATTAAAACCCACAGAATTGACGCCGTAATAATCCGTCAATGACGAAATATTATGTCTCACCCTAGCTATTACAGACGCCAACTCTTCATCATACTTTTTAAACAAAACCAAATGAACAACACTTCCTGGAGCCTCGCCAAAAAACGTTTCGACGCATTTTTTTAAATTTTCCCTATTTGCCATTTCTCCATCCCACAACCAAACATTAAACTTATCACTATACCCTGATCTGCACTCAGCTTTCATCATCCTCAAGGACGACCTAAACCTACCCACATCTATTAAAAGTTCTTTTGGCGGATTATTTGAAGGCCTAAATCCCAAGTAACTATCCCGGAGCCACGCAAACAATTTGTTTTGACCACCATATTCAAGTACACCAAAATCACTTTTCAGCAAATCACATTTATTCACTGCCCCACTAAACGGATTAACTATATGACTCAAATATCTCTCAACTGATGTCACAAATACTGCGCCGCCGCGATCCCCATATTGACAATAATTTGCATCAAGTATCTCCCTATATTTAAGCATTGCAACAGGAGAATCAAATACAAAAATTCTTATTATCTCTCCTTTTTGTGCCAACAAATAATCAACGGCATTACTAATATTTTTATAATCTGTCCAAAAACTAGAAACACTACTAATTGTAATAGCAAAGACTTTCTGCGCACTCGCAAAAAGAGGTGCTGCCCTATTCAAAAAATCAAATTCTGTGCCTAAATTAATTTCATATGACTGTTTCAATATATCACTAGCCTCCATCCCCGCCTGACTAATTACCCTTGACAAAACCATATCTAAAACTTTAACACACGACTTACCTGTCACAATATTTCTTAATTTTGACAACTCCTTTAAAGCTAAACGAGGTCCCTTGCCTGCAATATTTCTCACTTCACGACTTAAATCATCCACAAACGCATCATGACCCTCTCCAGAACTATACATCAAATGCTTTTTATATCTTAAATAAACTGGTATTTTATGGCTTTCACTACCAGAAGAAATATCCTCATCTTTTTCAACAACAGTAATAAAGCTTAAACCCCTATCGTGAGCTCGAGCAACTTCGTCTAAAACAGCACTTGAACTCATAGAGCTTTTCGTCAACAACACTATAATCGCATCGGCCTCCGAAACACCATCATATATTTTTTTCCATATATTATCGTCATCATACCCAACTATTTTATCATCATAATCAATCTCAATTTGATCAATACTTTTTAAAGCATTGTAAACAGCACTTCTTTTTTCCGAATCGCACCAGCTATAGCTAATAAAAACCTTAAAAACACTCATAGTTATTGTCATTTAATTAATTCATCAAACAACACAAAGCAAACAACAAAGGCATACGCTGCAATTATAAAACTATACACCGCATCATTACTATAATGTATATATCGAAATAAAAATAAGCTGCACTTATGGAGGGGTGAAGTGTCGGCTTTGACGGTCATTATGAAGCAAGCAAGATCGACTCATGTAGGTAGGGCACCAGACCGCCAGCAAATCTATTCAGTAGTATCAAACAAAAATATATGTAATTCCTATAAATGAAAAAAGAGCGTAATTGAATTTACTCCTCTTATATTCAAGGCATACTGACAAGCTAACCCTGCCTCTAGCAGACACAGGTGATCGTTTACAGGTGAATTGAATGGACCAAATCAGGGGAATGCTCTTGACCCTGAAAAGGCTTCAACCAAGGCTCTTCATGTAATCAAGCTGTTGGTTCGCGCGATACACCATAAGCCGTTCCTTGCTCTGGAACAGAACTCTGAGATTTACGACAGAAGAGCTATTTTAGGATGTGATCTCATCGATCATTTGTTCGAATAGACGCAAAAAAACCTTAACGCCATACTTTTTGGAGAACGGGCGACGGCGCCCCCATTGGCTCGTCTTTTCCTCGAAAATTTCAGGCCGCAAATGGAAAAAGCCGCTGAACACAATCGGCATGATGTTGACGAGATAAAGCTCACATCCTGCCCTATCTCGTTCAACCTAAATGGAATCCAGATGCAGCTTGCAGGCTACGGGACGTTGTTGATTAGGTGAAGTAACGGCATTGCAGGAGGTTTTTCCCGACTTCGGCCAATGAGTGCGAAGGCTTGAAACGCAAGAGATTTATAGCTCGCGTAAGGGGACAGAAAAAAAAGATTGCCCTACAGTTGACGCGTGAACCGTTCGAGCTGATTGATCAGGTGAAAAGGCAGGTTTATGAGGCGGAACTCTTTTTTCTTAAAGTTTATCCTGAACGTACTATCAGCTAGTCCTTTGGAATTTGGAGGCTGTCAATAATAGAGTTCTGGATTTATGTGCCCTGGTTTCGCATAGAGCAGTTGCTGGCTCACGAACTGTTCGGCGACAATTCCGCTGCGCATCATCGCCGCGTTAAAGAAGCATCATTCTGCATCTTCTTTCGCCAGAATATTGAATAACGCGATGTTGATATAATAGTTAGATCTGCCAATCTTTTCTTTTTTCAGGAATCGTTCATCTTCGGCAAGGGCATCAAGATATTTTGTCGCTGTAAGACGGCTTACCTTCAGGTCGCGCATCACAAAATCTATTTTGGTATAGGGGTGAAAAAAAAGATTATTGATCAGATCCTGACTGTAGAATCTGAAATCATTTCTGATCTGATGCTTGTATGTCATGAGGGCCTGCTGTATATCCTGTACGATGCGAATCGTTTGACGAGAGGTTTGCTCAATACCGGTCAGGATATACAAAATCCATTCTTCCCAAGCTCCCGTGTCGCGGACACCTTGAAGCAAACGGTAATAATCCTGTTTTGTTCGGATAATATAACGACTAAGGTAAAGCACCTGGATGTCTAAGCGCTCTTTCAATACCAGATATAGCACGTTGATAATACGACCTGTCCGGCCATTGCCATCATAAAATGGATGAATGCTT
>Ga0272443_10003308_pt1 | contig 19108 bp, 19 predicted proteins | sample SSMAcet12_FD_193581 | JGI IMG/M metagenome (GOLD analysis project Ga0272443, IMG submission 193581) | Marine sediment archaeal communities from Little Sippewissett salt marsh, Falmouth, MA, United States - SSM-Acet-12 | ecosystem: Environmental > Aquatic > Marine > Wetlands > Sediment ... | reverse complement strand
TGATCGGCGCTGGGTCCAAGTTTGACAACCTCATCATGGTAGCCCATAATGTCAGTATCGGGAAAAACTGCCTTCTCGTGGGGCAGGTCGGTATCGCCGGGAGTACTGAACTGGGGGACAGCGTGATCATGGCCGGGCAGTCCGGCGCGGCAGGTCATTTAAAGATCGGAAGGGGGGTTACCGTGCTGGCGAAGTCCGCGGTCTTCAAGGATATCCCCGATGGGGAACAGGTTGCCGGGATCCCCGCGGTTGAAAGCGGCCAATGGCGCCGGACGGCGGCGATCCTGGGAAAGCTGGATGATCTCAGAAGGAGGATCATCAGGCTGGAGACCCGAGGGGGAAAAGACGAAGTAAAACCGGGAGAGGAGGGTGACTGATGGATGTGCGCGAGATCATGGGGATACTGCCTCACCGGTACCCTTTCCTGTTTGTTGACAAGATCCTGGAAATCGTGCCCGGGAAAAGGGCTGTTGGAATCAAGAACGTCACCATCAACGAGGAATTCTTCCAGGGGCATTTCCCCGGCCACCCGGTCATGCCGGGTGTCCTCATCGTCGAATTCATGGCGCAGGTGGCAGGGGTGCTGGCTTTCATCACCGCGGAACACCCTGAAATTTCAGGGATCACTATAGACAAAAGCGTCGTGTACTTCCTGTCCATGGACCGGGTTAAATTCCGCAGGCCGGTTCTCCCCGGGGATCAGCTCAGAGGAGAGGTTAACCTCACAAGGCTCCGGGGGACTCTGGCCAGTTTCGAGGGGAAGGTTTTCGTCGAAGACAACCTGGTCGCCGAAGCGGAGATGAAGGCCATGCTCGTAGACCGGGACAAGGGTGTCGAGGAAAAATAGAATGCGGTCTGATGGGAAATCCAGTCGCATCGATCCGCGGGCCGTTGTCCACTCCGGGGCCTGGCTCGACGAAGACGTACAGGTTGGCCCCTTTACCGTCATCGGTGAGCACGTTCGAATCGGGAAGGGGACGGTTGTTGGATCTCACTGCGTCATCGAAGGCCGCACCACCATCGGTTCGGACAACGCGGTCTTCCAGTTTGCTTCCGTCGGTGCCGTTCCCCAGGATCTCAAGTTCAGGAATGAGGAGAGCAGGCTCATTATCGGGGACCGGAACCGCATCCGGGAATTCACCACCATCCATCTTGGCACGGAAGGGGGAGGGATGGAGACGACGATAGGGGATGACAACCTGTTCATGGCCTACTCCCATGTCGCCCACGATTGCCACATCGGGAACCGGGTGATCCTCGCCAACGCCGCCACGCTTGGAGGGCATGTCACCCTTGAGGACAATGTGATCCTTGGAGGATTATCCGGAGTTCACCAGTTCTGCCGGGTCGGGAAGCTGGCTTTTCTCGCTGCGGGATCCGTCGCCGTCCTGGATGTTCCTCCCTTCACCATAGTCCAGGGAGATCGGGCCAGGCTTGTCGGCCTGAACCTTGAGGGGCTCAAACGCAGAGGCTTTTCCCCGGATGTCATTTCAGGGCTCAAGAGGGCCTTCAAGACCTTGTTCCGGTCGGGGCTTACCCTGGAGGAGGCCGTGTCCAGGACAAGGAGCGAACCTTGGATGTCTCCCGAGGTCGGGGAACTTCTCCATTTCGTTACCGGTTCGGAAAGGGGCATTACCCGGTGAATGATCCCGGTGTCACGGTGGGCATCATCGCCGGTTCGGGAGAGCTTCCTCTTCATATTGCCCGTGCCCTGTCCCGATCGGGGAGGCGTCTCTTTGTCGCGGGACTGAAAAACTCGGCTCTTCCCGAATTGAAGGACACCTCCTGGGAGACCGAATGGGTCGATTTTTTCCGGCTCGGCGATCTCCTTTCCTCTTTGAAAAACGCGGGTGTTTCGGAGGTCATCCTGGCCGGACATGTGGACCACAGGGGGATCTTCCAGGCGGAGAGGTTCGACGACCGCATGCGCTCCTTTTTAAGGAGCCTTGGAGAGCGCGGCGGCTCATCCATCCTTTCGGCCTTCGTGCTTCTTCTCACCCGGGAAGGTTATGGGGTCCCTTCCCTCCTCGATGTCGTCCCGGAGCTGGTCCCCTCTGAAAGTTTCACCGCCGGTCCGAACCCGGGTCCTGCCGCGACTGCCGATCTCTCTCTCGGCTGGGCCATGGCCCGTCAGCTTGCCGATCTCGACATCGGGCAGACCGTGGTCGTAAAGAGCGGCGCGGTGGTGGCCGTTGAGGGGATGGAGGGTACCGATAAAGCCGTAAGGAGGGCTTTGGATCTCGCGGGCAGCGGCCTGACCGTCGTCAAACGCGCCGCCGGGGATCATGATTTTCGGTTTGATGTTCCGACCATCGGAAAAAGGACCATTGAGGTTCTCTCCGGAGGAAAAGGAGGGAGTGTTGTCCTGGAGACGGGCCGCTGCTTTATCCTCGGTCGGGAAGAGGTCATTTCCCTTTGCGACAGGACGGGGGTTTCCCTTGTTGTCTGCCGCGAGGATGAAAACGGGGCGGTCTCTTGGGCCTCAAACTGATGATCTTCACCGGCGAGGCTTCCGGTGAGATGTACGGAGGCCTCCTGGCCGAAGCCTTGAGAGACATGAGAAAAGACGTCCTTCTGGCCGGGACCGGCGGGGATTTCATGGCCAGGGCGGGTGTCGAACTCGTGGCTCATATCAGGGATCTTTCCGTGATGGGTTTCTGGGAAGTGCTTCGGGATTATCCGCGGCTGCGGGACATCCTTGGCAAGGCCAAGGATCACGTTCGCAAGGAGCATCCCGATGCGGTTATCCTGGTGGATTTCTACCGGTTCAACATCGAGATAGCCCGCCTGGCGAAGGGGCTCGGCATCCCGGTTTTCTACTACGTTCCCCCAAAGCTCTGGGTCTGGGGCGGCAGGCGGATCCGGGTCCTGAAAAAATTCGTGGATCGGGTTCTGGCGGTTTTTCCTTTTGAGGAGGAATTCTTCAGGTCCCGCGGCATGCCGGTGACCTATGTGGGCAACCCCCTCGTGGAACTTCTTGAGAGGGAAAAACCGGTTCCGTTAAACGTCATTCCTGAAGACCAGGATCCCGACCGGAGGATCATTGGCCTTCTTCCCGGGAGCAGGCAATCCGAAATCCGCCAGCTCCTGCCGGTTTTTCTCTCATCCGCCAGGCTGATCGCCGACGAGGTCGGCCCGAAAGCCCATTTCATCCTGCCCCTTGCCCAGACGGTTCCCCGGTCGCTTGTTGACGGAATGATATCCTCAGTGGACATTCCCCTCACTGTGGTCGAAGGGGCTTCGAGGCAGGTCCTCATGAGATCAGAGGCGGCCATGGTCGCTTCGGGAACAGCCACGTTAGAGGCTTTCCTCATCGGGACCCCCCAGGTAGTCGCCTACAGGACCTCCCGTTTGACCTTCTTTCTCGCCCGGCGTCTGGTCAGGATCCCCTGGGTCAGTCTCCCCAACATCCTAACCGGCCAGGAGGTCGTGGAGGAACTGGTCCAGGAGGACCTGACACCTGAGAAGCTCGCGGGATCCCTTCTGGAGTTTATGAGCAACGAAGAGCGGAAAAGGGAATACAGGAAAGCCGGTGAGGCTGCCAGGGAATCCCTGAAGGGACGTGCAGCCTCCCGACTTGCCGCGCAGGCTGTCCTGACTCCCTTGGCCGAGACCGGAAAAGGGATGTCCCAATGAAACGCGGGGTCAGGACCTTTTTCAGGCTCTTTCGCTATCTGAGGCCCTACACCGGTCAACTCATCGTGTCTACCTTCTGCATGCTGGGGGTAGCCGCCATGACAGCCCTTTCAGCTCTGATTATCAAAAACGTCCTGGATGACGTGTTTCTGGAGGGGGACCGGAGGATGCTCGTTCTTATCCCCCTGGCCATCCTCGTCATCTATCTGCTCAAGGGGATCTTCCGTTATTTCCGGGTTTACCTCATGAGCAGGGCGGGGGTAAAGATCGTTCAGGATATCCGGAACGATCTTTACGAACACCTGCACCGTCTCTCCCTGTCCTTTTTCACAGATACGCCCACGGGTGTCCTTATGTCCCGTGTGACCTACGACGTCAGCCTTGTCCAGACGGCTCTGACAGAAGCTATTGTGGGAGTTTTCCGGGACTTTTTCATGATCGTGGGCCTTGCCGGAGTCGTCTTCTACCGGAATCCCCAGCTCGGTGTACTGGCTGTAGTGGCTCTTCCCATCGCTTTTTATCCTCTCATTGTTTTTGGAAAACGCATGAACCGGGCAAGCCGGAGGAGCCAGAAGCAGATGGGGCATCTAAACAAGTTGATCCAGGAACGGATCAGCGGCGCGGGCCTGATCAAGGCTTTCGGCACGGAGGGCCGTGAATTGGAGCGGTTTCAGGAGGAAAACCGGAAGCTTGTCAAATCCTTCCTGAAGATCCAGAGGGTCAGGGCAGTGTCCAACCCGGTCATCGAATTCATCGGGGCCGCTTCCGTAGCCCTTATTATCTGGATCGGCGGAATCACGGTCCTTAATGGAAAGATGACGGTGGGTGAGTTCTTTTCCTTCATGGCCGCGCTGATGATGATGTATGAGCCCATCAAGCACCTGACCTCCGTAAACAACATGATCCAGCAGGGGATCGCGGCTTCCGAGCGTGTTTTCGAGATCCTCGACCTGACTCCGGAGATTGCTGATGCCGAGGGCGCTCTGGACCTGCCCAGGTCAAGGGGTGGCATCCGGTTTGAGGACGTCAGCTTCCGGTACGGTGCCGACTGGGTGCTCAGGAATGTCGACCTCATGATCGATCCCGGTATGCGTCTTGCCATTGTGGGGGCGAGCGGAGGAGGGAAAACAACCCTGGTCAACCTCATCCCCCGTTTTTACGATGTCACAGAGGGGGCCGTGCTCATCGATGGCCACGACGTCCGGGCTGTAACCCAGGCGAGCCTGCGCCGACAGGTTTCCATCGTGTCCCAGGAGGTGATCCTTTTCAACGATTCCATCCGGAGCAACATCTGCTACGGGATGCCGGATGTTTCTGATGAGGATCTTGAAAAAGCCCTGGAGGGTGCCTTTGCCCACGATTTTGTCTCCACTCTTCCTCAAGGGATCGATACAATCATTGGAGAGCGGGGAACGCGTCTTTCCGGAGGGCAGCGTCAGAGGCTTTCCATCGCCAGGGCTCTCCTGAAGGATTCCCCCATCCTGATCCTTGACGAAGCCACGAGCTCATTAGACACCGAATCGGAACAGCTGGTCCAGAGGGCCCTGGAGAACCTGGTCAAAGGCAGGACGACCCTCATCATCGCCCACCGGATCTCGACCGTTAAGGATGCCGACAGGATCATAGTGATATCCGGAGGCAGGATCGTCGAGTCGGGACCACACCAGGAACTGATTGAGCTTGGGGGAGAATATTCCCGCCTTTATTCCCTGCTTGTAGAGGATGATTCAACCGATGGGGTCAGCCAGGAAAAGGCGTAAGGTCTTCCGGGAGTGGAGAAAGAAGGTTGCTTACAGCGTTGTTCCCGGGATTTCCGCTTTCGGCAGAATGCTGATCCGGTCCTTGTTCAAGACCATGAGGGTCAGGTTGCAGGGAGAGGAACCGGTGATCCGGATGCTGGAGTCGGGAGAGCCCTTCCTGATGGCTTTTTTCCACGGAAGGCAGCTCCTCCTTGTTCCAGGGATGGAAGGATATCGGGCCGCCATCATGGCCAGCATCAGCTTCCTGGGGGAGGTCCAGACCGGGATCCTGGAAGGGTTCGGATACAAAGTGATCCGGGGATCAAGCAGCAGGGGGGGCGCGCGGGTCCTGGGGGAAATGATCCGTTATCTCCGGAAAGGAGGGATCGGGGCTCTGGCCGTGGACGGTCCAAGGGGTCCGGGTCAGATCGTGAAACCGGGGATCATATTCACCGCCCGGAAACTTGGTGTCCCTATTATCCCGGTGTCCACATCAGCCCGTCCTGCCCTGCTCTTCAAGTCCGCCTGGGACCGGTATCTCCTTCCTCTGCCCTTCAGCCGCGGGTTGATCCTGCTGGGCTCACCCTGGCACCCGGGGGAAGGGTCGGATTCTTTGGATGTCGAAGTCCAGTGCGATAACCTTGGTCGAATTCTCATGGAACTGGAGGCCCGGGCAGATGCCCTCATCGGAAGAACAGCGAAATAGGGCAGGCCTGGCGGGGGCCCTGATCCCTCTGGTGGCACGGTTCCTCCTGATAGGCATTCCCGCATCCATGCGCATCAGCCGGGAGGGAATTAAGCAACTCGATTCCATGCAGGCGTCCGGCCAGCTGGGAGTTCTCGCTTTTTTCCATGGCCGCCAGTTCCTGCTGATGTCCTGTATGCGCGGCAAAAAATTATCTACAATGGTCAGCCTCAGCAGGGATGGGGAGGCACAGGCCAGGGTCATGCGGGCCCTGGGTTACCGGATCGCCCGGGGGTCGGCCTCCCGCAGCGGAACCAGGGGGCTCATCGGCCTCGTGAAGCTCATGAGAAAGGGATATTGGCCGGCTTTCGCCGTGGACGGTCCAAAAGGGCCGATCCACGAGGTAAAACCCGGAGCGGTCTTCCTGGCCAAACGGGAGGGGATCCCGGTTGTCCCTGTGACTTCCTCGGCCCGACCCTGCCGGATCTTCCGGAAAGCCTGGGATCTGTACCTCCTTCCCATGCCCTTCGGGAGGGGGACTGTTCTTGTCGGCGATCCCATGGTCTTCGACAATGACCTTGGGGAGGAAGCCATGGCCCGGGACTGCGGGGTGCTGAAAGAGGAGCTGCTGCGCCTCCAGGAGAAGGCGGATGAGATGGTGGGATTGCGAATTGAGAATTGAGAATTGAAAAGAAAAGAACAATAATGGAGGTTGATTTTTCGGGTTTATAACTCTGGACTCTGGACTCTCAACTGTTTTTTTGAGGTGCATTATGGCGATCGATCAGGAACTTCTAGACATCCTTGCCTGTCCGAAATGCAAGGGCCCCGTTCAACCGGAAAACGGCGGGAGTTTTCTCGTGTGCAACAGCTGCCGGTTAAAATACCGGGTCGAGGATGAAATCCCGGTGATGCTCATTGACGAGGCGGAAAAATTTTAGACCTTGGCAGACGGCGAATCGAGAAGGTTTTCCTTGATCCCCCGATTCTCCTTTGGCCGCCCTTTTACTTCTTTTCCCTGATTTTCCGCCTTCTCGCGGCCACCCGGAGAGGACTTTACAGGATCGGGTTCCTGAAAAGGAAGGGCCTTCCTCGCCCTGTTGTCAGCATCGGCAATCTTTCCCTCGGTGGTGGAGGGAAAACACCCCTTGTCATCTGGCTCGCCCGTATGGCCATCGACCGGGGGAAAAATCCTGCTGTCCTGACAAGGGGTTATGGGAGAAAAAGCAGGCTTACCAGGATAGTGGAGCCTTCGGGGGACTGGAGAGAGGTGGGCGATGAGCCCTTTCTCATTTCAAAGTCCCTTCCGGGCGTTCCCGTCGCGGTTTCACCAGATCGATATCAGGGGGGTGAGGAGATCCTTGGCCGCGGTGAGGTTGACCTTTTCCTCCTCGATGACGGGTTCAGCCACCACGCCTTGAAGAAGGACCTCGAGATCGTTCTGATCGACGACCGGCGCCGCTTCGGGAACGGCAGGATGTTTCCCGGAGGAATCCTCCGGGAACCAATGAAGAGGTTGAAGGATGCAGGGGTTGTGATCGTGACCAAAGCGGTCCTGCCCGACAACAGTTTCCGGGAACGGATCGGCAGGTTCAGTGATGCGCCGGTCCTTTGGACCGACTTCAGGCCGGTGGGTCTCGTCATTGTGGGGGAGGCCGGGAAGCCTGACCCGGCCGGGGCCGACGGCCCATTCCTGGGTTTTTGTGGCATTGCCGATCCTGAAGGATTTCGGCTTTCCCTGGAAAGAAAGGGGATCAGGATCCTCGAGCTCCTTGCCTTTCCCGACCATCATCCCTACACACGATCCGATGTCTCCGCTATCATGGACAAGGCTTTGAAAATTGGCGCCAAGGCTCTGGTAACGACGGAAAAGGATGCCGTCCGGTGGCCAGGGAAAGAGGAGGCCTTGCCCTGTTTCGCCCTGGCCATGGAAATCGTTTTCCTCGAAGGGGAAGGGAAATTCCGGGACGCGGTTTGCTCCCTTTTCATGTAAAGCAGGGCAAAGATATCGATGAGGGATTACTTTGGCAGCATCTTCCTGAAATTTTTTGGGGGGATCTTCCGTTTCCTGCCCCATGAGGGGGGGCTCTTTCTCGGAAGGTGGCTGGGAAGAATGGGGTACCTCCTGGCCCGCAGACGAAGGCGGATGGCCCTCGACAATCTCGAGAAAGCCTTCGGACGGGAAAAAACTCCGGACGGGATCAGACGGATCGCCCGCCGGTCTTTTGAGCACCTCGGGATGAACGTCACGGAATATTTCCGGTTTTTCCATCTTGATGAGGCACTATTCTGGAGGATGGTCCGTTTCGAGGGAGAGGAGAACCTGAAAAAGGTCCTTGAAGAAGGGCGGGGAGTCCTGGCTCTTTCCGCCCACATGGGAAACTGGGAGCTGATCAGCCTTGGCCTGGCGCGGAAAGGGTATCCCGTCGCCGTTATCTCCAAGATCCCCGGCAGTCGGCAGGTCGGCCGGTTCTGGATCGGATCCCGTGAAAGGGCCGGGATCAGGATCCTCCGGGGCAGGAGACTGCTTGGGGAGGGGATCCGATATCTCAAGGAAGGAGGGATCCTCGGGTTCGTTCTGGATCAGAATGCCCGTCGAAGCGAGGGGGTCTTCGTACCCTTTTTTGGCCGGGAGGCCTGCACATTAAGGAGCCTGGCTGTCCTTGCGCGCCGAACCCGGGTTCCCGTTGTCCCCGTTTTCACATACCGGGAGGGAAGGAACCACCGGGTGGTCTTTGAAAAGCCCCTGGATCAGGAGATCACGACCGACCTGGAAGGGGATGTCCTCCGATGGACCGGCGCTTACACAGCCTGGACCGAAAAGGTCATCCGCCTTCACCCGGAACAGTGGACCTGGCTTCACCAGCGCTGGAGGACGAGGCCGAAGGGGAGTCCGGAAGCCGGAGTCCAGAGTCCAGAGTCCGGAATCCAGAGGAATGAGAAAGCCGATTAACGTTGAAGGATATCTCTACTTTTTGAATCCGGAATCTGGAATCTGGAATCCGGAATTCCCAATGGTTATCGGAGCATTCTGTGAGCAGTCCAGTTAACGACAATAGACGCTCCGCGGTTTTTCTTGACCGGGACGGGACCCTCCTGGATGACCCGGGGTACCTTGCCGACCCTGAAGGGATCGTCTTTTTCCGGGAGGTTGGAGAATCCTTAAAACGGCTTCAAGACAGCGGTTATCTGCTCATCATTGTTACCAACCAGTCGGGCATCGGGAGGGGATATTTCAGCGAGGAGACCGGCCTCGAGGTCAACCTCCGGATGACCACAATGCTCCGGGAAATGGGGGTAACCCTTGGCGGGATCTATTACTGCCGTCATCACCCGGAGGCGGGGTGCCGGTGCCGTAAACCTGGATCCCTGATGGCCCAAAGGGCAATCGGGGATTTCGGGATTCGGCCTGAAACCTCCTGGATGGTGGGAGACGCGGTAAAGGATCTCCTCATGGGGTTGGATGCCGGGCTCAGGTCCATCCTGGTTGTGACCGGAAAGATGCCCAAAGGGGAAATTCCGGAAGGCGTCCCTGTCAAAAAGACCCTCGCCCAGGCAGTGGATCATATCCTTTCCGGGGTTTGTCCATGAACAGGAAATTTTGGTTCGTGGCGTTTGTCGTGCCGGTTCTTTTTCTGATCACGGCCCAGGCTGGGGCGGGGGAGGTCACCGCCTTCGCACCGGGGGAACGCCTTGAGTATGTCCTCAAGTGGGCCGGCATCGCGGCGGGCGATTCCGTCATGGAGGTGGTGAAGGGGGATTACCATGACGGGGAAGCGCTCTATCAGGTGATCTCCACCGCCAGGTCCCGGAGCCTTGTGGACGTGTTCTACAAGGTCCGGAACCGCTACGAGACGCACATTTTCCCGCGGGATGGCCTGACCCGGAAGTATCTCTTCGCCATGAACGAAGGGGGGAAAAGGAAGAACCGGCTTCTTCTCTTCGATCAGGACATGCACCAGGTGACACGCATCGTCCAGGAAGAGGAAAAGACCCAGAGCCGGGTCTACGAAATACCGGAGAACTGCCACGATAACCTTTCCTCCCTTTATGCCATGAGAAACGAGGATTTTAAGGTTGGGGATTCTCTTTCCATCAACGTATTCGAGGGAAAGAAGACCTGGGAGCTGGTGGTGGATGTCCTGGCGGAAGAGGAGATCCAGGTTAAGGCCGGAAAATTCGACACCTACAAGATCCACCCGAAGCTCAAGTTCGAGGGGATCTTCCGGCGGAAGGGTGATCTTCACGTCTGGATGACCAGGGACCCTCATCACATCCCGGTTCTCATGAGGAGTGAAGTGCGCATCGGGAGCATCGACGCCGAACTGGTGCGTTTCACGCTGGGTGAAAAACCCGGCGAGGTCCCCGCGGGCTCTGCGGCCGGAAAGGTGAAGTAGGGCCATGTGGTGGAGGATGCTGGTTTACAACCTCGTGGTCTTTTTCGTTTTCCTCGCTTCTTTGCCCTGGGCGGCGTATCAGGTTCTTTTTGTTAAAAAGCGCAGGGAGGGGATCGCTCAGCGACTGGGGGCTGTCCCCGGGTCGGATGGGAAGGTGGTCTGGTGCCACGCCGTTTCCGTCGGGGAGGTAAGGGCCGTAACCCCCATGCTTTCCCTTCTTCAGGAAGACGGCCAGACCGCCGGACGCCTGGTCCTTTCCACCGTAACGCCGACAGGCCAGGACACGGCCCGGCGGGAGTGCGGTTTCGTCAGGAGCATATTCTTTTTTCCTTTTGATCTCCCTTTTCTGGCGAAAAAGGCCCTCGGGCGTCTTGACCCGGAGGTTTTCATCACCGCCGAAACGGAGATCTGGCCCAATTTTTTTCAGGCATGTTTTCGAAAACGCGTGCCGGTCATTGTTGTCAACGGGAGGATTTCAGACAGGTCCTTTACCCGGTACATGAAATTCCGGTGGTTTTTCCGGCCTGTTCTCGAAAAGGTGACCCTTTTCCTCATGCAGAGTGAGGAGGACGCACGGCGCATCCGGGAAATGGGCGCCCGGCCCGAGGCCATCCAGGTTACGGGGAACACGAAATATGACAGGCAGGCGGAACCGGTGGTCCTTCCCGGGAGTGTCGAGTCCTGGGCCCGGAGCCGCTTTCTGCTCGTTGCGGGCAGCACTCACGCCGGTGAGGAAGAGGTCCTTTTAAACGCCCTTGACAGGCTGAAGGATTCAGGGGTAGGGGCGGCCATCGTTCCGAGGCATCCCGAACGTTTTGATGAAGTGGCCGGGCTTCTGGAGCGCCGGGGGCAGAATTTCGAGCGTTTCTCCCATCTCGGGGATGGCAGGAAGATAGAGGCTCTGGTTCTTCTTGTGGACGCCATGGGCGTGCTGGATGGTTTTTACGCCCTCGCGGATGCGGCCTTCGTGGGGGGAAGCCTTGTCCCAACAGGGGGGCACAACCTGGCAGAACCCGCCATGCACGGTGTGCCGGTTCTGACGGGCCCCAGCCTGCATAATTTCCGGGACATGGCCGAAACCCTGATCTCGTCCGGAAAGTGCATGGTTATTGAGAATTCCGAAGAGCTGGTTCGTGCAGTCGAGGTGCTCGTCAGGGGAAAAGATCTTTCTGGCGGAAAAAGGAATGGATCGGAGGTCGGGTCCGTGGGCCTGGGAGGGGCCTCGGCGAGGAATACGGAATATGTTTTGGGGGTGTTGTATCCTGGTCCGTCATGACCCCGGACGGGCCGGGAACAGTTTTTCAAGGTACGCGGCGCAGCTTTCATTTACCGTGAATTTTAAAGACCCTTCCCTCAGGAATTCCGAGGAAAGGGGTCGTTGAAGGGTCCTGGACATGGCCTGGGCAAGGGCCTTCCAGTCGCCGACGGCAACCAGCTCTCCGTATTTACCCCCCTGGAGGATCTCACAAGGACCACTCCGGCAGTTTGTGGAAACAACCGGGATGCCCAGGGCCAGGGCCTCGGTAAGAGCATTGGGGGAACCCTCCCATTTTGATGAGAGGACGAAGAGGGAGGACCTGGCAAGCCAGGCATAAGGATTGTCCACAAACCCCGGAAGGGACACGTTTTTCTCAAGATCAAGATCAGCAACAAGTTTGGCGAGGTTTTCCCGCTGCCGGCCTTCGCCCAGGATAACCAGCCTGCATGCTGTTTGTTTCCGGACCTCGGAAAAAGCCTGGATCAGCGTGGGAAAATCCTTCTGCTGGGTGAGCCGTCCCATCCCCAGAATGACGGGGATCTCGCTGTTTTGGAACCAGGGATGGTCCATCCTTTCTTTGGAGAGGAGATGGATCCGGGGGCTTACCACCGGGTTGGGAATAGCCGTCACACGGTTCTCGGAAAGGCCGGTAATGGACCGGATGTCCTGGGCCACTCCTTCCGACACCGCCGCGATATGGTCGAGGGCCGGGAAGAACAGTCGCATGCCGGCGTACCACAGGTACCTGCGGAGGGGCCCTTTCCCCGAAATGGCCTCGGAAACGGTTGTCCCAAGCCTGCCCACGATCCTGCCCTGGTACCCTGCAAGGCGCCGCGCCATGATCGCGACCTTGATCCCCCTGTCTTTCACAGCGAGGAGGGCTTCAGGGTTTTCCTTTTTCAGGTAGCGGGTCAGTCCCGGCAGGTTCGACAGTGTGTGTCTTTTTCCCAGCCTTATCTGCCGGACGCCCTCAGGGATCAGCTGGAGGTGCTCCCCCTGAGCCCGGGCGATGACCATGTCCACGCGGCAGCCGAGCTCCAGGAAGCCCTGAGCCAGGTTCACGACCATCTTCTCCACCCCTCCGCTTCCGGAGAAGGACAGGAAAATTGCGATGTGGCGTCCCTTTTTAACCATTTTTAAGTCCAGTTGGTTAAGGTCTTCCGGATGATTTTCGGAAAGACCTGATTAAATGGCAGTTATTCAAGATTATAGGTTTCCTTCAATTATTTTATCTTCCGGCCAGCAAACTCAGCAGCAAAAATCAATCCCCGAGACCCAGCAGATTAAGGTAGCGGTCTGTCACCAGGTCGGTGCTGTAAGGGTTTGTGGCCGTCAGGAGGTACTCAGGATCGGATGGCGAATCAAGGGATTTTTCCATGGCATCGGCCATCGCCTGGTGATCGTCGACGGGGACCAGCCGGCCGAATCGGCCGTCCTGGAGGATTTCCCGGGGACCGCTCGGACAGTCCGTGGCAACGACGGGAATGCCGAGAGCGAGTGCTTCTAAAAGGGCCATCCCGAATCCTTCGTAACGGGAAGGCTGAACGAAAAGGTCCGCCCTGGCAAGAAAAGGAAAAGGATTGCCTTTAAAGCCGGCAAATTCCACCTCATCTCTTAAACCCAGGTCTGCCGAGAGCTTTTCGAGTTTTTCCCGGCCCCGACCCTTGCCCATCAGAAAGAGCCTTGCAGGTTTTTTCCTTTTCAGGATCGCAAGGGCCCGGATCAGGGTATCGAACCCTTTTCGGGATGTCAGTTCTCCCAATCCTACGATGACGGCGCCCTCCCTGGAATGAAACCATGGGTGGTCCAAAGGTTCTCCGGCCAGGACGCGGATCCTGCCGATGTCGATGGGATTCGGGATCACTGTGATCCTCTCTATCGGGATCCGGGCAAAACCCGAGAGATCGCGGGCAGCCCCTTCAGAGGGGGAAATGATGGCGTCCGCCCGCCGGTAAAGGTATTTCATGGAAAAATAGTGGACGGTCTTTTGCCAGCCCGGCCGGTTCTCAAGCCTCCTTGAAACGGTTTGGCCATACCTAACGGCGGTTTTTGTTTCTACTCCGGCGAGGTGTTTTGCGATGATCGCCACCTGGTTCACCCGGTCCTTGTCTGAAAGGATTGCATCCGGTTTCTCGCGTCGAAGATAACCGACCAGAGGGAAAAGACCTGTAAAACTGTGGGAGGATCCCAGTTGAATGACTCTCAGGTGGGGTTGTTTTTCCTCGATGTGGGGGCCATGGCCGGTCACATGCAGAAGATCCACCCTGATCCCCCTGTCCGCTATGGATGGAAGAAGTGTCTTCATGATCCGGTCCACCCCGCTGTGGCCCGAAGTGGCCAGGAAGACGGCTAGGCTTTTTCCCATTTGAAATCACTCATACCGGGGATGAAACAGTACCGGTCAGGGGAGGGGATATGAAAAAAGGGATTCATAGGCCTCTTACTTTTTTTCGGAGCAAGTCGATCATCCAGTCCGTAACTCCTTCCGGGAGAGCGAACAGCCAGATCCAGAAATGCTTCACTTCCCTTGCCTGCTTCAGGATACCGATCCCGCTGTGAAGGGAAAAGCGGATATATTTCACGGTTTTCCAGTGGAGTTTCTTCCGGTTGCTGTAGCCGTCGAACAGTGTGATCTCTTCAAAAAAACACAGGCGCAGTCCTTTGGGATTTCTCATACGGTACTCGAAACGGTGGGCCATTATCCCGTCAGGGGCATGACGGTTTATCTGTAAAGGCACATTAATCAGCCTGATCCTGTATTTCAGCGATAAACGGCGCAGGATCATGGATGGGCGGATGTGTTTCTCGCCCTCAATGATAGGGTAGGGATATTTCCTGAGGATCTCCGTCCGGATGGCTTCACGTTTTTCCCCGCGGAGGGTGCGATCCCGATTGATCTCAAGGTAATTCGAATCCATGACATCTTCAGGGAACTTTGACCCCGAGATAACGCCGCTTTCCTTAAGGCAAAGACCCATCACCCCCGCGAAACCGTCTTTTTCAGGCTCGGGTATGAGAGTCCACTGTTCCAGGATATTTGCCAGGGCATCGGGCAGCATGGAATCATCCGAGCCTAAAATGAGAAAAAAGGCCCCTTCCGACATCTCCAGTGCGCGATTGTGGGCTGTGGGGATGCCGCTGTTTTCCTGGTAAAAATATTTGATGGGGAACAGGTTCTTTTTCTTGTAGGTGTCCACCAGTTCCGCCGTACCATCCGATGAGCCATCATCAATGACCACCACTTCAAAATCCCGGAAAGTCTGCCTGGCGATGCTGTCCAGGGCTTCGGGCAGAGTGTGGGCTCTGTTGTAGGTCGGGATGAAAACCGTGAATGTATATTTCCCCTCTTTTCCCTGAGGGGTCTTTTCCTGCGGATCTTGTGTCATTCCATGCGCTTCCCTGGAAAGTCCAGACTTTTTGGGATCTTTTGATGACATGTCTTCGTGTTTATTCCCCGTAGAAAAGGAAAAGCATCACCCTGAGATGATTCCGGTCACATCCCGCCACATCTGTTCGGTTTTCTGCATCTCCACCCGGGAGGATTCCCGGAGGGTGCTCACGATACGATCACGGTATTTCCCATCGGTCAAAAGCTTCAGTTTCCCTTGAGCTTCCGCTTCGAAATCCAGGTTTGATATCAACAGTTCCGGACATCCGTAATCCTGGAACAGGCGCTCATATTTGTGACTCCAGCCTGTTGCGACTGCAGGAACACCCTGGGAGAGAGCGCTGATCAATGCGTGAAGCCTTGACCCGACCAGAAGATGGCAGCTTCCGATGATCCCTTTGAGATGCAGGGGGTTCCCGTCCTCTATTATTTCCAGAGAGGCACCACTCGCTTTTCTAATATCTTCAGCCAGAGAGCGGTCTCTTGGTACATCGTGGAGCAGAATGAATGGGTCCAGATCCGCCTCTTTCAGGTACTTTGCGCTCCTTGCGAAAAAGGGGATGTAAAATTCCCGGATGGGGCCGGATGTTTTCACTAACATCTGTGTATTTGGCACCAGGCAGGCTCTGGGTTTTCCGGTGGAGAAATATTCCGGAACCTTGCCGGGGACAATATTCGTGAAATCCGGGAACATCCTGATGCTTTCCCTTGGGCCAACCAGCTGGTGCACGAAGTCAAGGGAATCCTGGTCCCGGGGGCACATCAGGTCCACATGGTCCGCGATGATCTTTATTGCTTCCCGCACCTTTGGGATCTCAAAGGGACCGAAGGCCTGGGGGAGGAGGATGATCTTTTTACCCGACCTCTTCCACCTGGCGATCCTTTTTGCCCGCCTCCAGGTCCCCAAAGCCCCGAACTGATCGCTGTATTTAAAACCGGAGGCATCCAGAACCACGTCGATTTCGGAATCAAGGATCATGTGGCAGCTTTCCCGTTTTCTCCTTCCATACGTTATTTTAAACACCAGATCCCCGATCGGGTTCTCGCTTAGGGCCGGCTTCTGGAAGAGTCCGAGTTCGCCTGGATCCCAGTTCTTTCCTTTTTTCGATCGGACCGCAAACCGGGTTTCCGGAAAGGAGCTGGAAAGTTTCTTCACAATTGCCGTCAACATGAGGTGGGCGCCCTTGTTTTTCAGGCCAGCTCCGAGTATCTCGATCTGCATTGCAAGACCCCTCTGTTCCGAGGCGAGGTTTCCTCTCCGGGAGGTATTTGAACCGAAAGTCAGCGTTTAAAGACGCGCCTGATTTTCCTTAAGGCCTCACGATGCGTGAGCCTCTTTCTGACCCGCCGGGTCAGCGCCTGACGCGATCCGGACTGATCCAGTTCGAGGGCGCGGCGAAGGGCTCGTTTAAACCTCCTGTTTTTTTCATAAACTGACGAGTTGCTAAGGACAGTCTTTGATTGTGCGGGGAGGGACCGCCCCATTGACCTCCAGGCTGAGCAGTATCCGGCGAATTCCACCCTTTTTTTTTCAACGGCCTGGCCGGCCAACGCGGCGTTGTAGGGGATCTCCCTTAAATCCATCTGCCCTGAATCGGCGGCGATTTTCACCGTTTCGGCACCCTTTGGAGTTCGGCAAATAACGATGGATTCCCCATTCCTGTTGTCTGCCGAAGGTATATCGACAGGATCCCCTGCCACAATATCAGCGAGGACATTCATCTTGTCAAAACACAATCTGCATCGGGGTGGGGTGAAAAAATCCTTGATCTTCTTGCGTTCCCTGCCGGGCAGGAAAAAGGGCCTTTTTCCCTCGATGCCGATCCTCACATCTCCAGGGTATCCCTGCCATTCCTTACTCCTGTATTGCAGCGAGACCGGGCATCCCTCCTTTATTCCGGAGAAGCTGAGGAGATAGTCGATGGCCCCATAGGTCATGATCCGTTCACAGATCAGGCCGATCACCGGGGTCACCTTCTGTCGCAGTTCCGGCACCTCATCAAGCAGGTTGTAAAGACCATGAACGTGGCAGCCCAGTCCCACCATGGCGAAAGGCCCGCTTTGACCGGAAAGGTCCCTCAGGGAAGCAAGGACCGGGACCGGGCAGTATTTAGATCCCTGCGCGGAGAGGACTTCTTCCCGGGTGCGGGCGATCAGAACCCTGGGTCCAGGCGGGGCGCCGGGTTCCATGGTCACAACAATGGCCCCCTTTATCTTTCCCTCGGAGAGCAGGGAAAGAAGGATCGCGGTCACCGCTCCGCCGCTCTGTGATCCTTCGTAAACCGCACATTCCGCGGCTTTTCCAATCCAGCAGCCCAGAGCCCTTCCTGCGAAGGGATCATCCGGAAGTTCAGCACGCAGCGTGATCCCGGGGCAGACGCGAAGGCATTTGCCGCATTGGGTGCAAAGCTCCTGGCTTATCTTCGGGAAAAGAAATCCCCCCGGTGTTTCCTTCAGGTAAATGGCGTTCTCCGGGCATGCGGCGACGCAGGCCCCGCAGGAACAGCACAGATAATCTGCGGCAACAGAGGCAACGGTTGTGGCCTTGAATTCATTCATGATCGTCCGGGGAGCCGGAGGAAACCGGGAATGCCAGGATCCGTCCGCCTGTCCTTAAAAGGAATATCCAAACGTTTCGATGTCGGGTTTGAAAAAATCGGCGACGAGTTGTCTGGTGGTTTCGTCGTAATAGTCCCGGTACTCTGTTCTTCCCTTTGCCTGCCTTTTATGGGGCAGTTTCGGTGGTTTCACGCCGATCCTCCGGCACACCTCCTCGTAGTCCTCCTGGAGGTTCTCGTATTTCCCGATAAAATCCACAATGATCGTTCCGTCCAGGTCTTTTAAGTAGTCCACCTGGTGTTCGATGGAGGTGTCGATGTGGTACTGATAGGACCTTTCCGGATCCAGCTTCCAGCGGATAAAACCGGAAAAATCCGGGATGTCCTTTACCAGTTGAGGGCGTTCCCTCCTGAGGTGATGCCATGAACTGACCTGGAGGTCCCATGGGTTGCGGACGAAGGCGAACTTGAAGAGCTTGTCGAAGAGTTCCCTTGGGAGCATCTCCTTGGCCGCGATGATCTTCGCGTGCCTTGGCAGCTTGGAGGCGATGCGGTGGCCCGTCATGTGGCTTAACCGGCTCGCCAGGAATTGGGCGGGAAAAAGCGGGTCGCGCCAGCGCACCCTTCTAAGGGCCGCCCGGACGCTCGTCCCCCCCGTTTTGGCGATGTGGACGAAAAGAAAGTTGTATTTTACGGAAAGGAGCATGGGTTTATTGTCCTGTCAAAAAAGAGAAGTGAGTCCTTTCATAGACGGAGGAGAAAGGGATGTCAATGAGGGGAAAAACCCGTGCACATGTGCACCGGTGCACTCGTGCACTAAATTCCTCAATCCTTTCCCATGATTTCCCTGTAGACCGCCAGGTTCCCCCTTGCCATGGCTTCGATGGAAAACCTTCCGGCGGCCAGCGTCTTTCCTTCCATACCCATCTTTTCCGCCAGCCGGGGGTTGGAAAGGATCTTTAAAACCGCATCCGCAAGTGCTTTTGTGTCGCCCGGTTGGACGAGAAGGCCCGACACCCCATCCGTCACAGCCTCCGGGATGCCCCCGGCGCGAGTTCCGACAACCGGAACCCCGGCCGCAGCGGATTGAAGGAGAGAAACCCCCAATCCCTCCATGAGGGCGGGGTGAATGACAAGGTCAAGGCAGGGAAGGATCCGCTCCAGGTCATCCCGGAACCCCGCGAAGACGACCTTGTCCTGGATCTCCAGTGCCCTGCATGTTTTCTTCAGGGAGTTCTCCAGAGGGCCCCGTCCGAAGAAGAGAAAGCGGGCATCGGGATACTTTCCCGAGATTTCGGGGATAGCGGACAGGAGGTAGGCGTGTCCCTTGCGCCGGATAAACTGGGCGATGGTCCCGCAAAAAAGGGCGTTTTCAGGGAGGCCGAATTCTTCCCGAAACCATTCCCTTTGCACTGGACCATCGAAGCTGGTCGCATCTACGGCGCTA
>Ga0272443_10003306_pt1 | contig 19122 bp, 22 predicted proteins | sample SSMAcet12_FD_193581 | JGI IMG/M metagenome (GOLD analysis project Ga0272443, IMG submission 193581) | Marine sediment archaeal communities from Little Sippewissett salt marsh, Falmouth, MA, United States - SSM-Acet-12 | ecosystem: Environmental > Aquatic > Marine > Wetlands > Sediment ... | reverse complement strand
GCCACTAGTGAACAAGCAATAGTAGAATTAACATCCCCCACAACTAAAACCAAATCTGGTTTTTCTTTTTTACAGACTTCTTCAAACTTTGCCATTATTTTGGATATTTGTTGAGAACAACTCCCCCCCCTAACTTCTAGATTGTAATGGGGGGCAGGGATTTCTAATTCTTCAAAAATATTTTTATTCATATTTACATCATGATGTTGTCCAGTATGTACTAAAATAGGATTAATTTCTGGGAATAATTCATATGCTTTCATTAGCGGAGCAATTTTTATAAAATTTGGACGAGCACCAACAATATTTATTATTTTCATTTTATATTGCACCTTCTATTTCACAAATAATTTTTTTTATTGCCTCTTTTCCAATATTTTCCAAATTATTAATCTGCTTCCCCCTTTTTAGAAGCTTTTCTATTGTTTGATCCTCTAATTCGTTTTGATGAATCATTAACCCTTGTCTAATAAGATCTTTGTCTACTTCTAAGAGTTTTCCCGAATAAAGAGAAATTACTGGCACTCCCAATGTTGCCGCTTCCCGATTCATTGTTCCTCCCCCCCCCATAACAAGATTAACACTTTTGATTAAACTAGGGCCATCAGGAGGACTATCTAATATAATAATTTCTTTAATTTCCTTATAAGCCTCTCTTTGTTTCTTTGTTCTTGGGGAAATAATTATTTGATAACTTTTTGAAAGTTTTTTTACTAAATTTAGTAAATCTTTGCCTTCATGATATGCTGCAGAAGTAATTTCTGTTCTTATAAGAATTTTCTTTTTCTTTATTTTCTTAATTTTTTCAAGTCCTTCATAATTAAATTTCCAAGAACTTATATAAACTGCTTCTTTTACTCCAGGATACTTAATGAATTTTTTTCCTTTTACTTTCACCGCCTCAGGACATATAATTTTTGTTGCCAAAGGAAAAGTTAGGGAATTTTGTTGTTTTGCTTGATCATTATCAAAGAGATAAATACTTTTCCTCCCTTTTAAAAAAGCAGCCCAAATAATATAAGGAGATTGTTGACTTAGACAAAGATCTGGTTTTTTCTTAGAAATATACCTTGCAATTTCTAAAACTCTTGAAATAGCATTCCATAATTTTTTATAAATACTTTTTCCGGCGTGTTTCCCAATTAAAGCATATTCCATCCCAAATAAATCTAAGAGTTGTTTTGTTTGTGCATGGTCTCTCGCAATAATATCAACAGTATGACCTTTTTCTTCCAATTTTTTAATGATAGGTCTAAAAAATAATACATGAGGCGAATTTGAAAGGTCTATGAGAATTTTCATTATATTTCCTCATAACTTACAATTTTTATTTGATTATCATATATAAAATTTCTGAATTTTTTCTCCATAAGAATCTTCATATCTCTCTCTCTTTCCCAAAGAAGTTTGGTTTTATTTTTTATTTTTTCCTCGATATATCCCGGATGTGCAGAAAGTTCTCCACTTATCTTTATCTTTTTAATGAATTTATTGATGGTGTTTCCGGGTAGTCCGCTTATACAAATGAAGGTTTCTGGAGATTCAAGCTCATGTTTCTTCAGGATATGTTTATTTAGGGGGGTAAATAAAAATCTACCTAAAACTTTTATTGGATGGCTCCTTAAATCATGTGTTGGAAGTCGAAGTTTAAATCCATATTCTTTTGCTAGTTTAGCAGCAATATTAAATATTGGGGGAAAAGAATGCAAATGCTTATGACTATCTAAGTAAACTATCTCTCCTCCAGATTTAAGAATTTTTTCTATTTGTGTTCTAAATTCTTTTTCTATTGCTTTTCTGTTTTGTTTTGAGAAGCTTTTTAATAAAACTACATAAATATTCGAAATAAATTCCCCTTTCTCATCAGTAAGATTCGGAACAGATGTGAGGGGTTTGCCCTGAATAATATTTAAATGAACTCCTATCTTCATTTTATTTTTTTTAGAGATTTTAATTGCTTTTTCAAATTCTTCCGCGTTTGCTAGAAGGCTAGCATTTTTTAGCACTCCTTTCTGATAACACTCTTCTATTGCTTTATTTATTCCTTGAGAAAACCCAAAATCATCTGCAGTAATCACTAGTTTTTTCATTAATTTAGGGAAAAAGAAATTTGTTTAAATAGATTCCTGTGCAAAAATAGTGATTTTACATCATCTATTTAAAAATCTATACTAAAGTTTCAAAAAGATTATAAAGGACTTTTTCTTTTCTCGAGAATGGACCAACTAGAAAGCAGGAAAGCATATGTAAAAAAGTGGTTTAAAAATCCTTATTTTGTAGTTTTACTTTTAATCATCCTTCTCGCGATAGGTGCAAGAGTTTATTTTTTTAATGCAAATCATGGTAACCATTGGTACGATGAAAGCATATATGCTATGAAATCCAAGGTAATGGCAAATGAGGGATTTACAGAAGGGATGATTTCTCATGGATGGCATAGAGGGTTTATTATGGAAATCTTTTGGAGCCTTTTCTTTAAAGTAGGATTAGCAGATAATGCTATGAGGTTATCCGAACTTATTTTATCTGTTTTAGCTGTGCTTTTGACATATTTAATCGGAAAGGAATTGTGCAATAAAAAGGTAGCATTAATCGCTGCAGTTTTTATGTCTGTTTTTTGGCTTAACTTATTTTATACTGCAAGAATTATGTTAACTATTCCAACTCTCTTTTTTTGGACCCTCACGTGTTATTTATTTTGGATAGGCTATGTTAAGAAAAAAGTTAATTGGATTATTCTTATATTAATACCTATTTTCATCATAGGAATGTTTACGAGTTTGCTCTATGCTCCAATTGCAATTTTTTTAGGGGTATTTTTGTTAATTACTGACAAATTTGCCTTTTTAAAAAATAAAAAAGTATATTTGTCCCTATTCCTTGGAGCACTTATTCTTATTCCTTATATCTTGTGGGCTCATGCAAATATAGGAAACGGGCTTGCTTATTGGACAGCAACACTTTCAGTTGGAGCCACTTATGATGAAACTTTCTCAGCAAATTCGGGGATTATGGGATATGTTAATTTCTTTCCCACTTATTTAGGAACTTTCTTGTTAGTTTTATTTTTAATAGGATTAGTAAAATTTGCAGACCTCTTTTTAGGTCCAGATCTTTTGTTAAAAGGCAATAAAAAATTGCAGAAAAAACTTTTTATCTTTCTATGGATTGTAGTAACCATTTTAGCAAATGCCATTTTGGTCCCTGCTTTTTCAGTAGATTATTATCTAATGCAAATTTTCCCAGCAGTGTTTTTAGTTTTAGGAGAAGGAATTATGTTTGTAGGGAACATCGTTAAGAAATACCAAAAGCAAGCAGGAATAGCATTAATCATTGTTTTCGTGATTATCGGGGCAGTAATTCAATTGAAAATGGCCAATACTATGATTACTTATAAAGCAGATAGTTTTGGAGATGTAAGGGCTTCTGCATTGTGGATTAAGCAAGATAGTAAAGATCCTAATGATTTTGTCTTTTCTCCAAGCGGAGTTATGACAGAGTATTTTTCTGAGAGAGAAGTATTGCAATATCCTCAAAATGAAAGTGAATTTGATATTTTGGTCAATGAAAAAAATCCCAAATATATGATTGTATCTATTTATGAACGACCCCCCCAATGGACTTTTGATTACAATTCTAGGCATAGTGACGAATGGGAGCCAGTTAAGTCTTATACTACAACTCAGAACGGTCAAGAGGTTCCAACATTAATTATATTCAGAAGAAAATGAAGATTAAAACTTCTTTAAAGGTATCTTCACCAAAAGAACATTCCCAATTAATGGCAAGAATAGCTTGCAAAATGGCAAAAGAAAAAAAATATAAAAAAATCTTAGATATGGGGACTGGAACCGGGTATATTGCTTTAGCCCTTTATGAAAAAGGATTTAAAGTTGAAGCTTGTGATATTTCCCCCCATTCAGTAGAATTAGCAAGAGAAAATGTTAAAGGGAAAGAAATTCCCATCTTTCAATCAGATTTGTTTACGGGGGTAAAAAAGAAATATGATTTAATTTTGTTTAACCCTCCTGCATCAGGAGCAGCAGGAGAAAATCCTCTAAGCAATTTTATCAGAAAAACAAGATTAAGAAAACCTCTTGCAGCTCTATTTTACATACTTAAATCAAGAAAAAGATTTCAATTTATTTTAAACTTTCTAAGGCAGGCAAAAAACTTTATTAACTCAAAAGGAAGGGTTTTAATATACATGAATCCTGGGGAGCTAAGAAAAATTGAACCAAAATTAAAGCAAGATTACAATTTTGTAAGGATAAATCATGAGAAAACAGCAAATAATCTTATTATTGTGGCTACAGAATTAAAATGAAAGTTTTATTAATAAATCCTCCAACAAAAAATGTTACTTATGGAAAATATTCAGAATTAGGAGGAAAGAATGCTCCGCTCTCTCTTTGTTATCTTGCAGGAGTCTTAAGAAAAGAAATCAAGGATATTGGAGTTAAAATTTTGGATTCAGATATTTTAAACTTGAGATATGGGGATATTCTCAGAATTATTGATTCATATAATCCAGAAATTATCGGAATTACTGGAGTAACTTCCACATTCCACCTAACAAAAGAATTAGCCTCATTAATAAAACAAAAATTTCCTAAAACCAAAATAATTCTTGGAGGTCCGCATGCCTCGGCTCTTCCAGCAGAAACCATGAAGAGTGAATGTTTTGATTATCTTGTTTATGGAGAAGGAGAATACACTTTTTTAGAATTTGTTCAGGGAAAACCCCTTTTAAAAATAAAAGGATTGGTCTATAGGGATAAGGGAAAAATTAAAATCAACCCCCCTAGAGAGTTGATAAAAGATCTTGATGTTCTGCCTCCGCCAGCAATAGACCTTCTTCCAGATATTAAAGCATATAAACCTCAAGCAGTCTCTTATAAAAGAAGGCCCTGCTTTTCCATGATAACCACTAGGGGGTGTCCTCATCATTGTCAGTTTTGCGATCATTCTGTTTTTAGTCATAAGTACAGGGCTCACTCTCCAGAAAGAGTATTTGAAGAAATAAAACATCTTGTAAAAAGATATGGAATTAAAGAAATTAAGTTTTTAGACGATAATTTTTGTTTAGATAACAAAAGAGTAGAAAAAATCTGTGATTTGTTAATAAATGCTGATTTTAAAATAACGTGGGTTTGCTCCGGAAGAGTTGACATGGATTTAAGTCTCTTAGAAAAAATGAAAAAAGCAGGATGTTGGCAAATTTGTATTGGAATTGAATCAGGAAATCAAAAGATCCTTGATTTTATTCATAAAAACATTAAATTAGAAAGAGTAAAAGAGTTTGTAGAAAAAGCCCATAAAAATGGAATAAAAGTGAGGGGATTTTTCATTCTTGGGCATCCAATAGATACTCCAGAAACAATTGAGCAAACATTAAACTTTGCTTTGAGCATTCCTTTATATACTGCAGAATTTTCACTCGCCACTCCCTTTCCAAACACTGAATTAAGCGAAATCGCGGGAAAATATGGAAAAGTAAGTGGAAATCTTAGTGATTATTCCACCATTGCCCCATCTTTTGTCCCTAAGGGATTAACTTCAGAATATTTAATAAAGAAACAAAAACAAGGCCATAAAAGATTTTACTTTAGGTTGCAAAAAATGTTGGAATTTTTATTTGAGATAAGAAGAATGGATGATATTAAAAAATATTGGGCTGCATTGAAGGCATTGCTTTAATTATCTATTATTTCTGTAGCATGAAAAGCAAGATATCTAGCAAGAAATAATACTGCCGTTAAAACCGTAACTGTGAGGATGGTATTGAATTTCATTAGATCAATAAAAAGGCTTGAAAGTCCAATGTACAATAAAAGCGAGGTAATACTAATTATTAAAAATATTTTAAACTTATTTTTAATTAATTTAACCTTTCTATATCCAAAATACTTGATTAAAGCTATAGAAATAGCTAAGAAAGCTGAAGAAATCAAAGCAATTATGTGAAAAACATCTATTAACAACCAAGACAAAAAAGCATTTATTCCTAAAACCGCAAGACCAATCCCAAAATATTTTGTAAAATTAATTATCTCTCTTTTTATTAGATTCTTATTAATCATCAATTTTACAACCCAATAATCTTTATAAATCTATAAGTTTTCGCACGTTTAATGGACCTTTCAGTTATAATACCCGTATATAATGAAGAAAAAAACATAGACTTTCTTTACAGAGAACTAAAAGAGCATTTAAATTTCATTAAAAAATATGAGATAATCTTTGTTGAGGATGGTTCTTGGGACAGATCTTTTAAAATTATACAAGAAATTGCAAAAAAAGATAAAAAAGTAAGAATAGTCAAATTAAAATCAAATTATGGGCAGAGTATTGCAATAAAAGCAGGACTTGATGTTTGTAAGGGAGAAAAAATTATTATAATGGATGGAGATTGTCAACACCATCCAAGGTATATCGTTGATTTTGTAAACAAACTTGATGATTGTGATGTGGTTTGCAATTATCGAAAAAATCATAGAAAATCAAGTTCTTCTATAGGAAATTTTCTTATTCGTTCATTATTTAAGGTGAAATATAAGGATTCTATTGGAGGCATGAAAGGGCTAACAAAACAAGTAAAAGAGGAAATTTATCTTTATGGAAACATGCATAGATATCTCCCTTTACTTGCAATGTGGAAAGGATTTAAAGTAGGTCAACAACCAATTATGTTAAGAAGAAGAAAAAGTGGGAGGAGTCATTATAAGCTCTTTAAGGGTTTCAAGGGTTTTATAGACCTTTTAACTGTGAAGTTTTTTGTTTCTTATTCAACTAGGCCAAGCCATATTTTTGGAAGCGCAGGATTACTTAGTTCAGGATTGGGAGGATTATTCTTTTTATATTTCATTATACAAAAGTTCTTTTTTGGGGCAACAATTTCCGATAATTTACCCCTTTTTCTTACAGGAATACTTCTTATTTTATTGGGATTTAATTTTATTTTTTTCGGATTAATGGGAGATATGATGTCTTATAATCATCTTTCAAAAAACAATGAAAAAAATTACATTATAGATAAAATTATGGGGAAGAAATGAATTCTTCTTAGAAAATAGGTATTTTAAAAATAATAAGCCCTAAAATAATAATTATTATTTGAAAAATGTTTAATAAATATACAACTTCTTTTTCATGAGCTTTGCTATTTGTTTTTCCTCCCTTAAGCAATCTAATAGCTAAATGTTCAAGTCCGTAAATTTTACTATAAGGCATTTCCAAACTTCTATCTAAATTAACTTTGGCAAAACTTTCTTTTTTCAATCTTCCCCTAACCTTTAACACAGTTTCAATAATGTAAGGAATAAAGAAAAAGATTGCAATTTTTTCCATGTTCCCCAAAATAGCAATTATGGCGATTAGTGCTCCCACCGGATAAGTTAAGATATCTCCTGGGAAAACCTTTGCAGGAGTTTTATTAAAAATATAAAAAGCAAGCAAAGCTGCAACCATACACAAGGCAACTAAACTCAACCACCCATATCCTGTAGCATATGCTACAAGAGCTAGAGCTGCCAAAATTAATATTCCTTGGCTTGATTCTAAACCATTATATCCCGCTAAAAAATTAAAAGTTGCAGATGCTCCAACAATGCCAAGAGGGATTATGATTAAAGGATAGAAAACTCCAAATTCAAGCCCCATCATACTTGATTCTCCAGCATTAATAACAATTAAAGGAATTGCTGCAAAGATTAAAAGTAAAATTCTCGATCTTTTAGATAAACCCCCTTTCCTCCACCCCAAAAGATCGTCAATAAAACCAACAAAGCCAATTATAGAAATTGCTGAAAGCATAGCAAAAATTTCAATAAGATTATCTGTTGTTTTAAAATAAAAAGTTTTAATCGCAATATAGACCAGAATTCCAAAAACAAATCCAAAGAAAACTCCAATCCCTCCAGAACCAGTAACTCTTTTTGTTTGGTGTTTTTTATGCATATCCTCCCAAATGAGTCCAACTTGTTTTCCTTTTCTTATCCAAAAAGGAGTAAAAAATAAAGTAAGCAGAAAACTCATCAGAAGAGAGAGAATTAATAGCGGATCCATTTAATATTCTCCTTCTTTTGCTAAAAACAATTCTTGGTTTGGAAAATTTCTTTCTAAATATTCTGGTTTTATTTCCATCTTCTCTGGATATTTTATTTCCCAAATTTTAATTGGCCCTTGAAATCCTTGATAATATATGAAATCCCCAAGATCCATTCCTTGTTGGTTTATGTTTTCAACAAAATAGCTGTCTTCGCTATGCATTAATTCGAAATAATCTGATTCTTGACCAAATAAATAAAGATTTACTAAATTAGAATGGATTGTTCTTCCACTTAAATACATTAATGCTCCCAGTTCATTGATATTTACTCCACCATTTGCTGTAGTATCTAGTCTAGGGAACAAAAAGATTCCCGCATCTAATCCACTTTTAAAATCATGAAGCTCTCCATTAAAATAAACATACCTTAAAGGAATATTATATTGGTTTCCATTATAAACAAAGATTGCTTCTGGTTGGAGAATTGCATTTTCAGTTTTCTTTAAAAGAATTGCTCCAAGACCTGCTACTCTTTTAGGCAATAAAATTTCTTGTCCATCTTTTTCCCAAATAATATCTTCATCAAGAGAAGACCCCCCCGGATAAACATATCCAGTTTGATTATTCATCTCTTGGGTTTGTTTTTCATCCATAGTAAATGTTGGAATCCAAGAGTATCTATCATAATTTTCATCTGCCCCAATACTTGAAAAAGCAGTGTATTTTCCAATTTCAGTGGAGTCAATTAAAAGATGGGTTCCATTATGAGAATAAAGAAAGTCCAATGCATCTTTTTCATTATTTCCTGTTAAAACTAATCTTCCCATTAAATGATTCCAGTAAACAATAGAATTACTTCCATCTAAGATTGTAGCCCTTTCTCCAAGACTTTGTACCCAATAACCATAATCCCACCAATGTCCGAACACTGCATCCTCTGAAGTATTTGTTTTAACCCAATCCATTGCTTTTTGCCATTGCCATTGATAAGGTCCGGGGGCAAAATTTGCCGCACTTTGTTTGTCGCTTTGATAATAGTTCCAAAGAGTAAAAATAGAAGCAAGAATCAAAATAACTGCTAATATCCCTGTTAAAAATTTGATCGCATCATCTTTCGTTTTAAAATATTTTTCTGAAGTTTTTATAACTAAAAAAGCAATAGCCACTGGGCTAATAGCTCCAAGCATCATTATAAGTCTGATTGCCCCTCTTGCTCCAATAATTCCAATTGTAAATATTATAAAATACATAATATAAGCAAAATTCAATTCTTTGAAAATATCTAAAGTCCCTTTTTTATAATTTTTATAGTAAATATGTGCACATAATACAAGGAAAAAAATCCAACCCCCAAAATATATTAATAAACTTAAACCACTTGTACCATTTAATATACTATTAGGGGAATATCTGCTAAAGATTAGGCAAATAAGGAAAACTATATACCCAAATGTTAAAATAATTCTTTCTTTCTTTTTTATTTTTTTAACTAAATTATAAAATAATGCAACAGAACCAATTAAAAACATCCAGAAAAATAAAGGAAGTTTTAATACAATTGGTCCAAAGTTACCTCTCCAATCTGTAAAATAAGGTTGCTTATTTTCTGCAACTGTTAATCCCCATCTTGATGTTTGAGGAGTAATCAAAGAATTTTTTACATCCACAATTTGTGCAGATAAAACTGAAGGTCCAAGAAGAATAAAGGCGAGAACAAGGATAATCGCTCCAGAAACAATTAAGGAAGAAATTTTTTGTGGAAGTTTTATTAATCCAATCAACTTTCTTGTCTTTTCAAATTTTATTAAAATAAAACTTATTAAGATTAAAGCAAAAATCCCTATGGCCACCCCAGTAGATGTGGAGGTAAGAAGATTATGGGCTGTATATCTTCCTGAAGAAGGAATCATGATTATAAACGAAGTTATGAGCCAGGTCGAATAAAGGATAAATTGGTGTTTTTTGATCTTCCCCAAAATAAATGCCAATAAAACAGCTGGGGGTATTGTAAAGAAAATAAAAATCATCCCCCCCCAAACTAATGCCATTAGAGCTGTGGCAACCCCTGCCAAAAATGCAAAAACTAAACCTTGTTTCTTTTTTCCCAATCTAAAAGATTTTAAGAAAAAGTAAAAAGCCATAAATAAGAAAAAGAAAGCTGCAGATTCTTTTTCAGGAATTCCTGCAATTGTTCTTGGAAGTAAAGAAGGAATTAACATAAAAAAAGCAGTGGCAAGCAAAGCAATAATATTTTTTATTTTTTTACTTTGTTTATAAAAAATTTCTCTTGTAAAGAGAAAAAAAGCAATAATTGTTAAGGCAAACATAATCACGGGGAATATAACCGCAGCATAAGTCACTGTAACTTCATGAGAAAAAAAACTCAAAAACTTATAGAGCCATACGATTAAATAAGAAAGAAAATTCATTTCATTTGCAGTGGGATATCCAAAAGGAACATATCTCATAAAATCAATTACTGGAAGTCCCCCATTAATAGCAATTTCTTTTGCCCATCTTAAAAATAAAAAAGGATCTAGGTCTGGACCTAATGTCCAAGTATTGGTAGTAATATCTCTTAATCTTGGAAGATTGCGCGTTCTAATATAAACTCCAATATAGGTTATAAAAGTTAAAATTATATAGACTATCCAATTTTCTTTTCTTTTAGCAAAATTAAAAATTTGTTTTTTTCTTTTTTCTAAATCATCTGTTCCCACAGGTATCTCTGAAACTCCTTTTGCAATTCTTTCTTCTTTTTCCGCAATAGGAGGGGTGACTATTATTTTTGGTTTAGGAGTAGTTTCTAAAATTTCTTTACTAATATCTTGTTTAATTTTTTCTTCTTCCATTCTTTTATTTTTTGAGTCCAAAATTATTCTTCATCTAATAATTCTTCTGCACTAGACTGAGCAATAATTCCTTCTTTTCCGCAATAAGGACATTTCCTTCCTATTTTAGGAGATTCAGATTCAAATCTGAAATTACACAATTGACATATGAATTTTGTCATTTTTGGTTTTACCCTTTTAATTAGGGACAAAAGAACTCTATTTAAATATTTCTTAGGCCCAATCTATATAAATTATTAACTAAATAAAATTGGTGTGAAGTATACTTCAATTATTGCCGCAATAATTAATATTAAAACTGAAATAAAGAGTAAAATAACAACATTTTCAACAATTCTTAAAAATTTAGGGCTTTTCACGCCATTTCTAATAACTCCTACCCCGAATATGCCTCCAGCTAGGGCAGTAAAAAAGTAGGCAGCAATTTCTGGAAAACCATGAATCATATATCTCAACAACCCAAATGGGATGTCCTTTAAATCATAACTCGTGAAAATACCTACTGCAGCAGAAATCACACTTGCATTCCATGCAAGCACAAAAATGGCTCCTGCTCCAAAAATTAAAGAAAATATTAAAGTAAAAATCATAACATAAACATTATTCTCAATTATAGATAAAAATCTCATTTCTTTTGTTGCTGCCCCAGTAGAAGTAATTGCTTTTTCAATGTCATACTTTGCAATACATCCTTCAATATTTCCAGGGCTATTAATCATGCAATAAGTTTCAAGTTGGGCATTAAATAAATTTGAATCTTGTAAAACAATGTTCCAAAGTGCAAAAGAGATTACAAACCCTAGGAAAAGCCACATAAACGCATAAATAGCATCTTTGTGTATTTTCCAAACACTAAAAAACCCTTCAACAGTTTCATCTTCTTCCTCTTCTTTTTTTATTAAAAAATACATAAAAGGTAAAGAGAACATAACACAAAAAGTTACCACAATCATTCCAGAAAATTTAGATAGAACAATGTCCCCTGAAAAAAACCAACTTACAAGTAAAAGGGAAAGAGAACCGTAGATAAGGCCAATAAAGAACATTTTCCATGAGCCTTTTTCAACTCTTTTTGGGTTCACAAGTGATTCTAACATACTCTTAATAAAAGAAGAGATTTTTTAAATGTTCTTGATTTTATAAAAAAATAAAAAAAGATGGCGATAAGTTTTATTAAAAAAAAGAGAAGATTTAATCAAATCGCAAAAGATATAAAAAAAATAAAAATTCAAGGAGCAAGAAATATTGCTAAAGCAGCACTTAAAGCCTACCATTTGATTCAAACAAAAAGGGCAAAAAATAAACTTCTTTCTTTAAGGCCCACAGAGCCAATGTTGATTAATGTTTTAAACAGATTGGATAAGCAACCCTATAGAGAAATCTTAAGACATTTTGATGAAGCTCAGGAAAAAATAAATAAAAATGTTTTGAGAATTATAAAAAACAAAGATGTGATTTTTACTCACTGTCATTCAACTAATGTTGTAGAAGCTTTAATTTATGCTAAAAAACAAAAAAAGAAATTTGAGGTTTATAATACTGAAACTCGCCCCCTTTATCAAGGAAGAAAAACCGCAAAACAGTTAAAAAGAGCCAAAATAAAAGTAACAATGTTTGTGGATTCTGCATTGGGGATTGCGCTTTCTAAAGAACAAGGAACAAAAAAAGTAAATAAAATTTTCTTAGGTGCAGATGCTTTATTAAAATCAGGGATAATCAATAAAATTGGAAGCGAATTAATCGCACAAATAGCAAAACAACAAAAAATTCCGGTTTATATTGTTGCTGATTCTTGGAAATCTACAAATAAAAAAATTCCTATTGAGAAAAGGAATTTAAATGAGGTGTGGGACCAAGCCCCAAAAAACATAAAAATTCAAAATCCTGCTTTTGAATTTCTCCCCAAAAAATATATTAAAGCAATAATCTCTGAATATGGGATTTTAAGTTATAGTAAATTTTTGAAAAAAGCAAAATAATTATTTTCTTTCTTCTTGCACCGGAACTCTTAGATGTTCAGAACTTTGATAAGTTGCCATCCCCAACTCAAAAACATTTGGATCCCCGGCGGCATAACCCACCAACATAATTAAAGTACTTATTGGGGCCATCCCCTCGCCGATAGAAGAAAGGTTCTCGCACGCAAAATTATAAAATATTTCTTTTAATGCCACATTGTTTTAGATTTATTTTAATATTTAAACTTATATGTAGTAGAAAAATATCATTGCTCTTCTTGCGCTTCCATAAATGCTTTTGTAATTTCTTGATTGATTTGTTCTAGATTATGATTTAATTCTTCTTTTATAGATTCTAATTTCCTAATTTGTTCTTGTATAATATTTTGAGTTTCTTCAACACTTTTTTTAACAAAATTTTTTCCTCCAACATCTACTATTAAGTTCTCAGAAGTAATTTTAGATTTAACAAAAATTCCTTTGCCAATAGAAGCTAAAATTTCTTTTTCTTTTCCTTTTTTAAGTTCGTCAAGGCCAATGTTTAATGAACTTGTTTCAACAAGAGCTTGTTCAACTGCTTGTAATTGTTCTTGCAATTGCCTTATTTGTTGTTCAAACACACTAAACTTAAACATTAATTCTTGTTGTTTACTATTTTCCTTTTCCATAGAATTATACTTATCACACTACTTTTAAAGCTTTCCTAAGAACTATACTAGAAACTACAGAAGTTCCAATATACCACCATAACCACCCCGATAAAATTTCTGAGTAAAATCCACGAATCCACCAAAAAAGCAATAATAATGGAATAAAAGTAAAGATCATTGGTTTGAATGAATGTTTCATTAATTCCATCGAACAATCCATCATTTCTTTTTGAATTTCTGACATTTTTGTAGGATTGCCTTTATTGTCTTTGAGTTTGATTTGGCATGCTTTTTGAATTTGCTTGAGTTCTTTCATCCTATTTTGATTAGTAAACTTCTTAGTGATAAGAGTCATAATTAAAGTAATTCCAAATGAAATTAGGATTATACTAAGTTTTGGATTTGCAATGATAAAATCTTTTATTGCCATAAGCAGTTAAATGAAAGTTAGTTTTTAAATCTTGATATATAGTTTTTAGTAAATAAATCTTTATAAATTTAAATTGTGTAAAAAACTTATGGGAAAAAAGACACTTGTCGCGATTCTTGCAGCATCTATGTTAGCATTACCTTTAAGTTCATGTAAAGATGATAAAGCTCCAGTTCCCACTCCCACAACAACTGATTCAATCGCACAACCCACAAAACCAGTGGTAAAGGAAAGAAAATTAACTCCTGTCCAACAATCTTGGCAAGAGAAATGCTATACTACTACTGAAGAGGATAAGTCTTTATGGGAAGTTACAGAGATGTTTTATGGTGAAGGTGCAGGGGTATTATCAGTAAGATTAGCGAGATATAATGGTTTTGAAATTAATTATGATAAAGCAACTAATGAGTGGAATGTGCCTGTTTCCCCAGGAACAGATATTGAACTTCCAGAATGGAATGTATATACTGTAAAAGCAGGAGATACATGGTCAGGTCTAGCTGCAAAAGCGGGAATAAGTGTTGAGGAATTAAAACTATCAAATTCTCAATATAATCCCCTTGATGGATTGAAGGTAGGAATGGTTCTTACTTTATAACTTTCTATAAAAATCTTTTTAAAATAATAAAACAAAGTATCTATATGGCAGAAGAAATTAGTATTCAAGGATTAAAGCAAAGAATAACAAAAAAACTAATCGGATTAGAAGTTACAGTTTCAGTAGTACAAACTGATGATGGGGAATTTAAAGAAAGTGGAGTAATTAGCGAAATAGCTCCTTGGGGATCTATAGATTTAAGTTCTGGACGCCATATTCCTTTTGTAGGGATTTCTACGGGAATATTAAAAATTGAAGAAAAATCTTCAGGAAAATTATTTTATGAAAACCCTAAAGTTAGAGAAACCTATCAAAGTCATTTTGGAGAATTTCAAGAAAATTATAGGGCAGTTAACCACGCCCGCATACACCATAAAGAAGGAACTGTTCCTGCAGTGCCCCTTGAGGCGATTAAACTAAGAGAGGCAGGCATATTTTATATAGATTAATTTTTTCTAAAAATATTTTTAATCAATTAGAATTCTAATTCCCCATAAATTTCCTCATTGCAGGATTCATATCTGCAACATGGTCTTGAGAAATCTTTTGATATAATTGATGCATAATCATAATTACTAATAGTATCGCTGTCCCTGAAACTAATGCTCCTAATAAATCGGTTGTTGCTGCAAGCAACCCAATTGCAGCTCCGCCCATAACTGTTAGCGGCATAATATATCTCGCAAGAATACTCTCAATTATTCTTTCATCTTGTCTAAAACCTGCAACTTGCAAACCAGATGCAGCGATATTATGAGCTTGTTTTTTAGCATCCATTCCAGAAGTTTTTACCCAGAAAATAGAAAAAATAGTACAAGCCACAATAAAGAATAAAATATGAGTTAATCCTTGCAATAAATATTTTGGTAAAAATCCCCCCCTAATAAATAATTCTAAAATATTTGTAGAACCCATCCAAAAAGCTAAACCAGAAATTGGTTGCCCCTCAATAAAATGCCCTAAGAATGTGAAATATGAAGCTAATTTAGCTGTTCCTGTACAAGCCCCCTCTAAACAAGGGGCAGCAGCATTTTCAATAATCCCCCCAAATAACTGAACATTAGCAATTAATGCAGCAGCTAAAATAACTGGGATAACAGAAGCATAGAAAAATGATAATGGCCACTTTACTCCATATCCCCTAATCCTCCCAAAAGATAAAGGGATCTCAACTTTTAGAGATTGGGCCCATACTACAACAAGGAAGATAGCAATTGTAGAAAGAATTGCTGCAGCTGCAGAAAAAAATTCTATTTCTGCACCATCAAGTAAAGAAGTAATTAAAACCAAAATTTTTCCAGAAGGAACTAAATTTCCTTGAGCATTTAAAAATTGAAAAGCACTAGTGAAAAGTCTCCAAGAAACTCCTGCCGCAATAAATAAACTAACTCCTGATCCAAAACCCCATTTTTGAGTTACTCCATCCATATAAAAAATAGCTAATCCCCCCAAAATTAATTGAATAATCACTATTCCTGTAAAACCAGGCATTGCTTGAAGCCCTTGCATTAAAACATACACTATTGCCTCGAAAACTATGAAAAAGAAAACTAAAAGTTTTTGAATTCCTTGGAAAAATTTCTTTCCTTCGGGAGTTGTTTGGTCGATATTTATTATTCCTGCTCCAGTAAGTAATTGCAGGATAATGGAAGCCATTACAATAGGACCAATTCCTAACGAAATCAAACTTCCAAAATCTGTTCCAAGAATTATTGCCAAATACTCAAATCTAGCCAAAGCATTCTCAGACAATCCAAATAAAGGAATATTGGCAAGAATAAAAAAAGCTCCAAGGACAATTAAAGTCCATTTTAATTTTACTTTAAATTCTAATTTTTTTTCTGTAGGACCTTGAACATCAGGAATAAGATTAAAAATCTTTGTAAGGCTCATTTTTTACTCTCTTCCTGGGGGGGCATCTCTTTTTTTTCAATTTTTTTCTCTGGGAAAATTATTTCTCCGCCAGATTTCTTTATTTTTTCAAGTGCAATTTTTGAAGCTTCTTTTGCCTTGATAATTAATTTGTTTTTAATTTCTCCTTCTCCAAGAATTTTGTATCCTTTTAGATTGATTTCCCATTTATCCCCTGTTTTTTTACCTAATTTATTTAGATTTAATTCAATATCTTTTAAATTAATTCTTTTACGAATATCTCTTCTTGTTCCTCTGCTTGTAATCCCCTGTTTCCCAAAATAACTATGTCCATATTTTTTCAAAACCAAAGTTTTTTTATGATCTGCTCGTTTTCCACTTCCAGACATTCCAATCCCCCCTCTGTGTCCAGACTTTTTAGCTTTTTTTCTTGCTCCATGTCCATGAGTGCCCATTTTTCTTCCATGCATTCTGGAAGATTTTGTCCGTTTTTTTATTTTCATTTTATAACATCCTTTCAATTAATTCGTTAATCTTCTCTTTATTGTTTCCTAAAACCCCTTTTTTAACTCCAAAATGTTTTTTGCTATCAATCCCTTTTCTTGGAGGATGTAGTCTAAAGAAAGGTTTTAAATTAAGGTCTTGATATTTCTTCCCTTTTTCAATTCCTTCAACAACTTTTTTTGCATTAACCTTTTCAGTTTTATCAATTAATTGCCCTCTTTTTTCAACTAATTTCTCAAAAACTTCTTTTTTAATTTCTCCATAAGCCACAAAATCTTGAACTTTTTTGATCATTCCAAGTTGTTCTTTTGTAGGATTGACTACTATACAAGCATATTTTCTTCTTAATCTTAATCTATTTAAAGTTTCAGTTACTTCTCCCCTTAGTTTTGTTTGCCCACTAATTCTTATTGCAACGATCATTTTGTTTTTGTCTCCCTTGTTTTTTTTAAAGCTTCCATACAAGCTTTGATTAAATTAAAAGTTGTTCTTTTTCTCCCACTTGTTCTACTATACACATCTCGAATTCCCGCAAGTTGTAATACTTTTTTTAACTCATTTCCAACAACTAATCCTGTCCCCTGTGAAGCTGGAATCAAAGTAACCTCAACACTTCCAGATTTTCCTGTTACCTTGAATGGAACAGTATGAAGTTCAGAACAAGCACAATCAAATCCCGCACAGGTTCTTGGAACCTTAATAATATTTAGTTTGGCTTTTCTAATTGCTTTATCTCTTGCAGGCAAAGTTTCCATGGCCCTTCCAGTTCCAACACCAACATGACCATTTTCATCTCCAACAACAGCCATTGTTGAAAAAGTAGGAATATTTTTTGCCTTGGTTTTTCTTTGGGTTTGTCTCCATGCTCTTCTTTTTCCTCCACCAAACTTTCCTTTCGATTGTCCAATAGAGATTAAATCTGATTTTAAATTTTTTAATAGCCCACTAATAATTTCTGCTTCAAGAATTTTAGTTTTTTTATCTAAAATTTCATCTATGTCTTTAATCTTTCCACTTTTCACATCAAGCCCTAATTGGGTTTTAGGTTCCCATGCTTCAAGAAGTTCTTCTTCTGTTTTTTCTCCAGGCCTTCTTCGTTTTTCTCTACCTTGGTCAACATTTTTCTCTGGTTCTGGGGTTGAAGTTTTTTCCTTCTCAGCTTCTTCTGCTATGTCTTCTTTTTTAATTTCTTCCTTTACCATATCTTCAGTAGTTTCTTCCACTTTTTCTGCTTTTGTTTCTGCTTCCTCTTCAGATAAAGTCTTATGAGCTTCTACGGTTTTTTTAGTGTCTTCAAATTTTTGTTTATCTTTATTTTCTTCTGGGCTCATTTTTTACTTATTTCCGATTTAATTTTTTCAAAAGCAATTTTATTTTTTAGATGATCCCCTTTAATTCTATCTTCACTAGGGAAAGCTTCTTTTTTAGCTTTTATTTCTAATCCAGCATCAATTAATCCCTTGATAAATCCTTGGGGGTTTGTCTTGTGATTTGTTCTAAGCATTCCCAAATCTACAATAGGTATTTCTAGTTTTTTTTCTTTTATTTTATTTCCCAATAAAAAACCAAGTAAATATGATGCAGGAAGAGATTTTAGGCTTGCTCCTTTCTCTTTTGGCCAACCAAATTTCAATAATTCTTTCGAAGTAACTCCCAGAACAATTTTATCCCGTGCCTCTTTACTTTCAATATATTGGCCAATTACATATTTGTTTGTTTTTCTAAAAACAATTCTTGGGCAATTACTTTTAAGAAGTTTTACCCTTATTAAATAATCAGTTTTATTTTCTTTCCTTCTTCGTTTTAAAGTTTTCATTATTTGTCCCCCCACTCTTTATTTACTTTTTTTATAACTTTGAGTAGTTTTGGTTTAAATTCATGATCCCAAGTTATTACAGATTCGTCGATAAATTCTGCTTGTTTGGAGGTATCATGATTTAATCCAATCAGACTGTTTAAGGTACTTAATTCCATCATTTTTTTCATGATTTCTACAATTTCTTTTTTTTCTGATTGATTAAAAACTTTGCTTTCCCCCATATTAAGCATATTTTGCGGATTAGGCATAATTAAACTATGCAAATATTCATTCCAAGCCATGTAAATTTCTACAATCCTATGACTGATTTGTTTTGCAAGATTTTCACTAACAAACTTTTCTTTTAAAACCTCATCCTTAATAGAGAAAATTCTATCCAAATCCCCTAG
>Ga0272443_10003305_pt1:17500-19126 | contig 19126 bp, 14 predicted proteins | sample SSMAcet12_FD_193581 | JGI IMG/M metagenome (GOLD analysis project Ga0272443, IMG submission 193581) | Marine sediment archaeal communities from Little Sippewissett salt marsh, Falmouth, MA, United States - SSM-Acet-12 | ecosystem: Environmental > Aquatic > Marine > Wetlands >... | reverse complement strand
CTGCTCTGCTTCTTTGCCCGCCAGCTTTACGGTGTTTTGCGGGATCATGGTAATTTCGGCTTCGGTATAGTCCGGCAGACCATCAATTTTATCAATGGCTTCCTTGACCGAATAAAAATCCTTGGGGTCAGTCAGCACCACCAGCGTACTTTCCTCCTCACTGATATCTTCCGCCCCGGCATCCAGAACATGCTCCATCAGCATTTCTTCATCAACCGTTGCCTTGTCATAGATAAAAGTTCCCTTCTTTTCAAACATCCAGGCCACGCACCCGTTTTCTCCCAGATTACCGTTATTTTTTGTAAAGATGTGGCGCACGTCCGCGGCGGTCCGGTTCTTGTTGTCTGTCATAATCTCAACATAAACCGCGACGCCACCGGGAGCATACCCCTCGTAGGTATACTCCTCATAGTTTACCCCTTCCAGTTCACCGGTTCCCTTTTTTATGGCCCGTTCAATATTGTCCTTGGGCATATTTTCGGCCTTCGCGGCCGCCACGGCTGTTCGCAGCCTGGGATTACCATCCGGATTCCCCCCCCCCATACGGGCTGCAATGGTTATTTCCTTGATTAAACGGGTAAACACCTTGCCGCGTTTTGCATCGGCAGCACCTTTTTTTCTTTTAATGGTACTCCATTTGGAATGTCCGGACATGATCTGTCTCCATGATGTTAAATCTTGTTTGTTTATAACACTTAAGAAAATCAGCGTGTAACTATTTAAAAAATATCATATTTTTATTATTTTTAAAATAAAAAAAGAGGATCTGCCGCTGGACAGATCCTCTTGAATATAATTTCGGCAGCGTCTTACTCTCCCACCGGGCTGCCCCGGCAGTACCATCAGCGCTAAAGAGCTTAACTGCCGTGTTCGGAATGGAAACGGGTGTTGCCTCTTTGCTATTGCCACCGAAAAACTTTTACATATGATAAATTGATTTTCATTTCGATTTACAGTTATTATAAATAATGATCAAGCCTCACGACTTATTAGTACAGGTAAGCTAAATCCGTTACCGGACTTACACTCCCTGCCTATCAACCTGGTAGTCTACCAGGAGTCTTTAATCTTGATGTTTCCATCAAGAAGGGATATCTTATCTTGAGCCTGGCTTCCCACTTAGATGCTTTCAGTGGTTATCCATACCAAACTTAGCTACCCAGCAATGCTTCTGGCGAAACAACTGGAACACCAGAGGTTTGTCCATCCCGGTCCTCTCGTACTAGGGACAGCTTCTCTCAAATATCCTACGCCCACGGAAGATAGGGACCGAACTGTCTCACGACGTTCTAAACCCAGCTCACGTACCGCTTTAATTGGCGAACAGCCAAACCCTTGGGACCTTGTTCAGCCCCAGGATGCGATGAGCCGACATCGAGGTGCCAAACACCCCCGTCGATATGAACTCTTGGGGGGCATAAGCCTGTTATCCCCGGAGTACCTTTTATCCGTTGAGCGACGGCCCTTCCATTCGGAACCGCCGGATCACTAAGACCTACTTTCGTACCTGCTCGAGATGTCTCTCTCGCAGTCAAGCTCCCTTATGCCTTTACACTCTACGGCTGGTTTCCAATCAGCCTGAGGGAACCTTCGTGCGCCTCCGTTACATTTTGGGAGGCGACCGCC
>Ga0272443_10003305_pt1:0-12500 | contig 19126 bp, 14 predicted proteins | sample SSMAcet12_FD_193581 | JGI IMG/M metagenome (GOLD analysis project Ga0272443, IMG submission 193581) | Marine sediment archaeal communities from Little Sippewissett salt marsh, Falmouth, MA, United States - SSM-Acet-12 | ecosystem: Environmental > Aquatic > Marine > Wetlands > Sediment ... | reverse complement strand
CCATGGGTTATTTTAGTGGCTTCAAAAGCGAGGATCTCTTTATTTCTCCGGATATGACTGTTCCCGTCTGCGAAAAGTGCATTTATTTCTTCCATAGAAAGGAAAGTAAAATATGCCAGAAAACGTTCCACATCCCGGTCATCGGTGTTAATCCAGTACTGATAATAGTCATAGGGGGCCGTCAGTTCCGGGTCAAGCCATATCGCCCCCTGCTCGGTTTTGCCCATTTTCGCACCGCTGGCCGTGGTAATCAGCGGAAAGGTCAGCCAAAAAGAACTTTCAGCCGTGACTCTTCGAATCAGATCTATGCCCGCAACAATATTCCCCCACTGATCGTTTCCCCCGAGCTGAAGAACGCAACCGTGTTCCCGAAACAGATGAAGAAAATCGTAGGCCTGCAGAAGCATATAATTAAACTCAATGAAATTAAGGCCCGTCTCAAGGCGTGCCTTGTAAGATTCGGCGGCAATCATGCGGTTCACACTGAAATGCCTGCCGACATCCCGCAAAAAATCAATATATTTCACCGGTGTCAACCAGGCAGCATTATTGAGCAGCAGAGCAGCCTTGTCACCGGAAAAATGAATGTAGCTTGAAAACTGCTCCTTTATTTTCCGTGCATTAGCCTCTATCTCCTCACGGGTCATGATTTTACGCATCTCATTTTTTCCACTGGGATCCCCGATCATAGCCGTTCCACCACCCACCAGCACAACAGGCCGATGTCCTGCCCGCTGCATCTGGGCAAGCGCCATAATCGGGAGTAAATGGCCGACATGAAGACTGTCTGCCGTAGGATCAAATCCGGCATAACAGGTTATGGATGATGTTAATTTCTGAGGAAGCGCCACCTCGTCCGTCACCTGTTCAATAAAACCGCGCTCTTTCAAGATTGAATATACATTTGACATTGCCAGGTTCCTGATTTCTTCAACAGTTATTCACTTCATTAAACAGCATGACGCATGGTGGTAAGCGCCTAGCGAAAAATCCTCGCACAGGGGTAAGTTGCTGTATGCTGTATGCTGTATGCTGTATGCTGTATGCTGTATGCGCTATGCGCTATCTTTTATATTTTACACTGCAACCGCTCAATACTTACGGCTTTCCCGGTGGACACATCCGCCTCCAGGACAACTCCGTTAAGCGCCGGATCTCCTTTCGCTACCCGGTAGCTCACAGGCACTTGTGTTTTAATCCTTTCGATGGATATTTTCTTATCCATGCCGATAACCGAATTAAAAGCACCGGTCATTCCCACATCTGAAATGTATGCCGTTCCACCGGGCAGTATTTTTTCATCAGCCGTCTGGACATGGGTATGTGTGCCAAGAACCGCCGTTACTTTTCCGTCCATCAGCCAGCCGGCCGCCATCTTCTCCGATGTGGCTTCAGCATGAAAATCAACAAGAATCAGATCCGTTTCTTTTTTCAAGTCAGCAAGCACCGCGTCAGCGGTCTTGAAAGGACAATCCAGAGGATCCATAAAGATTCGGCCGGATAAATTTAACACCGCCGCCAAACTTCCATTTTTCGTCCGAAACACCCCGTAGCCGCTGCCCGGTACCGAATCAGAATAATTGGCCGGACGCAGGAGCCGATTTTCCTGACCGATATATTCCAGCACCTCTTTTTTATCCCAGATATGATTGCCGGAGGTGAGGACATCTACGCCAAAATCAAAAAGCTCCCGGGCAATTTTTGCGGTAATTCCGAACCCGTTGGCGGCATTTTCTCCATTGGCAATGATCAGGTCAGGCCCGTGTTCAGCCATCAGACCGGGAAGTGTTTCTTGAACCGCTTTCCTTCCAATCTTACCAACGATATCGCCAATAAACAAAAACTTCATCTCTGCCGTTAGCCCCGCCCATGTAATAAAACGTTAGGGGTTTCCTTGAAAACCGGAATTTGCGTAATAGCTCACAGTATTACGCACATCGGAAAGTGCATAGCGAAAAACCCTCGCACAGGGGTAAGATGCTCTATGCTCTATGCTCTATGCAATACCTTCCAGTTGAAACTTTTAGCCGAAAACCACAAGCTGATATTACCTGAGCTACTTGGCATATTCCACTGCACGCGTCTCGCGGATCACCGTCACCTTGATTTGACCGGGATAGGTGAGCGATTCCTCTACTTTTTTGGCAATATCCCTGGATATGACAACAGAGGCATCATCTGAAACATCTTTGCTTTCCACAATCACCCGGATTTCACGGCCGGCCTGAACCGCATAAGACTTGTTTACCCCTTTAAATGAATTGGCAATCTCTTCAAGATCCTTGAGATGTTTCACATAGGTAACCAGCATCTCTCTTCTTGCCCCCGGCCGGGCCGCTGAAAGGGCATCGGCAGCCTGCACCAGTACCGCCATCACCGTTTGCGGCTTTACATCATCATGATGAGCGGAAATCGCATGCACAATATCGTCGTTTTCTCCGTACTTCTTGGCCAGATCGGAACCAATCAACGCATGAGATCCTTCCACCTCGTGATCGACCGCCTTTCCGATATCATGGAGCAACCCCGCACGTTTGGCCGACTTCACATTAATCCCCAGTTCCGAAGCCATCATACCGCATAAATAGGAGACTTCCAGAGAATGTTGCAGTACATTCTGGTCATAACTGGTCCGGTACTTGAGCCTGCCGAGAAGCCGTATAATTTCCGGGTTTATTTTGTGTATGCCCACATCGAAGGTCACCCGTTCGCCGGCTTCCCGGAGGGTACTTTCCATTTCCTGTTTTACCTTGTCAACGATCTCCTCAATCCTTGCCGGGTGAATTCGGCCGTCCGTAATTAACCTTTCCAGTGCGATTCTGGCAATCTCACGTTTTATGGAATCGAAGGAGGAAATCAAAATTGCTTCCGGAGTATCGTCAATAATCAAATCCACACCGGTCAGCTGTTCAATAGCCCGAATATTTCTTCCCTCGCGGCCGATAATACGGCCTTTCATCTCATCATTGGGAAGATTCACCAGAGAAACCGTTTTTTCCGCCACATAGTCCGCACTGTAGCGCTGAACAGCCATGGCAATAATGTTACGGGCTATTTTATCTGAATTTTCCTTGGTTTCCTCTTCAATTCTTCTAATGGTCCTGGCCGATTCGAGTTTCGCCTCATTCTCCAGATTCTGCATCAAAAGCTTTTTTGCCTCTGCAGAAGTCATCCCTGATATTTTTTCAAGCAGACTCTTCTGCTCCTCCAGGGCCGCCGTGTATTTACTTTCCATCTCTTTGACTCTTTTTTCCTGGGATTCAAGCGATTTTTCCCGCTTGGCCACTGCTATATCTTTCTGATCCAGCAGATTCACCTTTTTATCAAGATTTTCCTCTTTCTGGTTGAGACGCTTCTCCATCTTCTGCATCTCATATCTTTTATTTTTGGACTCTTTTTCAAATTCTGCCTTCGATTTGTAAAGTTCCTCTTTTGCCTGAAGTCTGGCCTCCTTTTTCAGATTTTCAGACTCTTTTTTTGCATCGGTAAATATTTTATTTGCAGCTTCTTCTGCGGTGGCCAGTTTACTCTCAACCAGCCTCTTTCTCAAAACAAAACCGATGACAATCCCTGTGACCGCGCCCAGTATTACAATAATCAACGTTAATATCGGATCCAATGGAACCTCCTTGTCTATTTATGGTCGAAAAACCAGAACCCCGCCGGGTCACGGTTTAACCATGGTTACAGCCGTTACTATTCAAATTGATTAAAATTTAAATCGGCGATATAAACAGTTTAAAAAAGAGGTTTGCTAAACGGAAAGAAGAAAAAAAGAGTCCTTAAACGGCAGGTAATATTAAAAAAGTTCAAACAGGAGATTGTCCTGAATAAATATCGTATTTTGATATTTTGCCCGAACCATTTATGATAAAACCTTTTTACACGAATTTTCAAATATTAGAACTGTTTACGACAAAACAGAATACAGATAACGGACTTTCTTTTATTCAGCTAACCGAACTTTAAAACCTGTTTTTAATACTGTTTCGTTTAATGAATAACAATAACGTTTAATGTGTTAAAATACCCTCCAAAATAAATAGTTTTGGTCGAAGTTACCCCCTAGAAAGTATCTTACATATTCGAATCAATAAATTCAATAAGATTATTGGATCGTTCTTCTATTGTATCGTGTAACTGTTTAATTTCCAGATCTTTAGTGAAACACTCATCCACCAGGTTCAGCGCCACAAGAACCATGATGTTGTATGTGGTAATCGAGGCATTTCCCGAACCCTTGATTTCATCGATCTTTTGATTGATGTATTTCTCAACACGATCGATATACTCCCTGTCATGCGTGTTTTTCAGAAAAAATTTCTGACCCATTATCTCTATTGGTACAGATTCGCCCATATAGCTACCATCTAGATTAGACCTAATTCATCGACCTTTGATATGATACTCCCCAATTTCTGTTTAATCATGTCCCTTTCTTTTAAAACTTTTGCAAGTTCCGTTTTTACTTCCTGGGTCTCCTGCTCCTTTTTTTGCATTCGGGTTTCAAACAACTCCGAATCACGCTTCATGGACTCATAATTCTGAACCATTACTTCGATTTTGTCCGTCAACTCATTGAAACCCATTATATGACCTTTTGACATCATTAAGAACTATAATTGTTTAGATAATTTATACAGTTACTTATAATAATGTCAAGAAAATTCTCATCTAAAGGACTTCGGTAGAATCCGGAAAGCGAAGATCTATGAAACAGGACGAAAAATGGTTTTACCGCAAAAATACGGATAGAAAATAATAAAAAACCGATCCGATAATGTTTCAGGACCCCTTATCGCGCAATCAAAAACTTGATATACGCTTGCAGGTTCCCCATGCAAAAGAGCAATCAGACTCCGTCCATTGCTCTCTTTTTTCGAAACTCACGTTCATGTATTCAGAAGTGGGATCAAAAAAGCTGACAGCAAAATAAAATCAACCTTACCATAATTTAATGTAAAAAATGAAATATTAACATCAACTAGCTATCAAAACATAATATTTTAGACTAAGCGGAAAGCGCTAAAATCGTCTGTTTCACAGACTCGGTAATCCCCGTAATATGGTACCCCCCTTCCAGGGTCAGGAGAAGTCTCCCGTCACACGCCTTAGCCGCAGCCTTTTTCAGAAACTCCGTCATTCGAAAAAAACCTTTTTCCGTCACTTTCATGGTACCCAGAGGATCCCGACAATAGATATCGTAACCGGCCGAAACCAGGATAAATTCAGGCCCAAAATCGGCAATGGCCGGGCCCACCACTTCATTGAAAATTTTCATAAAATCATCATCTCCCTGCCCGCCGGACAGGGGAATATTCAAGGTCGCCCCCCTGCCGTTTCCCGAACCTTTTTCGACCACAGCGCCGGTTCCTGGATAATAAGGGTATTGATGCGTTGAAAGGTAAAACACCTCCGGACTTTGATAAAAAGAGTTCTGCGTTCCATTTCCGTGATGAATGTCCCAGTCAACGATAAAAACCTTTTTCAGGGCGTGTTTTTTAAGTAAATAATGGGCACCCACCGCAATGTTGTTAAACAGACAAAACCCCATTGCCCGGGAAACCTCTGCATGATGTCCCGGCGGGCGAACAATGGCAAAACCGTTGTCCGCCTTTTTCCCCATAATACTGTCAATACCGTCCAGAACAGCACCGGTCGCGAGAAGCGCTGCTTCCCAGGACCCGGACGACGTATTGGTATCTGCGTCAAGGCTGATCTGGGACCGTCCCGATGTTTTTTCGATGGCGTCAATATAGTCTGCGGAATGATTCCAGGCAAGCTCCTCTTTTTCAGCCTTCCGGGGCCGCAGGATATCAAAACAACCCTTCATATCATCACCGTCCAGCATCGCATAAATCGATCTCAGGCGTTGCGGACTTTCCGGATGTCCCGGGGTCGTTAGATGATCGATACATTTTTCGTCCTTGAGAATTATTGTTTTACTCATTACAGACCTCTTATGATACAATAACGATGGTTAGCTTCCGTATTGCCCACGGACAGCAAAAAAACAACATGGTGTCAACAGAAGATACAGTTGACATTACAGCAAAAAGGTTATACAAACAACAAAATAATAAGCAAACGGCTTAAACAAAAGGGAGCGGCATGTTTGGACTTGGAATGCAGGAGCTCATCGTAATCCTTGTAGTGGCCCTGCTGATCATCGGACCGAAAAAACTGCCCGATCTTGCCAGATCGCTCGGAAAAGCCTTAAGAGAATTTAAAGGCGCGGCAGACGATTTCAAAAAGAACATCGAAATAGATCCCGCGGAATTAACTCCCCGGTCCAACATTCACCAAACGCATCGACCGCCTGAAAAAGAGACCATCGAAACCGCTGCGGTTAATGATTCCGATACCGGTGAATCGGAAGTCCAGACTGAAACCGAAATGGAAACCGACAGCCATCCACAATCCGACAATTCTAAAAACGGCTAGTCTTTTAACCCCATTCCCGATCTACCGTCAATACCTATGGAAGACGAGAAAATACCTCTTACCGGTCATCTCGAAGAACTGAGAAAGCGCATTATTATCTCACTTATCGCCGTTGCTGCGGGTTTTCTGGCTTCGTACGGTTTTTCCGAACAAATCTATGTCCTGATTGCCCGGCCGATTAAACCATTTTTAAAGGACGGTAATGCCTTTATTTTTACCGGCCTGACCGAAGCCTTTTTCACCTATTTGAAACTTTCCATTTTCTCCGGACTTATTCTGGCCAGCCCCGTAATCATCTACCAGATCTGGTGTTTTATTGCACCGGGGCTCTATAAACGGGAAAAACGCTATGCCCTGCCCTTTGTTCTGCTGTCTTCACTGTTTTTTATCGGCGGCGTTTTTTTCTGTTACTTTGTTGTCTTTCCCATTGCCTGCAAGTTCTTCGCGGAGTTTGCCAGCGATTACATTCAGATGAAACTGTCCATCAAGGACTACCTCTCCTTTACCTGCAAATTCCTGCTGGCCTTCGGCATTATTTTTGAACTGCCGGTGTTTATCCTGTTTCTGGCCAAGCTGGGAATCATCAATCATGAACAACTCAGAAAAAACCGGAAGATCGTTATGCTGGTGGTGTTTGTCGTCGCCGCATTTTTAACTCCGCCGGACATGGTCAGTCAGGTATTAATGGCTGTTCCCCTGATCTTTCTCTATGAGATCAGCATCATTATCGCTAAGATCTTCGGCAAAAAAAGAGAAGAAGAAAATGATGATGAAGACAACAACAGCACCGCCCCCTAGGATCAAACCGCTGGTTGAAATTGCCGAATTTTCAGTGAAGAGAATCAAAAGAGTCCGCCCATCTTCCAACGATCCCGTCTGTTTTTTCACCGTTTCAGGGAAACACGCTTATGCCGGGACAAGATATCACGCCACCTGAAAAAGGTAATCAAATTAGATATTGTGATATACCGTCTTTCGGTTATACCTTCTGATAAAAAAAAGAATATTGAACCAGAATTTTATCGCTCGGTCCCTTTGCCAGCGATCATCATAAATAATTTGCCGATTTTGAGCGCTGTTCGACCGCATACCGTTTCCCACCGCAATATGCGCCTGACTGTTGCGAACATCAAGCATGGCATCATCAAACGGAATGTTTACACGGTTACATAATTTTTTCAGAAACACATCAGTATGGAAACACAATTCTTCATACCCGATCCGCATATAATCTATTTTATAATCATCCAGATACTTTTGAATACGGCGATTATTTTTATACCAGTTCACATAATGTTTTAAAAGCATACGATTACCGGTTCCCCGTCTCTGTTTCATGGAAGCAACATATGAGCGGACATCCTTGATCAGATGAACCACAAACAGGTCCCGTCCGAAAATACGTTTGTTTTGAATTGCTTGATGAAGCTGTTTCAGCGAAGGCAAATATTTTGATGAATCCACCAAAAGGGTAGTGTCACGGAAATACGCATTGAAGATCCGCAGAAGGTTCTGATACTTTTCCGGGTAGGAATAATCTGCACCGATTTGAAATTCAAGCTGTCTGGACCAAAACGGGCATTTATTTGCCGGCTCACCGCAACTGCAAAGTTTATAATCCGCCATTTTGCCGGTGAATGTTTTAAACACCTTACTCACCTCACCCAGCCCGCAAATACCGGGATGGGCACTTAAAAGCAAATCCAGCAAAGTGCTACCGCTATGCGCATTTCCGGCAATAAATACGATTTTAGACATACGTTTCCGCACTTTTTCAAAAATTCATTTCGGGTAAAAACAAAACCGCCTTATAAAATAAGGGGGTAAGGAACCAACGGTGCTGAAAACAGCATAAACCCGGCCGGTAGAAGAGGTCAACACAAGATATCCGCAAACCACTTTTCCTCTTGGCTGTTTTGTCCCATTTCAGCGTCAGCACAAACATAAACCGACAAAAAGCACAACTCCGGGAAAACTATCCAAAGTCAGTGACTTTTGATGGATATACCGTCGGCGGCAGACAGCCGGATGAATATAACTTTTGCAGCGCTGCCGGTGAAAGGCCGGAAACCTTCCACAACACGGAATAACTGCCCAATCTGTCAGCCATCAGGGTCATCAGCGGAGCATATGTGTTTACAAGATAATCCTTCACCTTATCCGGCATGCTAAACTGCGGTGAAACATTATAGTATATTTCATTAACAATGGCACGCTCCGCAAACGGACCAACGTCGAGATGTTCGGTAATTCCGGACAAGAATCCGGCAGGATCATTTTTGATGGCATCATAAAAACAAATCAGGATTTGCGATGGATCAAAATGGCTTAAATAAATATTCAGCGTGCGCGCATAATCTCCCCGCAAAACCATTCCCGGATACTTGAGCTGTGCTATGATTTCATCAGCAGAACATTGTTCGAGCTTCACCCCTGCTCTTTTGGCATGGAACCGAACAGCGGACCACGCTCTTTCGATGGGATTACGCAGTATAAAAATTATTCGCATATCCGGATTGACCGTTTTGATACGGGCAACATCGTCATCATCCAGCATGGCGTAAGCAGGGGTAATCTCACCGGAAGCCCGATACCCCCTCCCCTGAGAAAAAAGCCGGCCATACCAGTTTTCATTATAATATCCGAAAGTAAACAATGTCCACCACGCCGCCTGATGAAATCTGCCCGAGAAGATCCGTTTCAATATACTCTTGACACCGGAGATTATCCTCGGCCTTTCCCAGGGATTTGTCCCCCAAAGCCTGGAAAAGAAGGACGGCACTGCCAGAATATTTGGACTGGGATACCGCAGAGACCGGTCAAAAAAATGTATTTCCTTTGTCGGCGGAAGCCAAATATCGGGATGCCGCAACAGCTGGCGGTACAGCCAGGTGGTCCCCGCTTTGTGCGCACCGATACATAAAAATGTTGGAAAGGACCGCTTCATTAATTTCACGTCCAGCTAAAATAAAGGCCAAAGAATACTGAACGGCAAAGCCGCGATGTTTACCATATTAACCATACCCGAACTTCACTACAGCGCACAAGCAAAATCTATTTTAAAAAGCCCTATACCGAGGCCTCGGCAACAGACACATCTTTTTCTTTTTTGAAAGGTAACCCAAAGGCGGGGAACTGCGGTTGCCGGTTAAAAAGTCCAGGTAAGCTTGGCGAACAGGCTTCTTTCCACCTCGCTTTTTTCAAGTTGGGCGTCGGAAAACTCCGGATGCTCGGGATCAAAGTCATTCTGCAAGACAATACTGATATCCAGGGATTCTGCCGGACGCCAGCCGAAACGCACATCAAAACGGAAATAGCTGGGATGGTCAAGTACATTATCGACATAATACAGACCGGCATCAAACTCGAAGTTGTACGGCAGGTTCAGGTTGGTCCTGATGTGGGCCAGGTGCTGGGGATCGGCCTCATCAAGTTCCGTAAAAGTTGCACTACTGGACGCATCCAGGTCGAACCATTCCTTCAAAAAACTGTAACCGAACATTAATTTCCAGGCATCGGTGACGGTCCAGTTGATAAACAGCTCAATACCATACGACTTTCCATCCCGTTTATTGGCAAAAGAAGCCGGGCCACCGCCATCGGTTTCCGTGGTTAGCAGGTCGTCATATACATTATAAAAGGTTGCAATATCAACAAAAACAGCTTCTAAAGGACGGAACCGGTATCCCAGTTCGTAGGCGATCAGCTTTTCCGAGTCAACACCGTCCTTCCCCTCAACAACAACCATCGGGCCGATGGAAACTCTCTGATCATGTTCCATCCGGGAAGGCGTTCGGATGGCCCGGGAAACGGCTGCCCACAGGGTATGCCGGTCATTGGGGATCCAGGACAACCGGATACTGGGCTGGTACTCGTATCCGGAATAGTCGTTATGCTCGAACTTGGATCCCAGCATCAAAAAAAGTTTCTTCTCAACAAGTGTTATTTCATCCTGCAGAAAAACACTGAACCGGTCACTGCCCCGCCGGGAGGGGTCCAGGGACAGCGGCCCGGGATCGTCCGTATCATCCCGGGTATACCGGTACCCGAATCCCCAGATCAGGTCATGCCGGTCAAAGGGCGAAAACCGGTGCTGAAAATCCACATCCAAGGTGTTTCGGTCCTCAGCAATGGAATCATCCCGGCGTTCCGTCCGATCATAATAAATCTGCAGAAAAAGGTTTGAAGATTTGGAAAAAACATGCTCCCATCGGCCCAGAAGATTGCCGCCGGAAATGTCGGTCGTATCGGATCTTGAGGCAGAGCGCTGTCTGCGTCCCGCATTGCCCTCATAATAGTCTCCCTGAAAGGTAAGCGCATCAACCGCTGACAGGTCCCAGTCCATCCGGAACCCTGTCCGCCAGGCATCCCACTCATCCGAAGCATCACCGCCGAGAACGGCAGCCTGATCATCCCGGTCAAAATACTTGGTATATATACGAAAGCAGGCATTTTTACCGATCCGGCCGCCATAGCGGAATCCGCCGAAAAAACGCTCTTCACTGCCGCCCCCCAGCGTCAGCAGGCCGCCCTGGGTCTCCCGGCTGTTTTTGGTAATAATATTGATGACGCCACTTACAGCGTTGGCGCCCCACTGCGTTCCGCCGGGCCCCCGAATCACTTCGATCCGGTCAATATCCGCCATCAGGGTATCCTGAACATCCCAGTATACTCCGCCGAAAATGGGCGTGTAAACACTGCGTCCATCCATTAACACCAGCAGTTTGTTGGTAAACCTGCTGTTAAACCCGCGGATGGCAATCGCCCACTTGTTGCCGTCGATACGGCCCACATGCACCCCGGGAGCCAGACGGAGCGCTTCCGGAACACAGGTCGCCCCCGAACGCCGAATATCTTCCGCGGTAATGACAAATACCGCTGCCGGAGATTCACTTAACGGCTGGGGCCGTTTCGCTACGGAGATAACCTTCAGCGCCATCAGTTCATCCAGAGACATCTCAAAAAGCGAATCCATCGGATCTTCAGCCGCCGGCTTCTCCGTGGTTTTCACAATGCCGTGTCCACCGGAGGAAACATCAGCCGCATGGGATTTGCTGCCGTCCCCTGTGGTGATCCCCGTAATCAGCAGCGTTATTGATATAACGGCGGGAAATGTTCTTGATATACACATGAAAAAACCCTCCCGTACGAAGGATATTCATGGAAATAATTCCGAAACGATAAAAACAGGAATGAAAAAGCCTGCCTGTTCAAAGTATCTGTTTTTGATCTATCATAAAAAAAAGATGTGTACAAGTCAGGACAACCCATAAAAATGGGGGAAATGACTATTCACCGTTTTTCATGACCGACGGGAAATAGCACATATACTCACGGCAGGGCCTGTTGTAAGTCTCTTGATATAATTTTCTGGCCATTTTCCTGAAATCCTGGCACGGCAGGTTCTCTTCGAGAGCGGCAACCAGATGTTTCAGAAAAACAACATCTTTCAGTTTACGGCCAGGGGGGTTCCCCCGTCCGACGATCTTGAGACTTTTAATCCCCATCTCCTTGAATTCATAAAGCGCACAGGCGCCGCAGGGATGATCATCGACATGGACCCTTTCCCACACCTTCTGGCGTAACAATATTTTTTCTCTTTGTGCGGCGGGGATCATCAGCGGTTCCCCCCCGGCAGAAAAAACATCGATCGTATAAGGCAGCATACAGGCATTCCGGAACATGGGAAACACCTGCTTTCCGGCCAGACCGTGCTGAAAAGTACAGTAACCATCGATATTGATACACCTCGAGTTGAAAACAAACACCGAGGTGTCCACCGCCGGAAATTTTTCAACAATGGACCGAAGTTCATCGATCTCAAGGTGTCTCGGAAAAGTAATATTCTCCACGCCGAATTCATCGCAGTAAAACTTGGCCGTACGCCAGTTCAGCACCGTTCCACCGGTCGAAACATGAATGGGAACATCATAGCGATTCTGCCGGAGCCAGGCCATCAGCCCGTAATCAGACAAAATCAGCGCATCCACCCCGGCATCCAGAGCATTATCAATATGGGGTTTTAAAAGTTCGAACTGGGCATTGATATAATAATG
>Ga0272443_10003304_pt1 | contig 19137 bp, 16 predicted proteins | sample SSMAcet12_FD_193581 | JGI IMG/M metagenome (GOLD analysis project Ga0272443, IMG submission 193581) | Marine sediment archaeal communities from Little Sippewissett salt marsh, Falmouth, MA, United States - SSM-Acet-12 | ecosystem: Environmental > Aquatic > Marine > Wetlands > Sediment ... | reverse complement strand
ATCACGGTTCGAGCGTCGTGGTCGACGGTCCCGTCTCCGGGTCGACCGACCGACTCGATCGAGAGCGGATCTTCCTCCGGATCCTCATCGTTGCTGAGGACGTCGATTGTCACCGGGGTTTCCTCGTCGGTGGCGTCCTCGTCGTCCCGCGCCGTCGGCGCATCGTTCACGGGCTCGACCGTCACCGTGACGGTCGCGGTCGCGGTCCCTCCCCGTTCGTCGAACACCGTGTAGCTGAACGTGTCGACGCCGAAGAAGTCGTCATCCGGTGTGTACGTGAGCTCGGTCCGTTGGTTGTCGATCCATCCGTTCTTCGGTTGCGTCACCTCGATGATCGAGAGGCGATCCTCGTCACGATCGGAGTCGTTTCGCAGGACATCGATGCCGACGGAGCGGTCTTCCCTCGTCGATGCGCTGTCGTCTTCGGCGATCGGCGGGTCATTGACCGGCTCGACGGTCACCGTGACCGTCGCCTCTGCGGTGCCTCCGTTCCCGTCGGATACCGAATAGGAGAAGGAGTCGGTCCCGTGGAAGTCGGGGTCCGGTCGGTAGGTGATGTCCCCCCCGTTGTTGCCCGCCCTGCCATGCTCCGGTCGTCCGACCGAGTCTACGCTCAATCGGTCCCCGTCCGGATCGCTGTCGTTGGTCAGCACGTCGAGGGTGATCGGCGTGTCTTCTTCGGTTCTCCCGTGGTCGTCGTCGGCCGACGGGGGATCGTTCGTGGGAAGGATCACGAGGCTGACGGAGGCCACGTTGGAGTCCTTCTCCCCGTCGTTGGCGATGTAGGTGAACTCGTCGTCCAGTGTCTCGCTTCCGTCGTGCTCGTAGACGAACGAGCCGTTTCGCCTCAGCGTGAGCGAGCCGTGGCGGATGCCCGAAACAAGGACGGCGGTCAGCGGACTGCCCGGCGCGTCGACATCGTTCTCGAGGATCCCTGCCGGGTCGACCTCGAGCACTCCACCCTCTTCGACGGTGAACAGGTCGTCGATCGCCAGTGGTGGGTCGTTGCAGAGGACGGTCACCGTGACTGCTGCCTCGTTCGTAGCTGTGCCATCGTTGTCTTCCACGGTATAGCCAAACGTGTCGTCGCCGCAGGTAGACGGGTCCGGCGTATATGTGATCAGACCGGTCCTTGGATGGATGGACACGGTGCCGCCCGTCGGGCGGAAGGTGACGGTCACGGTCGACGCGTCGAGCGCCCCGTCGGCGTCCTCATCGTTCGCGAGGACGTCGATGCCCACCGATGTGTTTTCGTCGGTGGATGCGCGATCGTCGTTGGCGACCGGGGGTTCATTGCAGCGGACCGCGACATCCACCCTGGCCGGACCCGAGACAGCGCCGTCATCATCCTCGACGGTGTACCGGAAGGAGTCATCGCCACAGGTCCCCGCTTCCGGGACGTAGGTCACCAAGCCGGTCGTGCTGTCGACACGTACCTCCCCGTGCTTCGGGTCCTTCTGGATCGATACCGTGTTCGAGCGGATGCTTCCGTCGACGTCCGTGTCGTTGGACGTGACGTCGATGATCACGGGGGTATCGGCGTTCGTTTCGGCGGCATCGTCGACGACATGGGGCGCTTCGTTGCAGATGATCGATACGCGAACCGTTGCCGCGTTGGAGATCGCTCCCTCGTCGTCGTTGACAGTGTAGCGGAAGGTATCGTTTCGGCACGTTGCCGGATCCGGGACATAGGTTGCGTATCCTGTCCGGCCATCGATTTCGACGCTTCCCTTACCGGGCTCCTTCGTCAGGATTACCGTGGATGGGTCGATCGAGCCGTCCGCGTCGGCATCGTTGGCAAGCAGATCGATGATCACCGACTCGTTCTCAGCGGTTGTTGCCTCATCGTCGGTCGCGTTCGGAGCATCGTTCACAGCGCCCACCGTAATGGTCACAGTGGCCGTGGCGGTATTCCCGTTCCCATCGGACACGGTGTAGGTGAACCGGTCGATGCCGGTGAAACCCTTGTCCGGTGTGTACTTGACCTTCTTCTTGCCGCTCTTCTGCGCCTTGCCATTCTCCGGATCGCCGACGGACTCAATCTTCAGGGAGTCGCCGTCCGGGTCGGTGTCGTTGCCCAGCACGGACACCTTAACGGCACGGTTCTCGGTCGTCTGAGCGTGGTCGTCGACGGCGACCGGCGGGGAGTTGCCGGCCAGCTGCCCGCTCGACGGTCCGGGAATCCTGCTCTCGACCTCCACCTCCTGCCCCGCCTTGGTCGCGATGCGTGTATCCGCGACCTCGTACCACGCATCGAGGGTGAACGAGACGACGCGGGCTTCGCACCTGCTCGAACGTTCGTCGTCATCGTCATCATCCCTCTCGCGCCGATCGCAGTACCCCTTGTCGAACTTGATCCCGTAAATGCCCGTGCGCGGGTCGGTTCCGACCTCGAACGTCTCCGACGCATCGACGACGTCCGATCGATCGAGTGTCTCGGCGCATTCGAGAACCCAATGGCTGAGCGACGGCTTGCTTCCCGATCCGACGCGATACGTCCAGGTCGACGTGCCGTCATCGTTGTAGGTAACGCCGAGGTACTCGAAGGTATGTCCGCCGACAACCAGGATATCCTCCCCATGGGCGACGAAGCCGCCAAGCAGAACGACGAGGATGACCAGACTCACGAAACGGCTTCGACGACGAATCATCGTCTCCGATCGGGAGTCGTTTGTGCAGCGAAACGGCGCTCGGTGAAGCATAACCAGCCTCCTTGCCTTTGTCGTCTCGGCTGGCAACCTTGCCGCCTCACCCGCGGAGGCCCACGGCTTTGCGTCCCACCCTTGCGGATGGTTTGCCCTTCTCAGCCGGGCGTAGCTATGTAGGTCGAACCGACCTATGGCTCTCGGATTGTTCCTCGCTGCCGGCGATCCGAGACCGTTGCTGATAGATCCTGGTTGTTCGACGGTCCATCCTATCACAACGGATGCCGGGAGCTGTCCCGAAACCGCTCGCAGGCAGCGTGAATGCGTCGGCGGAGCGTGCAACGCCCGCCTCGAACTGGTGGGCTGCGGGGGGGGACGGACCGCGGGGAACGCGCTACTATGGCGCAGTCGGAAACCGCACCGGTGGGAAGGGGGATGCGATGTACAGAAGCTCCGTCCGCAAGTTCATCCAAGGGGTACTCAGCTTGCTCGACGAGGGTCGCGACATCAGCTTCGATCAGGTGACCGAGCTGCAGGAGTACACGGTCAACGACGTCCTCGCCATGCTTCGCGTCGATAAGGCCCAACAGATCCGCGATGGGATGCCGCCGGAGGACTGGGACGAAATCATCGCCTACGTCGGGCGCTTCACGACGGCCCACGGTCCGCAGGCACTGCACTTCTATGACTCGACGATCGAGAGCAGCTTCCTCTGTTGGCTCGCTGCGATCGGTGTCGAGATGCTCGCTGACGTGTAGGCCGCGCGGACGCCCGGGGAATGTCGTGCGGCGAAGGTTCGCTGCGCCGCAAGACAGCTGTCCGGGAACGAATCGAACCGCTGCGGCAGGATGGGGGCGCCGGATTCACAGGAGGTCATCGGTGGTCGACAAGAATCGAAACGGTGCGGACGAGTTGGTCGAGCGCGCGATCAACGGGATCTATCGCAGCAGGCCGAGCGGCGAGTTCCTCGCGGTGAATCCTGCCTTCGTGCGGCTGCTGGGGTACGAGACCGAGCAGGATCTCCGAGCGATGAGGTTCCACGAACTGCTCGTGGACGACGCAGGAACAGCGGCGCTGACGGGGCAGCTCGAAGAGACGGAGGAAATCCGAAACGTCGAGGTCGCGTTCAAGGCGAAGGACGGACCGGCAGTCGACGCTCTGCTCAACGCGCGGGCGGTCCGAACCGGCGATGGAACGCTCCTCTATCATGAAGGGATCCTCACCGATATCTCCCACATCAAGCGTCAGGAGGAGCAGCTGCTTCACTTGGCGACCCACGACCCGCTCACCGGGCTGCACAACCGCCGCGAGTTCAACGCGATTCTCGATAGGCATCTCACCCGAGCCAAGCGATACGGCGGAGAAGGGGCGGTGCTCTGGATGGATCTCGACGGGTTCAAGGAAATCAACGATGGCTTGGGACACAAGGTTGGCGATGAGCTTCTTGCCAGCCTCGCCCATCGGATGAAGTCGACGATCCGCGAGTCGGACGTCCTTGCCCGTCTCGGCGGAGATGAATTCGCGATCCTCTACCCGAACGTCGATTCCACACGTGCGCAGATCGCGGCGACGCGGCTGCTGGAGGCGATCCGGCAGCACACCGCAAACATCCAGGGACAGGCGATCCGGACGACAGCGAGCATGGGCATCGTTCTCTTCCCGGCGCACGGCATGCACGCGACCGAGCTGCTGATGCAGGCGGACATGGCGATGTACCGTGCGAAGGAACAGGGGCGGAATCGGTTCTGTGTCTACTCTCCCGAGCAGCAGGCGCTCGAGGCGCCGGAGCAGCGGATCGACTGGCTCCGACTCGTGCGTGAAGCGTTGGAGACCGACGGGTTCGTCCTCTATGCCCAGCCGATCCTCGATCTGAGGACCGACGAGATCGTCCGGTACGAGATCCTGTTGCGCCTTCTCGATCGAGATGGGGGGATCATCCCGCCCGGCGCCTTCCTCGACATCGCAGAGCAGTTCGGCTTGAGTGGGGACATCGACCGCTGGGTGCTGCAGAAGGCGACGGATCTTCTGTCGAACGCCGCGATCCGTGAGAAGGGGATATCGTTCGCGATCAACCTCTCGCCGAGGACGATGACCGACAAGGAGTTTCTCGACGTGATCACGCGAATGCCGGCGCTCGACGTCATCGGCCCGGTCCGGCTGGTCATGGAGATCACCGAGACGGCGGCAATCTACAACATCCACGTCGCGAAGGACTTCCTCCGGACGCTCCGTGGCCGGGGCTACGAGTTCGCGCTCGACGACTTCGGGATGGGATTCTCCTCGTTCTATCAGCTGAAGAACCTTGACGTGGACTACCTGAAGATCGATGGAAGCTTCATTCGGAACCTGTCGCACGATCCGGTCGACAAGCACCTTGTCCTGGCGATGGTTCATCTCGCGCGAAGCCTCGGCAAGCAGACGATTGCCGAATTCGTGGAGGACGGCGAGATTCTCGGGATGCTGCGTGAGATCGGGGTCGACTGCGCTCAAGGTTTCCACATCGGGCGGCCGCGGCCGCTCGACGAGATCCTGGCTGAGATCACGGCGTAGAGGGCGCGTCGCCCCCAGCGGCGCGGTGCGGAGAGGGCATGGGGCGAAACGGAGACGGCGGTCGACCGCGAACGGCTCGTTCCGACGGCGGAGCGAATGCCCTGCTCAGTCCCCATCGCCGGGTTGGTCTCGCGGCGCTTGCTGCCCTCGGGCTGGCCGTCGCCTCGATCTGGGCGCCGTCGACCCACGCGGTCAGCGTCTCCGTCAGCGAGTTCGACCTCCGCGCCGAGCCCGGCGAGGAGGTAGACGTTTCGTTCTCCGTGTACAACGATGACGCCGAACCGGTCGATGTAGAACTCACGATCGTCGACTGGGACCTGGATGCCGATGGAGTCACCCGATTCCATCCCCCCGAAACGATCGCGCGGTCTTGTGCAGCGTGGTTGAACGTCACACCGACCGAATTCCGGCTCCTCCCCGGCGCGGAGGCGGAGGTTCTCGTTCGCGTCGCCTTGCCGGAGGACGCGCGGGGAACGTACTGGACGGGCCTGCTCGTTCGCATCGTGACAACCGACGGCGAGGTCGAACCGGGAGGCCTGCGGCCGGTGCGGCAGTTCTTCGTCCGAATCCTGCAATCGGTGACGCCCGTCTCGCCCGACGGGGCGGTTCGAAGTGTTCGCGTCGGCGGCTTGGCGCCACTTCGCGTCGAGGTTCGATTCGAGAACGCCGGCGACGCCTACCTTTCCGACGTGACCGGTCTCGTTACGGTGGAAGATCGCGCCGGCGCGCGTCTTGGCGAGATCCCGATTCCGCCGTTCGACGTCCTGCCCGGAGCCTCTGTCGATCGAGTTCTCTCCTGGGCCGCCGCGCCGCTTCGCGCCGGGGCCTACCTCGTTCGTGCCGTTCTCGACTTCGGGGCCGACCACCTCGTGGCCGGGCAGCTCGTCCTTCGCGTTGGGGAGCTGGATCTGAGGCCGGTCGCACCGGGAGCGGCCGTGCCGATCGATCTCGACGGCGACGGCCTGTATGAAGACGTCGACGGGAACGGCACGCTCGACTCGGCCGATCCGGCGCTGCTCGGAAGCGCGATCGAGTCCGAGGCGGTGCGGGAGAATGCCCGTGCGTTCGACTTCGACAACGACGGCGACATCACGATCTTCGACGTTGCGTCGCTCGAGGCCCTTGTCTTGCGGGGGACCGATTGAGGCAGAATCGATGCGGGAGGACGACGCTCTCCAGACCGCACGGGAGGCGGTGGCGCGATGATTTCGCATCGACGAATCCGGCGACGGACCCGCTGGCTGTGGATCGGCGGCATCGTCCTCGTCGCAGCGGCGTCGGCGTACGCGGTCCAACAGTCGGTGACGATCCACGTCCGATGGAAGGTTCTTCCCTACCAGACACTCAGGCTCGTCGACGAGGCGGGCAACGACACCTCCGCGGGCTACGCGATTCCCGAGCCGTCCGCGCTCGACCGTTCCCGAGGCTATGTCGAGGACGAGAACGCCGTTCGACTGCATGTCGTCAGCAATACCGACTGGAAGATCCAGGTATGGATCGAGTCGGGCGACGTGCCGGGGGACGCCGTGCTGATCCGACGACACGGCGGGACGTACGCTCCCGTCACGGAGTCGCCGATGGTTCTTGCTTCGGGCGCGCACGGCACGTACGACGTCGGCGTCGACTATCGGATCCCCGTTGGCGACGATGCCGATGGGTCGGGCCGGGAGGCGCTCGATATCGTCTACACGATCATGTCCGATTGAGCCGCGGCGTCCCTGGACGCCGTCCGAGCGGGTGTGTTAGAGTGAGGCCATGGATCGCCGGTTTCGCTGGTTAGGGATTGCGCTTCTCGCTATCGTTGCGGTCGTCGTCGTGCTGCTGTTCGTCTTCGGCGTTGTCGGACCGGACCGCTGGCCGGACGATGCGATCTTCGTCCCTCGCGACGTCGCCACGCTGCAATCCGCGCTCGGCGGGGCGGCCGCCGGGGCGACGATCGTGCTTCAGCCCCGGGACGAGCCGTACACCGGACCGGCTACGGTCCACGTACCGAACGTGACGATTGCGTCCGCGGGCGGATCGGTGATTCTCGAAGCCGACGGCGCCGATCCCGCGCTGACGATCCGCGCCGACGGCGTCGCCGTTCGCGGGCTGACGGTTGCCTCGGGGAGCATCGGGATCCGGGTCGAGGCGGCGCGGTGCACGATCGAGGACGTCCGGATCGACGGGGCGGCGATCGGCGTCCAGCTCGTCGACGGGCGGGAGTGCACGGTGCGCCGTGTCGAGGTCGACGGCGGGAGGACCGGGATCGAGCTGGCCTCGTCGGGCGGCAATCTCATCGCCGAAGTCGGCGTACGCGGGGCGGCCGAGTGTGGCGTGAAGGCACTCGAGTCGTGGGGAAACACGTTCGAGGCCGTCGAGGTTTCCGACACGCCGATTGGGGTCTCGCTCGAGCGGGGATCGTCGGAGAACGAGCTGTACGACTGCTTGATCGAGCGGGCGGCAATCGCCGGGGTCGAGTTTCGCGGTGCGATCGATAACACCTTCGCTCGCGGATCGATCCGTGATGCGGGCGTCGGCGTCGTCCTGGGCGCAGTGACAGGGGTCTGGATCGATGACTGCGAGATCGCCGACGTCGCGGTCGCCGGAGTTGTGCTGGAACAGGCGGTGCAGAACCGGGTGACCGAGACCCGGATCGACGCCTCGCAGGACACGGGAATTCGTCTGTCCCAGAGCAGAGAGAACACGCTGTCGTACAACCTTGTCGCCGAGTGCGACGGCGCCGGGATCCGTCTCGACGGAAGCGATCGGAACCTGCTGATCGGCAACCGGCTTCGGGAGAACGGGATCGGAATCGACGCCGATCGATCGAACGAGGTGCGGGTTCTTCGAAACGCGATCGAGCCGAGCAGCGGGATCGGGTTTCGGTTCGTCGGGGGAGCGGACAACCGTTTCTTCGACAACCGGATCGTCGGCGGCGATTGGGGAATCCTGCTGGAGAACTCCCGGGGAAATCTGCTGCTCCGAAACCGGATCGAGGGCCTGTCGGCGGTCGCCCTCGCCATCGTGAACGGGTCGCAGGCGACCCGCGCCGGCGAGAACGAGCTGACGGACAGTCTCATCGGTGTGCTGATCGCGGATGCACCGCGTGGAAATGTACTGAGTAACATGATCGCGGGGAACGATGTGGGGCTTTGGCTCGTCCGATCCGGATCGGAGATCCGGATCGAGGGAAACACGATCGCGTCCAACCGAATCGGTCTTCGTCAAACCGACGGAGCGGACGTCGGCGCAATCGCCGCCCACCTCGACGACGGCGGCGACGTCGCAGCGCCGGTGCTTGCATCCAACCGGTTTGCGGACAACCGCGAGCGCGACATCTCGAACGCGACCGAGACGCCGATCTCCGCCGGCGGAAACTGGTGGGGTGATGCGGCAGTTTCCGGCGACACACGATCGGCCGTCGTCTCGGGCGCCGTCGACCTCCAGGGGTCCGCGTGGAGGGGGATCGTGGCGATCGGGACGGAGACGGACCTGTCCCAGGAACTCCTCGGGCGAATCCTGCAGCACGTGCTGACCGCGGCCGGCTTCCGTGTGATCGATCTGATCGGCATCGGAGGCAGCGAGCGGCTTCGCGAGGCGTTCCGCGCCGAGGATGTCGACTTCGTTTGGTGGGGGACGTCGGAGACGATCCTCCCCGATGACGCAGTGATCGTCGCGTCACCGATTCCGGCGAACCGGCGGCCGGTCGCCGTCGTTTCGGCGGCGACGGCGGATCGGCTGGAGAAGCGAACGCTGACTGCATACGCGGCGATGCTTCGCCAGGCGGGAGAGACGCTGCGGTACGCTGCAGCGACCGGCTTCGATCCGAAGGAGGTCGCGGCGTTCGAGGCGACGTACGGACTCGCCGAGGCGGTCGCCTCGGTCCAGCGAACCGACACCCTTGGCGAGGCGGAGACCCTCCTCAAGTTCGGTGCTGTCGACCTGGCAATCGTCGACAACCTTGAGGAGACGCTGACCTCTTCCGACTTCGTCGTGCTCGACGACGATCTGGAGGCATTCGAGTCGGTCGACCTGATCGTCGTGGTGCGCTCCGGATTCCTCGATCGACATCCGGAGGTTGCGGCGATGCTGACGGAACTCGGTGGGACGCTGACGACGGATGCGATACACGATCTGGTGGGGCGGATCCGTCTGCTGCAACAGACGGTGGAAGCGGCGGCGCGCGAATTCCTCGTGGGACGTGAGCTTCTCACCGAGTGAGAAAGGGAGAAGAGATGGAGACGAAAGACGCTGCGGTTGAGGCAGGGGACCGTCGGCCGCAGGCACTCCGGCGGCTTAGGTCCTGGATCCGCTACGGGATCGGGCTGCGGGCCAAGCTCGTCGTGCTGGTCCTGGCGATCGCGTTGCTGGTCGTCGGTGCGCTGTACGGCTTCTCGTTTGTGTCCCTTCGAACATCGATCGCGGCGATCTACGAGCAACGCGCGCGAAGCGTCGCCGCCGTCATCTCGAAGTCGATCGAAGAGAAAGAATACATCCTGTACTACTCCGACGAGTTCGACGCCGACATCGGCCGGCTGCTCGAGCGGTACGAATCGGTCGTCGGGATCACGGTTGTCGGCCTGAGCGGCCGCGGATTCTTGTCGGTGGCGAGCACCGACCCGACACAGGTCGGTGCTCTGGCGACCGAGGAAGAGCAGGACCGCTTCGAGACGCTTCAGGGCATCGAGGTGTGCACCGTTCGGCTCGGCGGCGTGTCCCATCTGAGGGCGTACCACCCGCTCTTCTCGGGCGCGGATTTGCTAGGCGTCGTGGTTGTCGACATGTCGCTTGCGGAGCAGGCGCACCTCATCTCGCAACTGTCGTGGCAGTTCGGCGTCGCGGCGATCGTTGGGTTCATCGTCCTCGGCGGCCTCCTCTACCTTGTGCTGTGGCGGATCGTGACGAAGCCGGTCGGCCGTCTGGCGGAGGCGATCGGCTCGGTCGCCGAGCGCAAGTATGATGTCGAGGTGTCGGTGCCGTTTCGGCGGATTCCGGGCACGCCGCTGCGCGACGAGGTCGGACAACTGATCGACGGGTTCAACCTGATGACGAAGGTGATCCACTCGCACGAGCAGGAGCTGATGAAGCTCGTCGTGCTGGACGAACTGACCGGCGCCTACACCCTCGATCACCTTCGTGCGGAACTCGATCGAGAGCTGAACAAGACGCGCCGCTACGGTCATGCGACGTCCACGCTGATCATCCGGCTCGACGGATTGTCGACGCGAACCGAGGAAGAGCGCGAGCATGTGCTCGTACGCACGGCGAGCCTCCTCGTCGGGAACCTCCGCAATGTCGATATCCTCTTCCGCGTCGGCGACCTGCAGTTCGCCTCGCTCCTTCCCGAGACGCCGCCGGCCGGCGCGGCCGTCGCGGCGGAGCGGCTGCGCGGCCTCGTTCCGGATGTCACTGCGCAGTTCGACTTCCCGTTCGATGTGACGATTGAACATCTCGGCTGGGAAGGAGACGACGCGCCGGCAATCGACGAGGCGATCGGGCGGATCATCGAGCCGTCCGGTGACGTGCGTGAATGAGAGTTCGTTGGGTCGCTCTCGGGTCGACTGTCGTTCTGCTGCTCATCGGCGGGCTGAGCGTCATTGCCCAACAGCCTTCGAGCACGTGGATCGAGCGGATCGATATCACGAGCCTCGTTCCGTTCGAAGTGACGTTCCGTCTCAGCAACGGCGGGGCGACGCCCTTGAGCGATGTCGATGGACAGGCGACCCTACAGAACGAGCGCGGGCAGATCATTGAGGTCATTCCGATCGAACGATTCACCGTCGCGCCGGGCGATGCGGTCACCCGACGAGCGGCAAGCCGCTGGGACTTCCAGCAGACCGGCATCCATCTTGTCGAGGTGGCGCTCGATCTCGGAACCGCCGGACCGATCTCGGACTCCCTCGCCTTCCGTATCCTGCCGGTCCGGCTGCCGCTTGCACCGCCGGCGGTCGCCCCGGGCGAGGGGCTGTACACGATCTATCAGCAGCCGATCAACTGGGGGCTGGCCCGGATCGCCGCGCCGGAGGCGTGGACGATCCATCACGGCGATTCGCACGTCATCGTCGCAGTGATCGACTCGGGAATCGACACGTCGATCCCGCAGCTCGCGGGGAGCCTCTGGGTGAACGAGGGCGAGGTGGCCGGAAACGGGATCGACGACGATCGCAACGGGTACATCGACGATGTTCACGGCTGGGATTTCCGCGATCGCGACGGCAGCTCGCTCGTCGGTTCAGCCATCCACTGGCACGGGACGTTCTCAGCCGGAATCATCGCCGCTCGGCCTGGCGACCTTCCGATCGTCGGGGTCGCGCCGGGTGTACAGATCATGGACGTCCGCTTCCTGAACTCGAACAACCAGTTCCTCACGTCCGATTGGGCGAGCTTTGCCGAGGCGATCGACTACGCCGTCGACAACGGGGCGGACATCATCAACCTGAGTGTCTATGCGAACGGCCGCCCACCGAGTGCCCTGGAACGGGCGGTGCAGCGCGCCGTGTCCCGCGGTGTGCTGATCGTCGGGATCTCGGGGAACACGGGCGAGGAGGGCGTACTCTACCCGGCGAAGTACGATGGCGTGCTCGCCGTCGGTGCGACGACCCGCGACGATCTGGCGGCCGGGTTCAGCTCGTACGGCCCGGAGCTGTTCGTCTGCGCCCCCGGCGAGCGGATCGTGTCGTTCGTGCCGGGCGGAGGGACGTCGACTCGATCGGGGACATCCTTCGCGGCGCCGCACGTCTCAGGCATTCTCGCGCTGATCCTCTCGGTGCATCCGGGGATCACCGCGACCGGTGCGATCGAGATCCTGAGGAGCACACTCGAGGATCTGGGGACGCGGGGCTTCGATCCGTGGTTCGGCTACGGGCTGGCGAACGCCTACAAGGCCGTCTCCAACTGATGATTTCGCCGAACCCCGTGCCATCCTCTTGAACCGTGCCGCCTCGTTCCCGATACTGGCAGACGCGATCGACAGGTGGTGAGGGGATGAAAAAGCTGGTGGTTCTTGTCGGTCTGCCCGGGTCCGGGAAGACCGCGTTTCGAAGGAGACATCCCGAATGGGCCGTCGTCTCCAAGGACGCCATTTGGCGTGAGGTGTTTCACTGCACGTACGCGCCGGAGCACGAGGAGACCGTCGACCGAATCTTCGCGGCGACGCTCGTAGAGGTCGTCGATTCCGGTACGGAGGTTGTCTGCGTCGATGACTTGAACCTGACCCTTGCGGCGCGGGCCGAGTTGGTCGAACTGGCGCGGATCGCCGGGCGGAGGCCGATCGCCTACGTCATGGCGCCGGCACCGCTCGACGTACTGCAGGATCGTGTAGAGCGGACCACGGCGCGGATCGCCGCAGCGGAACCGGATCGCCGCATCGCGGCGCTTGGGCGGGATCGGCTCGATGCACTGGCCCAGTCGTACGAGTCGGTCGATGCACGGGAAGGGTTCGCGAGGGTCGACGAGGTGACGGGGTTCGTCGATGCCGAGCCGTCCGAGCGGAAGCAGAAGGTGCCACGGCGGAAGCGGATCGAGCGACGCGACCCGCTTCCGCTGTTCTCCCCCTGATCGAGCGCTTCGCTAGGCGATCCCGAGGAGCGTGTTGATCCGAGCGCGGTCGAACCCGACGACGATCTCGCCATCGATGTCCAACACCGGGACGCCGTACTGCCCCGTACGTTCGACCATCTCTCTCGCGCGTGCCATGTCAGCGGAGACGTCGACATCGTCGAACGGTACGTTGTGCGCGCGCAGGTGCTCCTTCGCCGCCTGGCACCAAGAGCAGGCCGGGGTCGAGTAGACGGTTACGTTGTGCTCCATGATCCATCCTCCTTCATGATCGCTCGCACCAGCGAGCGCAGTTCCTTGCGCAGCCGGTAGCAGTTGCGGGTCCCTCGGCGCTCCTTCTCCAGTACGCCGGCCCGTTCAAGCTTCGCCAAGTGATAGGAGACGGCCGGCTGACTGAGATCGATCTCCCCAAGGATCTCCTGGCATTGGACCGTGTTCTCGGAGAGGAGTTCGACGATGTGCAGGCGCGGCTCGCTGGCGAGCGATGCGAACACCTCGACCCATCGGGCTCTCCTCTTTTGGTCGTCCATCGTTGCTCCTTCTCCCGCTACGGTCTAGCATGGTACCGGGTGACGGAAGGCTTGTCAAGTATTTAGATATTTGGATGATTGGAGGATAAGATGGGGAGCACAACTGTTGAGTACGTCGGTGGAATGGGATTCATCGGTCGCGGAGGCAGCGGACACGAGGTGAAGATGGACGCGAACGCCGAGGTCGGCGGGGAAGATTCGGCAGCCCGACCGGTCGAGGTTCTGCTCTGTGCGCTCGGCGGCTGCACCGGGATGGACGTCGTCTCGATCCTCCGGAAGATGAAGACGGAACCGACCGCCCTTCGGGTCGAGATCGATGACGAGCGGGCGCCCGAGTATCCGAAGGTCATCACGAAGCTCCATTTGACCTACCACATCGAGGGCGACGTTTCGGAGGAGAACGCGGCGAAGGCGGTCGACCTCTCGCTCGCCAAGTACTGCCCGATTGCGAACACCCTCACCGGCGTCGCAGAGATTACGTCGGAGATCCGGCTCTTGCCGGCCTACTGATCGAGCGCCTTCTCGAGGATCCGATCGATGTCGACGTTGAACCGGAAGAAGTCGACCGCGTAGTCGAGCGTGCGCCCGGGGCGGATCCAGAGGCGGTTCAGCATGCCCTCGCAGAGTGTCGCAGTGACCATCGTTTCCTGGCCGGTCAGGATGACCGGAACGCCGCGCTCGCTCGCCCGCTCGAGGATCTCGCGGGGCGGGCGATGATCGCCGGTAAGGATCAAGCCGCGTAGGCTCGGTGCCTCGAGCGCCGCGGACTGGATCTCCTCACGGTCGCCGCCTGTGATCACGGCCAGCTCCGGCGTCCGACGGAAGCGGCGCAGCGACGCCTCCGGCCCCATCGCGCCGATCAGGAAGTAGCGAACCTCCTGATCGGGAACGGAGTCGTTCAGCACCCGGCCTCCGACGCGTTTCGCAATCTCATCGGTGCTGACCGACCGCAGGTTGTGGTCCTGCGGTACGATGCCGAGAACCTCGGCCCCCCGGCTGGCGAGAAACGACACGAGAACCTCGTTGACGAGGTTGATCGAGCGGTCCATCGGGACGTCCTTCAGGATGACGCCGAGGATGCGCGGCCCCTCCTCGAACAGCCGCAGTGCGCAGAGGATCCGATCGATCGCTTCCTCGCCGTCGTACTCGGTGAGCAGCAGCACGTCGGCATCGAGGAACGACGCCAGGTCGAGATCGCTCAACCCGGCACTGACGCCGAGGCCGAGGTAGTTGCGTCCTTCGATGATCGCGACATCGCGTCCGCGCGCAACGCGAGAGAACGCCCCCTCGATGCGCTTCCGGAATCCACGATCTCCCGACTCGATCGCCTCGCGAAGCAGCGGACCCTCGAGCGGTACCGGCGCGACGTCATGGAGATCGTCGTCGAGATCGAGGAGGGAGCGGACCGCGTCGGCGTCGCGGTCGATCGGCTCCCCCGTTGCGTAGGAGACCTCGAAGCTGATCGGCTTCATATAGGCGATCGAGCTTCCGCGCTCCCGGAGCGACCGCCCGAGGGCGAGGGCGAGGAGGCTCTTGCCGGAGTGCTTCTCGGTGGAGACGATCAGGATTCGCTTCATCGGGCCGTCGGGCGTCCTTTCGAGGAGGTGTGCATCGTCCCGATGGTAGTGCGGGAAAGAAACGATGGCAACGCGAGCGGCGCGCTCTGCACATCGAATCCTCACGGTGGCGACGCGGCTTCTCCATCCGCCGGTATCACACTGTGGCTCTGGGATGGAAGCACCATGGCGGATTGGACCGGGGACCGGCGAGCCGAAGGGAGTCGGCACGCTATCTGGGTTTCCCGGCTATAATGAGAGCACGATGAAACGGATTCTGATCGTCGATGACGAGGAGATGATCGTGCGAACGGTCAAGGCCTACCTCGATCGCGAGGGATTCAAGACGTACACCGCCTACGACGGCGAGGAGGCGCTCCGTTCCTTCGACGAGAAGGGACCGGATCTGATCGTGCTCGACCTGATGCTGCCGAAGGTGAGCGGGATCGAAGTGACCCGCTCGATCCGCGCGAAGTCCTCGGTGCCGATCATCATGCTGACGGCCAAGGCGGCCGAGGCGGACCGGGTCGTGGGGCTCGAGCTCGGAGCGGACGACTACGTCGTGAAGCCGTTCAGTCCGCGCGAACTGGTCGCCCGCATCCGTGCCGTGCTCCGCCGGTACGAAGGCGAGGGGATGGAGATCGAGCGGATCGCCGCCGGCGGCCTGGAGATCGATCTGAAGACGCGGGAGCTGACCGTCGATGGAGAGATCGTCGAACTGACCCCGACCGAGTTCGACCTCCTCGTCTACCTTGCACGCCATCCGGGACAGGTGTTCACCCGTCTGCAGCTTCTCCGCGAAGTCCAAGGCTACACGTACGACTCGTTCGCTCGAACGATCGATACCCACGTGAAGAACCTGCGGCGCAAGATCGAGAGCGACCCGAAGAACCCGCACTACATCCTGACGGTGCACGGTGTCGGCTACCGATTCGCTCGGGACGCGTAGTCGGATGAAGCGCCGGACCCCGCTTGCCATCAAGCTCGGCTTCGCGTTTGTCGTCCTGATCTTGCTCGCCGTCACGCTGGTCTACGTGTTGACAACGCAGTCGATCATGCGGCAGTTCGACGTGTATCGGCACGAGAGTATCGAGAACTCTGCATCCGAGATTGCACGTCTTCTCGCGCAGTATCGCGAGGCCGAGGGCTCGTGGGTCGGCGTGGCGGAACGGATCATCTGGATTCCGCGGACCGTTTCCTTGGGGGCCCACAGCATCGTCGGAAGCGTGGCGCTCCACAGAGTCCCGCTCGTGCTGTTTGACGTGGATGGTCGCGTCATCACTGGAACGGACTTGCAGTGGATCAACGAACAGCCGCGCGACGAGAGCGGGGGGGTCTGGGCGACGGAGCAGGCTCTTGCCGAGGGGATACCGATCATCGTCAACGACCAGCGCGAGGGCACACTGCTCGTTCGTGAGGTCGAAGACCTCACCCGTTCGGAACAAGACTTCCTGTCGACCGTGACCCGCTCAGCGCTTCTCGGTGGCGGGATCGCGATCGGCGTGGCCTTCTTCCTGTCATTCCTCCTGATCGCCCAGATCCTGTCTCCGTTGCGCGTCCTGACGCGGGCGACGGAGCGGATCGCGGAGGGGGACCTTCCCGAGGAGATCCGGATCAAGTCGCGCGACGAGATCGGACAGCTCGGATCGTCGTTCACGCACATGGTCGAGGGCCTCCGCCGATCGGAGACGCTCCGCCGGACGATGACCGCCGACATCGCCCACGAGCTGCGCACGCCGGTGACGATCATCCAAGGAACGCTCGAGGCGATCCTCGACGGCATCTACGATCCGTCGACCGTGACGATCGCGCCGATCTACGAGGAGACGCTGCATCTCGGGAGCCTGATCGACGATCTGCGCGACCTCGCGCTCGCCGAAGCCGGCGAGCTGCGACTCACCAAGGAATCGACCGACGTCGGCGAGCTGGTCCGCCAGGTCAGCGAGAGCGCCGGGGCGTCGGTCGAGCAGTCGCCGACGGTCCGGGTCGATGTCGAAGGCGGGATCCCGCCGGTGTCGCTCGACCCGAAGCGGTTCCGGCAGGTGCTCGCCAACCTCCTGAGCAACGCGCTGATCTACACACCGGCGACGGGAGAGATCCGCGTGCGCGCCCGGCGGATTGAGGGCTCGTTCGAGCTCAGCGTCTCCGACACCGGGCCCGGGATCTCGGAGACGGATCTGCCCCATCTGTTCGAGCGATTCTATCGCGGAGATCCGGCGCGGGGTCGGACCGGCGGGAGCGGCCTTGGGCTGGCGATCGTCCGGCAGTGGGTGGAGGCGCACGGCGGCACGATCCGCGCGGAGAACCGCCTCGAGGGCGGTGCTCGTTTCGTTCTTCAGATCCCGCTTTCTTGATGAACGGGTGGCTCATCCGCTAGGATGGGGCATGGTCGCCCAGCCGTTCTTCAATCCGCACGATGGGGAGATGACGTTCGCCGAGGTCATGGCGGCGATCGTGCGGCAGATGAAGGACCATCCGAAGGATCGATTCGAGATCCTGATCGGGACCGACTCGTCGACGTCGCCGAACCACCTCGATCTCGTCAGCGCGATCGTCCTCCATACCATCGGACGGGGCGGCCGGTACTTCTGGACGCGCCGGCGCGAGCGCCGATCCCCGTCGCTGCGGCAGCAGATTTGGCGGGAGGCGTGGCTGTCGTTCGAACTTGCCCAGCGCGTGATCGAGCGGCTTGGCGCGCTCTCGTTCCTCCAGTTCAACCTGGAGATCCACGTCGACATCGGCGAGAACGGTCGCACCAAGGAGCTGATCGACGAGGTCGTCGGAATGATCATCGGCAATGGCCTGGCCGTTCGGATCAAGCCGCACGCCTACGCCGCGTCGGCGGTCGCCGACAAGCACACCTAGCCGTCGTTCGGGCGGTCTTCCCTGTGATGAACGAGGTCGTACGCCTCGTTGCGCGGTAGGTCGAATGCGGCCGTCAGGACACGCACCGTCGTCGTTCCCGCTACGCCGGCCTCCTGCAGCGTCGCGATGGCGGCGTCGATCCGCTCTGAGTCGGGAGACGCTTCGTCCGACGCGCCGGCGAGGATGAGAACGCACTCTCCCTTGACTCGGTCGCGGGTGGCAAGCAGCGAGAGGACCTCCGACGTCGTGCCCCGGACGAACTCCTCGTGTTGCTTGGTGAGCTCGCGAGCGACGGCCAACGGACGGTTCGGGAAGAGGTCGGCGAGGTCGCGCAGCGTGGCAATCAACCGGTGCGGCGACTCGTACAGGACGGTCGTCCGCGGTTCGAACCGTAGTTGCTCGAACAGCGCGCGGCGCGGGCCGGTCTTTCGGGGGGCGGAGCCCTCGAAGCAGAACCGATCGGCCGGCAGCCCGGAGGCGACGAGACCGGACAGCGCCGCCGATGCGCCGGGAACCGGTACCACGGGGATCCCGCCGATGATCGCCGCACGGACGAGCGGGTAGCCGGGATCGCTGATCAGCGGCGTGCCGGCATCGGAGACGAGCGCGAGCCGCTTCCCCGCTTGAAGCTCCTCGACGAGCCAGCCGGTTCGTTGCCGTTCGCCCCCCTGGAAGACGCTCGAGAAGAACGGCGTGTCGATTCGATATCGGTCGAGAATCCGGCGGGTGACCCGCGTGTCTTCGGCGAGGATTCCGTCGACCGACCGAAGCACCCGGATCGCGCGGATCGTGATGTCCTCCAGGTTGCCGATCGGTGTGGCGACGAGGTAGAGCGTTCCGGTCATGACGGCGAGAGGGTAGTGGGACACGGAAGCCTTGGCAATAGGTTCTTCCCAGATAGAACCGCGCCTCGCGCCGCCTCGACGGGAGTGCGCTTGTCGCCCGGGGCCGGCCCAAATGGCGGAGAACCGGGAGACAGAGGGGTTGACGCTCGCCGCGTACGGCGGATACGTTGGAATGGGAGGCGTCCTTCTCGGCGTCGCTGTCAGGACGCCGCATGGCGCCCCGAGGGTCCCCACACGGGGAGGTGTGAAGAACATGAACAGCAGTACGATCTTTCTGATTCTCGGCGTCGTTGGGGTCGTCCTCGCGTTGCTTCTGCTGGGTCCGGCTTCGCCGGAGCCGACGGCGACCTCGGTCGCGGTGCAGCCGGTGCCGTCCGGCTCGGTCGGTACGCCGAGGGTGGATGCCGGGCCCGATCGGACCGTCAGAGAGCGGGAGACGATCGAGCTCAATGCAACGGTGAACGTACCGGGGGGCGCCGCAGTGGCGACGACGTGGACCGCCGAGGGAGGGCTCGGGTTCTTCCAGAACGCGCACAGCCCGACGACGTCGTATACCGCGCCGTCGGCTTGCGACTGCGAAGACAAGGTCGCCCTGACGCTGGCCGTG